>ERZ724516.2494-NODE-2494-length-10359-cov-4.741168_pt1 | contig 10359 bp, 10 predicted proteins | sample MGYA00376049_ERZ724516 | MGnify/ENA primary metagenome ERZ724516 (study PRJEB28724, sample SAMN07190886) | activated sludge metagenome | isolation source: activated sludge of sewage treatment plant in Hong Hong | place: USA: Christiansburg, Virginia | collected... | reverse complement strand
GCACTGCCCCGCCTGTGCGAAGGCTTCGGCACGCGGACGTCCGAGCAGCATCAGCGGCAGCGCCACGTTCTCCTGCGCCGACAGTTCCGGCAGCAGCTGTCCGTCCTGAAAGACGAATCCCATGCGTAGCATTTCTTGCCGAGGAGCGCGTTGCCGCCATAGCCCGAACCGTACGACCAGATCTCGCGGGTTTCGGGATAGTGGACGATGTACTTGTCTTCGTTGCAGGGCCAGGACACGTCCTTCTGGCCAGGGCTAAGCGGCGCGCCGAGCGTGTGGACGGCGGGGACGAAGAAGCCGTCATCGCCGATCTGTTCGAGGGCGGCGCGGCCCATGCGGGTCATGACGCGCATCGAGATAGCGACGTAGCCGCTATCGGTAATCTCGACGCCGAGTTGCGAAATCTTGGAATTCAGCGGGCCCATGCAGAACGGCACGACATACATCGTGCGGCCCTTCATGCAGCCGTCGAACAGGCCGGCGAGCTTGGCGCGCATTTCGGTGGGGTCGGACCAATTGTTCATCGGGCCGGCGTCGATCTGTTTTTCGGAGCAGATGAATGTGCGGGACTCGACGCGGGCGACGTCTTTGGGGTCCGAGGCAGCATAGAACGAGTTGGGACGTTTCGCGGGGTTGAGGCGCTTCAGCGTGCCGAGGGCGATGAGCTCCTGCGTGAGCTGTTCGAACTCTGCGTCCGAACCATCGCACCAGTGAATGCGATCTGGCTTGGTGAGCGCGGCGATCTCTTTCACCCATGCGATGAGCTTCGCATGCTTGGTCGGCGCGGGTTCGAGGCCGGGGATCGTCGAACCTTGTTCGCCGAACTCCTTGGCCGCCCGTACCAGAGCTTCGCTCGTCTTCATCTCAGCAATTCCCACAACTACCCGCCCAATCCATGGACCCAGGGAAGGGGCTCGACGGCCCTGCCTCCGAATCCGCTGCGAGCGACGCGATGCGCCGCCCTACGAAAACTTCATTCCATCAGCAGGACTTGTGCCAACCTGACGCCCTCACCTGCGCGCTGGACCACGATTCGTGGAGCCAGAGGAATGCGCGAGCCGGACGCGTACCAACAGGGATGCCGGCGAACCCTCATTAACAACAAATCTACTCCCGGCCGCGCCACTTAGCACCCCCCTGCAAAGTGTTCGCATTCTTGCCCAATTACCCAGCCAAGGCTTGCGCCGTCGAGTGAAATCTCGGCGCCCGTGTCGCCGCGCCGCAGCACTGGCACGGGCATGATCACCGCTCGGGAAGCGAATTGCGGACAGTTTCAACGAAATTAGTTTGCCCTAGCGGAATACAAACTCCCCGATCACACGAGAGTTTAGAATTGCTGCATCGCAGCAGGTGACTGCATTATTTCACAGATCAATCGTCAGAGCCCGCAGGCGGCGGATTTTTGCCGCGGGGCGGCAAGCTGGCGGCCGGTCTTGTCGGTCAGTCCGGTTACGAGAATCGTCAGGCCGTCGCTGACCAGATCGTTGAACTCGGAGCCATCGCGATCCTCCCAGTAGAGCGTGTCGAGGCTAGTGTCCCGCGGGCCGGTGGTTCCGAAGGCGCTCTCGATGCCGCGGGCGGCGAGCGCCTGCCAGAGTTGGGGATCGGGTTGGTCGACGCCCGTCCAGGCGATGAGGTTTTCGGGTTTGACGCCGCCGGCGATGAGGCGGTCGAGGCGGGCTGCGCTGTTGATGGTGGCGGTGATGGTGAGGTCGGGGTTCTGGCGGTGGACGTCGATGGCCTGGTCGTCGGTGTAGGTGATGAGGAAGACGTTGTGCTCAGCCTTCGCGGCGCGGATCGCTGCGATGATGGGCGCGAAGGCGGCGGAGCGCTTCTTGTCGAGTTCGAGGATGGCGCCGGATTTCACGGCCCAGGCGAGCGCGGCCTCAAGCGTGGGCGGGCTGAACGTGGTTAGCTTCGTGCCGGTCTCGAGCTTGAGGGACTGGATTTCGGCGAGGGTGTGGTCGGCGACGAGGCCTGTGCCGGTGGATGTGCGGTCGAGATCATCATCGTGCATCAGAACGAGCTTGCCGTCCTTGGTTTCAGCGATGTCGATTTCCATGACCTTTGTGCCGGCTTCGTAGGTGCGGGCGAAGGTTTCGATGGCGTTTTCCGGGTAGTCACGCGTGGGGCCGCCGCGATGGCCGACGAGCAGGACGCCGCCGGATTTGCGGACGCAGTCGAGACGCGAAGAGAGCGCGGCGCCTGAAGCAGCGATAGGTGGTTGGCCGGGAGATGCTGAGGTGGGAGCTGGACGCGCGGCAGGGGCGTCGGTCGAGGCTGTCGCTGTCGGGTCAGCTGGTTCGCCGCAGCTGGTTGCGACGAAAAACCCCATGAGAACCGGCATTACAAGCGATGCTCTCATGTTTCTGCGCCTTGAAAGAATTGCAGCCGTACGTGACGGCGTCTAGGATATTGCAAATAGCGCAACTCAGGCGCGAACGGGAGGCGGTCGATGGTGTTTGGATTTGGCAAGGGCAAGCAGGAAACCAAGGCAGCGGCGCCAGCGCCCGCTCCCGCGCAAGCAGCGGCCAAGCCGGTTGCGCCCGGTGTCGCCTCGGCGACACCCAGCTCGATCCCGCGCGGTTGGATGCCCGGCCAGATGCAGGACTGGAAGCTGACCGTCGACAAGGTGATCGAGCATGCTCACTTCAACCACGGCAACCGCGAGATCGTGACGCGCTCGGTCGAGGGGCCGATCGTTCGTTCGACCTATTCGGAACTCTACTATCGCGCCCGCAAGTGCTCGAACGCGTTGCTGGCTGACGGCGTGCAGAAGGGCGACCGGGTCGCGACGCTGGCGTGGAACACGCAGCGCCATATCGAGACATGGTACGGTACGATGTGCATCGGCGCGGTGCTGCACACGCTGAACCCGCGCCTGTTCCCGGAACAGATCGCGTGGATCATCAACCACGCCGAAGACACGCACGTCTTCTACGACATCACGTTCCAACCGATCATCGAGGCGATCAAGGACAAGGTGCCGAGCGTCAAGCACTGGATCGTGCTGACCGATGCTGCGCACAAGCCGCAGTCGTCGATGAACCTGCGTACCTACGAGGAATACATCGCGCCGCATTCGACTGACGTCGTGTGGGGCGACTTCCCGGAAGATACAGCGTGCGGGCTCTGCTACACGTCGGGCACGACGGGTGATCCCAAGGGCGTACTGTACTCGCACCGCTCGAACATCATGCACACAATGATCGGCCTGCAGAAGGACGCGATCGGCATCGGCGCGTCGGACACGACGCTGCCGGTTGTGCCGATGTTCCACGCCAATGCATGGGGTCTCGCCTTCTCTGGCCCGGCGACGGGTTCGAAGCTGGTGCTGCCAGGCGCGAAGATGGACGGCGAGTCGATTTACGAACTGCTGGAGAACGAGAAGGTCACGTTCACGGCGGCCGTGCCGACCGTGTGGCTGATGCTGCTTCAGTATCTGGAATCGACGAACAAGAAGCTGCCGCATCTCAATCGCGTCGTGATCGGCGGTTCGGCTGTGCCCGAGCGCATCCTGCGTGCGTTTGAAGAAAACTATCAGGTCGAGGTGGTGCATGCCTGGGGCATGACCGAGATGAGCCCACTGGGGTCGCTCGGCTCCATGACCGAGAACGTGCTCGCTCAGGACCACGACACCATCATCAAGTACAAGTTGAAGCAGGGCCGCCCGCCGTTTGGCGTCGAGATGAAGACCATCAACGACGAGGGCGAGCTGCTGCCGCGCGATGGCAAGACAGCGGGACGTCTGGTCGTGCGCGGTCCGGCGGTCGCCAAGGGCTACTTCAAGAACGCCGGCGGCAACATTCTTGATGGCGAAGGCTTCTTCGATACGGGCGATGTCGCGAACATCGACGAGCATGGCTACATGCAGATCACCGACCGCGCGAAGGACGTTATCAAATCGGGCGGCGAATGGATTTCGTCGATCGACATCGAGAACTTTGCGGTTGGACACCCCTCTGTCGCCTGCGCCGCGGCGATCGGCCTGCCGCATCCGAAGTGGGACGAGCGCCCGCTGCTGATCATCGAGTTGAAACCGGGATCGACGGCCACGCGCGAAGACTTGCTGAACTATCTCAACGGCAAGATCGCAAAGTGGTGGATGCCGGACGATGTGGTGTTCACGGACAAGATCCCGCTCGGCGCCACAGGCAAGATCAACAAGCTGGCGCTGCGTGCGACCTTCAAGGACCACAAGCTGCCGAGCATCCAGGCAGCTGAATGAGCGAAGTAGCTGGGGAGCGGCGAGGCGGGAGGGGGCGTGTCCTCGTGCTCGGGCTTGCCGTTCTCCTGTTCGCTCTTGGAGTAGCCTTGCTTGCAGCCGGGCCCGCACTGTTCCGCATGGGACTGGTGGAGCGCAGTTTTGCGCGTTTCGATCTTGCCGAAGTCGCCATGTATGTGATGGCCGTCGCGGTGGCCGTTGGGTTTGCGGGACTTGTGTATTCACTCGTCGGCAAGCGGCAGCGCGGCGCGATCGTGGCGGTGCTGGTGATGATGGCGGCAGGCGTTGGGGCGGGGACGCTCTATGCGCAAACGAAGATGAAAGATCAGCTGCCGCCGATCAACGATGTGCAGACGGACTGGAGCAGGCCGGTTGCCTTCACCGAGAAGGCGCTGCGCGAGCGCGAGCATGCCAACGCCATTCGCGTGCGCGACGATGCGATCGTGCCTGAGGGCAATGGTGATTGGTCGGGCATGAGCTTCGCGGAAGCGCAGAGCAAATTCTACATCGATGTGATGCCGTTGAAGGTGAAGCAGAACCCGGCGCAGGCGACGATCGAGGCGGCGACCGCGGCGCGGCGCCTTGGCTGGGATGTCATGCTGGAGAGCCCGCCCGAAGGCATGATGGAAGCGGTCTATCACTCGCCCTGGTACGACCTTGTCTATGACATCGCCGTGCGTGTGGTGCCGGAAGGGCAAGGATCACGCATCGACGTGCGCTCCACGAGCCGCACCAATGATCGTGACATGGGCGAGAGCGCCACGCAGGTGAAGCAACTGATCAACGAGATGGCGCTACAGCTGCGGTAGTCGCATGGCGCTATGTGGGTAGGAATAGTTGCGATCTATTCCTACCTGCGCTATCCTCCTGCCAAGCGCAGGAGTTTTCCATGGCCAAGATTTCGATCTCAATGAGTGACGCGATGGAAGAATTCGTCGCGACCCGCGTGGAGTCGGGCGAGTACAACAATACCAGCGAGTATTTCCGCGATCTGGTGCGACGGGATCAGGAGAAGCGAGAAGCCGAAGACAAGCTGCGCGTCATGATCGAGAGGGCGCGCGCGAGCGGCGTCAGCGAAAAGACGTTTGACGAGATTTGGGAAGCAGGAGCCGCGGCAGCCAGAAAGAAGCGCCGTGGCGGATGAAGTCCGGTTTTCGAAAGATGCAGCAGCCGATCTGTCTTCGATAGCATCTTACACCGCAGACCGGTTTGGTTCTGAGCAAGAGCTTCGGTATCGCGACGGACTCCGCAGAGCGATGGATATGCTCGTGACGTTTCCGGCGATGGGCGCTGATCAATCCCATATTGCGACCGGACTACGGCGGCATGTCCATGAGTCGCATGCAATCTTCTACAGCCGCCACTCGTATGGTCTTCTTGTCGAGCGCATTCTCGGGCCGGGTCAGGACCCAGCCCGAGAATTCAAGAGCTGACCTTTACTTCACCCTGCACATATAGCGCGTGCGGTGGATGTCTTCGGCGTTGTCTGCGTAGCCAGTGATCTTCGGCGAGACGATATCCTGCGTGACGCGCGTGAGCATCGGCAGGACGGCGGCGTCTTCGAGCATCAACTGTTCGGCTTGCTTGAGGATGGCTGAGCGTTTGGCTGGATCGGTTTCGAGGGCCGACTGGTCGAGCAGGGCGTCGTAGGCCGGGTTCTTGTAGGCGCCGTAGTTCATCGGGCCGGTGCGCGAGTCGAGCAGGTACAGGAAGTTGTACGGGTCGTTGAAGTCCGCGACCCAGCCGGTGTCGGAGATCTCGTAGTTCTTCGTCTTCAGCGCATCATAGAGCGCCTGGGTTTCGACCTGACGGATTTCAGCCTGCACCCAGGGAGCGATGTCCTTGAAGTTCTGCTGGATGACGGGCGCGATGCGCGGATTGTCGCCGGTCGAGCGGTAAAGGTATTCGAACTTGATCGGCTTGTTCGGGCCGTAGCCGGCTTCCTGCAGAAGCTTGGCAGCTTCCTTCAGGCGTTCGGGGCGCGGCATCGATTTCCAGCTGAATTCGGCGGGCGTGTAGTCATTCATGCCCATGGGCACAAAGTTGTAGGACGGGATCTGGCCGCCGCGAAGGATGGAGCCGGTGATGTATTCGCGATCCATCGCCATGCCGAGTGCCTTGCGGACACGGGCGTCGGTGAACGGCGCTTTCTGCGTATTGGTGACGACATAGGTGGTCGCCATCATCGGCGAGATGCGCGGCCAGCCGGGAAGGTTCTTCTTCGTCTCTTCGAGTTGTCCGGTTGGGAAAGAGTTGTTCATGTCGATCTCGCCGGCCATGGCGCGACGGACCATCTGGTCGTGGTTCGAAGTCGGGTAATAGACGACTTCCGAGAAGCAGAGCTTGTCGGCGCCTTCCCAAGTTTCGTTTTTCACGGAGCGGATGAAATCGCCCTTGCGCCATTCGGCGACCTTGTAGGCACCGTTGACGACGAGATTTTCCGGCTTGGTCCAGTCGCCGCCAAACTTCTCGATTGTGTGGCGGGGGAGCGGGAAGGCGGTGTAGTGCTTCAGCACGCCCGGCAGGTAAGGCATCGGGTATTCGAGCTGCACTTCCAGGGTGAGATCGTCGATCGCTTTCACGCCGACCTGATCGACCGGCAGCGCGCCTTCGTTGACCAAGCGGCCATTCTTGATGCCGAACTGGATTGAGGAGTAGGCGACGCCGACGGTCGCGGGATTGAAGAGGCGCTGGAAAGCGAAGACGAAATCGTCAGCTGTGAGAGGTTCGCCATCGGACCAGTTCGAGGCCTTGAGCTTGAACGTCCAGGTCTTCTGGTCTTCGGAGATGGTCCAGCTTTCGGCGATGCCTGGGATGGGCTTGGAGGCTTCGTCTTCGGTGAAGAGGCCGATGAACATGTCGCCGATGATGTCGTTGGCCCAGGTGCCTTCGACGAGTTGGGGGTCGAGCGATTTCGGGTCTGCGCCGATGCCGCGGCGCATGCGGTCAACGCCGGTGTCGGACTCGCCGCCACAGGCTGCCAGCAGCAGGACAGCCGCCATAACGCCGGCGAATAACCGGGATTTCGAACCCATTCCGTACTCCTTCAATCGCTCACCGCGTGCTTCACATAGACAGGCGCAGCAGCAGGGCGTCTTTTCCTCGCGGGAAACTAGCGTCAGAGTACGGCTGATTGAAAGGCTTTTGCGCCTTCTGACGCTTTATTGAGTAGGAACGCCCATGCGCCTGTTCATCTTCGCGGCTCTTGTTCCCATAATCGCCGCGCCGGCGTTCGCGCAGAGCGGACTGCAGGGCAAGGTCGTTGGCTGTGCGACGATTGCGGAGGCCGCGCAGCGGCTCGCGTGTTTCGATGCCGTGGCGCTTGGGCTCAAACAGAATGGCGAAGCGGGGTTCGGGGCGGCATCGCCGAAGCCCTCTGCACTGACTGCGCCGGTCGAGACGGCGTTGGCGACGAATGATGCGCAGGAACCGGACCATGTAAGCCTTGCGGTAACGGCGGTGAGTGAGGGGGCTGGCGGCAAGCTGCGGCTGACGATGGAGAATGGGCAGGTCTGGCGGCAGGTCGATACGACGCGACTGCGCAATGTCGGTCAGGGGCCGTGGACGGCGGAAATAAAGAAGGCGGCCCTGGGCAGTTTCATGCTGACCCTGAATGACGGGCGGCCTGTACGGGTTGAGCGGGTGAAGTAGAGTGGGATGCCCGGCCATCAATGCCGGGTGAGGAGGACGGGACATGCGTGTGTTCATCTTCGCGGCGGTTGTTCTCGTTGCCGCGCCGACTGCGATGGCGCAGGGCGCTTTGCAGGGCAAGCTGGTGGGGTGCGCGAACATCGCCGATGCGCCGCAGCGGCACGCCTGCTTCGATGCGCTGGTGCCGGAGCTGAAGCAGGTGAGCGAGGCGCAGTTCGGCGCTCCCGCTGCAAAGCCGTCGGCGCTGACGGCGCCGATTGGGGCGACACAGACGGCGAAGGCCGCGCCGGCCGAGCCTGATCAGGTCAGCCTGAAGCTCAGCACGATGACGCGGGCAACGGACGGCAGCATGTCGTTCACGATGGAGAACGGGCAGGTCTGGAAGCAGTCCGATACGAAGCAGCTGGGCGGCTTTGGCAAGGGGCCGTGGACGGCCGAGATCCGCAAGGCGATGGGGGGCAGCTTCCTTCTGCAAGTGAATGGCGGCGGCGCAATCAGGGTGAAGCGGGTCAAGTAGGGGCGTCTGCGCAACGCTGTATCCGATACGTAGACGCCCGAGCTCCACAGCCTTAGTTTTTCAAGCATGCGCTTCGCGGCCTCTCTTCTGGTGTGGCTGACGGTGACCGCTCCGGCGGCGGCGCAGGTCTGCGAAGCGAGCGTCACTGGCGAGGCGGGCGAGGTGATCGCCACGCTGGACGGCGGCAAGGCCGGGGCGGCTCTGGTGGCGTGGTCCGTGGAGCGCCGGGAGGGCATCGGCGAGGAGACGGATCATTTCGCGCGGCCAGGGCTGATGATCGATTTCAACGTGTTGGCTGATGAAGCGCTGGCGCCGGCGCGGGCCGTGGTGTCAGTGACGCGCTATTCCGATCCCGAGCTTGGGCGCGCGCCGCCGCTTTCGGATGTGCGTGTACGGGCGATGCCTGCGGGATCGCGTGCGATTGAATGGGTTGGCGACGATCCATCAAAAGGCGAGGCGGCGCTGGCGAAGCAACTGAAGGACGCATGGCCAGCGGAGCTGGTCGTCGACATTGTGGTGCGCGGCGATGTTGTCGCGAGCGCGACGTTCGATCTTTCGGTGTTGCCAGAGGTGCGGGTGATGGCGCGGAAAGCGATAGCGAAATGCAGACGTTAGGGCGTGCGCCCTGATCTACCGGTCCTTGGGATCGAAGGCGTCACGCAGGCCGTCGCCGATGAAGTTCAGCGAGAACAGCGTAATCACCATCGTGACGGCGGGCACGAGCAGCATCCATGGGTAGGAGAACTCGCGCTGGCCTTCGGAGATGAGGCGGCCGAGCGAAGTGAGCGGCTCGTTTACGCCAAGGCCGATGAAGGAGAGGAAGCTCTCCTGCAGGATGACGACCGGCATGGTGAGGGTGACGTAGACCGCCACGGGGCCGAGCAAATTTGGCAGGATGTGGCGGACGACGATGCCGAGCGGCTTCACGCCAGCGGCGCGGGCAGCTTCGACGAATTCCTTCTGCTTCAGCATCAATGTCTGGCCGCGAACGATGCGGGCCATGGTCATCCATTCGACGGCGCCGATGGCCAGAAAGATCAGGAAGATCGAGCGGCCAAAGACGACGGTGACGAGGATGACGAAGAAGATGAACGGGACCGCATAGAGCACATCGACGATGCGCATCATGAACTGGTCGACACGACCGCCAGCAAAGCCTGCGATAGCGCCCCAGGCGACGCCGATGACGAGGCTGACGAACGTGGCGATCAGGCCGACGGCGAGCGAGATCTGGAGACCCGTGATGACGCGGGCGACCATGTCGCGGCCGTAGATGTCGGTGCCCAGCCAATGCATGTTCTGGAGCGTGGGGCCGATGCTGAGCTGGTCCTGATACTGGGTGTCGAACTTGTGTGGCCAGACGAAGGGGCCAACGATCGCGATCAGGGTCAGCAGGCCGAGCACGATGAAGCCGGCCATGGCGGCCTTGTTCGCCAGAAGACGGCGCAGGCTGTCGTCCCACAGGGAGCGGCCCTTGATGGCGGCCTTGTTGAGCAGTTCGGCGTTCTGGCCGGGGGCGGCGGTCATGATCATTCGAACCGCACCTTCGGATCCAGCATGGCGTAGAGAATGTCGGCGATCAGGTTCAGCACGATGATCAGGCCGCCATAGAGGATGACCGCGCCCATGACGCGGGTGTAGTCGCGCGTAACAGCGCCCTCGATGAAGGATGAGCCGACGCCGGGAAGGCCGAAGACGCTCTCGATGACGACAGAGCCGGTGATGACGCCGACAATGGCGGGGCCCAGATAGCTGACGACGGGCAGGATGGCGGCAGGCAAGGCGTGGCGCGTCATGATGCGGAATTCGCTGAGGCCCTTGGCGCGGGCGGTGCGGACCGAATTGGAGCGCAGCACTTCGATCATCGAGGCGCGCATCAGGCGCGAGATGATGGCGATCTGCGGTAGGGCCAGAGTGACGATCGGCAGGAAGATGTTCTGGAAGTTCATGCGGCCGAGATCGAGAC
>ERZ724516.2491-NODE-2491-length-10367-cov-3.872285_pt1 | contig 10367 bp, 3 predicted proteins | sample MGYA00376049_ERZ724516 | MGnify/ENA primary metagenome ERZ724516 (study PRJEB28724, sample SAMN07190886) | activated sludge metagenome | isolation source: activated sludge of sewage treatment plant in Hong Hong | place: USA: Christiansburg, Virginia | collected... | reverse complement strand
TCGCCCGCGTCCGGACGCAACTCGAACTCAAGCAGGCCCGCGACATTCTGAGCGACCAGAACAGCTATCTGGAAGCCGAAGTCGTTCGCCGCATGGGCGAAAACCAGCTCATTCAGGAAGTCAGCATCCATGCCCTGGCCCGCCTGGCCGAGACGCGTGATCCGGAAACCGGCAAGCATCTTCGGCGCACCCAGGAATACGTTCTGACCCTGGCCAGGACGCTGCGTGACAACCCGCGTTTCACCAGCTATCTCGACGAACGGACCATCAACGCCCTCGCCCAGTCTGCCCCCCTTCACGACATTGGCAAGGTCGGCATCCCAGACCACATCCTCCTCAAGCCCGGCAAACTGACACCGGAAGAGTGGGAGATCATGAAAACCCATGCCGAACTGGGCAGTAACGCCATTGCGCAGGCCGAAGCCGATGCCGAGAAGCCGGTCGAGTTCCTCGCCATCGCCAAGCTGATTGCCCGCTCCCACCACGAAAAATGGGATGGCAGCGGCTACCCGGACGCCCTGGCCGGCGACGCCATCCCGATTGCCGCGCGCCTGATGGCTTTGGCTGACGTCTTCGACGCACTGACCTGCAAACGCGTCTACAAACCTGCATTCACGTTTGATGACGCCTATCGCATCATCGTTGACGGGCGCGGCAGCCATTTCGACCCTGACATCGTCGATGCCTTCGTTCGTGAATACCCCACGTTCATGAGCATCGCCAAGGCGTACGCCGAATAGACAATGCCCAGCCCTCGTCTCAGCAGCCCGCAAACAGAACTGCGCCACGCCATCGCCCAGGTGGTCGTGCCCTACATTGCGCTGGCAGCGCTGTGGATACTGGTGTCGGATCAGCTCGTTTCCTACCTGATCACCGATGCGGAAGCGCGCACCGTGGCAAGCATGTTGAAAGGCTGGTTTTTCATCGCCATTACCGGCGCGCTACTCATCCTGCTTTTACAGCGCCTGCTGCGTGACAATCTGGCCCGACGGACGGCGGCGGAGGATGCGATAGCCGAACTCGAACGAGAACGCAGCCATCTTCGCGCGCTGTTTGACACCATGCCCGACCTCGTCTGGCTGAAAGATCCTGATGGTGTCTATCTCAGTTGCAACAAGCGCTTCGAGCAATTTTTCGGGGCAGACGAAGCCAGTATTCAGGGAAAGACTGATTTCGACTTCGTTGATGCTGAACTGGCCAAATTCTTCCGCGCCAATGACCTCGCCGCTCTGCTCGCCAATGGGCCATGCAAAAATGACGAGTGGGTCACCTTCGCCAGTGATGGTCATCGCGAGTTGCTGGAAACCACCAAGGCGCCAATCCGTGACCGCGCAGGGAATCTGATCGGTGTTCTCGGCATCGGCCGCGACATGACCCGAAACCATGAATTGCAGGAACGCTTTGCCGTCGCCTTCAATGCCAGCCCGGCGGCCATCTCGTTGACCAGGCTGGAGGATGGCGAATTCCTGGAGGTCAACCCGCGCTATCTGGATCTCCTTGGCTGGAAACGCGAAGATTTGCTAGGCAAGTCTTCGCTCAATTTCCATTTGTGGCAGAGCGCCGAGGCCAGGAATATCTGGCGCAACAAACTAATGGAAACCGGCCTCCTGCAGGATTACCAGACCGAGTGGCGGCGACGCGACGGGAGCCCCCTCCAGATCAGCCTGTCCGCTGAAGTTGTCCACCTTGGCGGCAATACTTATGTGCTCTCCTTCGTGCTCGACATCTCCGAACGCAAGCGCGCTGCCGAACAGATCGCCCAGTTGCAGGAACGACTGGCCACCGCTTTCCGGGCCGCCCCGGTTGCTGCCTGCATTACCCGTCTGTCCGATGGCAAGCTGGTTGAAGCCAATGCCCGCCTGCTCAGCGAATACGGCTGGACTCGCGAGGATCTGCTCGGCAAGACCACGCTCGAGGCCGGGCTATGGGGCAGCGCAGAGGATCGCGCCAGGATGATCGCGTTGTTGCGCCGCGATGGCCGGATCATGGACTATCCCAGCATCGGTGTCGGGCGCGATGGACGGCAACGGGAAATCAGCGTTTCAGCCGAGACTGTGCTGATGGAGGATGTGCCACACCTTGTCGTCTACATCATCGACATCACGGAACGTAGAGCGGCCGAACGCGCCCTTCGCGAGCGCGAGGAAATTTTTCGCAGCATCGTCAGCCACGCCCAGGACGGCATTTGCATGGTTGACCCTGAAACCCTGCAGTTTTTGGAAATCAACGATGCCGGCCTGCGCGGCCTCGGTTATACCCGCGATGAATTCTCGGGAAAGACGCTGGCAGACATACAAGCGATCATGAGCGAAACCGATATACGACAAGCAATCGAACGCATCATGACCAGCGGCACTGCGATATTTGAGAACCAACATGTTCGCAGGGATGGCAGTATCCAGATTGCCCGGATCGGCGCATCGGTGGTGACTGTGGGCGAAAAGAAATTGCTCAGCAGTATCTGGCAGGACATTACCGAAGCCAAGCAAACCGCCAGCGAACTGGAACAGCATCGCGAGCACCTTGCGGAACTGGTCGAGGCACGCACGGCTGAACTGGCAGCGGCCAAGGATGCTGCGGAACAGGCAAACCGGGCGAAAAGCGATTTCCTGGCCAACATGAGCCACGAAATCCGCACCCCCATGAATGCCATCATCGGTCTTGCCCACCTCGCCGAGAATCACGCGCAGGACGACGAGCAACGCCGGCGCCTGGGCAAGGTCGGCGATGCGGCACACCATCTGCTGGCGCTCATCAACCAGATTCTCGACATTTCGAAGATCGAGGCCGGCAAGCTGGAACTCGCACCGGGCGACTTTACCCTGTCCCGCGTGCTCGATGACAGCGTCGGACTCGTGCTTGACCGGTTAGAGTCTCGCGGGCTCCGGTACAGCCAGCATATTGATCCGGCCCTGCCCCCAGTACTGTACGGCGACGCCATGCGGATTGGCCAGATTCTGCTCAACTACCTCGGCAACGCAGTCAAGTTCACCGAGGAAGGCAGCATCTCAGTTTCCGTCAATCTGCTCTCGGCCGAAGCCGATAACCTGATCGTGAGATTTGCCGTGTCCGATACCGGCATCGGCATCCACCCCGAACAGCAAGGCCGGCTTTTCAAGGCCTTCGAACAAGCCGACAACTCGACAACCCGACGTTTTGGCGGCACCGGACTCGGCCTCGCCATTGCCCAGCGACTGGCCGTCCTGATGGGCGGCGAAGCCGGCGTAACGAGTTCCGTCGGTCAGGGCAGTACTTTCTGGTTTACGGCACGCCTGCAAGTCGGCACGGACGCGACCGATACGTCCATCCCTAGCCTTTCCGCCGCCGACGCGGAACGCTTGATCAGGAACGAGTACAGCCAAGCGCTCATCCTGCTTGTCGAAGACAACCCGATCAATCAGGAAGTCGCGCTCGAATTGCTGCGCGGTATCGGCCTGCAGGCCGATCTCGCGGTCAACGGCAAAAAAGCCGTAAAAATGGCATCCGACAAACGCTACGATCTGATCCTGATGGACATCCAGATGCCCATCATGGATGGCCTGACCGCTTCCCGACTTATTCGGGCAAGCGCCGGAGGCAGCAAGGTTCCCATCCTGGCGATGACCGCCAACGCCTTTGGCGAGGACCGTCGGCGCTGCCTCGAGGCTGGCATGAACGACCATGTCGCCAAGCCGGTGGACCCAGCCAGCCTCTACGCCGCACTGATCAAATGGCTCGAACCGAACACCGTTGCCAGCGGCAGCACCAACCGTTCTCCACCCCCCGCCGCGCTCCCATCAGAGGCTGCGGAAGAAACAATCGCCGCCCTCCGGAAAGTACCCGGACTGGATACGGACTATGGCCTGAAGGCAATGCGCGGCAAGCTGCCCAGCTATCTGCGCCTGCTTGGCATTTTCGTTTCGACGCACAGCAACGACGCCGAGAAAATCACTGCGGCACTGAGTGCGGACAATATCGCGCAAGCCGAACAAATTGCCCATGGCCTCAAGGGTGTCTCCGGAAGCCTCGGCCTGAAAGGCATTTACGACGCCGCCCTGAGTCTCGACAAAGCCCTGCGCGACGACCTTGAGCGGGCGCAGGCACCCCTTCTCGTTGCCGCCCTTGGCGAGCGATTACAGGAAACCACCGGCGCCCTTGCGCCCATCATCGCGGCGCAGCAAACGGACACAAAATGAGCGCGACAACGACAACCACACTTCGCGACATCATGACCAGAAACGTGCGTGCCCTGCCACCGCACGCAACGCTCCGTGACGCAGCTCATATGATGGCTGCGGAACACATATCGAGCCTGCTCGTGATGGCGGACGGAAAAGCACTGGGCATCATCACCGAAAGTAGCTTCCTGCGTACCTTGCATGAAAACGTGCCGGATGATATTCCGCTCGAAGCCATCATGTCGCACCCGCTGATCACCGCCCCCGCCGACCTCGACCTCGCCAGCGCCAGAGACCTCGTCGAACAGCATGGCATCCGCCATCTTGCCATTTCCGATTCGTCAGGCGAGGTGTGCGGCATCGTCAGCGACACCGATTTCCGCATGCACCTCGGTACGGATGCATTCCGCCACTTGCGTACCCTGGAAACCCTCATGGATCGCAACATTCCGAGCTTGCCGCCCGAAGCAACGTTTGGCGACGCACTGGCCAGCATGGTTGAACACGGCGCCGACTATCTGATCGTCGCAGCGTCCGGAGCGCCAGTCGGCATCATTACCGAACGCGACATCCCGCGTCTGGTCAGCACCTGCCCCGCACCCAACACCATGCTTATGCGGGAAGCAATGAGCTCGCCCGTGCACAGCGTCCAGGTCGATGCGACGGTCACCCATGCCCTGGAAATGATGGGGCGACTCCGACTCCGGCACATGGTTGTCCTCGCCCCTGATGGCCGGATACTGGGCGTCATCAGCCAGCGTCGCCTGTATGAGCAGCTGGCTTTCGAACGGCTGGAAAGTGTCGTCATTCAAGCCAATCAGGAACGCGAAAAGCTACGTCTTGAAACTCACCTGCGACTGGCGCTCGATGGTGCCGCGGCCGGTAGCTGGGAATACAGTCACCAGAGCAGCAGCCTGATTGCCAGCGATGGCCTGCTGAGCATGCTGGGGCACACACGTGCCCATGCACCACGAACGAAATCCGAATGGATGGCATGGATCCACCCCGAGGACCGCCATCTGCTTGATTCTACGGTCAACGGCGAAAATGGCCTGAAAACGCCGTTCCGCGTCACCGAGTACCGGATTCGTCATAGGGAAGGGCATTGGCTCTGGGTTGAGGACCGCAGCTGCATCGTCGAACGGGCAGCCGACGACACCCCATTGGTAACCACAGGCGTGGTCAACGACATTACCGAGCGGCAGACCACGCGCCAGCAGATTGCCCGGCAGAATCGGGCGTTGCGCTTGATGAGCGGCGTTTCCCAGGCACTGGTCCGCTACAACGACGAGGAGCAAATGCTGGCCGAACTCTGCACGCTCGCCGTTGAGCTCGGCGGCTATCCGATGGCATGGATCGGTGAGGTCACGCATGATGATGAAAAGCGCATTCTGCCGATCGCCAGTTCCGGTCTGAGCGAAGCGTATCTGAGCACACTGATAGTTACCTGGGACGATGCACCAAGTGGCCATGGTCCATCAGGCCGCGCCGTTCGCAGTGGTATCCCGGCCATCGTCCGCAATGTAGACGACGATCCGTCTTTCGAACCATGGCGAACTGCCGCACAAACGCTAGGATTTCGCGCAACGATAGCGCTCCCGCTTCGTATTGATGGGCGGGTCACCGGCGTCCTCAATCTCTATTCGGCCAAGGTCGACCCGTTTGACGACGAAGAAATCACCCTGCTCTGCAACCTGGCCGCCGAACTGGACCTCGGCTTGAGCATGCAGCGTTCACGGCAAACACTCGCCCAGAACGAGGCCATGCTGCTCGAAGCCCAGCGCCTGGCGCGACTTGGGCATTTCATCTTCGAGACAGGGAGCGACTGCCTGACGGGGTCGCCAACGCACAATGAAATATTCGGACTCGCGCCGGACGAACAGCTGAATACCGAAGGCTGGCGACAATTGATCCATCCGGAAGACCGGACACGGATGAGCGACTACTCGCGGGATCATGTCTTTCGCGGCGGCCAGCCGTTCGACAACGAGTATCGCCTGATCCGCCGCAACGACGGCCAGGAGCGCTGGATACACACCGTTGGTCAGCTCGTCTACGGCAATGATGGCCGTGTCAGCCGCCTGTTCGGCACCAGTCAGGACATTACCGAGCGCAAACAGTTCGAACAGCGCCTTAGCCAGAGTGAGGCCGATCTGAAAGAGGCACAGGCCGTCGCCCACCTTGGCAGCTGGACCCTCGACATCATCCATGACAGGCTCAACTGGAGCGCCGAGGTATATCGGATATTTGGTCTGCCGTTGGCACACAAGCTACGTCTGGCCGACTTCGTCGAACGCATCCATCCGGACGACCGCGAGCATGTCCTGACCGATTGGCAAGCTGCCCTGACGGGCGCCCGCTACGACAGCGAGCATCGCATTCTCGTCGACCAGCAGGTACGTTGGGTCAGAGAGCGGGCAAAGATCCGTTTTGACGATGCCGGCAAGGCCGTTTCCGCCGTTGGGACCGTTCAGGATGTCACCGAGCGGCACGAAACAGATGAAAAATTGCGCAAGCTGTCGCTGGCCATCGAACAGAGCCCGCACAGCATTCTCATCACCAACATGCACGGTGAGATTGAGTACATCAATGAGGCTTTCGCGTGCAAAACGGGCTATTCCCGCGAAGAAGTGATAGGCCAGAAGCCCAGTCTCCTTCATTCGGAACATACCCCGGCGGAAACCTATTCCGACCTGTGGAAAACACTGGCGCTGGGCAATGTCTGGCGGGGCGAGTTTACCAATCGGCGCAAGGACGGAACGCTGTATTCGGATTTCGCGATTATTTCCCCAGTCCGTCAGCCCGATGGCAGGATCACGCACTATCTGGGTATCCAGGAAGACATCAGCGAGAAAAAGCAAATCCAGTCCGAGCTGGAAAACTACCGCCACCACCTCGAAACGCTGGTCGCGGAACGTACCGAGCAGCTGATCCAGGCCAAGGACGAAGCTGAATCGGCCAATCGTGCCAAGAGCGCCTTCCTCGCCAATATCAGCCATGAGATCCGGACGCCGATGAATGCCATCATCGGCCTCACCCATATTGCCCAACGCGGTGCCGGCAACAGCGAACAGCAGGAGCGGCTGGGCAAGGTCAGCGAGGCGGCACACCACTTGATGGGCATCATCAACGATGTGCTCGACATTTCAAAAATCGAGGCCGGCAAACTGCAATTGGAGCACACCGCCTTTCCCCTCGCCCAAGTCTGCAGCACCGCCGGTGAGATGGTCCGAGAAAGAGCGCAGGCCAAACATCTGCCGCTGAACTTCGAAATGGATCCCACCCTGCCGGCGATCGTGCTCGGCGACCCGCTACGGGTCCAGCAAATATTGCTCAACTTCCTGTCCAATGCCATCAAGTTCACCCAGCTTGGCACGATCGATATCAGCGTTCGCCTGATCGAGCGGGCAGACAGCGAAGCGCTGATCCGTTTCTCAGTCACCGACACCGGCATTGGCATCACCCCTGAAGGTCTGCAAAAGCTCTTCCTGCCATTCGAGCAAGGTGATACATCCACGACACGCCGCTATGGCGGCACCGGCCTGGGCCTGGCTATCAGCCGACGACTGGCGGTAGCGATGCGCGGCGAGATTGGCGTCGACAGCGAGCCGGGCAAGGGCAGCACATTCTGGTTCACCGCCCGCCTCGGCGTAGCAGATGCCCGGCAACTCCCGGACGCAGACGTCGCCGTTTTGCCTTCCGGCTATCAGCGTGATGCGTATGTCCTGATGGCCGAAGACAATGAAGTCAACGCCGAGATTGCCCTCGACATCCTGCACACGGCCGGACTCAAAGTCGACACGGCCGTAGATGGCAGCCAGGCCCTTGAAATGGCGGGCAAACGGCATTACGACCTCGTCCTCATGGACATGCAGATGCCCGTGATGGATGGCATCGAAGCCACCCGCCGGATTCGCGCCCTGCCGGGCTGGTCACAAATCCCCATTCTGGCGATGACCGCCAATGCCTTCGACGAAGACCGCGAAGCCTGCCTGCTGGCCGGCATGAACGATCACATTGCCAAGCCGGTTACACCCAATGTCCTGCTTGAAACCCTGGTCCGCTGGCTGCCTGCCCGGCCCAGTTTCAAGACTGCAGCGCCCGCGGAGGCCAATGACGAGTTATCGCGAATTGTCGGGCTGGACAGCCGGTTTGGCCTGCAAGCGGTGCGCGGTCGCGTAGACAGCTATCTTCGGCTGCTCGCGAAGTTTTCGGAAACCCACGGTGATGACTTTGACCAGATCCGCAGCGGTCTTGCCGCCGGCAGGCAAGACGAAGCCCGCCGCCTCGCCCACTCGTTAAAGGGCGTCTCGGCCACCCTTGGCGCCGTGCTCATCAACAAGACCTCAATGGCCCTTGAAGCGGCAATCCGGGACGGGCAGGACGAGGCGCTTGTCGAGCCACTCATTACAGCAGCGGAACAAGCCTACACGTCCTTGGGCAAACAATTGGCCCTCCTCTCCACGCCGGAACAAACTGGCAACGGGGAAGACAACGCGGCAGCGACCAACACCTTGCTCGCGCAACTCCGACACGAACTGCAACAGGGCGAACTCAGCGCCCAGTACCTGGTCCGACAGAACGAAAAATCCCTGCGCCAGGCGCTCGGCGGTGATTACCGTGCATTCGAAGCACTGATCAGCGACTTCGATTTCGAAGGCGCGCTGGCAATCCTCAACAACGCTAGCGCACTGGACTAGGAAAACCTAAGGCCGAGCCTCAAGCCAGTGCCGGACGCCCAGGCCGGCAGCCCGACCGCTGGCAAAACAGGCCGTCAGCAGGTAGCCACCGGTCGGCGCCTCCCAATCCAGCATCTCGCCAGCACAGAAGACACCCGGCTGGTCGCGCACCATCAGGTTCCCGTCCAGGCTCTCAAAGGACACGCCGCCGGCCGTGCTGATCGCCTCGTCCAGCGGTCTTGTGGCCGTCACGCGCAGCGGCAAGGACTTGATCACCGCGGCCAGATGGCTGGCCACGTTCAATTTATCGGCCGGACAAAACTCGCGGAGCAAACCGGCCTTGACGCCATCAATACCGGCATGCCGGCGCAGGTGATTGGCCAGTGAATCGCGGCCACGCGGCCGTGCGAGGTCCGCGGCCAGGCGATCAAGACTGCGGCCGGGGGCCAGATCAAGGTGCAGCACAGCATCCCCGTCGCGGGCCAACGCGTCGCGCAAGGGTGCGGACACGGCGTAGATCAGCCCGCCTTCGACCCCCGTTGCCGTGATGTTGAATTCGCCCTTTTTTTCCGGTTGACCGCAGCATTTTGCGGCGACGGCCTTGACTGGAGCGCCGGCGAAACGCGCACTGAAATAGGGGCTCCACGCCACGTCGAAGCCGCAGTTGGCGGGCTTGAGCGGCGCCACGGCGATACCGCGTTCGCGCAACGTCGGCACCCAGGCTCCATCCGAGCCGAGTTTGGCCCAGCTACCACCACCGAGCGCCAGAATGACCGCATCGGCGTGGACCGCAATCTCACCACTTGGCGTCGCGAAGCGCAGGCTGCCATCGGGCGCCCAGCCCAGCCAACGGTGACGCACATGAAACTGGACGCCTTGCCCGCGCAGGCGATGCAGCCAGGCGCGGAGCAGCGGCGCTGCCTTCATGTCGGTCGGAAAAACCCGGCCCGATGTGCCGACAAAGGTATCGATGCCCAGTCCATGTATCCATTCGCGCAGCTGGCTCGGGCCGAACGCGCCGAGCAGCGGCCTGATCTCCGCCGCCCGTTCACCGTAGCGCCCGATGAAATCGGCCAGCGGTTCGGAATGGGTGATGTTCATCCCCCCCTTGCCGGCCATCAGGAACTTGCGGCCGACCGAGGGCATGGATTCAAAAATCTGGATGTTTTTCCGGTTGACCGTGGAATCGGCCGCCGCCAGCACTTCGGCCGCCATCAGGCCAGCCGGGCCGCCGCCGATGATGGCGACGCGCGGCATCACTTGTCGTCCGAATCTGCCTCGGTTTCAGGCGCCTCGGGCGATTCGTCGGTTTCCGGCGTCGCGGGCTTTTTGGCTGGCTCGCCCTTTTCCGCCTTGAGCAGTTCCTCGGGAATCTCTTCCTCGTCGAGCGGCACCACCGTCACGGCGACCTCCGGCTCGGTGCCACCGCCGCCGAGAATGATGCCGCGCAACGGCGAAATATCGGAGAAATCGCGACCGAATGCCAGCGTGATGTGTTCGGTATTGGGCAGCAGATTGTTGGTCGGATCGA
>ERZ724516.2490-NODE-2490-length-10371-cov-7.616324_pt1 | contig 10371 bp, 15 predicted proteins | sample MGYA00376049_ERZ724516 | MGnify/ENA primary metagenome ERZ724516 (study PRJEB28724, sample SAMN07190886) | activated sludge metagenome | isolation source: activated sludge of sewage treatment plant in Hong Hong | place: USA: Christiansburg, Virginia | collected... | reverse complement strand
GAAAAATATGTTAATAAAAATGTGATGATAAAAAATAAAGCTGCTATCCAAAACCCGACGGGACTCCCTAAAAAGCAACCGCCTTTTATAAGTTTTCTCATTAGTGCAAAAATGTAAAATTACCGGTTGAGCAATTGGCAAAACAAAAGATTCCATAAACGGTATGATATAAATTATTGACCTCAGACATCGTCGTCCAAATTGGCTCGGACTGTAACGAGTCTTGTATCAACAAAGTACCATTCGCCATTAATTTTGCGGCAATCAAATGATTTTTACCCTCATCCGAGAACCTGACGTTAAACAATAACGGCATCGCGGCCGCATCGGTTACGTTATAATTGAAAAAATCGGCCGGCAGCTTTTTACCGTGATGATGATACCAAAAAACCTCGACGTACAAATCGAGTCCGTCCTCTTGTAACCATTTCGATAACTGACCGATTCGATTGCCTCCCTTACTCAATTCGAGACGCTCAGGCGTTGCAAAATTATCCAGGTTCAAAGCGTTAGCGACGGCATACATTCCGCACCCGAAAGCCTGACTTTGTTTAAGCATTGGTTTCGATTGGGTGTTGGTGTTTGCTCCGACATATTTCAACAATTTGTTGAGTCCGTCGAGTTCGAAATTTTTGCTCTTTTTTCGGAACTTAATTTTATTGAGGTGTGGATAAAAGTCGACCATTTCGTTTTTAAATTCGATGGTAAATTGTCCCGTCGATGCAAAGAATTGATAATCGACATACTTTGGCGAGGCGGCGATGACATCGTCCATAATTTCCTCGGCAAATTTTAAATAGGCTGGGTGTTGTTCGTATTTGGCCATGACTCTAAAATTACGCTTCGATAACGAGCCATTTATACTCAATCAAATCATTAATCGAAAGGTCGCGCCACGGTGTCGCGTAAGTTGGTCGGAGAAAGTCGAAAAGTTGTTGCATTTTCAAAGGAGACCAATAAACGTCCGATTTACCTATGACACAATTTATAATAGATTGTCTCAAATCGACCAACTTTACCTCTTTTTTATCTTTGTTTTGATATAAAAACTCTCCGATTTCGATAACATCGTCTTTCGATATGCTTTCGATAGGTTGTAATGATCTTGCGGATTCTTTAATGACTTCTTTTGAGAAAATTATTCCGGTAGACATACCGTATAATTGTTTGTTCGATAGCGTGTTCGATGTTTTCATATTGAAAATTTTAAATGTTTTGACTCAGCAAATATAAATTAAATAATTTAATTACAAAACATTTTTTAATTTATTTTCAAATAAAAAACCCGAGAACAAATTGCCTCGGGTTGGTTTTTAGTTGAGTTACGCATCGCCGCCAATCGGGATCGTCTTACTTTTGTCGAGTACCTTATCGTTATGCTCGTTGGCCGTCTCCCATTGGAACGTGATGCCGATTTGTGCGTAATGGTGTTGCACCCGAGACAAAATCTTTATAAGTTCGAAAACGGTCGGCTCGCCGAGGTTCTCTTTCTTAACCTCTTTGGACGCTAGCGAGATTCCGTTCATTACGTTTTTCTCGACAATTTTCATCCTGGCGACCGAGGCATCCTCGGGCGATAATTGTACCGGTACATTTTTTTTATTTTTCTTTTGGTTTGTAATGCTCATGGTATTTATAAAATTATTGGTTATCTAAACTCTCGATTATTGTTTTTACCTGACTAATTTCGTCGTTCTCGCGCTCAATAACCGAGTTAAATTGCTCAACGCTGATGTTTTCCAATATGGCGTTTTTTACAATCTCGATCATAATGTCCGGTTTCAAAGCATCGACCTCCCAGCTAATCGCGCCATACTTTTTAATATAACCTTTTGCGCGTGGATCGGTTATTTTTGCCGGGTTTGGCGGCGGTTGGTAAAGTTTTATTTGTTGCATTGTGAGACCAACCGGAACGACTTTAAAAAAGGTATAGAAAAACGCTCGCGTCCAATTGAAACCGTCCGCATCCATAAAAGTATCGTAATTGTCGTTTATATGGTCGGGTAAGTCGTCCTCATCCATTATGTCAGCACTCCACGATTCGATGACGTTCGCCATATTATAATCGTCTTTTCGCTCGCCGTTGACAAACATAAACATCAATCGGTCGTAAATGTCTCGTATCATATCCATACCGCTCGGATCGTGGTCTCCAAAATAAAGAATTGTTACGGTCTTGCCCTCGTTCATCACGTCGATAAATCTCTCGTATGCCTGATGGATTGCCGTCGAACTCGTGTAACCTTTATTGATTACCAGCCTAATCGTAAATGAGTCGGTAACGCGCCGCAAAATGCTCGAAATTGCATCTTTTTCCGTCCACACTTCGACGTGATTCGTTTGCCCGAGTTGTCGATCTAAATGATAATTATCGATTGTACGTTGGAGAGCGTTCGGGATATTTTCCTCGAAATATGCTAAAATAGGAACTCGGCCGCGATCCTCGAAAACATCCCAATCGACTAAACCGCTGTAAACGACATCGTCTTTGATGGATGAGATTTTCGAGTAAACTTTGTCATGGTTTGGAATAATGTCTCTCGACACCAATTGGTAATATAATTGTCGTAACGTAAGAACGTAACCGCCGTCGTCGTACTCCTCGGCTATATCTATAATGGCATTGACGACGGTGTTTTTGTCGCCAATCCAATAACCTTTCGCCTCATCCATTTTTATTTTGATGCTGCCGTGTAGGTTTCTATTTTCGAATTTTTCTCTCATTTTTTTGATTTTTTATTGGAGGTTCGGTCGTGTTGATCCGTGAAATACCGCCATTGAAACGTTTTGAAATTGACCTCCCGGCACAAAAATAACCATTCCATTTTATTGATGTTAAACCAGGCGATTGTATGCTCTTTTGATTTCGGACAATAAACCAAAACGTCGACCGAGAAACCTCGTTGGGCTTCGCTGAGTTCATCGGGAAACTCGGTCGACGGAAACCAATTGATCTCGTTGGCTTTATTTCCCATCGAATACGCCGGAAATGTCCTCGATAATGACTTTGAAACCTAACAAGGTTTTGTCCTCGGTTGTGTCTAACATAACGCATAACGCTTGTTGCGGTTGATCGATGAAACCGATAACGGTGTCGTCTGAGAAACGAGAAAGCAATCCTTTCAATTGCCCGACGTTTTCGATGTAACTCAACTTTTCCCATTGAGGCGCGGTTTCCAATATTTCCAAAGCGTCGTTAAATTTAGCGATTCCGTTTCCGGCTTGCGCTGGATTTTCAGCCTCGACGATGCTCTCCTCTTTGACTTCGATGTCGGCAGCGGACGACGTTGTTTCGTCTGAGTGAATGTTCGACGGATCGCCAGCCGGGATTTCAGTTTCATCGACGGGAGTTTGTTCAGCAACGACCTCCTCAATGGCTGGCGCGACCTCCTCCGGCTTGTTGTTTTCCGATTCGATAAAACGTTCGATATTCTCAGCGGTTTGGTCGAAAATCTCTTGCTCATCTTTTTCGATGTCGGCTTTCGTGTAAGTCAGGTCGAAAAACTGAAAGTCGCCGTTTTTGGCTTCAATCATCCCGATTTCCTTTAATTTGGCACAACGGTCGGTAAATACTTTTTTTGCGCGAAGTTCCTCCAATTCCTTACGGTCGGCCTCGGCTTTCTTTTTCTCTTTCGCTTGTTGCTCAATGTCAACGGAACGAGTCAAAAACAACTCCGACAACTCGGCCAATTTTTTCGAGTATTTCGGTTTGAACTCCTCGAAATCGTAATCCTGATTAACAATGTCCTGGAATTGTTGTTGTTTCTCCTCGAAATTGTCGGGCGTGAGTTCCAACACAATCGTTTTACACATCAAATCGATTTCGGCGATTTTGTCGTTGTGTGCTTTCTTACGGTCGATTTCGGCGTTTTCGTGTGCCTCGGTTACGGACTTAACTTTGTAGTCGTATAAACCCCACGTCGACTCGACATCGCGATTAAATAGGATGTCAAACTCATGGAACGTGCCTCGGTGTTCTGAGATACTTTTTCCGATGGTGTCTTTTGTGGATGCGATGGTTTCAAAAGTCATTTTCTCGATCTCAGCGTTATAACCATCGATTAACGTTTGGATGTTTGCTTTGATGCCGTCCTCGCGCTCTTTGGCGATTTTAGCTTTTCGGTCGAGTTCCTCTTGCAAAATTTTCTCGTAACGCTCGACCTCGGCTTGTTGCTTGTCGTACTCGTCGCGAGTGATTTTTGCGTAAGACGTAACCTTTTCACGAATTTTTTTAATCAAATCGTTTGCAGCTTTACCGAAAGTCTTTTCGTCTTTCTCGACCGTGGTGCTGGCAGTTAAAAGAGCGGTTCGGTGTCGTTTCGCATCCTCGTAAGTTTTTTTGTCTGTAATCGCGACGAACGGAAATTGTTTGACGATTTCGTTTTGTTTTTTCTCCAATCCCTCTAAGATTGAAAATTGTTCCGGTTGCATAACCGTAACCTCTAATACTTCGGTTTTTTTCTCGTTTTCCATGTTTCTAAATTTTAAATTTGTTGTTTTAACGGTTCAAATATAAATTAAATAATTTAATTACAAAATGTTTTTTGATTTATTTTGGTTTCTCATAGTACATTGTTTTCGTCGGGACTGTAACGCATTGGCCGACCTGGAATAAAATATATTTCCAACCCTCTTTCCTCGGCATCGCCAAAAATTGCCCGTGCGTTATCTCTTTGAGTAAAACTCGGTGTTGTTCTTTATAGAGACACATTACCTCGACCTCAGTATCGGGATGGATGTCGTTAGTCTTTTCGGCCGCCATGAATTTTACTTAATTGATATTGTTTTGATAATTCCGAGTTTCGTTCGAGTTCGCCGTTGTGATCCCAGCAACACGGCGCAAAGAAACGCACGTCGATATAAAGTGAAATATTGTTGTACCTGGCCCAATCGTCAGCAAAACCCTCTCGTCCCATTGTATGCTCGATTGTAGTCGCTCGCTTGCCGCAACCATCGATAAAACAAAAATGATTCTCAGGACGTGCGAGAAACTCTTTCCGGGTTGGCGTGTAAATTTTGTCGTCGGATTTTCTCTTGTCGGACTTTTTGTTGATTGCCTGGCGAGGCTTTGGCGGTTTATGCTGGTAAAGACACCGAGGCGAACAATAACCGGAGTCGGGACACCTTGTCGGTGTGTACATTCGGTTAGGGAGTTCGCACTCGGGGTTTTTACATTGCTTTGGCTTTAAAACGTTATTTCGTTTTTTCATCTTTGAACAAATCCTCCGGCTGGATGTCATTGTCAGCGTCGCCGTTGGTTTGTCTCTCGATGTCCTCTTGCGCTCGCTTGTTGTTAAAAATGTAGTTGTAAGCCTCAGCCCTTACGAACTCGACAAGTTTTTCGAGTGTTTTCTCGTAACCGAGTTTGTCGGTTGCAAACGGCACTTTTGGAGTGTCGCACTTAACCCAATTGTTGTCGCATTTTAACGAACCGTGAATTTTTGCGCCGGCCGTGTCGCCGTCTCCCAAATAAGAAACTCCGACGATTTGACAACGAGCGATCTCGCGGTCGTTACCGATAATCGCCTCTTTCAATAACTCGTCGTTTCCTCTCAACGCTTCGCGAGCGAAATCCCATCCCGATACGAGTCCGAGACTGAGTGCGTAATACTGAGCCAAATCGCTCAGGGCTTTGGTAAAATGCGGATGAGGCTCGCCGTGCGCGACGATGACGATTTCGTTTACCGAACCGCCTAACTCGAAATACTTTGCGGATAATCCGTCTTTTGTTGTTTTGACTTTTTTTAACCCAAAGTGTTGAAATTCGAGTCGCCGTTGTCTTTGTTGTTCGTGGGATTTTGCCATGATACAGTTTTTTAAAAATTAATAATTAATATTTTGCCTCAGTTATACAAAGAGTCTGAGGTCGACACTCTTTCCGTTTTGCACCTTATCGATAACCCAATTTATATCGTTGTGTAATTTGTAAGTCCCGAAAATAATAAGGCAAAGCGCGTCGCCGGTCGCGAGCGTAACTTTGACCTCCGGGAAATTGGTTTGGGCGATAGCTGCATAATGTTTTTTTCGTTCGGATTTTTCCGCGTCTTTATTCGGGCATTTGATGTATGGATGATTTTGCCACGAGTTCGGATATACCTCGACGTATGGGATTCCCGATAATTTTAAAATCGTATGTATTTGCGACTGATTGTCGAGCATTTTATTAATTGCGAATTTCATTCCCGGGAACTTGTCATCGTCGACGAACGCTTGCACCTTTTCGATAAACACCAACGGCGTTTCGTAAGTCTCAATTAAAAACCGGAGGTACTCGTTAAGTTCGAAAACGCTCGGCGGCATCTTTACGGCGGTTGCGCGCCCTTTTACAAAAACAGCAATCCCGCCGCTCCCGCCTGGATCAATTCCGATTATCGCTCTACTCATTTTTAGGGAAAATTAACTCGGCTTTTTTCGTGAGTTGCTTTTTGAAAAAGTCCTCCAAAGCCATTTTTTTTGCGAGAATAATAATTTTGTTCGACTTGCCTTTCAAAATCTCGTCGAGTTCTGCTTTCAAGGTATCGCGGTCGAACTGAGTCGCGCCCTTTATTTTTGAGTGTTCGACTCTCGCGACCTTTTTTGCCTTTTGATAAAAAGCCGTGTAATATTTATTGTTTTGCAGCTTGTCGTTAAGCGGGAGTTTCCCTTGCTCATAAAGAAAATTAAACATATACTCCGACGGATCACTCACGAGTTTCGTTTCCTTATACTCCAAATACATACGATTCGCGCCGTCTTTTAGCATCGCCAAAATTTCCTCCGGTGTCGGTTCGGGTTGCTTTTGAGCCTCGGCGGTTTTTTTCTCATTGTACGCCCGTAACCGCTCGTTACGATAGTTGGTGTATGCGTTGAGGACTTCGCCGACGGCAACACAATCCAGCAATCGAAAAACCTTAATGTCGAACTCGTGAGCGACATACATTTGAAATGCCTCTTTTACCTCCTCAGCGGTTAAGCTGCCGAACTTATTGCGTAACAACTGCAATATCATAACCATTTGTTTGTTGAGTTCTCGGATTTCGGCATCGTTGGAAACCTTAATGTTTAAAATCGTAACCATATAATTTACAACCTCGTCGAGTTGCGCCGTTGTGGTAAAATTGCGAATTTTTGGAAAATCCTCACTCAACCGGGCCAACGCCGGTTTGTTCTGCGATAATGCGGTCGGCACTAAAGACGTAGGGTTGTTTGTGATTGCTGGTGTCATTTGGTTTTTCAATTTTATGTTTCGGAACTTTTTTCCCTGTAATGTAATCGTCGGCCTCAATTAAATATCCGTTGAACTTTTTTCCGAAAAGCGTCTCGGGCCGGATGAAATGTTTATTTTGTGGATCGTCGAGCCATTTTATTATCGCCGCGTCAATTACTTTTTTAAAGTCCGGCAGCTTGTACCCGTCTTTTATTCGGGCTTTAATCTCGGTATAATTTGTCGAATTGAAATCGAAACCGCGACCTCCCTTTTTCTCATTCAAATACAAAATTACCGTTTTCGGCACAAAAGGAATTTCGTCTTGTTGAAATAAATCAGTATTAGTTAATAAGTCCGTCTTATTATGTGCCGTACTTTTTCCGTTTCCGTTTTTTACCGTCTCGGACTTTTTCGGCGACGGTGTTTTTACCGTACCCGAAAAATTAGGCGACGGGTGCAAAATAATGTCGTTCTCGCCCCATTGCCCGGATTGGAGTTTCTTTTGACATTTGGAAATCCAGCCATTTAAGGCGAGTTCGTTCATATACTTGCGACGGGTGTCATCGGACACTCCTAACGCTTTATTTATAACCGAACTATGGTAACGCCAATCGTCGGGCTTTGAGGCCAGCCAAACGAATAAAAAACGGGCTTGTGGCGAAATTTTCTCATCATCGATCAACTCGTTTGGCGTGATCGTGAAATTTTTGCGTAACTGATTATTCATTTTGACCGGAAATATATTTCTCAGCGTCTAAAAATCGTTTTGTAATGTAAACGATGTCGGCCGATGGAATAAAGAACTCAAACTCGTGGTAATCCGGCCAATTTGACTCGGGTGCAATCCACGGCAGCGTTTCGATGTCGTCCTCCGAAATAAATTTGAATTTCCACTCCTCCTCGCCGGGAAACTGATTTCGAATAAAGTCAGTCTCCGAGATTCGATGGCGTAACGCTTTCAAATCCTCCAACGTTGGCATATATGCCATTGCGACACCGTAATCGTAACCGAGTAAAATCGCGTTCGAAACAATTTGCCAATACTCCTCGGGAAAATTCTCTCTCAAATTATCGACGTTTCGTAATTGGATAGCCTCAGAATATGCGAAAAAGTTGTCCGGGTAATAACATTTAATTTCGGCGACTTTTAGTCCTGGGACTTCGAAATCAGGCGAGCCGCTCCAAAAACTGTAATCGGGATGCACGACGGTCTCTTTGGAAATAACGTCGTACTCTCTCGGGACTTTCTTTTCAAAGGCGACATATTCGAGACATTTGCCCCAATAAAGTTGCTTTGCATATTGACCGGTGTCGGTTGATCGGCCGAGAAAACGCTCGGCGCGTTTTTTATTGAGGTATGTAATTCCAGCATCGCCGAACCCGAACGCTCCGCGCCCTTTCTTTGCGATTACTCCGGCTTTGCTGGATGTCGGTCGGCCTATTCTGTTTTTGTTTAAAATCATTTTGACGGGATTTTTATTGTTTTGACTTTTCCAACTCGTCGAAAAATAAAAGGACTTTCGTGTAAGAGTTGACCGTTTTGTTTTTGATAACTCGGGAAACCCAATCCTTATCGGATTGCGCCATCGTTTCGCCGTGTTTTTCGTTGTGCTTTTTGATTAATACCAATTGCGCGTCCTGATGTGCTTTTGTAACAACCGGATCGCGTCCCTTTGTCTTTTTTGTTCGACCGGCACGGAAAGCCGTTTCGACTGAAATCTCGTTGGTTTTTATCGCCTGAGATATTCCGTAAAGCGAAACCAAATCCATTATCGTAACGCTTTTTATATTCTCTTTACCGATAAATTTCAAAATCTCGTAATCGGTAACTCCGAACGCAACGCGCATCGTTTCGAAAACCTGAGTTTTTCTTTTCGTCAACTTTTCGTCGGTTGAACAATCGCCGGTAATAACTTCGATTGCAGCTTGGTAAACTTTCCGAGTGATGTTTCCCGGGATGACTTTAAAAACGGCGTTCCTGAGTGCTATCGAGGCGCAAGCGTTACCGGTAACGGTAATCATGTCCTCCGACATCCTGACGAGTTGGCCGGTGCGTTTTCCGTTGACTTTCTCGTGTTGCATTATCGAGCGTTTGACCTCCAACGTTACCGAGGTGTTTTTCTGCAAATCGAAAGCGATTGCCTGAGCGATGACGTGTTTGTCATCCGTTCCGATGACTCTCGCGCCGGCCCGGAAATTGCCCCAAGTTTGCACCATAATTTGAGCAAGTCCAATCGACTCTCCCGTTATGATTTTTCCGGCCCGAGGAAAAGAATAATTACAAGAGATTGCGGTTTCCAAATCCATCGTCGCGATGTCGATTGCCTCTTGCAAACAAGCGAGGACGTTTCTCGGGCGGTCTTGCGCCGTGGCGATTTGGATGTCGATTAACGAGTCTTTCGAATAAATCAACTCCATATTTTGCTCAACGACTGCAACGTGTTCGGTCTCGTCGGTTTCGAGTTCGTGGGTTTCTTCACTCATGGCGTTACACTTTTTCCGTTTCCTCGATTTCGATAATAAAGTCAGGCTTTGGATAATCGCCGGTTTCGATGAGATACATTAAGAAGCCAACCCATTGAGGCGTTTTTTTCTTTTTGCTTTTCCAATCTGAAAACATTTGCTTTCCGGCCTCCATATCCTGAGCCATGCGATCACGGTCGAGAGGCTTTTTATCGGGATTGGCGAGATTCCATTTTTTCGCAACAATGTCGACATCGATTGTAAATTGTCTTTCGCTCAGTTTTTTGGTTTGTGCTGTTTTAGCCATAATGTAAATATTGATTAAGTTTTTAATTTCTTTTTTCGCACTCAGCGAGCCAAAATTGGCGATAACTTGATGATCTCGGCAAAGAAAACTCGTCGTTTCTCTCGCCCAAATCATGTCTAAAAATCTCTAAAATCGCACTCGATTGTTTTTCTCCCGCCATATTGTCTATAATATAGACATACGCCCCGGCTAAAGCCTCCAAAGCCTCATCGCCTTTTTTATCTTGGAAATCCATTAACAAGTAAGTGTAATTGCTTTGGCTTATTCCCAAATCCGACGGAAGTCGTCTCGAAAGGAACGAAAACGCCATTTCTGTTGTATTCATTGTTTCCATAATTGATAATTTTAAATGTTTTGACACAGCAAATATAAATTAAATAATTTAATTACAAAACATTTTTTAATTTATTTACTA
>ERZ724516.2484-NODE-2484-length-10379-cov-4.403429_pt1 | contig 10379 bp, 11 predicted proteins | sample MGYA00376049_ERZ724516 | MGnify/ENA primary metagenome ERZ724516 (study PRJEB28724, sample SAMN07190886) | activated sludge metagenome | isolation source: activated sludge of sewage treatment plant in Hong Hong | place: USA: Christiansburg, Virginia | collected... | reverse complement strand
GGGCTGCAATGGCAATTGCGCCTGTAATCGTTTTTAGTTTGTTTAATAACATAGTGTATTTTGTTTTTTAGTTTTGTGTATATAATACAATTAAAATGGAATAATGTTTTCAAAGATAAAACTTTTAACGAGAAATATTTGATTAAGAATTTATTAAATCTACATACAAATCTTCCACTTTTTTGCGTGCCCAGGGTGTTTTACGTAAAAAAGTTAAACTCGATTTAATACTTGGATTAGATTTAAAACAATTAATATCAACATGGTACGCTAGTCCATCCCAGCGGTAATGCTGAACTAAATGCTCCAATATCATTTGAAGTGTTTTACCGTGTAGTGGATTATTTTTTTGTTCTGGCATTATTTATAAAAAAGTTTTTGATTTTTAAGTTGAGTTAATTCCCTCTTTTGAAGAGGGTGCCCGCAGGGCGGGAGATGTCACGTTTCTTTTAGTTCTTCTACTTTTGCTTGCAAACAACGAATCACATCATTCATATTTTTCTTTACATCTAAATCATTAAATCTTATAAACTGAACTCCTAGTTTTTCAAGAGTTTCTTGTCTTATTATATCATTTATTTGAATATCTGTATTTAAGTGACTATCACCATCAACTTCAATAGCCAACATTATTTCATGACAAAAAAAATCAACAATATAATTATCAATAGGAACTTGCCTATGAAACTCAACACCTAGAGTCTTTTTTTGAATTTTCTTCCATAATAACACCTCCGACAAAACACCTTGCTTTCTAAGCTTTTTAGCATAGTCTTTTAAGATGGGATTATATGGTAATATCTTGTTTTTCAAAACATCCTCCGTCCTGCGGACACCTCCTTCAAAGGAGGAATTGATTTAATTTTAAATTCGAGATTTAATTTTTCCTTTATACTTTACTATTTACCTACACTCTCCGTTGCTTTTCTAACACTACCATACTTCAATAACAATTCCTTAGCTACCTCATAATCTTCTAAGCCAGTATTTTTCATTACCATTCTAGTTCCTCTATCAACTAGTTTATCATTACTCAATTGCATGTCCACCATTTTATTTCCTTTCACTCGACCTAGTTTAATCATCACAGAAGTTGAAATCATATTCAGCACCAACTTTTGCGCTGTACCTGATTTCATTCTGGTTGAACCAGTTACGAACTCCGGACCAACAACTACTTCAACTGGAAATTTAGATACTGCTGCAACTGGTGAACCGTTATTGCAAACAATACAACCAGTTTCAATATTATTTTTATTGCATGTTTCTAATGCACCAATCACATAAGGTGTTGTTCCTGAAGCTGCAATTCCAACAACCACATCATTTGAATTAATTTTATATTCTTGTAAATCTGCCCAACCTTGGTTCACATCATCTTCTGCAAACTCAACAGCTTTTCTAATAGCAGTGTCTCCACCTGCAATTAAACCTACCACAATTCCTTGAGCAATTCCATACGTTGGCGGACATTCACTCGCATCCAATATTCCTAATCGTCCGCTTGTGCCTGCGCCCATATAAAATAAGCGTCCGCCTTGTTGCATTTTAGAAACAATCACGTCCACTAATTTTTCAATTTGAGGAATCGCTTTTTCTACAGCTAAGGGAACAGACTTATCTTCTTTATTCATGTTCATTAATAACTCTTGAACACTCATGTTCTCCAAATTATTGTAGTATGAATCGGCTTCAGTTGTTTTTTGCATATTATTTATTTTTTTTCATTGGAAACTCTTCTGTTTTTTCTTTCCCGTCGACCTTGCCTGAAATGATGGCTAAAATTGAGTCTTCCCTTATCTTTTGGTAAGTAATTTTAGTTGGAAAATCATGTTCAGGGTTTTCAAAGACAAGCTTATCAAGTGATATTGATGTTAATTTAAAAGAGACAGGTTTATCATTATTCTGATCTTTCACATTCACTACATAATACCAATCAGCTTTGTGCCTCTCAAAACTAATATGTTCATGAAACATGATCTCCTTATCTAAAACAATGTAAGCCTCACCTGAATAAACACTATCATTTTGTTGCTTCCATTCCTCGTGATAAACTCCTGTTTCCATATCATTTTTCCAGGAACCTATAAACCAAGTATACGGCGTTATCGGATCAAGATCAAATACAATCGTATCTTTTGTTCTTTCAGAATCATTCTTGCTTTCATTACATGAAACAAAAATTATAGAAAAAAAAAAAAAAAAAAATATTAATTTACTCATCTGATCTGTTATCTATAAAATCAACACTAAGCAAATTGTTTTACATCCTTGTCAGTAATTTCCTTACCACACAAAATAATTAAACGCTCTATTACGTTTCTAAATTCACGGATATTACCTGTCCAGTCTTTTTGCTGTAATGCTTTTAAAGCGTCCTTAGAAATCGTTTTCATCGGCATTCCATAATCTGTACAAATCATATTAATGAAATGATCTGCCAATAAAGGAATATCCTCTTTACGGTCATTCAAAGATGGAACCTGAATAGGAATCACACTTAAACGGTGAAATAAATCTTCACGGAATTCTCCTTTTTCAATTTCTTTACGTAAATCTTTATTAGTCGCTGCTAAAATTCTTACGTCTACTTTTATTTCTTTATCACCTCCTACTCTCGTAATTTTATTTTCTTGTAAAGCGCGTAATACTTTAGCTTGTGCCGATAAACTCATATCTCCAATTTCATCTAAGAAAATAGTACCGCCTTCTGCTAATTCAAACTTCCCTTTACGAGTCGCTACGGCGCTAGTAAATGCTCCTTTTTCGTGACCAAATAATTCACTTTCAATTAACTCACTCGGAATAGCAGCGCAGTTAACTTCAATTAAAGGCGCTGCTGCTCTGCTACTTTTATTATGGATTTCGCGAGCTACTAATTCTTTTCCGCTTCCGTTGCTTCCTGTAATTAATACACGTGCATCTGTTGGCGCTACTTTATCAATCATGTCACGAATGTTATTGAGTGCTTTTGAATCACCAATCATTTCATAAGCCTTACCAATTTTCTTTTTCAGAATTTTAGTTTCAATTACCAAAGTTGATTTATCCATTGCATTGCGGATTGTCACCAATAAACGATTCAAATCAATTGGTTTTGCTAAGTAATCAAAAGCGCCTTTTTTAACAGCGTCAACGGCGGTTTCAATATTACCATGTCCGCTCATCATAATTAAAGATGACTCGGTGCCATGCGCCATTAATTTAGCTAACAATTCCGTTCCATCTAGCTTTGGCATTTTGATGTCGCTTAAAATCACATCGTAGTTTCCTTTCAAAGCCATATCTAATCCTTGTTGACCATCTTCTGCTTCGTCAACATTGTATTTTTCGAACTCTAAAATTTCTTTAATCGTTCTGCGAATGGCTTTCTCGTCGTCTATGATTAATATTTTTGGCATACTATAAAATTTTCTTTCTTAATTGTTTAATTTCTCCTTTGATCTTTTTATTATCTAAACGTTTTGCTTTTATTGCTTTACTAACTTTAGTTGGCTTTCGTGGCTTTATTGTTTTGAATCCTAAAAGAATTAATTTGTAAAATTTCTCTTTGACTAATTCTTTATTTTTTAATTGTGTTCTATCTGTTTGTTCTTGTAAATGTATGGTTGTTTCCTTTTCCAGCTTCTTATGCAACTTATGAAGCAATATCATTTTCTCTTCTTCTGTTAATTTTTCAGATTCCGAAATATTAAACCACAACTCTACCTTGGTTTCAACCTTGTTGACGTTTTGTCCACCAGCACCACCCGAACGTGCTGTTTTAAACACACATTCTTTGATGAGTTCGCGGGATTTTATGTCTTCAATCGTTTTCATTTAATTTAACCGCAAAGAGCGCAGTCACAATATAGCGTGATTCGCAAAGTTCGCGGCGATTTTATAATCTTTGCTTAACTGCCTCAAACAAAATCACACCAGTTGCTACCGACACGTTTAACGAAGCTATATTTCCTACCATCGGAATTTTCACTTGCATATCGCTGCGTTTTAAATATTCGTTAGAGATTCCGTTTTCTTCAGAACCCATAATGATTGCTGATGGTTTTGTTAAATCGGCATTAAAGTGATAACTCGTTGTTTTTTCGTGACAAGCAATAATTTGCAAGCCCGATTCTTTTAAATACTCAATGCTATTTTTTAAATTATCTACCCTACAAACTTTCATTCTGTTTAAAGCACCTGCACTTGTCTTAACCGCATCCGCATTTATTTGAGCAGCACCTCTACTCGGAATGACAATAAAATCAACACCTGCACAATCGGCACTACGAGCAATGGCTCCAAAATTACGAACGTCAGTAATTCTATCTAAAATCAATACTAAAGGTGTTTTTCCTTTTTCAAACACATCTGTTAATAAATCCTCAACTTCGTAATAAGTAATTTGCGATACAAATGCTAAAACTCCCTGATGATTTTTAGAAGTAATACGGTTGATTTTTTCGGGCGGTACAATTTGAATAGGAATATCTAAATCTTTAATTGCTTTTCGTAATTCGCTATACAATTGATTAGATAAACCTTTTTGAATAATAATCTTATCAATTTCTTTTCCTGCACTAATGGCTTCGATAACAGCACGTGTACCAAAAATTAAATTCTCTAAATTCTCTTCACTATTTCTATTATTTCTTCCTCTGTGATGATCCATACTTATAATAAATTGAATTGTTTTAAATGGTGATTAGCATGCTTGTGTAATAAATGCAACCACTCTTCGTAATTAAACTCACCAAAAAATGGGTTTAAATTTTTAGAATCAGGGTTTGATTTATAAAACTCCATAAATGCTTTTATTTCTTTTTCAAGCTCCCAAATCGCTTCTGTTATCGAATGGTTTCTTAAAGGAGCTGGCTCCTCGCTCATCAATACATTCTTCGTATTTTCTTTAAAAGGAGTTTCGCTTAATGCAAAGGCTCTTACTTTAGGCAAAATAGCTTCGGGTGTCTGCGCTGGTAATTTAATTCTTCCGTGTGCATTGGCAAAAGCATCGGTCATGTGCTCTATCATGCCTTGTGGAGATAAAACGCCCCATAAACCAACTTCATTATCCGATAACTGTTGCAATAAAGGAATATATTCTTCTTTTAAAAATTGCTCTTTTGAGTTCATATAGAGATTATTATGTCTATTTTATTTATCTTTGTAAAGATAAATGAAAAAATCATATTTATACGTCCTAATTATAGCTATAACAAGTTCTTTACTGTTATCAAGTTGTTATATATTTAGAGGCAAAAATCATTGTGATACCTGCCCTACTTTTAATAAAAAACCAAAAAAGAGAAGGCATTAAATTATTTTGGCGTGCCAGCGCAAAATACAGAGCGCCGCCGGGCTGACCCGCTGCAATCTTTTACTTCACTTCGTTTCGTAAAAGGATTTTCGCTTGCATCCCTCACGCGAGGCTTTCGATAACATTCAAAGTGTAAACTCCGAACTTTGAAATGAAAATCCCGCGTGAGGGATTGAGGCATTTGTCTGAGCTCCTTTTATTTATCCCTCAGGGTAAATAAAAAAGCGAGTGCCGAAAGCCCGGCCCTCTGGGACACGCCCTAATAACAAAACATAAAATGATTACTTAATCTTAAATCTCAATCCTGCATATAGCATTCTACCATAAATTGGTCCCCACACCATACTAGCATCAAAGTATTTATTAAATGGTGCATCACTCGCCACAATAGGATTTGGCTGCTTATAATCCAATGCATTTTCAACACCAATATACACATGAAAATCAGCGCGTTTGATTTTAGCCATATAGGTTATTTGCGCTAACACATTATAAAAATCAGGCGAATACTCAGCTCGCTGATAAACTTCAGGATTATTACGAGTATTGGGTAAACGCTTTTTACCATTGTATTGCAAGGTTGCATCAAATAGCCAATGTTTGTTTTTAGTTTCATAACCAATATTAATAAACGCTCGGTGCATTGATACTAAAGCTTTTTGAAGCAAACCTGTTTGATAATTTACTTTTGTATCCACATAACGATAAGCTGTTTTTACATTCAAACGTTTACGAATTTCCCAACCAAACTCTACTTGCGCAGTGTTTGAATACGATGGTCCGTTTAAATTATAAAAAGAAACTTCTTGCGTATTATTATCCACATCCACTACCACTTGTTGTGTAAAATCAGTACGGTACAAATCAATGGTTACATAAGCATCTTTGTAATTCAACTTCATTTTTTGAGTAAAGTTAAATCCATAATTCCATCCTGTTTCTGGCTTTAAACCATAAGGCATTGTTAAATCACTTGGCTTGATAATCCAATCTCTTGAAGTTGCCATTAAAGGTGTATTCTCAGCAAATACATTCGCTGTTTTTAAAGCTCTACCCCCGCTAATTCTAAAAACGGTTTTACTACCTTTTAGTGCATAACGCATGTGTAAACGCGGTGTAAAAAACAAGCCGTAATAGTTATGATAATCGGCACGTAATCCTGCCACTACATTAAATTTCTCACCTTTGTTATGAGCAAACTCTGCAAAAGCACCAGCCACTTTTTCATGACGATCAAATTTGAATAAACGATAAGTTTCGCTGACGTTATCATCTAAATAACTTGCTCCAATTTTATAGGTGTTATCCGTTGTTTTAATGATTCCCTGAAAAATATAATTGGCATAAAATGTTTTTTGTAAACCAGTATAGGTATTTAAACCATAGGTATTATGTTGATCATGATTTAAGTAAGATAACTGTAATCCCATACTTGTTCCCGGCTTCTTTCTAAATACAAATCCTGTTTTACTATATAATTCCCATTTTGTGTTTTTTATTCCAATCGTATAAAGCGGCAAGGTGTCACTTACGATATAAGAATGAGAAGGTGTATGAACAACAGTATCCGTTTGAATGGAAGGATGTGTTTGTCCACCATTTCTTTCATCTATCAAATAACTTCCGCCAAATTGTGCCTCAAAACCTTTGCCAGAATTGTATGCGTATTTATTCATTACATTATACTGTTTACCTGTTGGTATATCCATAAACCCATCGTGATTCATGTCTTCTTTCAAAGGATTAAAACTCATGTGGGTTAATAATCCAACCGCAAACTTTTCATTAAAGCGATGTTTCACATTTAAATTATATTCGTTACGTGCATTTTGATTCACGTATGTATTAAAGTTTAAACGATCTGAGGTTTCTGGGTTTTGTAATTCGGTATTAATCTGTCCCGTAAAACTTTCGTAACCATTAATTACAGAGCCCGCGCCTTTACTTAATTGTATCGATTGAATCCATGTTCCTGGAATAAAACTTAATCCATAACCATTTGCCAGACCGCGCATGTAGGGCATATTCTCTTTCGTAATTTGAGCATACTGACCCGATAGTCCTAGCATTTGAATTTGCTTAGTTCCTGTCACCGCATCTGCAAAATTCACATCCACACTTGGGTTAGTTTCAAAACTTTCGGATAAATTGCAGCAAGCGGCCTTCATTAATGAATGCTCATTTAATGTTTCCATTTTAATAGCACTCATGTAGGATAATTCTGTTCCTGAAGATTGATACACCACTTCTACTTCGTTTAGCTCTACTCCACCTTTTAACCGGATAGCCAAGAACTTCGTGGTATCTTTAATTGCTAAGGTATCACTTTTATAACCAACAGCGGTTATAATTAAACGATTAGTTTCGGTAGTTGATGGAATAGAAAACAAACCATTGACATCTGTTGTAGAGCCAATAGAGGTGTTTAACCAAAACACGGTTACGCCGGGAAGAGCCGATGTGTCTTTCTTATTTTGAGAAATCTCTACTACTCGGCCCTTTACCTGTCCAAAAGTCGGTAATGACAAAACAAGCCCCAAAAGAGCTAATAATAACTTGTTCATGGTTATTATTTTTTCTTACAATCCGTTGATTGATATTTGCAACAAGAAGGCAAAGTATTATAAGCTGACGAATCTGCTTTTTGATTTCCTGTTTCGTGTCCTGATTTTGCAATAGCTTTTTCTATTTGCTCAAGAGTCACTTTTTTCGAATCAAAAGTTACTGTCAAAATATGCGTTTCTTCTTTCCAAATCGCATTTTTTACGCCTTTAATGTCAGCAGCGTTTTCAATACGCTCTTTACATTCGTCACAGTTTCCTTTAACGGATATAGTGGATGTAATAACTGTTGTTTGTGCTTGAATCTTTATTGAAAAGATTAGCCCAATACATAATATGATAATTGATTTCATTTGATGATATAATTAAAATTTAATAAATAAGTTACATAAGGAAAATCCTAATGACTATCATCAAACTCTAATCACACTACATTCAACAATATCTTGCTGAACCAAATTGGGTGGATGCACTTTTTTATCGATGGATAAAAAATCGGCAATAAAGCATTTTAAAGGCGCAAAATTAAAATCAGGTCTTACAATAAATAACTCATGTATTGGAGCCTTAATAGATTTAATAAACGTATAAAATGTAAAATCTTTTTGAAACGACACATGAACCAACTCATTCTTGCAACAACCATCATCGGTCATTTCCGCTTCTTCTTCTCCACCACAACAAGATTTAGTTTTAGAAAATAAGGTCACCTTCTCTAACTCTCCTCCACAATAATGAGAAAATACAGATACACCAACTGTAGACAACACATAAATGATGGCTACAAATGCTATAAATATTTTAGAAAAATTCTTTTTCAAAACCTGTTAATTTCTACTGACAAATTTATAATGTATTCTTATTCAAAAATAACAAATTTGTTAAAGAATTACAAACTATATGACTCCTACGGAAGCACAACATAAAATCCAAGACCTCTCTAAGCTATTAGAACAACACAATTACAACTATTACGTGCTTGATAACCCAACTATTAGCGATTATGATTTTGATCAGTTATTAGAAGAATTGATGGCTTTAGAAAAACAGTTTCCTGAATTTTTATCGCCTAACTCCCCTAGCCAACGTGTTGGCGGACAAATTACCAAAGAATTTAAATCAGTGAAACATCAATATGCGATGTTGTCCTTAAGTAATAGCTACAATCAAGAAGATTTATTGGATTTTGACCGACGCGTGCGCGAAGGGTTAGGATTGGCTTCGGGACTTCGAGAGCCTCAGTCACCGTCAGCCCTAAATTTATTTCCTGAAGAAATAGATTATGTGTGCGAATTAAAATTTGATGGCTTATCCATTAGTTTAATTTATGAAAACGGAAAACTAACACAAGCTATTACGCGTGGTGATGGTGTGCAAGGTGATGATGTAACCACCAATGCCAAAACCATAAAATCGATTCCTCTACAATTAAAAGGAAACTATCCCGATAAATTTGAAATACGTGGCGAAGTATTTATGCCTCGCCCAGTATTTGATGCCATTAATAAAGAACGAGAAGAAATTGGAGATGCCTTGATGGCCAATCCTCGTAACGCTGCTTCAGGAAGTATGAAAATGCAGGACTCTGCTCAAACCGCTAAACGTAAATTAGATTGCTTTTTATATTATGTGTTAGGCGAAAACTTACCACACCAATCGCATTTTGATAATATGCATGCAGCTAAATCGTGGGGATTTAAAATTTCGGAAGACGCTAAATTATGCAGCGGCATTAACGAAGTGATAGATTTTATTAATTACTGGGATAAAAAACGGTTTGATTTACCTTACGATATTGATGGTATTGTGATTAAAGTAAACGGTTATAATCAACAACAAAATTTAGGATTCACGGCTAAATCGCCTCGTTGGGCTATTGCTTATAAATTTAAAGCAGAGCAAGTAAGTACCGAATTACTAAGCATTGCTTACCAAGTGGGACGAACAGGCGCCATTACTCCTGTAGCTAATTTGCAACCTGTAGCTTTAGGTGGAACAACTGTAAAACGTGCTTCTTTACATAATGCGGATATTATTGAAAAACTAGATGTGCGCCTTGGCGACATGGTGTTTGTAGAAAAAGGTGGAGAAATTATCCCTAAAATTATTGGGGTTGATTTAAGTAAACGTAAAGCGGATTCTCAACCAACACATTACATCACGCATTGCCCCGAATGTAATACCGAACTACAACGTAACGAAGGTGAAGCCAATCATTTTTGCCCAAATGAAAATGAGTGTCCGCCACAAGTGATTGGAAAAATGGAACACTTTGTGTCGCGCAAAGCCATGAACATTGATAGCTTGGGTGGCGAAACCATTGTGCAATTATTTAAAGCAGGCTTAGTAAAAAACATTGCTGATTTATACGATTTAAAAAAAGAACAGCTCTTGCCTTTGGAACGCATGGCTGAAAAATCAGCCAATAATTTAATAGAAGGTTTAGAAGCCAGTAAACAAGTGCCTTTTGAACGTGTGCTCTATGCCATTGGCATTAGACACGTGGGAGAAACCACCGC
>ERZ724516.2482-NODE-2482-length-10382-cov-3.758013_pt1 | contig 10382 bp, 16 predicted proteins | sample MGYA00376049_ERZ724516 | MGnify/ENA primary metagenome ERZ724516 (study PRJEB28724, sample SAMN07190886) | activated sludge metagenome | isolation source: activated sludge of sewage treatment plant in Hong Hong | place: USA: Christiansburg, Virginia | collected... | reverse complement strand
CGCGCCATCAGCAGGTTGCCGATGGCAAAAATAAGGTCGCGGCTGCCGCGATAGCCGACACTGACCAGATGCCCGGCGCCCAGTGTATCGAACATCGGCAGGCCCATTCGGAATAGCGGTATATGCAGCCGCTCGGCGGCCTGTCGGCCATGGCTGTGGGTGATGAGCATATCGGTGCCGGTGATCTGGGCGCGGGTTTCCAGATCTTCGAGATCACCGATAATGACCTCTTGCGTGGGGAGCTTTTCAAGTACCGGCGAGTGGGTGGTGGTGACGGCAGCACTGATATCCGCGCCCATTTCGCTAAGGAAATTGGTGATTGCGAACAGCAGGTCGGGTTCCGCGCCAATGGCGATGCGCCGCCCGCCGATGTGGAAATGCCCGTCCAGCATAGCATCGACCAATTGTCCGCGCTGGCGCCTGATCTTGCGCGGCACCGGCTGTCCACTGATTTCGGCAAGGAAACGGATTAGCGCATCATTGGCTTCGAGGCCCGTCAACCTGTCGAACAGGCGGAAGGGGACGCCTGCCTTCGCTTGCAATGCTTCGGCTGCCAGGCGCATCTGTTCACCGATGGCAATGGTCCACGCGGCAGACCCCATCGCGCGCGCTTCCTCGCACCCAGTACCGCCGATGGTGGTGGGCGTGAAATCCTCCGGGATATGCCCGTCGAGTGAACCGGACAGGTCGGGCAGGAAAGTCGGGGTTAACCCAAAGGCTTCGAACAGGTCGCGCAACTCGTCGATATCGCCGGGCGTCAGATGGCATCCGGGAAGGACGTTTATCCGGTACGGATCGGGCGTGCTGCGTGACAAGGGCGGTTCGACCAGCGCCTCGACAAGCGCAGTGACGGCCTTGGCCCAACCATCCTGAAACGCATCCTTGAAGTCGGGCGTCGAAACATAGACGAGGGCGATATGATCGAGTTCAGGATGTTTCTCGCGGATGAGCTTGAGATAGCCATCGACATCATCGCCCTTCGTTTCGGTCACGCCGGTCGAGCAGATGCCGATGATCTCCGGCTTGGTACGATTGGCGATATTGAGGATGGCCTGCTCGACATTTTCATATCCGCCCAGCACCGTGGCCACTTCCGACATGGCGGTGGTTTGCAATGGAATTGCTTCCCGAAAGTGCCGGACGAAAAGGACAAGGCCGAAGCTGGTACAGCCTTGCGAGCCGTGCAACAGCGGCATCGCGCCGCGCATTCCCATGAACGCCAGTGCGCCGCCGATCGGCTGGCTCATCTTGAGCGGGTTGACGGTGCATGCCTTTGCGTTCTTCACCAGTTGCGCCACGCTCCTACTCCGCAGCCTGAAGATAGTTGGGCAAATCGTCGATGATCCGCCCAACGAAAGGGCTGCAACCGCCGCATCCGGTGGAGGCACCCGTTATGGCGGACACTGCTTCGCGCGTGTCGTATCCCGCCATCACCGCATCCTCGATCGCACCGACCGGAACGGATTTGCACATGCAGACCATGCGAGCGCGGCGATTGGCTTCGACAGTTGCGGGGTCGGTTTCTTCTTCCACGGCGATTTCGGATGGGACAAGTGGCTGTGCTTCCTCGTCGAGTGCGTCCATCGCCCGACTCTGCCAGTTTGCGGCACCTTCCTCTTCCCAAGGTGGCGCCTTGCGCACCTGCTCCCAGACATTGTTAGACAGGGTGCGGTCAATCTCGCGGACCAACTCCACCATACCGTGATACCCGGCATAGGCATAATGCCGCTCCTGATTGATATCGAGCCATGGCATCCCGGCTTTGAGCGCAATGAATTGCGAGCGCCCGCCCGATAGCATGATGTCTGCCTCGGCGGTCTTGAGCATCCGGTACATTTCGCGCGGGGTCAGATCGTCGAACATATGGGCATCCTGTCCCATCAGCTCCTTGATCTTTTCCTTGTCCTCCCTGGTCGATTTCTTGACCGAGGTGCCGACGATTTCCATCCCCCCTTCCTGCAAGGCGGCGACCACCGACCAGCTCTTGACGCCGCCGGTGACGAGCAGCACCTTCTTGCCTTTGAGGCGCTTGGCATAAGGGGCGATGCGATCCCAGGCGCGCGTTTCTTCCCGCGCGATAACGGCATTCGTGCGGTCCATCAGTTCAGGGTCGGCGCCCTGCTCGATCAGCAGGCGTGCGATCTCCCGCAACGTGTCCGACATGTCGCCGATGCCGTAGAAGCTGCCTTCGAAGAAGGGAATGCCGTAGCGTTCCTCCATCTTGCGGGCGACATTGATCATCGCTTTGGAGCACACCATCATCGCCGCCTTGGCGCGGTGGGACCAAGCGACTTCTTCATACCGCGCATCACCCGAAATGCAGGACAGGATGCGGATGCCCAGTTCATCCAGCAGCGGCTTTACCTGCCAGAGTTCGCCAGCCAGATTATACTCGCCGATGATGTTGATGTCATAGGGCGTGGTGTATTCCGGTTCCCTCGTGCCGATGACATGCGCCAGTAGCGCCTCACCCGCCAATTTGTTGCCAAGATTCTTGGGGCCGACAAAGCCGGGAGAATTGATCGGGATCACCGGCTTGTCGAACTTCTCCGACGCTGCCTTGCACATTCGGACTGCACCGTGATGCCCTTGTTGAGCGGGAAAAGCACTTCTATCTCGTCCATGATCTTGGCGAGCTTCTTGTCACCGCCAAAGACGATGTCCTTTTCCTGAAAATCGGAGGTGAACTGCATGGTCACGAAGGTGTCGATGCCGGTCGTGCCGATATAATAATTGCGACGGGCGGCCCAGCTATACTGGCCGCATCCGACCGGGCCGTGGGAAATGTGGATCATGTCCTTGATCGGACCCCATACCACGCCCTTCGATCCCGCATAGGCGCAGCCACGGATGGTCATGACGCCGGGGATCGACTTGATGTTTGATTTGACGCCGCAATCGCTCTTGCCATCTTCATGGACATTGAGGTGCTTGGCGCGCCGCTTCGCGGTCTTTTCCGGATAGACTTCGAGAACGTCCTGGATCAGTTGCCGGTTACGTTCCTTGATTTCTGCGATATCGGTAATGGCTGATACGCTCATTGCTCATACTCCTGCTTGATCCAGCGTGTCGGAAGTTCCGGCCTTTCCGTGGGCAAAAGATACGGAAAGGCCGGAATTCCTTGACGTCAGGCGGCTCCTGCTGCTGCCAATTCGGCAGCGCTCAGCCCGACCTGAGACTCATCAACGGCCTTCATGATGCCGTGCTCCATCAGCATGTCTTCCAGCTCATCCATCGTGATCGGCGTCGGAATGATACCGTTGCCGCTGTTGTTGTGGATCTTCTGGGCGAGATCGCGATACTCCTGGGCCTGTTTGGAATCAGGTGCATATTCGATCACGGTCATGCGGCGCAGTTCGGCGTGCTGGACGATGTTGTCGCGCGGCACAAAGTGGATCAGCTTGGTACCCAGCTTCGAGGCCAGCGATTCGGCCAGTTCCAGCTCCTTGTCGGTCTGGCGCTCGTTGCAGACCAGTCCACCGAGGCGGACGCCACCGGACATCGCGTATTTGAGAATACCCTTCGAGATGTTGTTGGCGGCATACATCGCCATCATCTCGCCGGACATGACGATATAGATTTCCTGCGCCTTGTTCTCACGGATCGGCATGGCGAACCCGCCGCAGACCACGTCGCCGAGCACGTCGTATGAGACATAGTCGATGTCGTCGTAGGCGCCGTTTTCTTCCAAAAAGTTGATCGAGGTGATGACCCCGCGGCCGGCGCAGCCGACGCCCGGCTCGGGACCGCCCGATTCCACGCAGCGGATGTCCTTGTAGCCAACCTTCATCACGTCCTCAAGTTCGAGATCCTCGACCGAACCGGCCTCGGCAGCGAGCGAAAGGATGGTGTCTTGGCACTTGGCGTGCAGCATCAGACGCGTTGAGTCGGCTTTGGGATCGCAGCCGACGATGAGAATGCGCTGGCCCAGATCGGCCAGTGCGGCGAGAGTGTTCTGGGAGGTTGTCGATTTACCGATGCCCCCCTTGCCATAGAATGCGATTTGACGAAGTTTCGACATGTTTTGCTCCTATACTGATCCGCGATTAGCCGGGGCCAGTGGTCCGGTTCGCTCCCGTCGCGTCGTCTCCTCGGTCGGCGGGTCAACAGGTGGAAACTGGTGTTGGCCAGATTTCCGCCTGCTGCACATCCTGCGTTGCAACCCCTGTGCCAGTTCATTAAAAATGGCTGAATTGCCGCCATAAGGCGTGTTCGGGCGGATAATTTCGGTGCTTTGGCGCATGTGCAAAACACGACATTGATGAAAGCACTGTCGCAAAGCACACAACAATGTCGCAGCCTCTTTCAGGCGCAATGCCGGGTAATTGTTGGTTCCATGACGCTTCCTCTTTTTGGAACGGAAATTGCTTCGCTTCCCTTGTCTGTCAGTGCGAGGAGATTTTTATGCAGATCGGAGTGGAAACATCAAAAGCAGTTGACCAGCGCCGCGTGTTCGTTGTCGATGAGGATGAAATTATCCGGGCGGCCTTACAGTTCATGCTGCATGATGAAATCGAGACGCACGAACTGGCCAGCATGGAAGAAGCCTATGCCAAGGGCGCCGACTGGCTAAAGCCCGACGTCATGCTGCTGGGCGTATCGATCCTGAAGGCGCGGGGCACCGAACTCGTCGGCGAGATAAAGGCGCACTATCCCGATATCCGTCTCCTTGTCGTTACCGGCAAGGAGGATGAAGCCACGGCCATCGCCGCTTTGAAAGCGGGCGCTCATGGCGCGTTGGTCAAACCGCTGACGCAAAAAGGTGGACACCATCCTCGGCCGCGAAGGGGGCGCGGCGCTGGTGCAACTGAGTGGTTTATAAGAGCACTTACTGAGGACGACGCGCTATCGGCTCAGCACCACCACCAGATCGTCGACTAGCCGGTCCTGCTGCACATGGGATTCGAAAATCAGATCGATGTCGGCTTCCGATTGCGGCCTGTACCAGACGCCTTCGGGATAGATCACCATCAGCGGTCCTGCGGAGCAGAAGCCGAGGCAGCCGCTGGCGGTGAAGCCGACCTCGGTGTTCAGCCCCAATTCCTCGATTTTCTTGCCTAGCCGGTCCCAAAGTGGCTGGGCACCCGAAGCGCCACAACTGCCGCGCGGATGCTGGGGCGGGCGCTGGGTATGGCACGCGAAGATATGGCGTTTATAAAGCTGTGGCAGTTCTTCGGGCAGCTCCATCAGTTCGTACTTTCCGGCGCGATCAGATCGAACAGTTCGCCGCTTTCATACATTTCGCGCACGATGTCGGACCCACCGACAAATTCGCCCTTCACATAAAGCTGCGGGATGGTCGGCCAGTCGGAATATTCCTTGATGCCCTCACGAATGAAGGGATCGGCGAGGACATTGACGCTGGCATAGGGTGTGCCCACCGCATCGAGCACCTTCACCACGGAAGCCGAAAAGCCGCATTGCGGCGCCTGCGGCACGCCTTTCATGAAGACGATGACATCATTGTCGGCAATGAGTTGGGCTATGCGTTCGGTAACACTCATATCTTGGATCCTTTATGGTTGGGATGGCGACGGCAGGAAGGTCTGGAGCGCCAGCGCGTGCAGATCACCGCCCAGTTGCTCACCAATCGCGGCATAGACCATCTTGTGCTGCTGCACCCGGCTCTTGCCGGCGAATGCGGCGCTGGTGACGCGCGCGGCCCAGTGATCGCCGTCCCCCGCGAGATCGACCATGACGATCTTCGCGTCAGGAAAGGCAGATTGGATTCGCGCCTCGATTTCTGGTCCGTCCATCGGCATGGTAAGCAATCCTTACCGGAAGCTCAGCACTTCGAGGGTGATGTCCTCGGTGCCCAAAACGGTGGCCTGACAGGCGAGGCGCGATTTGGAACCGACGCCGACGATGCTGTCGAGCTTCTCGTTTTCCTCGCGGCCAATTTTCGACACGCCCTTGCGGCCTTCGAGGACGAAGATATGGCATGTGCCGCAGGTCGCCTTGCCATCGCAATTATGCTGGATCTTCTCGTCTGATCCGAGGATGGCTGCAAGCAGGGTGGAGCCTTCCGCAGCGTCCACGGTGCGGCCCGATGGCATGATGGTAACAGTCGACATAGTTCCTCCAAGGGTTAGTAAATGGGTGTTCCGGCGCCGGCGTTGATCGAAGACTCCTTCATGCGGGCAACGACGAAGGCGATATGATCCTCGGTGAGATGGGCATGAAAGGGCAAGGCGACGGCGCGGTCCGCAACCTTTTCGGTGACAAACAGATTGCCCTTGCCCCAGCCCAGTTCGCGATAGCGGGTCTGCAAATGCAGGGGTGCGCTATAGGCCGATGTTTCGACTTCCTCGGTCGCCAGATCCTCAATGATCTGGTCTCGCGCAGAGCGGGTGAAGCGGGTGCCGAGATGCAAGACATAGAGGAACCAGTGCACTTCCTTGATATCGGGCGCGACATAAGGCGGCTTGATGCCCTCGAACGACTGCATGAAATGATCGTAGAGATTGTTGATGAGTTTGCGCCGTTCGAGCAGTAAATCGATCCGGCCGAGCTGCGACAGCGCCAGCGCCGCCGCCATTTCGCTCATCCCGACCTGCCATGGCGCAGCCGAGGTGACGCTGAGCGAAGAGCGCTCGGCCGGTTTGTGCTGGCGCATACGGCGGATCGCCATGGCGATGTCGACATCGTCGGTGACGACCATGCCGCCTTCGCCGCAACAGATGACGCCAGGCTGGGCAAAATCAAATACGGCGACGTCGCCGAAGCTGCCGACCATTCCCGCCTTGTGGCGCGAACCGATTGCTTCGGTGGAATCCTCGATCAGGCCAAGGCCATGCGCATCGGCGACAGCGCGCAACTCGGGCCATGCAGCAGGATGGCCATTGGTGTTCGCCGCGACGATGAGTTTGGTCTTAGCCGTTATCTTTGCCGCCACCTTGTCCGGCGCGAGTGTGCCCGACCAATAGTCGATGTCGGCGAATATCGGTGTTGCCCCGGTCAGCAGCACTGCATGGCCTGCTTCGCGATAGCTGTAGGCGGAAAGGATAACCTCGTCGCCCGCGCCAATGCCCCTGGCGTTGAGTGCCAGCAACAGACCCATCGTGCCGCTCGATACCGCGACGGCATATTTGCGCCCGCAATAGGTGGCAAAGGCGGCTTCGAACCGTTCCACCATAGGGCCGCAATTCAGGGTCGATCCACGCAGGACAGTATCGACCGCCGCCAGATCACCTTCGCTCAGATCGGGATCGGAAAGCGTGATCCAGCCGTCCAGCATATCCACCGGCGGCACCAGAGCTACCGGGCCGTTCATGCGGGCACCCTGCGGGCAAGTAAGACGCCGCTGGCGCGCTGCGGATCGGTCGTCATGACGGTGCAATGGCTGCTGGCGTCAATGAGGTGCAGGTCGATGTCCGCATAGCTGCGCCAAGGGTCTTCCAGCACGTCCGACGCATCGCACTGCATGCAGACCATGCCAGGCAAGCGGCGGCGGATTTCGGCAATGATGGTGGTCATACTGCCACCGTCCGGCGAGGCGAGAAGCACCGCATCTATTTCGGCCAGATCCTGTTCAATCAAAGACATGGATGATCCCTTTCATTGCCAGAACACTCGGTCGGGGTCGGTATTGAGGCGGGCGAACAGGTCGCTCAGCCGGGAAAATTCGCTGTCGGTTATCCATTGGTCGGCAACATGGTCCTTGCGCATCAGCGCCCAGCCGGGCGGGCTGTCCGACCATTGCAACCGCGCGACATCAATTTCGCCGCCTTGCGCATCAATCGTGCGCGAGCAGCAGGCGCTGCGGATCAGATAGCCATCGCTGTCCGGCAGTACTGTTGGCACGACATAGCGATAACGCTTGCGGTCCTTGATGGCGCGTTCGATCCGGCGCAGATCGAGTTCGTTGGGGTGGCGGCTGAGCACCTCATCCCCGATCGACCAGAAGCGCGCAACCGACATCGTGCTCCTCCTCAATCCGTCGCAATTTCTTCCTCGAAGCAGCCGACGACCAGATGGTCGCCAAACTCGACGAGGTACACGGGCGTGTTGGTTTCGGCATGGCTGCCCACTTGCACGATCTCGCCCCAGCTTCCGGCGGCGACCAACAGGGCGTCGGCGGGCTTATCGGGATAGCTGCCGTCATTGACCAGATCTTCGCGGGCGAACACTTTCTGGCCCCATTGATAGATCGGCATGCGCGGCTCGAACATCACACGCCTCCCGCCATCTGGGGGCGCCGTACAGGCAGGGCGGACGGTAGCGGCAGATCCTCATCGTCATCGCCAACCCGGTCGATTTCCTTGCGCTTCATGCCGACACGATTGCCGCTTTCAAGGAACTCGACGCCGTAGATATAGAATTGCTGGAGGAAGGTGCCGATCGAAACGACATAGCCTTCTTCGCCTTTTTTAACGAGGACGTCGCCGATTTCCTTGCCCGCATAGGTGCCATCGTTGCGGACAGTGCGTTTAGCCCGAACGCGGTCGCCATAATTATAGCGCGGCGGCTGGTTCAGCTCGACGACATCGCTGTCACGGACGATGTTGCTCATGATGCCATCTCCCGGTGGGGAGCATCGTTGCCATACAGACGGTCGCTCGCCATTTCGCGAACCAGCGGGTCTTGATCGCGCGTCAAAAGCCTCAGTATTTCGGCGTCGGAAGTCCGGCTCGCCACTGCATGGCGCACACGCCAGTCGACATCGCCGCGCATCGCGCTGATGGTCTCACCGGTCATTCTTTCGGCGACGCACAAGCGCACCAGCGGATCGGGATCATGCACCATCGCGCCAGGCATCGGCGGCGATATGCGGGAGGCGACAACACGGCGCACTTCCGGCTCTTCGTCTTGCATCATTGCGCCAAGCAATGCCGGTGCAATCCTCCTGGCGACGACGAGCCGAACATAATAATCGCTGTCCTGCATCATCTGCACCAAATCAGCATCATCAAGATGCCCGGCAATGCGGATGCGCACTTCGCGATGCGGATCGTCGCGCAACATTTTCTTGTAGCGCATCGGCAGGCGGCGCACCGCGTTCCAGCGCACCGCTTCTTCCGGGTCATCGAGCAAGGCAGGCAGGCGGAAGACATCTGCATGTTTCGCGGCGATGGCGCGCACCTCGAAATGTTTGTGATTCACATGGTCGTTGGCGAGATCGGGGTTCCAGTCGAAGAAACGGTCGATGCGGCGCGCATAGCGATCCTCGACACAGGCATGACCCGGCGCGCATTTCCGCACGAACAACAGCAGGCGCTGAGCGCAGGTGTCGCAGCGGACCGGATCGCCGCGCCAGTCGATGCGTTCGTCGCCCGGATCGGTCGCAGGGTTAGTCATCATCCTGCCCCATCCGGTCGAGCACGTCGATCAGCACGCGCGCACCAATGCGATCGCGCGGATCGAGTTCGAGCAGTTTTTCCGCCGCCTTGCGCCCTTCCTCAAACTGCCCGATCCGCATCGAAAGATAGGCGTATCCTTTCAATGAGAAGAGGAAGAAGCGCGGCACCAGCGCATCCCACTCGCCAAAGGAAGCGTCATCCGCCTTTACGTTGCGCCAGTCGTCACCCAGCAGGTTCTCACGCATGGCCTTGGCAATGCAGGCCCGGGCAATCTGCAGCGCATCGAACAGGCGGCCTTTGTAGAAATAGAAGCGATAGAAGGCGATCAGCACCGCCGCGTGATCGGGCGCAATGGCGTCGGCTGTCATCAGATGCGTTTCTGCTATATCGGTCAGATGATAGCTGAGCGCCGCGCGTTCCAGATGTCGTATCGCTTCCGCTGGGATGCCGCCGCCCAGCAGCGGGCTGGACAGGATCTCATCCTGCAAGTCCGCAGTTGGACCTACAAAGCCGTCAGCTATGGGAGGAGGGGCGTGCGAAGCCATGGTCAAGCCGCATGCCGGTCTGTGCCGCAGCTCATCTGCTGCTTGGGATCATGGAAGACGAGGCCGGTAGTGGCCATCGTGTCAGCAAAGTCGATGGTTACATCCTGCAACAGGATACGGCTTTGCGCATTGAGGAACAACCTGACGCCGCCGACGACAACGGCTTGTTCGGTGGCCGCCGGTTCGGCGGCGACAGCAATGTCCGCCGACAGGCCCGAACATCCCCCGGGCGCTACCGATAAACGAAAGCCGCTATTCGCTGTACCGTCGGTCAGGATCATCATCCGCATGAAACGGGCGGCGGCGGGAGTGATTGTCAGGTTCATGAAGCAAGTCCTTCCTTTCATGCAGACTGATAGCGCGGCACCGAGCTATCGATGACGCAGGTGTTGTCCACCGGACAGACCGCCACACACTGCGGATCATCGAAGTAGCCGATGCATTCGGTGCACTTTTTGGGGTTGATGACAAAGACCCCATCCTTTTCATAGATCGCGACATTGGGGCACTCGGGTTCACACACGTCGCAGTTGATGCA
>ERZ724516.2481-NODE-2481-length-10386-cov-4.842610_pt1 | contig 10386 bp, 7 predicted proteins | sample MGYA00376049_ERZ724516 | MGnify/ENA primary metagenome ERZ724516 (study PRJEB28724, sample SAMN07190886) | activated sludge metagenome | isolation source: activated sludge of sewage treatment plant in Hong Hong | place: USA: Christiansburg, Virginia | collected... | reverse complement strand
CGTCACCCGGGCGATCTGCCGGGGTCGGGCGGCAACCGGACAGGGGAAATCCCCCGGCCGAGGAACCGGGGCGGCATCGGTGACGGTCAGCTCTTGCCCGACCCGCAATGCCCCGCCCCCCAGCCCCGACAGCGCATGCGTCGCGGCGCTGCCCAGCCAGCGCCGGGTCTGCAAAGCCCCGGCAAAGGCAAGGTAGCACCAGCTGCCCCAGGGACCGCGCCGGATCACCAGCCGCTCGCCTTCCCGCAGGCTGGCGCAGGTCCAGGACCCGGCGCGCGTGCCCGCACGGTCCAGGATGAAGCCCCCGCCCGCCACGGCAAAGCCGACCGACCCCGACAGGCAGCGCAAGGCCAGCCCGCCCAGCGACACCTCGATCCCCGCCGCCCCTGCCGGATTGCCCAGCACCGCCTGCGCCGCGGCATAGGCCCTACGGTCCATCGGCCCCGACCAGGGCACGCCAAACCGCATCAACCCCGGCCGCCCGGCATCCTGCACCGACACCTGCGGCCCGACCGCATCCACCATCAGCACGGCATCGGTCATCGCGCGGACCTTGCGTCGAACTCGGCCCGGGCGATCTGCCGGAACCGCACCCGGTCGCCCACGTCGAACAGGAAGGGCCGCGCCTCGTCTCCGGTCAGGATCCGGGTGGGCGAGCGTCCGATGATCCACCATCCGGTCGGCATCGCCAGCGTCGAGACCAGGCATTGCGGCCCCGAGATCAGCACGCTGCCAGCCGCAACGCCCCGCAGCGGGGCCGGTTTGCGCGGCAGGTGCAGCGCCGGGGGCACGCCCGCCAGATAGGCATAGCCGGGCGCAAAGCCGTACATGAAGACCTGATAGCGGCCCGACAGATGGGCGGCGATCACCTCGTCCCGGGTCAGGCCGGTGGCCGTGGCGACGGGGTCAAGGTCCGGGGCCAGGTCGGGGTCGTAGCAGACCAGAACCTCGCGGTCCGTGGTGGTCCCGGCTTGCCGCGCCGGGCCGATCAGCGCCTGCGCATGGCGGCGCATCGACACCGCGTCGGTGACCAGGGGATCAAAGCGGATCAACAGGCTGGCATAGGCCGGAACCGTTTCAAGCATCCCGGGGGCGGGGGTGGCGGCAAGGCCCGCATCCAGCGCCAGCACCTGATCATTGATCGCCCGGTCGATGCGGTCGCCGAACTCGACCAGCAGGCTGTGCTCGGCGACCGGAGTGAACACGGGAAAAAGGCGCGGCATCAGCTTAGGAACGGGACGATTTCTACCCCCGCCGCCTGCAAGCGTGCCCGCACGGCCTGCGCCATCTGCAGCGCCCCCGGGCTGTCGCCGTGGATGCAGACCGACTGCGCCGCCAGCCGGATCTTATCGCCCCCGGCGACCGGCATCCGTCCACTGTCCAGAAAGGCGACCAGCCGGTCCGCCGCCACGTCGGCATCCTGCAGCACCGATCCGGGCTGCGACCGGGGCATCAGCCGCCCGGTCGGCAGATAGGCCCGGTCGGCGAAGATTTCGGAAAACACCACCACCCCGGCGGCGCGGGCGGCCAGCTCCAGCTCGGTCCCGGAAATCGCCAGGATCGCCAGCTTGCCCGGCAGGCTGGCCACGGCGGCGGTGATCGCCTCGGCGACGGCCCGGTCATCCGCCGCCAGATTGGCCAGCGCTCCATGCGGCTTGACATAGCGCACCTCGGCCCCGGCTAGGGCGGCCACAGCGGTCAGGGCACCGACCTGGGCAGCGACCATGCGCCCGATCTCGGGGGCCGACATCGGGATCACCCGGCGGCCAAAGCCGATCCGGTCGGCATAGCCGGGATGCGCGCCGATCACGACGCCCCGCTCTGCCGCTGCGGCCAGGGTCCGGAACATCGTCTCGGGGTCGCCCGCATGGCCACCGCAGGCGATGTTGGCCGAGCTTACGACATCCAGGATCGCGGCATCGTCGCCCATCGTCCAGGGGCCATAGCCTTCGCCCAGGTCAGAGTTCAGGTCGATCTTCATCGGCAGCGCCCCTCTCGCCCCGTTGGTGCCACGACAGGGGCGCCGGATGCCAGAGGTTTCGCGTGCCGACCCCGACGTGCCCCCGGCGGGGACGCGTCATCGGCCCAACGCGCGCCGACCGGGACCTGTCACCCGGTGTCAGCCCGCAGTCGCCTGCCAGACCACGACCGATTGCCAGCCCAGCGTGACCTGGCCTTCGTCCTGCGTGTCGCAGGTCACCGGGTCCTGCGCGGTGTCGATCCGGCGCTGCCAGGCACCCTCGGGCAGGGTGAAATCGGCATCGTCGCCCGGGTTCAGCACGATCAGCACGTCCCCCGCATCCGCCCGGTGATAGCGCAGGCCCAGCGGTCCTTCGGTCTCCCAGTCGCCATCGCCCATCCGGCCCGCGCCATGCCACCAGCTGACGGCAGGTCCTTCGCCGTCGTCCGCTTCGTCCAGCGCGAACCGGGCGTCCGCCAGCGCCAGATCGCGCCGCAGGGCGGACAGCGCCGCCATCGCCTGAATCAGCCGGTCGTCCGCCGCCGCCCAGTCCAGCCAGGCGATGTCGTTGTCCTGCGCATAGGTGTTGTTGTTGCCGCCCTGGGTCTGGCCGAACTCGTCACCCGCCAGGATCATCGGTACCCCTTGCGCCAGCATCAGCGTCGCCAGCATCGCCTTGGACCGGCGGTGCCGCGCCTCCTGCACGCCGGGATCGTCGGTCGGCCCTTCAGCCCCCAGATTGTGGCTCAGGTTGTGGTCGTGGCCGTCGCGGTTGTCCTCGCCATTTGCATCGTTGTGCTTGCCGTCATAGCTAACCACGTCGCGCAGGGTGAACCCGTCATGCGCGGCCAGAAAGTTGATCGAGCTGGTCGCAGGCCGTTGCGAGTGGTTGAACTGGACCGGAGACCCCAGAAGCCGCTGCGCAAGGTCGCCCTTCAGTCCCGGATCGCGCCGCCAGAAGGCCCGCATGTCGTCGCGCGCCTTGTCGTTCCATTCCCGGAACGGAAAGGGAAAGCCGCCGACCTGATAGCCGCCCGCCCCGATGTCCCAGGGTTCGGCGATCAGCTTGACCTGCGCCAGCACCGGGTCCTGCCGGATCGCGGCGAAAAAGCTGCCGTCACGCTCGAACCCCGCGGCCTCGCGGCCCAGGGTGGACGCCAGATCGAAGCGGAACCCGTCGACATGGCAGACCTGCACCCAGTAGCGCAAGCTGTCGATCACCATCCGCATCACCATCGGATGCGCCACGTTCAGCGTGTTGCCGCAGCCGGTGGTGTCAAAGCAATGCCGCTTGTCCTCGGCCAGAAGATAATAGGACGCATTGTCGATCCCCCGGAACGACAGCGTCGGCCCCAGTTCCGACCCCTCTGCCGTGTGGTTGTAGACCACGTCCAGGATGACTTCGATCCCTGCCTTGTGCAGGCGACGGACGACATCCTTCACCTCCGACGCCCGCCCCGATTTCAGATAGGCCCGGTGCGGCGCAAAGAAGGACAGGCTGTTGTAGCCCCAGTAGTTCTTCAACCCCTTGTCCAGCAGGAACTGGTCATGCAGGAACCCGTGCATCGGCAACAGCTCGACCGCCGTCACCCCGGTCTTCTGCAGATGCCGGATCACCGCATTCGACCCCAGCCCCGCCAGAAACCCCCGGTCCGCCTCTGGCACGTCCGGGTGCAGCATCGTCGCGCCCTTGGGGTGCGCCTCCCAGATCAGCGTGTCTTCCCAGCGGTGGCGCAGGGCGTCCTCGGCCTCCCAGTCGAAATCGGGGTCCACGACCACCGCCTTCGGCACGAACGGACCCGAGTCGCGATCATCCCGCGTCAGGTCATCGCCGTCATGGCCAAAGACCGCCGGGTCCCAGACCAGATCGCCGCGCAATTCCCGCGCATAGGGGTCCAGCACCAGCTTTGCCGGGTTGAAGCGGTGCCCCGCCTCGGGCTCCCACGGGCCGTGGACCCGGTAGCCATAGACCTGCCCCGGCCCGATCCCCGGCAGATAGCCGAACCAGATCCCGCCCTGCATGTCGGGCAGGTCCAGCCGGGCCGTCTCGACCGTGCCGTCCTCGTCGTACAGGCACAGCTCCACCCGACTGGCGTTTTCCGAGAACAGCGCAAAGTTCGTCCCCTCGCCGTCAAAGTTCGCCCCGATCGTATCGGGGCGCCCGCGCGTGGCGTCAAAGGCGATGGCGGGGGGGTGTTGGTGAATCATATGGTCCCTCATGGGTTAGCCCGCGACCTTGGGGTCACAGTGAAAGGTGGCAAAGCTGCGCACCCGGTCCGCCGCGCGCCGCGCCAGCATCGCCGAGGACACCAGCACCGTGTCGCCGGCGACCCGGAACCAGCGCTGGTCTTCGGCCCGGTCCTCGCCGATCCGCAATCCGTCCGGCAGGATCGTGCCGGGGGCGACGATGACATTGGTCAGCCGCACGCCCGGATTGATCTGCGCGCCGTCCATCAGGACGGACCTGTCCAGCGCTGCCCAGCGACCCGGATCACTGCAGCCGATCAGCGGCGACATCAGCCGCAGCCCGCCCAGGGTGATCCGCGCCTGAAACCGGTCGCGGGCTGTTCCGTGGTCGGACGCCCGCAACAGCGATCCCGGCACCAGAGGGCGCGGGCAGGGCGGTTGCGCGGCCTCGAAGTCCAGCCAGCTTTCCCGCAAGCCGTCCAGAGTGCCGACATCGCGCCAGTACCCGCTCCACCGCCAGACGGCGGCTTCGCCCATGTCGACGGCCAGCGGCACGATGTCATGGCCAAAGTCCATCAGCAGCGGATCGGCAAGCCGCGCCCGCAGCCAGGGCCAGTTGACGACATAGATCCCCATCGACACCAGCGCACTGGCGCCGTCATCGGGCATTGCGGCCGGGCGGGCGGGCTTTTCGGCGAACCCGGCGATCCGCCCGCCGGGGCCTTCGGTGATCACGCCGAACCGGCTCGCCTCGTCCCGTGGGACCGGCATGGCGGCCAGAGTGATCCGCGCGCCCCGGTCGCGATGCGCCTGCAGGAAGGGCCGGTAGTCCATCGCATAGATGTGGTCCGCCGCGACGATCAAAAGATCTTCGACACCCAGCCTGTCCAGCTCGGCGGCATTGCGGCGCAGGACATCCGCCGTTCCGCGATAGCCACCGTCCGCAACCGTGCTGCCACAGCGCAGCAGCAGCGACCCGAAGGCGCCGCTCCAGCTGTCGCGCAGATGCGTGGACAGGGTGGTCGGGCAATACTGCGTGCCCACCAGCACCGTGCGGACCCCTGACCGCGCGAGCGAGGCCATGGTGAAATCGACGATCCGGTGAAAACGGGCAAAGGGCAGCGCAGGCTTGCTTTCGCGCTCGGTCAGCTCGAACAGGCGCGTGCCCTGACCCCCGGCCAGAACCACGGCGACAGACGGATGAAGATCGGACAGGTCGGTCACGGCAACCTCGTTTGCAGATGCAAGGGGGGATGTGCCGGACCAACGCCGTCCTGCCGCCCGGGTTCCGTGTCCTGGAACCGGCAGGCGCAGGCCGGGCGGCGGATCGGCAAGGATCTGCCGTCCGCCTGCCCTTTGGTCACGACCGAGGCGACGCCCCGGTCAGTGCCGTTTGCAGAACGTGTCGCGCAGGGCGGTGACGACGGCCGCCACCTCTTCGCGCGCCAGGTGGTAGATCACGCTTTTGCCGTCGCGCCGGGTCTGCACGATCCCCTCGGCCCGCAACCGCATCAGCTGCTGCGACACGCTGACCGGGCTGGACCCCAGCGCCTCGGCAAGTTGGGTCACGTTCAGGTCGCCGTCCACCAGACAGCACAGGATCTGCAGCCGCCCTTCGTGCGACAGCGACTTCAGCAGCGCCACCGCCTTTCCGGCCTGTTCCGCCGTGCCGCCAAAGCCTTGCAGTATGTCTGCCATGATCACACCACCCTATTCGCCCGACTTATTCAAACGCGCAGCCCTTCTTGGCCCCCATCGCCCGGAACGCCTTCGCCGCCGGGCAGAACCCGGTGAACGACGATTGCAGCAGGTTCAACCCGATGAACACGGTGAACCAGACGAACAGGGGCGATACATAGGCCGTCAGCACCACGCTGAGAAGGACCATGACCCCGGCAAAACGCAGAACTGCAGTATCGATCGACATTTCCTTATCCTTTCGTGGTTTGTTTCAGCTTGTCGATGCCCAGCACCTTCAGCGCCAGGCTTTCGTAGAACGGCTCGGACGTCCCCTTCCGCAGCTTGCGGATGAAGTATTTCTCGAACCCCGCCTTGGCCAAGTGCACCCACTTGCCCGAGGATGACCAGTTGACGTTGCGCGGCGGGATCTGCGGCTGGGCGACAAACGCGATGCCCCCGTCGCCAAAGTCCGCCAGGCAGACCGCGTTCCAGGAGCCCACGCTGTCCGGCTCCTTGCCGCGCACGATGTTGCCGATGTTGTGCGCCGTCGCCGTGACCATGCTTTCGATCATGAACCCGGTTTTCGGCACGCCACACGGGACCGGAGTCGGCCCCATCGGCGGGATCGCCACGCAGACGCCGACCGCGAAGATGTTGGGATATTTCGGGTTCTGCTGATGCTTGTCGACGATAGTAAAGCCCCTCGGGTTCGACAACCCCTCGATCCCCGCCACCGGTTTGATCCCCCGGAACGCCGGCAGCATCATGGAAAACGCAAACGGCAGGTCCTTTTCGGGTTTCGCAACACCGTCTTCGCCGACCTCTTCCACGAACATGTGGCCGTCCTCGACCCGCTTTACCCGCGTGTTGGTCATCCACTTGATGTGCTTTTCCCGCATCTGGCTTTCCAAGAGGCCCTTGGTGTCGCCCACCCCGTCCAGCCCCAGATGGCCGACGTAGGGTTCCGGAGTGACAAAGGTCATCGGCACCTTGTCGCGGATCTTGGCCCGGCGCAGCGCGGTTTCCAGGATGAACAGGAACTCGTACGCAGGGCCGAAGCAGCTGGCCCCCTGCGCCGCGCCGATCACAACCGGGCCGGGGTTCGCCAGCAGCTTTTCAAACACCGTCTTTGCCGCAAGCGCATGGTCGATGTGGCAGATCGACTGGGTAAATCCGTCCGGCCCAAGCCCCGGGATTTCGTCGAACGCCAGCTCTGGCCCGGTCGCGATCACCAGATGATCGTAGCTGACCGATTGCCCATCGACCAAGGCGATCCTGTTCTCGTCGGCGTGCAACTTCTCGGCCGCCACCGGGATGAACGTGATCCCCTTCTTTTCCATCACCGGGGCCAGGTCCACCGTGATGTCCTCGCGGTCGCGCCAGCCCACCGCGATCCAGGGGTTCGACGGCACGAAGTGATACTTCGGGTCCTTCGTCACCACCGTGACCGTATCCTCGGGCCTCAGCTGGTCCTTCAACTCGTAAGCCATGATGGCGCCGCCAAGTCCGGCCCCCAATACGACGACATGTGCCATTTCAGTCTCCTCCTCCAAAGTGGGCGTGACGTGCCGGTCATGTGCGGAACACGCGGTAGATGGCCGGGATGACAAGAACGGTCAGCAGGGTCGAACTCAGCAGACCGAACAGAAGCGAAATCGCGAGACCCTGGAAGATCGGGTCCGCCAGGATCACCACCGCGCCGATCATGGCGGCGATGGCGGTCAGCAGGATCGGCTTGAACCGGATCGCCCCGGCCTCGATCAGAAGGTCCACAGTCACCGGGCCTTGCCCGTGCCGGATGAAGTCCACCAAGAGGATCGAGTTGCGCACGATGATCCCGGCCAGCGCAATGAAGCCGATCATTGACGTGGCCGAAAAAGGCGCGCCGAACAGCCAGTGACCGAACATGATTCCCAGAAAGGTCAGCGGGATCGGCGTCAGGATCACCAAGGGCAGCTTGAACGACCCGAACTGCGCCACGACCAGGATGTAGATCCCCAGAAGCGCGATCCCGAAGGCCGCCCCCATGTCGCGGAAGGTGACGAAGGTCACTTCCCATTCGCCGTCCCACAGCAGCGTGACCTTTCCCTCATCCTCGGGCTGGCCATGCAGCGAGATTTCGGGCTTCGTCCCCTCGGGCCAGTCCATCGCCTCGATCCGGTCGGCGACCGCCAGCATCCCGTACAGCGGTGCCTCGAACGCGCCAGCCAGTTCGGCCGTCACCATCTCGGCATCGCGGCCGTTGTGGCGGAAGATCGGGAAACTTGCCGCTTCCTCCTTGACCCGGATCACATCGCCCAGCTCCACCACGCCCCGCGCGCCCGGCAGGGCATTGGCGGGGATCGGAGTCGTCAGGAACCGCTCATCCAGCACCCGGTCCGACTTGTCGCGCCCCACCACCAGCGGGATCGGCAAGCGCCCTTCGCCCCGGTGCGAATAGCCCACGGTCTGCCCGCCATTCAGCAGCGCCAGCGTGTCGAACACGTCCTGCTCCTGCACCGAATAGAACTCCAGATCATCCGACGAAATCGTCGCCCGCACCCTGCGTGCCTGCGTGCCAAAGCTGTCGTCCACGTCCACGATGAACGGCACCGCCTCGAAGGCCTCGCGGATTTTCGTCGCCGCCTCGCGCCGGGTCTTCGCGTCCGGGCCATAGACTTCGGCAAGCAGGGTCGCGATCACCGGCGGCCCCGGAGGCGGCTCCACCACCTTCAGGCTTGTCCCCTCGGGCACCGTCAGCGCCGCCAGCCGCTCGCGCAGGTCCAGCGCGATGTCATGGCTTGCCCGGTCGCGGTCGGCCTTGCCGGTCAGGTTGATCGCCACCTCGCCCAGTTGCGGCTCGGACCGCAGGTAGTAATGCCGCACCAGCCCGTTGAAGTTGAACGGCGCAGGCGTACCGGCATAGGTCTGGACGGATGTCACCTCCTCCAGCCCCATCACCACATCCGCAACATCCCGCGCCACCCGGTCCGTCGCCTCGATGGACGACCCTTCCGGCAGGTCGATGACCACCGACAGTTCCGACTTGTTGTCAAAGGGCAGCAGCTTCACCGTCACGTCGCGGGTGTAAAGCGCGGTCAGCGACCCAAAGGACAGCGCAGCGGTGATCAAAAGGAACCCCAGACTGCGCCGCTTGGTCGCCAGCAAAGGCCGCGCCACCGCGGTATAGGACCGCTCCAGCCAGCCGCCGTGATGCCCACCGTGGACGTCATCCCCGGCATGGTCCTGCATGTCGGCCCGACCGGCGATCTTGACCATCAGCCAGGGCGTGATGATCACCGCGACGAAAAAGGAAAAGATCATCGCCGCGCTGGCATTCGCCGGGATCGGCGACATGTATGGCCCCATAAGGCCCGAGACGAACAGCATCGGCAACAGCGCCGCCACCACGGTCAGCGTCGCCACGATGGTCGGGTTGCCGACCTCGGCCACCGCTTCGATTGCCGCCTGCATCCGGGGCTTCTTGCGGTCCAGACCCCAATGGCGGTCGATGTTCTCGATCACCACGATGGCGTCATCAACCAGGATGCCGATGGAGAAGATCAGCGCGAACAGCGAAACCCGGTTCAGCGTGTAACCCATGATCCAGGCGGCAAAGAGCGTCAGCAGGATCGTCACCGGGATGACGATGGCGACCACCATCGACTCGCGCCAGCCGATGGCGAACAGGACCAGAATGATGATGGACACCGTCGCCAGGCCAAGGTGGAACAAAAGCTCGTTGGCCTTTTCGTTCGCCGTCTCGCCATAGTCGCGGGTGACTGTCACCGTCACGCCTTCGGGGATCAGCTTCGGCTCCAGCGCCTCCACCCGGTGCAGCACCTCTTCGGCCACCACCACCGCATTCGCCCCGGCCCGCTTGGCAATCGCCAGCGTCACCGCCGGACCCGCCGCTCCGTCCTTCGCCAGATGCGACACGATGACATCCTTGGTGTTCTCGACATAGCGCACCAAGGCCACGTCCGAGACATAGACCGGCCGCCCGTCCCGCGTCGTCAGCAAAAGCTGCGCCACCTCGGCAGGGGCCGTCAGGGTCCCCCCCGCCACCAGGTCCACCATCTGCCCCTGATCGCGCAGCTTGCCCGTGTTCAAGGTCCGGTTCGCCTGCGCCACCTTCTCCGCCAGTTGCTGCAAGGTCACGCCATACAGCGCCAGCCGGTCGGGGTCGGGTTCAATCCGGATCGCGTCCTGCGCGTCGCCGACCAGATAGGTCAGCCCCACGTTTTCCGTCTTCGCAACCTCGGTCTGCAAGGTCCGGGCAATCCGCGTCAGGTCGTTGGCCGACAACCCGCCGCCCGACAGCGTCAGCGTCAGGATCGCCACATCGTCGATGCCCCGCCCCACGATCAGCGGTTCCGGAATGCCCACCGGGATCGCCCCGATATTCGCCCGCACCTTGTCATGCACCCGCAGGATCGCGTCTTCCGACCGCGTGCCGACCTCGAACCGCGCCGTCACCATCGCCGCATCGTCGCGGGTCGAGGAATAGACATGCTCGACCCCGTTGATCCCCTTGACGATCACCTCCAGCGGCTCCGTCACCAGCTTGACCGCATCCT
>ERZ724516.2478-NODE-2478-length-10399-cov-4.419760_pt1 | contig 10399 bp, 12 predicted proteins | sample MGYA00376049_ERZ724516 | MGnify/ENA primary metagenome ERZ724516 (study PRJEB28724, sample SAMN07190886) | activated sludge metagenome | isolation source: activated sludge of sewage treatment plant in Hong Hong | place: USA: Christiansburg, Virginia | collected... | reverse complement strand
CCCGTTGGCTCGTTCCGCAGAGAGACCGACGCGGCTGTATAGCTTTGCGGCCTACGTGATGCTCGCCGCGTTTGTGGGCGGCAGTGTTATGGGAACGGCTGCCGGGTGGTCGGTTCCGGTTCTGTTGATCGCGTCGAGCTGCTTGGCGGGGGCAGCAACTACTTTGCTGTGGCCCACCCTGGATGCCGGCGTTGGGGCTGGCGAGGCAGTGGTCGCTGTCGTGTGCCTGCTGGTCGGGTTCGCGGTTCTGCTGTCCGGGGTCGCGGTTCTCCGCGACAGTTACACCCTGTTCGGGGTCGGGTTCCTGCTGGGCGGTGTCGCGGGCCTGCTGTCCGGGGTCGCGTTCCTCCGCGACAGTCACATCCTGTTCGGGGTCTCGGTCCTGCTGTTCGGGGTCTCGGTCCTGCTGGTCGGGGTCGGGTTCCTCCGCGACAGTTACACCCTGGCCGGGGTCGCGGTCCTGCCGGCCACGGATGCCGCCGGGGGCTTCCTCACCGGGCTGGGCTTTTCCGGCACCGGCTGGCTTTGGCCGCTGGCCCTGCCGCCCCTGGCCGCGCTCGTCGCCTTTGCCGCAACCCGCCGCGCCGCGTTCCAGAAGCTGAAAGAGCTGACATGACCCCGATCCGCTGGCTTCTCAGCCTGATCTTCGTCGTCCAGATGTATCTCGCCATGGCCGTGATCGCCGTGGCCTTCGCCCCTTGGGCGCTGTTCTCTGCCGCCGGGGCACGCGCCGCCTGCAAGACCTATTGCCGCTGGGTGATCTTCACCCTGCGCCTGCTGTGTGGCACCCGGTCCGAGGTGCGCGGCACCCCCCCGACCGACGAATGCATCATCGCAGCCAAGCATCAAAGCTTTCTCGACATCATCCTGATCTTCAACGCCGTGCCCGCAGGCAAGTTCATCATGAAACGCGAACTGATGTATGCCCCCTTCCTGGGCCAGTACGCGCTGCGGATCGGCTGCGTCCCGGTCAACCGGGGCAAGCGCGGCGCGGCCATCGCCCGGATGAAGGCCGATGTCGCCAAGGGCACGGCCGAGCCGGGCCAGCTGATCATCTACCCGCAAGGCACCCGCGTCGCGCCCGGGGCAAAGCGGCCCTACAAGGTCGGGACCGGGCTTTTGTACGAACAACTCGCGCAGCCCTGCGTGCCGGTTGCGACCAACGTCGGAGTTTTCTGGCCCAAGCGCGGCATCCTGCGCAAGCCAGGGTTGGCGGTGGTCGAATTCCTGCCCGTGATCGCGCCCGGCCTGGCCGTGCCCGACTTCATGGCCCGGCTGGAGACCGAGGTAGAGACCCACTCCAACCGCCTGATGCGCGACGCCGGGTTCGACGCCTGATGGGCACCCGGGCCGACACGATCGCGCATCTTCTGGAAACGCTGGACCCGCTGCCCTTGTCCGCGCGCAAGATGTTTGGCGAATACGCCCTGTATCTGGACGGCAAGGTCGTGGCGTTGGTCTGCGACGACCAGCTGTTCCTCAAGGCGACGCCCGGCGCACAGGCGGCCCTGCCGGACTGCCCGACCGCGCCGCCCTATCCCGGCGCGAAACCGCATCTTCTGGTCACCGACGCGCTGGATGATCCCGAAACGGTCATCGCGGCCCTGAAAGCCATCGCCACCGACTTGCCCGCGCCAAAGCCCAGGACCTCAAAGTCTTGACCTGACGGGGGCCTGCCCGCTGCAAGGATATCCCTGGGGGTGGCCGGGTGGTCCAGCCAGGTCCGCGCCGCGCCGACAGCACTGGCGCACGGGTAGGGTGGGCAATATTGCCCACCTTACGCCCGCGTCAGCTTAACGGGCAGTCGGCCACTTCCAGGTCCAGCGCCAGCGTGGACTGCGGCCCGTAGCCCAGACCCGAGACGTTGATGAACAACGCCCCGGCCTCGGCCCAGACCTCGGTCACCTTCATCGAGGTGCCCGCCGGATCAATCGCCACATTCTCGAACAAGGCGCAGTCGGTCTCGAACCGCAGGACATAGCCGTTGAACCTTGACTCGTAGAACCGGCCGATGCCCTTGGGATAGCTCAGTTCGATCCGGGTCGGACCGATCTCGACATTCACCGGGACCACGTCCAGCCCGGCGGTGAACCCTTCGCGGTCCAGCCCGAACTCTACCCCCTGGCCCACGGTCACCGTCCGCCCGCGCGCCGCCAGAAGCGGAGTTTCCCGCACGTCCCAGGTTTCCACCGTAAAGGTCACCAGCCGGCCTTCCAGCGTGCCTGCCGAAACCGGGCTGGCCAGGACGGCGGCAATCGCGACCCAGCGCATCATGCGAATTTCAACGCCACGATCCCGGCCAGGATCAGCAGCACCCCCGTGACGCGCATGACATTCACCGGCTCGTGGAACAGGAACACCGCCGCAACCGCCGTGCCGATGGCCCCGATCCCGACCCAGACCGCATAGGCGGTGCCGACCGGCAAGCTCTTCATCGCCACCGACAGCAGGTAGAACGACCCCAGCGCCAGCACGATGGTCACCACCGTCGGCCACAGCCTGGTGAACCCTTCGGAATACTTCAGGCCCAGCGCCCAGCCGGTCTCCATCAGGCCCGCGATCGCGACGATGGCCCAGGGGTTCACGCGGCAAGCCCCTTTGCGCCCATGTCCAGGAACTTCTGCCGCCGGTCCTTGATCAGCGCATCCGGCTTCTTGCCCGCAAGGTCCTTCAGCATCGCCTCGATCGCCTTGCCGACCGCGTCAATCGCCTCTTTCGGAGCGCGCTGCGCCCCGCCCATCGGTTCCTTCACGATCCGGTCGATGATCCCCAGCTTTTGCAGGTCCTGCGCCGTCAGCCGCAACGCCTCGGCCGCTTCGCGCATCTTTTCGGCGTCCTTCCACAGGATCGACGCGCAGCCCTCGGGCGAGATCACCGAATAAACGCTGTGTTCCAGCATCGCGACCCGGTTCGCTGTGGCAAAGGCCACCGCGCCGCCCGACCCGCCTTCGCCGATCACGACGCTGATCAGCGGCACGCCAATCGCCAGGCACTTCTCGGTCGACCGGGCAATCGCCTCGGCCTGGCCCCGCTCCTCGGCCCCCTTGCCGGGATAGGCACCGGGCGTATCCACCAGCGTGATCACCGGCAGCCGGAACCGGTCCGCCAGGTCCATCAGCCGGATCGCCTTGCGATACCCCTCGGGCCGCGCCATGCCGAAGTTGCGTTCGATCCGGGTCTTGGTGTCGTTGCCCTTTTCATGCCCGATCACCACAACCGGCTGGTCCTGGAACCGCGCTATCCCGCCCATCACGGCGTGATCGTCCGCAAAGGCCCGGTCCCCGGCCAGACCGGTGAATTCGGTGAACAGCCCATCGACATAATCGCGGCAATGCGGCCGGTCCGGGTGCCGCGCGACCTGACATTTCTGCCAAGGCGTCAGCGCCTTATACAGGTCGCGCAGCGCGGTTTCCGCCTTGCGGTCCAGCGCCTCGGCCTCTTTGGTCAGGTCCATCCCGCCGCCGGTCCGCGCCATGGCGCGCAGTTCCTCGGCCTTGCCTTCGATCTCGGACAGGGGCTTTTCAAACTCAAGGTAGTTCATAGGGTCATCCTTCCGGGGGCCGTTCCTATATGCCCTTGGGCCGGACCTGATGCAACTCGGCAAGATTTGCAGGGGCGGCGACTGGCATGACGGTCGGGCAGCAAGGAGCAGGACCATGGCTGGCGCCTACGAAAGACGGCTCAGGCGCGTGGTGGATCATATCCACGACAACCCGGCTGGCGACCTGTCGCTGGACAGGCTGGCCGATGTCGCAGCCCTTAGCCGGTTTCACTTTCACCGCGTCTACAACGCCGTGGTGGGGGAAACGGCGGCAAACACGGTGCGGCGGATGCGCCTGCACCGCGCCGCCGTGGGGCTGGTGCAGGGGACCGATCCGGTCGCCATGGTGGCAAGGCGGGTCGGCTATCCCAATGTCGCCAGCTTTACCCGCGCCTTCGCCGGGCACTACGGCCTGACCCCCGCCTTTCGCAAAAGGGACGGGCCGGATCCAGTCCGGCCCAGACGTTCTGTCCTTATGGGCATTTGGCACCCTTGTTGCCCCTCTCCGGCCCGCTTCAGTCGCGCCAACACTCGGCCCGACACCCGGCAGAGACTTCATGAAAACCGCGGTCTACCTTCTTGCATTCCTGTTGGTGGGGATCGGGATCGGCGTCTTGGTTCCCCTCACGCAGACCTTTCTGGACTCACGACGCGAGGCGCAGCGCTGGCAGGACTGTGCGCAGTATCATGACCTGCCCATCACAATCGGCGGCCGACGCCTGACCCTTCCGGCCTTGGACAATGCCCATGTCTGGATGTTCGCCCCGAGGGATAACGCGGAAGGCATCGAAACCGAAGCCATTCCCGACGCCGAGCCCGGCACTCCTCTTGTCTTTTGCGTTCCCCTTGTCATGGGGCCGCCGCCTTACAATGTCGGGTCGGTCAGTCTGCACGGGGATGAACAGTCCCGGAATTCTACCGTTGATCCGGGGGCCGATCTGGCAGTCACTCTGTCAAAGTTCGGCCCGGTGTAATCTGTGCATCTCAGCCAACATGGCGACCACTGGGACGACATCGCGGGCAAGAGCTTGCAGTCCTAAGGTGACGCCGCGCAGACAAGCGACAAGATGACGGTCCTTCGCACGCAGCAGGACGGGTTTCGCTCTGCTGTACGCTGCAAGCGATGGGACTTTCGCGATCCGCGTTGGTCCTGCAACCTCAAGGTTGCAGATGACGTGACAGGCATCGTCTATTCGCGCGCGCTCTACTCCATCCCGGACGACGTCGATCTGTGGACTGAAACCCAGCCGGTCCCGCTATCCTTTGTCGATTTCGCGCTGGACATGCGGCGGTTGGTCGAAGCCCAGGCAACGCCGGATCCGTGACTGAAAACTGGTTACCGAAAGCTGAACGTCCACAGGCAAATTTCAGCGATTTCAATGGTTTGCTTGATTTGTCCAGCGTGGACACCCAGCCCCGGACACAGCAGCGCCCCGAACCATGGGTCCGGGGCGTGCATCCTCCCATTCGCCGCGCGGGGCCTCCCCTCCCCTGGTGCGCGGCTCAGGCATTCTTTGCATCCTGCCCGAACTTGGGCCATGCGTTGCCGGACCCTGCCCGTTTCCAGGGCGGTTTGTCAACGATTCATGGGGCTGGAGCCAGCAAGGCAACCAGATCGGCCAACTGCCGGTCCTCCTGGTCGCAGCCCGCATCGTAGCGGCGGAAGTAGTCCATGTCGCGGATGGTCTCGTATCGTTCGCTGTCCGCAGCGCCCCGGGTCATCTTGACCTTGCGAAAGAAGTCCTCGCTCTGGATCGGATAGTGGTTCAACTGGAAGCGCCGGGTGTCTGACACCGTCCGGGACGAGTCGCCACCCCAGACCTTGTGGATCCCCAGTGCCTCGGGGTTTTCCAGCAGCCGACTGCGGCAGATGTATTTTGTCTCGTCGTGCCCCGCGACACCGGGTCGGCGCAGGGTAAAACCTGTCCGCACGCTTGGCGGATGGTCGATCAACCCGCCGCTGCCGAACATGACCCAGTTGGAATAGATCACGTCATAGGCGCCAAATTCGGTCAAGGCGTCGGTCAGGCGGTCGCCAGCCGGGCAGAACCAGAACTCGTCAAGGTCGGCGATCAGCAGCCACTCACACTGTCGGGCAATGTCAAAGTGTCGAAACGCCCGCCGGTAATGCGGCACTTGCTGGTGCCGTTCGGGATATTCCACCAGCTCGACACGCCCTTTCGCCGCCCAGGCCCGCGCTTTGGCGACCGTGTCGTCGGTGCTGCCATTGTCGATCAGGTAGATCCTGCCCGCCCCCATCCACAGGTAATGCTCGACCCATTCGTCAAGGTTCATCGCCTCGTTCTTCATGATGCCCAGCACGCCAAGTTGGGTGGCCGGCTGCCTTGCCATCGGTGCGGGGCGTTCAAGGTGGGACAGCGCCCAAGAGCGCAGCGCGGACATCAGGGGGCGTGCCATGCTTGTCATCTTCCAGCCGGACCAGTTGCGTCTTACACCACCGCGTCACCGTGGCCAGATTGCGTCATGCTCCCGCAATGATCTCGGCCTGCCGCACGATCACCTCGGCCTGCCGCATGCTGGCGATGTCCACCAGGCGCCCCTTGTAGACCGCCGCGCCCTGACCTGCGGCCTTTGCCGCCTCCATCGCCGCAAGGATCTCACGCGCCTCAAGGACGGCGGCGTCCGAGGGCGTGAAGACCTCGTTCGCCAGCGCCACCTGCTTGGGGTGGATCGCCCATTTCCCGACCATCCCCAGCGTCGCCGACCGCCGCGCCTGGGCCCGGAAACCGTCTTCGTCGCTGAAATCCCCGAACGGCCCGTCCACAGGCAGCACCCCATGCGTCCGACACGCCGCCACGATCGCGGCCTGCGCCCAGTGCCAGGGGTCGGACCAGTATTTCGCCCCGTCCCGGTGCATGTAGTAGTTTTCCTGCGTCCCGCCGATGCCCGTGGTCTGCATCCCCATGCTGGCCGCGAAATCCGCCGCGCCAAGGCTCATGGCCTGCAGGCGGGGGCTGCTGGCGGCAATCTCCTCGACATGGGCGATCCCCGCCGCCGTCTCGATGATCACTTCCAGGCTGATCCGCTTTTGCCGCCCCACCGCCGCCTCGCAGGCGGTAACCAGCGCATCCACCGCATAGACATCCGCCGCACAGCCGACCTTGGGGATCATGATCTGGTCCAGCCTTGGCCCGGCCTGCTCCAGAAGGTCCACCACGTCGCGATACCAGAACGGCGTGTCCAGGCCGTTGATCCGCACCGACAGCGTCTTGCGGCCCCAGTCGACCTCGGAGATCGCCTTGATGATGTTCGCCCGCGCCTGCGGCTTGTCCGCCGGGGCGACGGAATCCTCCAGATCCAGGTTGATCACGTCCGCCGCACTTGCCGCCATCTTGGCGAACAACTCGGGCCGCGAGCCGGGGCCGAACAACTGGCAGCGGTTCGGGCGGGCGGGGGCGGGGGGTTGCAGGCGGAAGCTCATGGATCAGGCCTTTGGGCAATGATGTTTCGTACGATGCTGCGCTTGCGATATAATCTTGCGCGCCGGACCGCAAGCGGATTTCGCAATCGCAGAAAGACACAGCGCTGCATCGGTGCATTTTCCGGCTGCGAAAGGCCGCCGGAAAAGGCTTCTGCGACGCCTGGAGCGTGTTAGAAGAAGGGGCTGCTATTGCCTATCAACTGTCCTGACATTGCCTATCACCTGCCAGTCGCATTTCCGTGATGACGTTGACGACCATTGCAACCCACCCCGAAAGGAAAAAACATGTTCTCGCTGCGCACATCCTTTTTCGCCACCCTTGCCCTCGGCGCGATGACCTTCTCAAACGCCGCCCTGGCCGAGCAGGTAGCCTATTCCAACCCCAAGGTCGGCTCGCAGCCGCTTGATCTGTGCCTGGCCTGGGGCGTGGATTGCGGCAAGCCCGCTGCCGACGCCTGGTGCGTGACCAAGGGCTTTGCCGAATCCGTCGATCACACCGTCGCGGCCGATATCGGTGCGTCCACGCCGACCCGCCTTCTGTCGACCGGCGCGGTCTGCGACCAGGGCTTCTGCGACGGGTTTGGGTCGATTACCTGCTCGCGGCCCGACGCGGTGGCACAGGTCTACCTGCAGCCGAAGATCAACGGCAACCGGCTGGACCTGTGCGTCGACTGGGGCACGGGCTGCGGCGCCCCTGCGGCCAAGAAGTTCTGCCAGGCGGAAGGCTGGGCCACGGCCGCAGACTACACCGTCGCGCAGGACATTGGGGCCAGCACGCCCACCCGCCTGATCGGCACGGGTGCGGTCTGCGACCAGGGCTTCTGCGACGGGTTCGAGGCGATCACTTGCAAGAACTGAACGCCCGTCACCGATAGCAAGGAACGGGGGCGATCTGCCCCCGTTTCCGTTTCGGGATTGCCGATGACCCGGCCCCGAGGCTATCACGCTGGACATCGCCGAAGGAAACGCCCGCAGATGATCAGCGCCCAAGCCGAAACCTTTCGCCTTGCCCATGCTTTCACCATCTCGCGGGGGACGAAGACCGAGGCGCGCGTCGTCACCGCGACTGTCGCGCGCGCCGGTCGCCTTGGGCGCGGCGAAGGGGTGCCATACCCGCGCTATGGCGAGACGGTCGAAGACGCGCTTGCTGCAATCGCCGCGCTTCCGCCTGACCTGACCCGTGCCGATCTGCAGGCCGCGATGCCCCCCGGTGCTGCCCGCAATGCGGTGGACTGCGCGCTTTGGGACCTGGAGGCGAAGATGGCCGGCGTTCCGGTCTGGCGGCTGGCCGGGCTTGCTCCGCCGCTGCCGGTGGAAATCGCCTTCACCCTGTCGCTGGACACGCCCCAGAACATGCGCCTTGCGGCGGCCCGCAACGCCCATCGGGCCGTCCTGAAGGTCAAGCTTGGCACGCCCGACGACATGCCCCGGCTAGAGGCGGTGCGGCAGGGTGCCCCCGGCGTGCGGCTGATCGTCGATGCAAACGAAGGCTGGACGCCCGAGATCTATACCGACCTTGCGCCGCATCTTTTGCGCCTTGGGGTCGAGATGGTCGAACAGCCGCTGCCGCAGGGTGCCGATGGGATGCTGGCGGAAATCGCCCGCCCCTTGCCGGTCTGCGCGGACGAGTCCGCGCATGATGCAGCCGCGCTGGCGGGGCTTCTGGGCAAATACGATGTGGTGAACCTGAAGCTGGACAAGACCGGGGGCCTGACCGAGGCGCTGCGCGCGCGCGAAGAGGCGCGACGGCTGGGCTTCAGGGTCATGGTCGGCTGCATGATCTCGACCAGCCTGTCGATGGCCCCGGCCATCCTTGTCGCGCAGGGGGCCGACTGGTCGGACCTTGACGGTCCCACCGACATGGCGCAGGACCGCGCCCATCCGGTTGTCTATGACGACCGCCACATCCACCCGGCCTCGCCGCTGCTTTGGGGATAAAAGCATGACCCGCACCGTTTATGTGAATGGCGACTATCTGCCCGAGGGCGAGGCCAGGGTGTCGATCTTTGACCGGGGGTTCCTGATGGCCGACGCGGTCTATGAGGTGACCTCGGTCCTGGATGGCAAGCTGATCGACTTTGACGGCCATGTGAAACGGCTGGCCCGGTCGCTGGCCGAGCTGGAGATGACCTGCCCGGTCTCGGATACCGAGCTGCTGGCGATGCACCGCGAGCTGGTGGCGCGGAACGGGATCGACCAGGGGATGATCTACCTGCAGATCACCCGGGGCAATCCCGGCGACCGCAGTTTCGTTTTCCCGGCGGCGGACCTGCCGGGGACCATCGTGGCCTTCACCCAGGACATTCCGAACCTGGCCGACGCCCCGGCGGCGAAGACCGGGTTCAAGGTCATCACGATCCCCGACCTGCGCTGGAGCCGAGTGGACATCAAGACGGTGCAGCTGCTGTACCCGTCGATGGGCAAGATGGCGGCGAAGAAGGCTGGCGTCGATGACAGCTGGTTCACCGACGACGACGGGGCGGTGACCGAGGGGACCTCGAACAACGCCTACATCGTGAAGGGGAACCGGATCATCACCCGCGCCCTGGGGACCGATATCCTGCACGGGATCACCCGGGCTGCCGTCCTGCGGTTCGCCGCAGAGGCCCAGTTCGAGGTGGAGGAGCGGCCCTTTACCGCGGCCGAGGCTCAGGGGGCGGACGAAGCCTTTTCAACCGCCGCGTCGATCTTTGTGATGCCGGTGGTCGAGGTCGATGGCAAGCCGGTCGGGTCGGGCAAGCCGGGGCCGGTCGCGGTCCGGCTGCGCGAGATCTATCTGGACGAGATGCGGAAAGCCGCGATCTGACGTGTCCACAGTGGACAAAACCAGACTGTCCTTTGAAATCAAAGGGTTGGTCGTGGGCGTTAGGGATTTGTCAACACCCTGCCCCGCCTGTGCCGGGCTGACGTCCGGCCCGCAGGGATGAGCGCCGCGCCCTTCACCTGGGACGGCCTGCGCCGGGGCGCGCGGGACGGGATGCCGCTGGGGCTGTCGATCTTTGCCTATGGCCTGGGCTTCGGTCTTGTCGCGGCACAAGCCGGGTTCAGCGTCGCCAAGGCGGTGGCGACCAGTGCTGCGATCTACTCTGGCTCGGCGCAACTGGCGGCGGTGAACCTGTTGCAGACCGGGTCGGCGACGCTGTGGATGCTGTTTGCCACCATTCTGGTGATCAACGCCCGCTACATCCTGTTCAGTGCGGCGTTGCAGCCCTGGCTGGGACAGGTCAGCGCGCCCAAGGCCTATGCCAGCCTGCTGCTGCTGGGCGATGCCAACTGGATGATGTGCATGCGCCGCATCCGCGACGGAGAGCAGGACCGCGCCTATCTGGCCGGGACCGGAGTGCCGATGCTGGTCGGCTGGCTGTCAGGCACAGGCCTGGGCGCGGGGGCGGTCAGCATCCTGCCCGAGCCGCAGG
>ERZ724516.2477-NODE-2477-length-10401-cov-7.195631_pt1 | contig 10401 bp, 7 predicted proteins | sample MGYA00376049_ERZ724516 | MGnify/ENA primary metagenome ERZ724516 (study PRJEB28724, sample SAMN07190886) | activated sludge metagenome | isolation source: activated sludge of sewage treatment plant in Hong Hong | place: USA: Christiansburg, Virginia | collected... | reverse complement strand
GGGGCTAATTGACGAAAATCGCGGCCGCTTCGAGGCCGAAACGCAGGTATTCGTCGAGTGCCAGCGCCAGATTGGCTTCGCGCTGCGGTTGCTGGAGCAGGTTCCAGATGCCCATTTCGGCACCGTTGTCGGCGCCGGTCCGGATTTCCGGAGCGGTTGATCGGGTCAGCTGGCCATAGGCCGGCGTGTCGAAGCGGGTGCTGGTGAAGGCCGGTGTGACGCGCGTCGCTTCGCGGGCGGCGTCGGCGGCGGGCAAATCGGCCATGACCAGATCGGGCTGACAGCGATGGCGGCGCGGCGTCACCGATTTTTGCGGCAGGTAGCTGTAACGGACGCAACCTTCTTGGCGGCGGGCGATGGTAACCAGTCCGTCGAACAGGCAGTTGCTGGCCTCCAGCCGTCCGGCCGCCGTCGTACCGAGCAGGGTGCAGGCGATCACGCTGAGCGGGCTGTCGTCGACATCGAGCGCGAGGTTGCCGCCTTCGCCATCGATCAGGCAGTCGCGCAGCGCGACGGCGGCGAGTGGCCGGTTGCTGCGCAGCGGGCCGCTCAGGCAGCGGTACAGGCTCAGCGTGAGGTCGGTGCCGGTGCCCGTGTGGGCAATACCGCCCTTGTTCGGAACCAGGCTGCAATGGCGCAGCGTGACGGCGTGCAAAGGCCCCTGCAGATTGAGGGCGCCGTCGAGCAACAGGCCGCCCAGGCTGAGCCGCGTGCTGGCGTTGCCTTGCAGCGAAAAATCACCGACCAGCACCGGGCGCCGGCCGGGTGCGGCCTGGATGGCGAGATGGCTGTCGGGCAGGTCGAGCACTGGCGCTACGGCTTCCGTCGCATCGGTGTTGAGGACGACCAGCGTGCGTTTTCCGGCGATGACGCGGTTGACCGCATCAGCCGGGTTGGCCGGGGCATTGAAGGCCGAGGCTAGCGTCGGCGTCGCGGCACTGGGAATCTGAATGACGACCTCGAAATCGGCCGCCCCGGGCAGTGCGGCCAGCGGGTCGTTGTCGCCGGGACCGGGGCGCCGGTCGTAAGGTCCGGCGCCGATGTCGCCGGGGAAACCGTAGGCGTAACCAACTTCGACACTGGTTGCCGTGACACCATCAGGCAGTGCCAGGCGACCGCGCCGGGGGTCGACGCCGACCAATACGCCACCGGCGGCCGGGAAAGTCATGTCCGGCCGGCCAGCCTTGCGGGCGGTGACGGTGAGCGTGGCCGGCGGGTGGCGCCAGTCTTCAGGCACCACCGTGGGAATCGGGCTGAGGTCGCAGATGACGAGGTGTTCGACCGGCACTTCGTTGTCGTCGATCCAGACGCGCAGCACCGGGCCGCCGCCGGCTTCGGCGAAGTACTGGTCGTCCGGGTCTTCGCCATCGGTCAGGGCCTGGCGGCGGCCTTCGAGTTCGGCGTGGAGGTCGCGCCAGTGCAGCGCTTCAGGGACGTTGATCGGTTCTGCCAGATGGCTGATGTCGGTTTCCGTGCGCGGCCGGTTGAACAGCGGCTGGTCGAGGCCGAGCGGGTCGAAGGTGTAGAAGCCGGGCCGCGTCGTCGCCGGGCGGGCGGTGGCGCGCTGCACCGGGTAGGCCTGCAGGCGCCAGAGGAAAAGGCCGACGTTCGGCAGGTTGTAGCGGCCGGCCGGCAGGGCGCGGATGTCGGCGGTGTGGGCCTCAGTGCCGAAGGGGCCGTCAATGCGGTCGAGCGGCCGGGGCTGGCGCAGATCCGGCGTGCGCAGGGAATGGGGGCGCAGGTGATTCAGGTATTGCGTGGTCGACACCCGTTCGAAAAATTCAACGGCGCGGGCGCGCCAGCCGGTGGTGTCGAAGGCCAGTTCTTCAAGGACCAGTGCCGTGCCCTTGCGCCGGCGCAGGCGCAGGGTGTTGGCGACCAGCGCCCGGGGGCCGAAGGCGGCGGTGCCACCGACCGGGTAGAGGGCGCGGACGCCGAGCAGGTCGCCGATGTAGGGGACGACCCAGTCTTCGCAGGTTTCGATGAAGGCGTTGTCGTAGAGCCGCTCGATATCGGCTTCGACGAGGGCACCCTGGCGGGCAATGACGCCGAGCAGGGCGCGCAGCGGGTCGCCCACTTCGGCGTCGCGCTCGCGGTAGAAGGCGGGGAGCAGAGCGAGCAGGGTATCGGCATCGAGCTTCATGACGTGCGCTCCGTGAGGGTGACTGCCGCCGGGTCGATCAGCAGCAGGTCGGCCGGCTGCAGGCTGTTGCCCTGCCAGCGGGCGCTGCGGGCCGGGATGTTGCCATCGGGGCCGTTCGAGGTGAGGAGGGTGAGGCCGCTGGTGGTGCCAGGCTGGACCTGAATCAGTTTGTCGAGATCGGCGCCGATGACGCCGGCGACGCCTTGCAACGCGGCCAGCACCTCGCTGCCGGTGACCGGCTGGCCGAAGGCGCGGGCAGCGAAGCCGAAGGCGCTTTCGAGGGCCTTGCCGGCGGCGGTGAGGACTTTTTCGGCTTCGTAGTCCGCGGCGATCCACAGCCCGGCGGTCAGGCCGAAACGCAAGTCCCGGCTGGGGCTGACGCGCAGCGGCTGGTACGGCGGCCGGGCGCCGTCGATTGCGGCGAGCAGGTTGCGATAGAGTGCGGCATTCGGGTCGAGCGGGGCACCGTCGGTGCCGGCCACGGTCAGATGGACCATTCGCTGTTCGCCGTCCCACAGCCAGACGGCCTGGGCCTTGCCGATGCCGGTGAAGGCGGCGGCGAAATCCTCGAAATCGCGCAACGAGACGATGCGATCCAGCGTCCTGACCCGCAGCGGGGCATTGCGGCGGGCCTCGTCGCCGGCTTCGGCGTTGGTCCCGCCGCTGGCCGCGACCGGGTTGGTGACGGCCTTGAGGCCGGGCGGCCGGGAGAGCAGCATGCTGATCTGCTCGGCCTTGACGTTGCCGGCCGTGCCCAGGCCGACGCGGTAGCGCGCTTCGACATTGCCGCTGCCGGTGGGCAGGCGGGTGCCGTGCACGCCATCGCCGAACTGCACGGTGGCACTGCCGTTTTCGTCGAGACGCACGGTGTAGGCGCGCTCGGTCGGGCCGGGTGCGGTGAAGCGCGGCGCTTCCTGCCAGAGCAGGCCGTCGACGCGGATTTCGAGAGTGCTCGCCGTGCCGCTCGGCGTGGCGGCGGTGATGTAGGTCAGCGGCCCCTGGCGCAGGGCGAAACGCTGCAGGCTGCGGCTGCCGTCGCCACTGCCCAGGGGCTCGGGCTGGATGCGCATCTGCTTGCTGTCGCCGGCGCTGGCCGGGGCAAGGTTGGCGTTGATGCGAACGGTGGCAGGTAGGTAGGTATGCGTCAGATCGTTGTCGAGCAGCAATTGCGTGCGGCCGTTACTGCTGTCGTTGTGCTGGATACGGATAATTTCGGCAGCCGGTGCCAATGCCACGGTCAACCGGAAAAAATCCTCAAATTCCAAATCGGCCGTCTTGCGGTCGCGGGCGAGGCGAATAGAGGCCAGCGCATCGCCCTTGGCCAGCCGGTTGCGCGCCTTGGCGTTGCCCGGCAGGTCGGCCAGTACGAGGCCGGAGATGGCCAGCCAGCGACCTTCCGGCAGATCCGGCTCGTAGCCGGCGAGGTCGATCAGGTGACCCTGCAGGAAACCGGAGAGCGGCCGGGTGGCCCAGGCTAGCGGTTCGGACTGGCCGAAGGCGGTGGTGCTGCGGACGTGGTTGTTGAAGGTGTCGCGCAGGTTTTCGCCACTCAGCGTCAGTCGGGTGGCGGTGGCCGAGACGGTGAAATCGGCCCGGGCATCGTCCTCGGTGCTGACGATGCGATAGACCTCCTCGTAATTCGGGATCGACATGACCGCCCAGCCGTCGGCCAGCCATTTCGGGTAGCTGGCGTCGAGGTGAACGGTATTGACATCGCGCGGGTAGAGGCGCGCGCTGGGAATGACCGCTTTGCTGACGCCGGGGCCGGACCAGGCCAGCTGGCAGGTGGCGCCTCCGCCGTTTTCGTAAAATTCCAGCCGGATGTCGTGCTTGTGGTCGGCCTGCAGGCGGGCCGTGCCGGTGCGTTCGGTGGCGCCCTGATCGATCCAGAAGTCGATGATGCGTTCTCCGTCTATCCATAGCCGAAGCCCATCATCGGCAGTGACGAAGAAATTGAACTGGCCACTGGCCGGCGCCTGGATCCAGCCTGACCAGCGTACCGAGAATTGGTCGGCCGGGACGGCAGGATCGGGGCTGCCGGTACCCCAGTTGAAATTGACCGTGGCATCGGTGCGGCTCAGGATCGGTTCGCGGAAGCCCTTGCCCCGGTAGTACTGGCCAAGGAGCCCGCTGCCGCTGGCGCTGCCGGCCGGCGGATCGGAAATGTCGGCCAGCGTGAAGCCGGGCCATTCCGGATGTTCGTTGATTGGCGGATTGTCGCCAACTTCAGCGCCTGGGAGAGCAAGCCGCAGGTAGTTGGCGCGCAGGTTGGCCGGCATCGCCCGCCAGTCCGGCGCGTTGTGGCCGAACAGGTGGGCGCGGGCACGTAGCGCGTAACAGCGCGGATTGGTGCGGGCCGGATGGACACCATGCCAGGGTTTGCCCAGGCCGCGGTCGAGCGTGACGACGGTGTAGCCGATGTCCTTCGGGTCGCTCGGGTCGGCCGGCAACACTTCACGCAGGCGGGTGACGCGGCGGAAATCCCAGTTTTCGTGGCCGGGTTCCTTGGCGCGTTCGTCGCCGATGACCAGCAGGGCGTCACCCGCTTGCAGGCGGGTGGCGGTGCCGGCCAGGTAAATGGTGCGCAGGCCCATGCGCGGCAGCACGGCTTCGGCGGCGAGTACCGGCAGGGCGTTCCAGCGCACCTTGGCATCGATGGCTTCGAGCGTTTCGAAAGTCTGTGCAGTTTCGTCCTGGCCGGGCACGCTCTGGGCGCGGGCGCTGATGTCGATGCGGGTTTCGAGCGGCGCGCCGGGCGCGGTTTCGAGGGTGAAGGCGAGCCAGGTCGAGGCGGCCACGCCGGGGCGCAGTTCGTAGCCGATGGCGCGAGCCAGTTCGAGCACCGAGCGGCGTTCGGTGGCGGTGCGCAGGTAGTTTTCGTTGCCGATGCGTTCCTGGTAGAAGCTCAGTACATCGAGCACGGCAGCCCAGCTGTCGAGCAGGGCGATGGCCGGATCGTCGCTGGCGCGGGTGGTCAGGTTTTCGAGGGCTGGCTCGTCGGCGAGGTCGGCCAGCATGCTTTGCCGGAAGCGGCCGTGGGTGCCGACGCGCAGCGCCAGCGCCGGCTGGCCGGGGGGCTGGATGGCGTCTACCGGCGTGAGCGGCGTGACGCCGGCGCAGCAACCGCAGTTGTCGGAAGTGCTCATGACCCGCCCTCCACGATGAAGCTGATCTGGCCGTTTTCAGGGAAATTGAGGTCGCCGTCGGCACGCAGGACTTCGAGCTGCGACGCGGTGATGACTCCGGCTGCCAGCTCGCCCTTGGCGCTGCGCCCCCAGCGCTGGAAGCGACGGATGTCGACCGACGCGACACCGGCCACGGCCATGGCTCGGGCGACGACGGCCGACAAATAGAGCGGCGTGCCGAAAGTGAAGCCGTCGGGATGGAAGAAGCTGGGCCGGCCATGGTGGTCGACGCCGGCGGTGAAGGCTTCGAGCAGGGCGGCTTTGACGTCGGCGGCGAAATAGCCGCTGGCGACGCAGATCTGCAGCTGGATATCGAGCGGGACATGCACCGGATCGGCGAATTCGAAGTCGTAGCCAGCCAGCCGGAAACGTTCGAGGAAGGCGCGCATGGTTGCCTTGAATGCCGCATCCACCGGCTTGCCGGCCCGGCGGTCGAGCATCAGAAAAACGGTGTACCAGCTACCCGTCCAGCGCAGGCGAGCGGTGGCGCGTTGCACGTCGGGGTGGCGCTCGGCGGCGCGGGCGTAGTCGTCGGTAGTGACGGCGCGCTCCTGCGTACGGAAGGCTTCCGGGGCGTTGAGGCGGATGGCGTCGAGGCTTTCGGGTTCGGCGCCGCCAGTCGCCGGCAACGGGTTGCGCAGGGACTGGATACCCAGCATCAGGTTGGCGTCGTCGCTGACCAGGGCGCTGATCGCCTCGGCGCCGACGTTGCCGCGCGGCCCGCCGCCCAGCCGGTATTGCGCCAGCAGGCGCTGGCCGGTAATCGGCGCCGCGCCGAACTGGTTGTCGCCAAATCGCAGCCAGGCGCTGCCGTCGTTTTCGGTTTCGACGACGAACTCACGAGCGAAGCGCTCGCTGCCGAGCAGGTCGCGTTGCGGCGTCCATGGCGTTTCGCTCGGGTCGGGCTGGTCGCCGAACAGGCTGGAATCGTCGGCTAGCAGCATCATGTCGGCCGGTCGCGCCCGGCGCGGCTCCTGCGTGAGGACGCGGCTGGCCGAGAGCGGCTGCTGGTCATTGGTCGCCACGTCGTGATCGTAGGGTTCGGCGAAAGCGAGGCCGGATTCTTTCAGGCGCGGCCGGTAGGGCAGGCTCAGGGCAGCAGTGCCGCCATCGCCCACCTCCGGCGGTTCCATCGTTTGCCAGGGCCGGGTCAGGCCGTGGTCGGCCAGCACGACGTTGCCGCGGGCGACGGCGATGGCCTGCTTGACGAGGGCGCCGCCGATTTCGAATTCGTGGCTGACGCAAAGCGGGAAGGGCAGCGCATCCTCGTTGTGCCAGTTGATAAGCAGCAGGTCGGTGTTGGTCAGGTCGTCGTGGCCGGGGCTGACGGCGGTCAGGCGAACCGGGTGGCGGTGGCTGGCATCGAGATCGGCGACCTTGCCGGTAGTCGGGCTGAGGACTTCTTCAAGGATCAGCACATCACCGGCCGCCAACGCCAGGGCCGGCGAGTTGACCAGCGCCGCGGCCGTCGTGCCGCGCGGCAGGCAGTAGGCCGGGTCGGCGAAGTCGTGGATGGCGATCTCGCTGTGGGCGGCGTGCAGCACCTGATCGTGCAGGGTTTCGAAGACTTCGATGCCAGGCAGCGGCAACTGGTAGAGCAAGTCCGTGCGGCGGACCGGGTCGCCGGCGCCAGCCGCGGCGATCAGCGCGGTGCCGGCCGGGATGGTTTTTGCCTCGGCATCAGCGTCGACCGTAGCAGTCACGAAAACCCGTGCGTTGCAGCCGTCGTGCAGCGGATAGTCCAGCAGCCGGGCGTGGCGGCGCAGCGAGGTACGGCGCCGTGCGGTGCCGAGATAGGCCTCGGTGGCCGCGGCATCCTGTGTGTAGGAAAGATGGTCGCCGACATAGGCCAGCGTCTCGACCAGCGCCACCGTGAAGTCGGCCGGGCTGCGCTCGGCAAAGCCCGGTATGAGTTGCGACATGCGGTCGAGCATGAGGCGGCGGAAGCTGTCGTAGTCCTTGGCCAGATAGTCGAGGCGCGGTTCGGGCGGCGTCACCGGCGGGCAATCCTGAATGTCGGCGCAGTCGAATTCGGAGGGGCAGCCGGCCTTGAAATTGATGCGGATGGTGGACAGGCAGATGTCGAAGCCGGGGGCCGGCGCTTCGGGGTCAGCCGGGTCGATCAGGCTCAGCGTGTACCAGGAGAAATCGCCGGCCTGCACGACCTTGAGGCGGATCTCGCGGCCGTTGATGACTGGATCGGCGGCCAGCGCGATGCCGGTGACCCGGACGCCGCCTTCTATGCGAACGTTGGCGCGACCGATGCCGCTGACCGGATGAACGCAGACCACGCGCAAGCTGCGCTGGTCGAGCGAGGTGATTTCGACGAAATCGATGCCGTTCTTGCCGACCGGGTTCTGGTCGCGCAGCAGTTGCAGGCGGCGCGGGTTGTCGCTGCGGAATTGGCGGTTCATGGCGCGCCCCTGGTGAAGCGCGTCAACCGGCGTTCCTGACCGCGGCGGACGACGTACTGGACGTCGATGGCCAGCGTGCCTTCGTCGTGCTCGACATTGACGCCTTCGACGATGATGCGGTCGCCCAGCCATTGCTGCAGGGCGCTGTGCACCGTCATCTGGACGGCGGCGGCCAGCGTGTCGCTGTTCGGCGCGAAGACCAGTTGCAGCAGGCCGCAGCCGAAATCGGGACGATTCACGCGCTCGCCGGGAACGGTGAACAGCACCTGCTCGATCATGTCGCGCAGATGGGCGTCGTTGTCGGCCTCGCCGCTGCGGCCGCGCTGGTCAGGCTGGAAGGGGAAGTGGAGGTTCATCTCACATCCCCGTTACGCGCGTTTGCACGACGGCGACCATCATCGGCGTGCCGGTTGGCGCGCAGATGGAAGGCGATGCCTGGAGTAGCGCCGGCTGGCCGCCGATCAGAACCCGCGTCGCCCCCATCAGCCACTGGCCGGTGACGCAGGGGCCGTTGCCGGCAATCGGTGGCGGCATGGCGCAGCCGGCGATCATGTAGGGTGGGCCCATTGTGGTGGCCGGCTGGCCGGAGAGTAGGACGCGCGGGTTGGGCGCGCTGGGCGTGGCCTGGCCGCCGTGGGCACAGAGGACGGTGGCGCCGAGGTGGAGGAGGAATCCGGGCATGGTCGTCGCGTTCCTTTCTCTCAGATCACCGTCAGGGCGCCGTTGTTGATGTTCACCGTCGGGCCGGTGAGCATGATGGTGGCGCCCTGGCCGTTGGAAATGGTGATGCCGATCTCGCTGATCGAAATCATCGCCCCGGTCATCGTCTTGAGCAGGATGCCGCCGGTCGGGCCGGGCAGGTCGGAGATCATCAGCGTGTTCTGGTTGCCGGTCTGCAGCACGATGCTCGGTGAAACCGGCAGGCCGGCCAGGGCCAGGGCCGGTACTTCGGCGACCGAACCCCAGAAGCCGCCGACCCAGATCGGGTAGTCGGCGTCGCCCTGCTCGAATTCGACCCAGACGCCGGCGCCGATCTGCGGCTGCACGAAGACGCCGCTCTGGATGCCGGCGAAGGGCACGCAGGGCATCGCCCACGACGACAGCGCGGGGCCGAGCACGTCGGGCACCTGGACCTGGATGCGGCCCATCTGCATGGGGTCGATGTTGTTGAGGACGACGCCGCGGAATTTGCCGAAATGGCGTGTTTTTTCAGTCATGCCGGCACCAGAGGAAGGGTTGAGATCAGGCCGTTGCGGGCCAGCGAAAAGCTCTGCTTGAACTCGCCGGCCTTGAGCTTGCTGCTGACTTTCTTGACGTAGTAAAGGCCGTCGAAGGACAGTCCGGCGCCGCGCACGCCAACGAGTTGCCGGGCCTTCAGGACATGGCCGTAGCGCAGCACGTCGAGGCTGCCGTCGCCGGTCACCGCATCGGCCGAAGAACCGGCGGCCGCAGCCAGCCCCTTGCCGAGGGCGGCGAGGGGCGACAGCTTGGCGGTTTCCTTCATCAGCTTGAGGCTCTTCGGCATCGGCGGAATCAGGCCGAGCGGCGGGTTGGCCAGGCTGACGTCGGGGATGGGTAGCGGAATCGGAAATTTGGTGATCGGGTTCTGGATGAAGACGATGGGAAGCTCTGCCCCCGACTGGTTGACCGCGAAGGACAGCGCCTCGACATTGCTGTGCACGTCCATGCCGAGATTGAGCGCCGGCTGGACCAGGCCGAGGCGGATTTCCGGCCCCCAGTAGGCGACATTGGCGCCGGGAAGCGGGCCGGGTTCGATGTAGAAGACGTGGCCGGCCTCTTTGGCCAGCTGGCGAATGTAGGCGAGGTCGGTGCCTTCGTGAGTCGGGATGCGCTCGACCGGGATCGGGATGTCCTCGAACAGTGAGGGAATGATGATCGGTAGCATGCCATACAGGCCGTAGCGGGCGACAATCAGGGCGACGCGGGCGGCCGGCGGCATGGCCGGATAGGGCATGCCGCTCATGTCCTGTTTGTCCATCGCCACCGTCAGGTCTTCGCCGGTGATGGTCAGCCGGCTCTGGCCGGGTTCGTTGGCGCCGGTGATTTCCTGGCGGGTGATCAGGCCGTCCATGAGCACGGTCGGCAGGCTGTTCATGGTGGCGACGAGGATGACGCGCAGCCACGGTACCTGGCCGCCGGCGACGAGCAGCAGGGTGTGCAGCGGCGAACGGTTGTCGACGACGAAACTGAGCTGGAAGCCGCTCGGCGTATCGGCCGACGACGTGACCTCGACGCTTTCCAGCGCGTCCATCAGCGGCTTCGGCGCCGGGATGGGAACGCCCGGGCCGACCAGCAGCGTCAGGTGGATGCCTTTAAGCACCGCCACCTCCAAGGCCGGCCGGCAAAGTCAGGCGCAGCGTGTCGCCGGGATGTTCAAGATCGCTTGGCACCTGGGCGCCATTGCCGTCGGCGATGCACCAGTACTGGATCGGGTCGCCCAGATTGGTCGCGGCCAGCCGGTCGAGACGGTCGCCGCCCTGGACCTGGACTTCGCCGACGGTGACCAGTGTCGCCGGGTCGGGGATGAAGCGGCGGCGCAGATAAACGGTTTTTTCGCCATCCGGGCCGGCCAGTTCAGCGGTAGCGACGCCGTTGTAGCGGCTGTTGGGGGGGAAGCGTTCGATGCTCATGGCAGTCC
>ERZ724516.2475-NODE-2475-length-10407-cov-4.696001_pt1 | contig 10407 bp, 10 predicted proteins | sample MGYA00376049_ERZ724516 | MGnify/ENA primary metagenome ERZ724516 (study PRJEB28724, sample SAMN07190886) | activated sludge metagenome | isolation source: activated sludge of sewage treatment plant in Hong Hong | place: USA: Christiansburg, Virginia | collected... | reverse complement strand
GAAATGACGAGCGGCTATTACGCGTCCAGCGACGATCGGCGCGGGCCGCCCGTGATGCTCCGCGATGTGGCTCAACTGCGGTTCAAGACGGGCCCCGATTCAGTGGATCACTACGACCTCTCACGGTTGATCAATGTGCTCGTTACGCCTGTCGGAAACGACCTCGGCCATGTCGCCAAGGATATCGAGCGGGTGCTGGCGGGTATCCAGCTGCCGAAGGATGTCACCGTGCAGTTGCGCGGCGAAGTGGCCAACATGCGCGGCGCGATTCAGAACTTCGCCCTGGCCCTGCCCCTGGCCGTGGTTCTGATTTACCTGGTGATGGTCGCGCTGTTTCGCTCGTTTATCGATCCACTGATCATTCTGGTGGCGGTCCCGCTTGGCTGGATCGGCACGGTGTTGACCCTGCATCTGACCAACACATCGGTCAATGTGGAATCCATGATCGGAACCCTCATGATGATGGGCATCGTGGTGTCGAACAGTATTCTGCTCGTGGATTTTGCCAATCGCATGGTGCGCAACGGGGCGACTGCGGCGCATGCCGTGCTGGAAGCCGGACGACGGCGGATCCGACCGATTCTCATGACGGCGCTTGCCACGATCCTCGGCTTGTTGCCGCTGGCGCTTGGATTCGGCGAGGGCAACGAAACCATGGTGCCATTGGCCCGCGCGGTCGTCGGCGGATTGGCAGTCAGCACGATCATGACGCTATTGGTCGTCCCCGTGATGCACAGTTTGGTCTTGATTCGTCGGGAACGCGTCCCGGTCTCCACCACTGCTCCCGCGACTTCGGAGGACATTTAATGGACGAACCGTTAACGACTCCCCGTCCCGTCAGGGCCACGCGCCGGAGAATCCGCTGGATTGCCGTCGCGATCGTGCTCACACTCGTCATCGGCGGACTCCTGTATTGGCGAGAGATCCACGATGTGGGCCAACCGGTTCCTCCGGCGTCGCCCGCAGTTCCTGCCCCGCCACAATTGCCCGAGGAATCCCTGGCAGTACCCGACAGCGCACCAGTGGATGTGCAGGTGACGAAGCCGACCAGGCGCGATCTGGTCTATACGGTCAAACTTCCTGCCAATGTGTCTCCCCTCTATCAAACCACGCTCTACGCCAAAGTGTCCGGTTATCTCAAATGGATCGGACCGGACAAGGGCGATGCGGTGAAGAAACATGACGTCGTGGCGGTCATCGATGCGCCGGAAGTCGAAGAGCAGTACCAACAGGCCGTGTCCGATTACAAAATTAAAAAGCTGACCTACGAACGCCTGGCCAAAGTCTGGAAGGAGTCGCCCGACGTCATCGCCAAGCAAGATGTGGACGTGGCCGAAGCTGCCTATCAGGGAGCCAGGCACCTGATGGAACAGCGCGTCGTCATGCGGGATTACACCAAAGTCCGCGCACCGTATGACGGCATCGTAACCGCACGATTCGCAGACCCCGGGGCCTTGATTCAAATCGCCACGTCCTCGGCCACCAGCGCCATTCCGTTGTTTACGATCATGGACCTCAATACGGTGCGCATCTACGCCAATGTGCCGCAGGACGATAGCCCCTGGATCGTGCCGGGCAAGACGGCGGCGACGGTCAAGGTCACCGAACTGCCGTCCCGCTCCTTTACCGGCTTCGTCACCCGGTCCACCATGGCGCTCGATCCGGCCACGCGTAGTCTCTTAGTTGAAATCGATCTCCCCAATCAGGACCATGCACTCCGGCCAGGCACCTTCGCCGAGGTGACGCTCGGCCTGCGTGAAATTCCACAGGCCCTCGTCGTCCCCCCGCAGGCCGTCACCAGCACGCCAAAGGGAAAATCGCTGTTCATTGTTGAGGATGGCAAGGCCAAGCCGGTGGCGGTACAAACCGGCATCAGCGACGGGCGGTGGATCGAGATCACCTCCGGCTTGCGAGGCGACGAGGATGTGGTGGCCGTGGGCAAGCGTCGTCTGCTTGAAGGCATGCCGGTTGCCGCCTCGCCCTTCAATCTGCCGGACGCCAAACTGTCGCAACAGAAATTTGAACGGCGCGCGCCCGGCGGCACCCCTCCACCGCCGGCCGCCGCGCCCACCACAAACAGTGTGACACCGACACGGGGAGATCGCCCATGACCTATCTATTGCCACGCAGGACGTGCCTCATGCTGGCCACCTTATCCCTAGCCGTAGCTTCGCCCTCCGCCACCATGGCCGCAGATGCAGACCAGCCGGTGGCGTTGTCGCGCGGCAGTTTTCTCGGCGTACAGCAAGCCGTGGAAACTGCCGTGAAGAATCACCCGATGCTGATGGAGGGCCAGGCAAACTTGAAGGCCTCGGAAGCGCGTACGGAACAGGCGCGGTCCCTGTACTACCCCCAGGTCTACGCCAACGCCAACACCGTGGCGGGCGCGGGCGTGAGCAATCCTCGCTTTCTGGTCGGCGGAGGTTTGCTGCGCGAAAATCAAACCACCTTCACCGGCGGCGTGATCGCCAACCAACGTCTCTACGATTTCGGCTACACCAGCAACCTCGTGGAGTCGAACAAGCTTGCTGAACGCGCTCAAGGACAGGATGTGAATGCGAGACGTGCACTGGTGCTGCTGTATGTACAACGCGCATACCTGAACAGTCTGAAGCGACATCGTCTGGTGCAGATTGCGGAGGAGACGGTGCGTGAGCGCGGCATCATCGCCGGCCAGATTGAAACGCTCTATCGCCAGCAACTGAAATCAAAACTTGATTTCGACCTGGCCCGCGTCGAGCTGGTGAACGCTCAATCCCTGCTGGTGCGAAGCCGCAATGATCTTAGGGCCAGTTTCGCCGACCTGAACCGGACCATGGGCATTGCCGGAGCTGACGATTATGTCCTCGAAGATATCTCCGTCGCCGTTCGTCCGCAGAAGACGCTGGAGACCCTGATCAACGAAAGCCTCTCGCATCCGGAAGTCAAACGAGCGAAGGAACAGACGGCCTCCGCCGATGCGCGACTGACGGCCACGAAACGTCAATACCTGCCGACGTTTTCCGCGATCGCCAGCGGTGGCACGTTCGATCCCTTTGATCCGCGCCAGAATCAGCAGACCGGCGGATGGTGGATGGCCGGCGCCATGGTCTCCATGCCGCTGTTCACCGGGTTCCTGATTGAAAACCAGGTCGTGGAAGCGAATGCCAATCGGCAGGCCGCTTCCGCCGCCACCAGTAACATCGAGCAGGCGTTGACACAACAGGTGACCAATGCCTACCTCGACACGCTCACCTTCGCGCAACAAATCACCCTGGCCGAAGAGCAGGTCAAGACGGCTCAGGAAGCATTGCAGCTCGCCAAACAACGCTACAAACTCGGGTTGGGCACGGTGGTGGAAGTCACCCAGTCAGAGGTGGCACTGACAGCGGCGCAAACACGACTGGCGGACACGCAATACGACTATAAGATCGCAGAAGTCACGCTGGCCTATACCTCGCAAGGCGACGACACAGGCCGCATTCTTCTGATGAGCCGCGCATCCACTGCCTCTCGCCTGCCCGACACAGCGGGCCAGACGGAAGGACCTCCCGTCGCGGCCTACTAATGCGTCGCTGGAGCGAAGGACGGCCCCGCCATGATGACGGGCACCCAGCTCCCAGGCGGCACCCTCTACCTGTCAGGAGAGGGACACTCAGATGTTCTGGCCGGGAAAGACAATGGCGAGATCGATGACCAATTCGTCTTTGGTGTTGGCGAGGAGCCCGTCCCAGATGCTCGTGGTTTGATGAACTAAGGCCTGGTCAAGGTCGAAGAAGAGATCGAACCCTTTGGAGATGATGGGGTTCATCGGGTACCGTCGATCGTAAATCATTCCGTAGGCCGGAATGCCATACAGCGTCTGCCAGTTCCCCAGGATAAAATGCAGTTCGGTACCCCGGATGTAGAGGCCCCCCGACGTGATCGTCCGCTTCACCGAAGTTTGCGGTTGACTGAGATAGTACGTCACCCGCTCATTTTCCCGCGCCAACCGTAACGCCTCCATCAGTTGCGGCACGAGGATCATGATCTCCGCATCACGGAACATGGGCAACCGTCGAGCGTCGTCGCCGATCCAGCGCTGGACCATGGTGCGATGCTCCTGCACCGTGAGGCCCATCAGCACCCGCCTGACCTGCTCTTGGGAAAATTTGGCCGGATGCGTGAAATGCCCGGGCGGCCATTCCGGCAACACATTGGCATCCAACTCCAACCGGACAAAATTGACGGGATCTTCGTAGACGGTCCGCGAGGGGACCTGGGGAATGGCGCACCCCGCAGCGGCCAAGGCCGCTGCGGCCAATGCCATGAGTCGGGAACAGCGCCCCGTGTTGCGCAGGAACCCACGCAGCGGGGTCATGAGGCGGTCATCTCGTTACGCCACACAGGATGCGTCACGTTACTCAGTAATCGTCACGGTCATTTCCACGCGCTCCAGCGGGTTATCCCGTCCGTCACGCTTGGCCCCGACCACTTTGTCGACCACGTCGAGCCCGCTCTGCACTTCCCCGAACACCGTATACTGCCAATCCAGAAAATTGGCGTCATTCACACAGATAAAAAATTGCGAACCGGCGCTGTCCGGATCATTGGCGCGCGCCATGGACAGAGTTCCCCGCTTATGCGGCTTGCTGTTGAACTCCGCCTTCACGTTGTGGCCTGGGCCACCCATTCCGTGCGAGGCGCGATCGGGATTCTTGCTGTTCGGATCGCCGCCTTGGATCATGAATCCGGGAATCACCCGATGAAAGGTGGTGCCGTTGTAAAACCCTTTCTTCGCCAGGTCCGTAAAGTTCTTCACATGATTCGGCGCCACGTCCGGGAAAAAGCGCAGCACGATCTCGCCCCAGGGCTCGTTCTTGGATGTCACAGTAATCGTCGCGGTTTGTACGGTCATCTCGTATCCTTTCCTACTCAGTTAAACTTGAAGGGCGCGACGCTCTCCCCTTCCAATCCCTGGCTGACTGCTGTCCAGGTCAGGCCGTCGTCGTCGCTGCGAAACACGCCGGAACTGGTTCCGGCATAAAAGCCGCCCTTCTCACCCTCGATCAACACTTGTACCGAGAGATTGCTCAGGCCTTTGTTCAACGGCATCCATTGCCGTCCCTTATCGATGGTCTTGAAAATCCCCCGTCCCGTCGCGACATACACGCCGCGCTCATTGCTGATCAAACCGCGGATGGAGTCGTTCGGTAAGGCGCGGCTGATCGGCAGCCACGTTTTGCCCCCGTCGCCGCTGCGGAACACCCCGCCGTCGAACGTGCCTGCATAGACGCCTTGCTCCTTATCGACCGCCAGGACGCGGATAAAATTCTCCACCAATCCTTCGTGATCTTTCAGACCTTGCCGGAGACGCGTCCACCCGGGCGTGCGTTCTTTGTAACTGTGCACGCCCTTGCCGGAAGTGCCTGCGTACAACGTGCCATCATTGGTCCTGGCGAGCGCATGCACCAAAATTTCATCCAGTCCGGTGGTCACGACTTTCCACTGGTCCTGCGCCGCGTTCAACAAATAGACGCCGTCGCCGGTCCCTGCATACAATCCCTTGGCATCCATCATCAACGCCTTGATTTCCAGACGCTTCAGCCCTTTATTGAGCGGCTGCCAGGTTTTTCCGGCATCGCGGGAGCGGAATACCCCGCCGCGAAATGTCCCCGCATAGATGGCGCCATCTTTGCCGGTAGTCAGGCAGAGCACGAAGGGGTCGGTGAGTCCTTCATTGGCCGACATCCAGGTGCCGCCGCGGTCGCTGCTGCGAAAAATGCCCATGCCGAAGGATCCGGCGTAGATCACGCCGCCGGTACCTGAGGCCAAGGCCTGAATACTCGTATTGCCGATGTCCGCAGGCGAGGACGGATCCTGCCCGGGGTGTCCCTGTTCCAGTTTCAATGGCCCACCGCCCTCGTTCCCGATAGGCAAGGATGCGGCATGCCCCATTCCCTGCAGACTGCCGACCGTCAACGCCGCCAACACCAACATGTGACGCAGCATAAGATGATCACCCTTCAAAAATTGTGAACGCCGGCTCACCGCACGCGATGACCAGCAGTACCAATGGGTATATCAGGGTCGAGGGGCAAATTCATGTCGGGTGCGGGTCCCGAGGACCGCCCGAAGATCTTCGCCCCGATGATCCCGATCTCATAGAGTACCATGAGCGGGACCGCCATGAGCAACATGGTGAAGAGGGTGGCGTCCGGCGTCACAATGGCCGAAATGATCAAGGCCGCCATGATGGCGTGCTTGCGATAATGGGACAACACTGCCGCAGACACCACACCCACGCGGGACAAAATGGTCAGCACCAGGGGCAGTTCAAACGCACACCCGAAGATCAGCAGAAATTTAACGTTGAAATCGATGTAGGTACCCACCCCGAGCGCGGGCGTAATGTCGCGGTCCATACCGAAGCTGACGAAAAAGTCGATGACGAGCGGCAGGATGACGAGATTACAAAAGATCAGTCCGAGCGCGAAGAGCAGCGCGGCCAGCAGGAAAATCGGAATCGCCCAGCGCTGCTCCTTCGGAAGCAGCGCCGGCTCGATAAACTTCCAGAACTGGTAAAACACGATCGGCAGGCTGAGAATGATGCCCGCCAGAAACGACACCTTGATGGAGGCGAACAGCGCTTCGGTCGGTCCGTAGAACACCAGCTGATTGGGAAAGGGACGATTGAGCCAGGCGACCATCTCCGTCGAGTACGCAAACGCCGACGCAAACGCGACCCCCAGGGTGACCGCGATGATCAGCAGCCGCTTTTTGAGCGACTGTATATGGGCGGCCAGTGGTGCGAGCATGTCCGGTCCGAACCAATGCCTCCGCGTTCCGTCTCCCCGCTCCTGCCCGTCCGCCAGAAGCGACCGGCGCGGAATTCCCTACCGACCCTCGTTACCGTGAGGATCGAATGAGTTCGGCAATCTTATCCTTCGTGGCCAGTTTTTCTTTCTGCAGCTGCTTTTTCAGCACTTCTTCCGCCGGCGTTAGGACATGCCGTCGTTGTAAATCGGCCAGCTTCTCGTCGAGGCGGTGATGAGATTCTTCCAGTGCGCGAAATTCTGTGTTGGATTGCCGTAACCGCTCAGTGATCGCCGTCTCCGTCTGCATGTCGCACCTCCTGGTTGACTACATACGTTCGTGGATGACCATCGCGTTACCCGGCTCCAGGAGATCACGCTCCAGGCTGCCGACACATCTCACTCACCTGCAGCGGCGCCATTTCCATCAGCACCGCATCTTCTTCGGGATGAACATAGTACCGCGCCCGTTTGGCGGTCTGACGAAACCCCAGCCGGCGATAGAGCGCCTGCGCCTCGTGGTTGGATTCCCGCACCTCCAACATCGCCCTGGTCGCACCGCGGGTTATCCCCGTTTCCAGGGCAGCGCAGACCAAACTGGTCGCCACCCCTCGTCGCCGGAACGGTGCCAACACCGCCAGGTTCATCAACCGGACTTCCTCAAATACGACCCAAAAACAAAAATAGCCCGCCACCGCCAAGGATCCAGACAGGGGGTCAGGACACTTCGCGATCAAAAAATTCGCAAATTGGTTGCCGGAGAGCTCGGCTGCCAACATTTTGCGCGTCCAGGGGGCCGAGAAGCAAGCCTGTTCAATGGCCAGAACCTCGTCGAGGACGTCCGCCGTGGCGGGTTCAATGAGAACCGAAGTGGATGTCATGTCAGAGTGAATGCCCCATGTGGCACATTACGTCCTGCGCCGGGCATCGACGCCCTTAGGCACGGCTCGCTGTCGTCGCTGGCTCAACTTGCCGGCCACCCGCTGGCGCCGCCGTTCGAGGGCGGACTGGCCCTGTTGTTCGTCGAATTTGACTTCCGCTTCCGTGCGTTGAACATAACGAGGAACCAATTCCTGTTCCACCATCTGTCCCCCAGCCAGACGCTGCTGACCTGCAAGTGCCACGCTCACAGCCGACGGGCGTTGCTGCTCCCGGCTGACTTCCTGCACCTGTCCGCCGGCCGCCACGAGAGCGGCGCGGATCTCGGGCTCATACGCCTGCCATCCATCACCGAGGACGGTGCAGGCTTGGGCCACCTGTAACGCTCGAGCCACCGAACTCGGCGGACCAACTTGCTCTGCGATGAGGGTGCGTAATCCTGATTCGGGCACCCACTCATAGGCAGCCCAGTACACCTCATTGTGCCGACTTTTCAGAATCGGCACCAACAATCCCTTCACGTCGCGCAGGTTCCAGGCCATGGCTTCCAAGGTGGGAACCGGTGCAATCGGAAGGCCCAGCACTGCGCGGAACCCCAACATGGTCGCAAGTCCGACCCGCAGGCCGGTGAATGAACCGGGCCCGATGGACACCGCCAGGCCCTGAAGGTCCTTCAGCGTGAGCCCCCCCTCGCGCAACACACGATCGATGGAACCCATTAACGAACGGGCATGCGAGCCCTCGGCATCCTGCTCGACGAGGGCCAGTACTGTTTCACCTCGCAGCAAGGCCACGCTCTGCCAGGCTGTCGCGGTATCAATGGCTAACAGGTCGTGTTCCGGCTGCGGGGTCATACGCGTCCAAGTTCACCCGGTTTAATCGGCTCATTCGGAACTAATTCATGAAACGTGACCAGCAGACTTCCGGACCCCTGCCCATCGGTCATGCGAATGGTAAAGGGACGCATGATCCGTGGCGAAGCCTGCGGCGATTGCTCGTTAGACGCTAAGACCGCCGGCAACGGACCGACCGCACGATAATCGTCGAATTGCATCGTAGCTTCGATCTCGCCGGCCGGGGTCAGCCGTTCTTCTTGAACCACCAGTAAATTCCGGCGGTCAAACCAGATCCGCCGACTCACATAGGGAGCCGCACCAGATGGCCCCGGTGCCGTCAGCACATCCAAGCGATACCGGGAGCCATCCTCCGACAACCGGACCTGCTCTTGTGGCCCGACCGTGTGCGTCCCGGTCACGCCGCTCATGGCCCAGACACTCAACTGAAACGGACGCGTGAGTTGCCCTAACTGATCGGCCTCGGACGATCGACCGGTCACTTCGCGCCCCATGGTCGGCAGCCGGAGCTTGAATTGGTCTTCCAGTTGAACAAATTCGAATATTTCACTGCCCACCGCGGAAAATCCGCGCAATCGGATGGCGTTCGGACGTTGATAAAACACTGTGCCCTGAACCCGCTGGCCAATCGGGAGAATGCCGCCGGTAATCTTGGCACTAAAGAGACCTTTGATCGTACGCACTTCTCCCGCATGCTCCTGTAGGAGCGCGGTTAATTGTTCTGCCGTCGCCTCTTTCAGTGGAGTGGTGTCCTTTGGGCCGAACAGGGTACAGCCGGGGAGCACGAAGGCACACAGCAGGAAGGCCCACATCACATGACGCGTTGGTTTCACACCCGCCTCTCTAGGCTGAGACTTCACACCAGCACCGCATCCAACGCGTCGCCCACTTCACGGATGCCGACCAATTCAATCCCCTCTACCGGATCGAGTTTCGCGACATTTCGCTCAGGCAATAGGCAACGCTTGAAGCCCATCTTCGCCGCCTCACGAATGCGTAATTCGGCCTGGCTGATCGCCCGCACCTCGCCGCCCAGACCGACTTCGCCCATCACCAAGGTCGTGAAATCAATCGGGCTCTCGCGCAAACTCGACGTCACGGCAGCGACGATACCCAGATCGATCGCCGGTTCGTCGATATGAATTCCGCCGACCACATTCACGTAGACGTCCTGCCCAGAGAGATGCATGCCCAAACGTTTTTCCATTACGGCCAGCAGCAAGGAGAGGCGATTCGGTTCCACCCCGTTCGCCATCCGCTTGGGCATCGGATAATTCGTCCCCGACACGAGCGCCTGAAGTTCCACGAGAATCGGTCGCGTTCCTTCCAGGCTGGACACCACGACCGAACCGGTGCTGCGTTGCGGACGTTCGGCAAGGAATAGCTCGGACGGGTTGCTGACCTCCTCAAGTCCGCCGTCTTTCATCTCGAACACGCCGATTTCGTTCGTGGACCCGAACCGGTTTTTCACCGCGCGCAAGATCCGGAAACTGTGGCTCTTGTCACCTTCAAAGTACAGCACCGTGTCGACAATATGTTCCAGCAAACGCGGCCCGGCGATCGCCCCTTCCTTCGTGACGTGTCCGATGATGAACACAGGAACATTGTTGCGCTTCGCAAACCACATCAACTGCCCGGCCACTTCCTGCACCTGGCTGATACTGCCAGGCGCCGAGGTCAATTGCTCCGTATACACCGTTTGGATCGAATCCACGACAACCGCCGCCGGCTTGATCTCTTGGATGGCTTTGAGAATTTGTTCGAGGGAGGTTTCTCCGAGAATCAGGAGATGCTTGCCGCCGATGCCAAGCCGCTCACCTCGCATCTTGATCTGACGTGGAGATTCTTCGCCGGAGACATAGAGGACCTGCTCGCCCGCTTCCGCCAGGAGGGGCAAGGCC
>ERZ724516.2473-NODE-2473-length-10408-cov-4.106539_pt1 | contig 10408 bp, 11 predicted proteins | sample MGYA00376049_ERZ724516 | MGnify/ENA primary metagenome ERZ724516 (study PRJEB28724, sample SAMN07190886) | activated sludge metagenome | isolation source: activated sludge of sewage treatment plant in Hong Hong | place: USA: Christiansburg, Virginia | collected... | reverse complement strand
TTCCGCCGAACGGCCCCTGCGTCAGGCTGGCCTTGCCCATCCAGCGCAGTTTGATCCGGTAGTATCCGGCCGCGGCCAGCATGTTGATGCCGTCCCAGTTCGACGTGTGCGGCGCCGCGACCAGCACCATTTGTGGCAGATCGGGCCAGTCACCCGCCATCGTCCAGCCCGTCAGCCGGAGCCAGCCGGCGCCGAGCCAGCGGTACAGTTCCGCACCGGCACCGCGATAGGGCGCCGGTCGCGCCGTATCGGTCGCGAAGACCCGGACGGCGGGCAGAGCTGCGGCCACGCTGTCGCGCGGCGCGTCGGGGCTGGCCGGCGTCGTCACAGGAATGCCGGGCTCATAGGACGGGATGCCGGCGGCAATGGCGTGCGAACAGGATGATGCCGATGTAGCAGGCTGCGGGCACGGCCAGCGCGGCGGCCAGCGTCGACAGGTCGGCCACGACGCCGAACAGCAGCGGCACGATGGCGCCGCCAACAATCGCCATGCACAACAGCCCCGATCCATCGGGCGCGCGGTCGCCGAGGCCCTCGCACGCCAGCGAGAAGATCGTCGGGAACATGATCGAGTTCATCAGGCCGACCGCGAGCAGCGCATAGCCGGCAACATGGCCCGTCGACAGCCCCGAAAGCGCCAGCAACGCACAGGCGCCCAGTGCCGCACCGGTCAGCACCAGCGCCGGCGGGAAGCGCTTGAGCAGCCAGGCCCCGATAAAGCGACCGATCATGGCGCCGCCCCAGTAAAGCGCCACCAGTTCGCCAGCCGCGCGCGCATCGACGCCGAGCACATTGGCTTGCGTCAGATAGCTGACCAGCGTGCTGCCGATCGCCACTTCGCCGCCGACATAGAGGAATATCCCCAGTGTCCCGAAGGCGAAGCGCGGCCGTTTGAGCAGGTCGAACGAGTCGAGCATGCCGCTGCCCGCAACAGCGACATGCGGCAAGCGATTGCGCCGCAGCCAGACCACCGCCGCGACGATGACCAGCGCTACCGCAAGCCCGATATAGGTTTGGACGATAACCTGCGTCTGGGCGCTGCGGAATGCCGCCTGCGCTGCCGCATCGAGGTTGGCGGGTTCGACGTCTTCGAACGAACCGAGGATGAGGCGCGCCCCGAAAAACGGAAACACCGTCGTGCCCAGCGAATTGAATGCTTGCGCGAACGTCAGCCGGCTATGCGCCGATTGCGGGGCGCCGAGCATTGAAATCAACGGGTTGGACACGACCTGTACGAGAACCACGCCACTCGCCAACACGAACAGCGCCAGCAGGAAGCCGGGGAACAGCCCCGATGTCGAGGCCGGGATAAACAACAGGCACCCCGCCGTCATGGTCAGCAAGCCGATCGCGGCCGACCGCATATAGCCATATTTACGTACCACCAGCGCGGCAGGCAGCGACACCAGGAAATAGGCGGTGAAGAACGCGAACTGCACCAGCATCGATTCGGTGTGGGTCAGCGCAAACAGCCCGCGCAGCTTGGGAATCAGAATGTCGTTGAGGCTGGTGATGCCGCCGAAGATGAAGAACAGCGCGAAGACGAACCAGCGCAGATCCGCCGGCCAATTGCCGTCGTGACCAACGGTCGTGTGCCCGGTCGCGGCTGCCGGCGCTGCAAGTGCCATGACGTCCCCCTGCAATTGCCGCGGCTATTCGTGTCGGTGTCGCTGCATGCAATCGATTTCAAAAAGTGCTGCCGGTCTAGCTCAAGCCCTTGCCGTCCGACAGCCTGAATCGGCGGAGAGCCGCGGGAAATGCCAAAATAGTTCGATTGGCCAGACACGACGCGCTGCCGGGTGCCGCTTGGGCCTTGCCGCGCATGTCGCCGAGGTGTATTAGAATATCAACACACCAAGGAGCTCAAGATGCGACCAATCGCTACCGTTCTGGTACTCGCCCTCGCCACGACCGTATTGGCCGGGTGCAACCGCAACAAGGAAGAGCCGAGCGCCGAAGCCAAGGCTTCGGTCGCCGCCGCACCGTCCAAGGCGACCGCGATCGCCATCGATGCCGAAGGCTTTAAGGCCAACATCGAAATCCCCGGCATCGAGTTCAACGGCGACAAGATGGACCTTGATGGCATGATGTTGCCCAAGGGCTCGATGATCAAGGGCATGAACATCAAAGCCACCGACAAGGGCGGCCGCGAACATGGCACCGTCGTCTTCGACTTTGCCAGCCCGATGACGCCCGATGCGCTGGCCACGCACCTGCTCGAACAGGCACCGAAATCGAGCTGGGGCAGCTTCAGCCGCAGCACGGCGCTCGACGGTGCCATCGTGCTGCGCGGCGTCAAGCACGACAAGGGCAACGAAAGCATCGAATACCGGCTGGTCGCCGACGGCAAGGCGGCGAGCCGCGGCACTGCGACAATCGTCAGCGACGAAGCCGCAAAGAGCGACGCCTAGTCTGACGCCAGTGCGTCAGGCGCGGTAGCGGATCAGGCCTTCCTGCATGACGGTGGCGACCAGCGTCCCGTCATCGGCATAGACCAGCCCGCGGTTGATGCCGCGGCCGCCACTGGCGCGCGGGCTGTCCTGTGCGAACAAATGCCATTGCGACAGGTCGGGCGTCGTGTGGAACCACATTGCATGGTCGAGCGACGCCGCCTGCAGCGCCGGGTCGGGCCAGGCGATGGCGTGCGGCAGCAGGCAGGTATCGAGCAGCGTCATGTCGCTGGCATAGGCGAGCAGGCAGCGCGCCAGCGCCGGCTGCGCCTCGGCGCCGATATCGGGGACCGTCGCGGCAGCGCGGAACCAGTTGTGCGCCACCGGCGCGCTGGCTTCGGGCTTGATCGGGTCACCGGGCTCGACGGGCCGGAATTCGATCGGGCGGTCACGGCCGAGCCACAGTTCGCGATGCGATTCGGGGATATGGTCGGCGTTGGCGATGTGCAGTTCGAGCTCGTTCATCAAGCCTTCGGGGCCGACGACAGCCGGCATGGCGGTGGTGTGCTCCAGCCCGGCTTCTTCGACCTGGAACGAGGCCGACATACTGAAAATCGCCTTGCCATATTGCAGCGCGATGATTCGCCGTGACGAGAAGCTGGCGCCGTCGCGGTCGCGCTCGACGCGGTAAACGATTGATTCCTTAGGGTCGCCGGGGCGCATGAAATAGGCGTGGAGCGAATGTGCCGGGCGGTCCGCGGGTACAGTCTTTGACGCGGCCATCAGGGCCTGCGCAATAACCTGGCCGCCATAGACGCGCTGCCAGCCGGCTTCGGTCGAATGGCCGCGGAAGCGATCATCGCCCAGCGCTTCGACATCAAGCAGCGCAACAAGGCGTTCGATCGATTGCGCTGGCGTCAGCGCGGGCGAGGGGGGCGGGACGTGGTTCTGCATGCCTTTGCACCTAGAGCGCGGCAGCGATGCTGTCACCCCGGATTGTGCGGTGCGACAGGCTTATTCGGCGTGTTGCAACACAGTGACGCTGCACTTGCTTGACACCGCGCGGCCCCTCGCCTAATCCCCCCGCACGCTTCGACCGGTTGACGGTTGCAGCACATGGATGCGGGTGTAGCTCAGTTGGTTAGAGCGCCGGCCTGTCACGCCGGAGGTCGCGGGTTCGAGTCCCGTCACTCGCGCCATTTGTTTGGCGCAACCGCCGCATCCACCAGCACTTTGGTCAATCTTCGCAATCAGCAGCCGCTGATCCACGACGCCTGGACGACGTGGATCGTGCTGTCGGTCAGAAGGTGTACGAAACGCCCAGCGTCGGTCCGTACAGCAGCATGTCGTACTGGAAGCGCGCTGGCCCCGAATCGCGGCTGTAATCGAGGTAGTTGACGCGGTAGCCGACATCGGCGCGCCAGCGGCCCTGGCCGAGCTTGATCTGCAGCGTCGGCCAGACCTGGACGTCATAGTCGGCACCGATGCCGAAGCCGCCGACATCGGCCATGAAGTTGAACGTCACCTTGTCGCTGACTGGCGCGTTGACGCGCAGGCCGATGATGGGGTCGACCCAGTCAACGCCGCGGCTGCGATCGATCGCCGGGCCAAAGTTCGAATGGATGCCGACATCGAGCGTCACGATGCGCACGCCGGCATAGATTTCGGCATGTTCGGCGATGCGGCGCGCCAGAACGCCGGCGTAAATGCCCTGTTCGATGTCGACGTTGAACAAATCCTTCTTCGGGCCGGTGGCGCCAAGCTTGGCGTACATCAGATCGACATTGACCGCCCATTTGTCATTCTGCGCGTTGAAATTGCCCATCGCGGCAAAGCTCAGATGGTCAAGCACGTCGCCGAAACTGAGGTCGGTCGGCGCCCTGAACGGCCCGAACGTCGTCGTCCCCGACATGCTGGTCATGTAAAGATAGGGCGTGATGGTGTACTGCCAGGCGTTGGTTTCCGCTGCCGCTGCCGGCGCTGCAAACGTTGCGGCCAGCGCGGTTCCGGCAGCCGCCAGCGCCGCAAATGATTTGTGTCGAATGCTCATGATGATCTCCAAAGCGCCAATCGGGTAGCTACGGAAGCGGCACGTGCACGCTTGCCCCCCGTTGCAACGGCAGCTTCGGTAGCAAATGTCGGTCGGTTTGACTAACCCCGTCCGGGAAGTTGGCTGGAAGTGTTGCTGCCGCGCAACGCATCGAAACGCGCCAGTTCGTGCGAAATAGACACTTCGACGAGCAGTTCCCACAGCGTTTCGACCAAGCCGGCGGGCAGGCCGGCAGCCGCAGCTTGTGTTGCGGCCTGCGTGATGACCTGCGCCTTGCGCGCTTCGTCGCGCACCGCCGACCGGTGCGGCTTGATGCGCGCGGCGGCGTCCATGAAGCGCATGCGCTCGGCAAGCAGCGCCACCAGCGCGCTATCGATGGCATCGACGCCGGCGCGCACCTCGGTCATCGACGTGCAGGCTTCGGCTGCGACCGGCGCCGGGGATTTGGGCGCGCCGGTCATCGCCGCAACTTTCCGGTTTCCATCCAGCGCAGCAGCGGCCGCAGCGGTGCGATCCAGATGACGCCGAGGAACAGATAGACCGGCGCCTGCGCCAGCGCCGGCCAGCGCGACAGCCACGGCGTCAGGCTGGCGACCAGCACGGCATAGGCGATGAGCAGCACGATGATAAGCAGCACGCCGAAGGGTTTACGGGGCGAAGGGGTCATGGCACCGCTATAGCCGCCCGATGCGGCCGCGCCAACCGCGTCATTGTCGCGAAAAGCGCATCCAGCGCGCCGGCGTCGCCAGCGCGTCGAGGCGCTGGTCCCAGTCATCGGGCGCGATGGCATCGACGATCTGCACTTCCCATGACAGCCCGATGGTTTGCGGGCGGTGGCCGCCGGCGCGTAGTGCGGCCAGCGTGCGGTCATAGTGCCCGCCGCCCTGGCCGATGCGGTTGCCCGCCAGATCGGCACCGACCAGCGGCAGCAGGATGACATCGGGGGTGGCCGCGGGCGCGTCGGCTGGCGGTTCGGGCAAGCCGCGAAAGCCTGCCACCAGCGCGTCGGGCGCACAAGCGTGGAAGCTCAGACTGTCGGTCGCCGCGTTGACACGCGGCCACAACACTTGCCGTCCAAGCTGTTGCAATCGCAGTGCAATGCAGGCGGGGTCGATTTCGGCGCCGTAGGCGACATAGACCGCCACGCTGCCGGTATCCGCCAGGTGCGGGATGACGACGTTGGCAAGTTGCGCGCGCAATGCTGCGGCGGCCTCGCTGTCGAGTTGTGTGACAAATGCCGCGCGTCGGGCGCGCAACGCAGCGCGCAATTGGGTTTTGTCGGTGATCATGCGGGGTATGAGGTGGCGGGACCGCTATGGCCGTTTGCTCGAAGATCCTCTGACGCCAGTAACGTCAGGTGGGAACCATGTAAGACAGACCAGGATCTGCTCAGGGATAGCTCCCGTGGATGTGATATCGCCTCAGGGATGCTCGAAATGCTCGTAACAAGCAGTGCCCGCCGTCCACAAGATAAGCCTTTGGCGGTGACTTCTCAAGGCCTGCTTCAGTCGGTCTGTTCGATTGCCGCCGCCAGCGCTTCGGCGCGCGCCGCGAGCTTGGCAAAGCGCGCCAGTTCGGCGGGGTCGGGGGCGCCGTTTTTCTTGCGGACTTCGAACAATTCGTCGGCGACCAATATGCCCGCCATCAACAGCAAGCGCGGCTCGCTCATCGTGCCGAGCGCGCCGGTGAGTTCATCGGCCTTGCGCTGCAGGTGTTCAGCCAGCTCGGTCAGATGCGCTTCCTCGCCGTCGCCGCACGCCAGCGGATAACTGCGGCCACCGATGTTCACGCTGATCTGGCCCATGCGTCAGCTCCTTGGTGCGGCGCTGGCGAGAAAGCTGTCGAGTGCGGCCACCGCCGCATCGCCATGATGCTCGAGCACGCGGTAGCGTCGTTCGGCGCGTCCCAGCCGCGCCCGCTGCGCCAGCGCGGCAATCTCCAGGCGGACGACGGCACGTTCGAGCACTTCGAGGCTTTCGGCCAGACTGGGTGGGTTGGACACGGAAACGCCGTCCTGTTTTCAGCAAGTTGGAACGTGAACATAAGAAACTAAATCGACTGTCGTCAATCGCATTGTGCGTGCGCCGCCATCGGGACAGGAGTCGCCGCCGCTGCCAGTCTGTCACGCCCCCGTAACACCGCCGCGGCAGCCGCCAAAAGGCAGCTTTGTTGACGCATAGGAACACGCTGGCCATATGGGCGGCGCGCGACGCAGCCCGAGTCGCGCCCGGATCATAAGGTCGCCCGCCCCGATGTCGCAAACCAGCCCGCAGCCGTTGCAGCCCCAAACGTTGCAACCCATGGCCAATGCGATCCGCGCGCTCGCGATGGATGCGGTCGAAGCCGCCAACTCGGGGCACCCCGGCATGCCGATGGGCATGGCCGATGTCGCGACGGTGCTGTTCACCCGCCATCTCAACTATGATCCGGCGCAGCCGCATTGGCCTGACCGCGACCGCTTTGTCTTGTCGGCAGGCCATGGCTCGATGCTGATTTACGCGGCGCTGCATCTGGCGGGCTATGCGCGCCCGACGATGGACGACATCCGCAACTTCCGCCAGCTGCACAGCCCGTGCGCCGGCCACCCCGAAAATTTCGAACTCGCCGGCATTGAAACCACCACCGGGCCATTGGGCCAGGGGCTGGCGACCGCCGTCGGCATGGCGATGGCCGAGCGCCACCTCAACGCCGTCCACGGCGACGCGCTGGTCGATCACCACACCTATGTCATCGCCGGCGACGGCTGCCTGATGGAAGGCATCAGCCACGAAGCCATCGGGCTGGCCGGGCACCTGCAACTCGGTCGCTTGATCGTGCTGTGGGACGACAACCGTATTTCGATCGACGGGCCGGTCAGCCTGTCGAGCAGCGAAAACACCGCGCTGCGCTTTGAAGCCGCCGGCTGGCAGACGCTGGCATGCGACGGCCATGACGTGGCTGCTGTCGACGCCGCAATCGCCGCCGCCAAGCTCGATCCGCGCCCGACACTGATCGCCTGCCGCACCACCATCGGCTACGGCGCGCCAAAGAAGGCCGGCACCAGCGGCGCGCACGGATCGCCGCTCGGCGCCGAGGAAATCGCCGGCGCGCGCGCTGCGCTCGGCTGGACGGCAGCGCCGTTCGAAATCCCCGACGACATCCTGGACGGCTGGCGCAGCGCCGGCACGCGCGGCACCGCGCGGCGCGAAGCCTGGGAGGCCCGGCTTGCTGCGGCGCCTGCTGCTGCGCGCGCCGCATTCGAAGCCGGCCAGCCCGGTGACATTCCGGCAACCGCAAAGGCAGCGCTGCAGGCGCACCTCGAAGGACTGGTTGCGGCACCGCAGAAGATTGCGACGCGCAAGGCTTCCGAAATCGCGCTTGCCGCGCTGACCCCGCACGCGCCGACGCTGTTTGGCGGCTCGGCCGACCTGACCGGCTCGAACAATACCAAAACCAAGGATCTGCAGCCGTTTACGCGTGACAGCTACGACGGTCGCTACGTTTACTACGGCATCCGTGAGTTCGGCATGGCGGCGGCGATGAACGGCATCGCGCTGCACGGCGGGCTGCTGCCGTTCGGCGGCACCTTCCTGGTGTTCTCGGACTATTGCCGCAACGCCATCCGCATGTCGGCGCTGCAGCGCGCGCGCGTCATCTATGTACTGACGCACGATTCGATCGGTCTCGGCGAAGACGGACCGACGCACCAGCCGGTCGAGCACATGCTCAGCCTGCGCGCCATTCCCAACCTTGCAGTCTATCGCCCCGCCGACGCGGTCGAGACCGCCGAGGCCTGGGCACTGGCGCTCGCCGACAAGACTCGGCCGTCGGTGCTCGCACTGTCGCGTCAGAACCTGCCGCAACTACGTGACAATGTTAGTGAAAACCTCACCGCCAAGGGCGGCTACCGCTTGGCCGCAGCGAAGGCCGCGCGCCGCGTCGTGCTGCTCGCCACCGGTTCCGAAGTCGCCATCGCGCTCGATGCCGCCGCCAAGCTCGAAGCGCAGGGCATCGGCGCTGACGTCGTGTCGATGCCGTGCTGGGAAGCTTTCGACGCGCAACCCGCTGCCTATCGTGCAGGGCTGCTGCCCGCCGACGCGCTGATCGTCTCGGTCGAAGCCGGCGTGACCTTGGGCTGGGAACGCTATACGGGCAATGACGGCCTCAACATCGGCATCGACAGCTTCGGCGCTTCGGCGCCGATCGAGGCCTTGTACGACCATTTCGGCCTGACCGCCGACAAGATTACCGCGCGCATCGTGGCGCGGCTGAACCGCTGAACAGGAGACTGAAATGACGCTCAAGGTTGCCATCAACGGCTTCGGCCGCATCGGCCGCAACGTGCTGCGCGCGATCATCGAATCGGGCCGCACCGATATCGAAGTCGTGGCGATCAATGACCTCGCCGACGCCAAGATGAACGCCATGCTGCTCAAGCGCGATTCGGTGCACGGCCCATTCAACGGCACCGTCGAAGCCGATGGCACCGACATCATCGTCAACGGCAAGCGCATCCGCGTCACCGCCGAGCGCGACCCCGCCAAGCTGCCGCACGCCGAAATGGGCGTCGACATCGCGCTCGAATGCACCGGCTTCTTCACCGCTGCCGACAAGGCCGGCGCGCATCTGACCGCCGGCGCCAAGCGCGTGCTGATTTCGGCACCGGGCAAGGGCGTCGACCTGACCGTCGTCTACGGCGTCAACCACGACAAGCTGACCAGCGACCACAAGATCGTTTCGAACGCCTCGTGCACGACCAACTGCCTCGCGCCGGTCGCCAAGGTCCTCAACGACGCTTTCGGCATCGAACATGGCCTGATGACCACCATCCACGCCTATACCAACGACCAGAAGATCCTCGACCAGGTCCATGAAGACCCGCGCCGCGCCCGTGCCGCCGGCATGTCGATGATCCCGACCACCACCGGCGCCGCGCGTGCGGTGGGCGAAGTGCTGCCCGAACTCAAGGGCAAGCTCGACGGCTCGGCAGTCCGCGTGCCGACGCCCAACGTCAGCCTGGTCGACCTGACCTTCGTGCCCGGCCGTGCCGTCACGCGCGAGGAAGTCAACGCCGTGCTCGCCGCCGCCGCTGCTTCGGGCCCGCTCAAGGGCGTGCTCGCGGTCACCGACGAGCCGCTGGTGTCGATCGATCTCAACCATTGCGCCGCCAGCTCGACCGTCGACACGCTCGAAACCGCGGTCATCGGCGGCAAGCTGGTGCGCGTAGTCAGTTGGTACGACAATGAATGGGGCTTCTCGAACCGCATGGCCGACACCGCCGTGGCGATGGGCAAGCTGATCTGATCCGATGAGCGCCTTCCGAACCCTCGACGACATGGGCGATGTGCGTGGCCTACGCGTGCTCGTCCGCGAAGACCTAAACGTACCGATGGCTGACGGAAATGTCAGCGATGATACGCGGTTACGTGCCACCGTTGCGACGCTCGCCGAGCTCGCCGACCTTGGTGCCAAGGTGTTCGTGCTGGCGCATTTCGGCCGGCCCAAGGGCGGCGCTGACGCGGCGATGTCGCTGCGCCAGGTCGTTCCGGCGCTGTCGGGGGTGCTGGGCCGCGACGTCGGCTTCCTCGATGGTTGCACCGCCGACGCCGTCGGTGCGGCGGCGGCAAAAGTCGCCGACGGGTCGATCACCGTGCTCGAAAACACCCGCTTCCACGCCGGCGAGGAAAAGAACGACGCCGCGCTGGTGACGGCGATGGCAGCGCTCGGCGACCTGTACGTCAACGATGCGTTTTCGGCGGCGCACCGCGCGCATGTCTCGACCGAGGGGCTCGCCCACGCGCTGCCGGCGTTTGCCGGTCGCGCCATGCAGGCCGAACTGGTGGCGCTCGAAAAGGCACTTGGTCAGCCCGAACATCCGGTGGCGGCGGTCGTCGGCGGTGCCAAGGTGTCGTCGAAGCTCGACGTGCTCAAGCATCTGGTGACGCGCGTCGATCATCTGATCATCGGCGGCGGCATGGCCAACACCTTC
>ERZ724516.2469-NODE-2469-length-10412-cov-4.059477_pt1 | contig 10412 bp, 17 predicted proteins | sample MGYA00376049_ERZ724516 | MGnify/ENA primary metagenome ERZ724516 (study PRJEB28724, sample SAMN07190886) | activated sludge metagenome | isolation source: activated sludge of sewage treatment plant in Hong Hong | place: USA: Christiansburg, Virginia | collected... | reverse complement strand
CGAGGGGGTCGCCGCCCTTCACGATCGGGACAAGCTCGTCGACCGTCGGGGCGAGCGGGTGGTTGGTGCCTCGCAGCCCCTTGATGAGCGGCAGGTGGCAGAGGTGGCAGTGGGTGTCCCGCTCGTGCACCAGGTTGACCAGCCGTGTTCGGGGTCTTCCGCCTCGAGGGTTCAGCGGCTGGCCCGGTTGCGCCGGCATCCGGTTGGGGCGCGGCGCGTTGCGCCTGGCCCGCTCCCTGAGCACCCGGCAGTCGGGGCAGTACTTCGTCCGCCTGTTGAGCGGGGTGATCATGATCGAGCAGTCGGCGCACGGGATGGGCTTGCGTTCCCATCGGTCAGGCTGGGCGGCACGACGGCAGGGCTGGCAGATCGCCTTACCGGGCTGGAGCGATCCGGTTCCTCGCCAGATCAGGCGCCCACATCGAGAGCAGGGGACGTCGGGCCTACGTGGCATCAGGCCATGCGACGGCGGCAGGCGGCACGATCCGGTCAGCGAGCCTGCGCCACATGGTCACCCCCGTGAACGACGGCAGCCCCGGCCGTGTGGCTCGGGGCTGCGATGTGATCGGGCGCGTGGTGCGATCCAATCGACGTGCAACATAGAACCACGTCAGCGGGGGTCGGTCAACCATCCCCCGTCAGACCGCCTTGCGCTTGGGCCTGCGGCTGGCGGCCTTGGCCTCGGTGATCTGGCCCGGGGTGGCGGCCTGGCCGTAGTCCCATCGGCGCAGGATCGCCTCGGTGGGCTCGCACCGGTGCCGCTCCTGGAAGGTCTCGCACTGGCTGCACAGGCCCTTCTCGGACACGGCGAGCGGCGGCATGGCGGTGAAGGTGGCGTGCACCCGGCACTCGACGAGGGTGCGCTGCACGGCGGGTGTCAGGGTCTCGCCTCGGTGGATGTCCCAGATGCCGAACGCCTTGGCGTGGAGCCAGTCGGCAGTCTCGGCCAGGGCGATGCGCACCAGGGTGTCGAGGTGGGCGAGCTCGTCGCCGTGGAGGTTGGCGGCGGCGTGCTCGAGCTGGGGCGTCCACCGGTGGACGTGGGCCACGGTGGTGGCGACCTGGGCGGTGAGCGTGGTGGCAGCCGGCGGGGTCCACCGCGCCGAGAGCAGCGTGTCGGCGCAGATGGCACCGATCTCGGTGGCGGTCTCGTGGCACAGGGCGATGGCGGCCCGGATGGTGGCCACGGTGTCATCGTCGTCGGTGGCGTCTGGTTCGCCCCACAATGCGGCCATGGCGGTGGGGTCCGAGTGGCCACCCTTGCCGCCCCCGCTTTCGGTCGATGCGGTGAGCCGGGACAGGATCTCGTCGTTGGTCATGCCGGAGCGCATGGGCCGGCTGGTGTGGCCGGTGCGTTCGGCGTAGATCCCGATCACCTGGTCCACGGTGTGCGGGATGGTCACGCACCAGCCGAGGGTCTCGATGGTCTCGGCGATGGCGTCGGCTCGTCGTTCGGCGCTCACGGTGCGGTCTCCTGGGTGGGGCGGTGGGTGGTTCCGTCGGTGGTTCCCGAGTGGGGTCGATTTCGGGGCAGTTCCCAGGGAGTCAGTGGTTCCCCGGTGGTGGTTCCCATCCCTACGGGATAGGGAACCACCGGAACCACCGGGGATCGCACCACTGACCGGTGGTTCCGGAACCACTCGGGAACTACCGGGAACCACCGGGCCTGAGAGGGGTTATCCACAGCCTTCACAGGTCGTCTCCGTCCGTGCGGTCGCCGCCGACCCAGGCGTCCGAGGCCGGGTCCATGGCCTGGCTGTAGGGGCGCAGCGAGCGGAGGTGGCGGGCGTTGTTCGGGCCGTTGACCACCTGGAGGAACTTCTCCTCCACGAGCTGGTCGATGGCGATCAGCACGTTCGCTTTCTTGGATGGAACCTCGTTCGCCACGGCGTTCTTTGTGGGTTCCACGCCGCCCTCATTCAGCTCTCGGACGGCCTTCGAGACCTGCTCCATGAGGTTGGTGGGGCGGGTGCGGGCGGGCGCTCCCCCGGTGTGCGAGCGGGCGCTGAGCGAGCAGTGCATGGCGCCGCCGTCGATCGACTGGCCCCGGAACTCGCCGACGAAGCGCCCCTCGAGCGAGCCGCCGCGCACGTGGCCGGGCCGGTCCTTGGTGACGCTGATGCGCGAGGCGCCGTCGAGGCCGAGGCCCCAGGGGCGGGTGACCTCGAGCGTGTAGGTGGCGCCGTCGATGCCGGCGAGCTTGTGCTGGCCGCCGATGCCGTAGCGGCCCCGGGACTCCTTGTCCTTCACCACGTGGTCGATGAGCACGACGGCGGGCCCGTGGCGGGCGATGCGCTTGGGCAGCGCGAGGAAGAACTTGGCGATGTCGTCGTTGTCGTTGATCGACCACCCGTTGATCGACATCACCTCGGTGACGCCGTCGATGACCACGAGGGTCGGGTGGTGCTCGGCGAGGAGCCGTTCGATCTGGGCGGTGGCGACGGCGTCGACGGGGTCGTGGGGGTGGACGTAGGTGAGCCCGGTGAGTATGTGGTGGTCGGTGAGGCCGAGGGCCTGGAGGCGGGCGCCGATGGTGGCGGCGTCGTCTTCGAAGTCGAGGTACACGACGTGCTCGCCGGCGAGGATGCGTTCGGCGCAGGCCCAGAGGGCGAGCCAGCTCTTGCCGCTCTCGGGCTCGGCGTTGAAGGCGTGGACCTTGCCGCCGTAGAGCAGGTGGAGGCCGTCGTCTCGGGCGAGCATGGTGGGGCCGGGCGGGGTCTCGCCGGTGAGCACGGCGGCCATGTCGACGGGCGCCCAGCTGGTGTCGGCGTCGTCGGTGGGGAGGTTGGTGGTGAGCCGGTGGAGCTGGTCGAGGGCGCGGTCGAGGTCGCCGGAGCGGGCGGTGTCGCTGATCTCGATGGTGGCCGCAGCGAGGGTGCGGAGCCGGGCGCAGTGCTGGACGCGCCGGGCGTAGGTGCCGGCCGAAGAGATGACGGGGGTGGCGATCTGGGCGGCGAGGAGCCGGTTGGTGTGGTCGCTGTGGGGCTCGGTGAGCCGGGCGTTGACGGTGAGGGGGTCGGGCTTTTCGCCGGCGACGAGGCAGGCGCAGATGGCGGCGTAGTAGGCGGCGTGGTGGGTGACGTAGAAGTGCTCGGGTTCGAGGCCGGTCTCGATGGCGGCGTCGCAGGCGTCGAGGCTGGTGAGCATGGCGCCGAGCACGGCTTCTTCGGCGTCGGTGTCGTGCGGCGGCGGCGCACCGTTGCGCCGTGCGGCGCGGGTGGTGGCCACCGGTTCGGGCGCGTGCTCGGCCGGCGGCTCGTCGTGGGCGGGGTGGTAGGGCGGGGCGTCGGTGTCGGTGCTCACGAGGCACGCTCGGTCTCGTAGCCCTTGCCCCATGCGTCCCAGCCGAGGCGTGGTGAGCGGGCGAACAGCTCTAGGTAGGGGCCGGGGGACATGCGCTCGATGAGGTCTGCGAACAGTGGCGGCTTGGCGGAGTGTGGGCCTCGTGGAGCGGTGTACCAAGTGCCGTCAGCCGTCGTGGCGAAGGGGCGCCGCTGTTCCATTGCGCCCTCGATCGGCTGGCCCTTCACCCGCCAAACCGGAGCGTCGCACCCGCACTTCCGGGCACCGCGTGCCCTGCCACCGCAAGCGGCGCAGGTCGGGTTCACGGACGACCACCCGCGCCGGGCAACGATCAGGTGCTCGGTGTTGCCCCGGTAGCCAGCGCCAAGCCCGACGCCCGGCTTGCACCACGTCAGGGCGGTGTCGGCGGTGAATCCCCAGGCGTCGATGACCCGGTAGGCCTCGGCCATCATGGGCAGCACGGCCCACAGGTAGAGGTGGGCGTTCGGGGCGGCCAGGTCTGCGACAGGCAGCGCCATGATCTCGCCGAGGGTCATCAGCGAGTAGGAGGCTTCCGAGGTCGAGCGCCATGGCGCCGTTCGCCCCTCGTAGCCCCACGGCGGGTCGGCCACGATCGTGGAGTACGGCGGTGTGAGGTCGTCGAAGATTGAGGTATCGGTGTCGGTGCTCACGGGGCGGTGCCGACCTCCTGTAGCCGCACGACGGCGGCGTGCGCCCTGGTCGCCCGCTCCGCCCAGGCCCAGTGGTCGGGAGTGCGGTAGAGGCTCGCCAGGCGTTGCGCCCGGTCGGCGGCGTCTGCCAGCACGGCGACGGCGCAGGCGAGGTCGTCGGCGGTGGTGTCGTCGAACGGCAGGGTGGGGGTGGGGGTCACGTCTTGCCTCCCTCGGCTCCAAGTGCGCCGTCGCGCGCTTCCGCTCGCGCCCGGTCGACGGCTGCGCCTAGGGCCTCCATCAGGTCAGGGGGCGCAGGCGTCGGGGCGCGATACGGCTTCGTCCCCTCACACCCGCACCGCGGGCAGGCGGGGAGGGCGTGGAGGTGGTCGCAGTAGGCGCACACCTTGGCGTCGTCGGCGTGGACCACCCGAAGGCGCGCCGTCACGCGTCAACCGCCTTCACCGCAGCCACGAGCCCGGCCATGGTGAATTCCGCCCACCAGAAGTACGGGCGGCACTCGGGCACGCTGTGGGTGACGGTGGGGCCTGGCGGCAACCACCACTCCGCCCCCGACCACGGCGCCCGCACCGGCCACTGGCCCACGTCGGGGACGCCGCGTGTGCGTCGCACCACCACCGGCACCATGCCCGGTCGGGCCTCGGCCGCAGCCTGCCGGCACCACGTCGGCCACGCCGAGGACGCCACGTCCTTCACTTCGAGGCAGATCAGCGGGTGCCAGTCGATGTCGCCGGGCTGGCGGCCGTCTCCGGCGAGGTAGCGGCGGGCGTCGGGCCAGCCTTGGGCGCGCAGGTAGTTGACGACGGCAACCTCGGCGCGTGCCCCGCGGTTGCGGTTGGCGGCGCTCATGGCCGGTACTCGTTGTTGTGGACAGCGTTGGTGAGGGTGGGGCGCATCGGGATCACCAGCAACCAGGAACGGGTCACGAGGGCCCCTCAAACAGCAGCGAGGCGATCAGCCAAAACGCCGCCATCACGCCGATGGTCCCGACGGCCAGCAGGACGATGGCGGCCATGCAGCCGCTCGTGTCCACCTCGTAGGTGGTGCGCTCCCCGCTCATCCCTCACCGTCCCGCAGCATGGCGGCGACCTGAGCCCCGGTGTACGTCTTGTCCCGGTTGAGGTGGGAGTCGAACGTGGCAGCCAGCGACCGCAGACGAGCGGCGGCAGGCGTCGGGTAGTCCCGCAGGTACGAGAGCGCCAGGTGGATGCCCTGCGCCTTGCCACGCAATCGCACCCCATCGACGGTGGGCCGAGTCTCGGAGAGGTTCAGCAACTGATCGGCGGCGCGCTCGCATCGCTCCACGTAGCCGTCCCCGCTCACGTTGCCGCCTTGGGTCGCACAGCCACCTGGCCGGTCTCCAGGTTCAACGTGCCCTCAGGGAAGGGCTGGTCGCGTGGGCCGAACATCGGCCACCACGTCAAGACCGTTTGCTTGGTCTCGTAGCCGTGGACGACCTCGTCGCATCCGTCGATGGTGCGGCCGACGAGCTGGGTGAGCGGCACCCACTCCGGTTTCGGGGCCACCCGCACCACCCGCACGTCGTAGCGACGCACCTCGGGATGCCAGCGGGAGACCCACACGCGTTCTTCCTGCCCCCACATGTCGGCGTAGGGGTTCAGCGCCTCGCACACGGCGTCCGGGTCGGCGTCCAACTCCGCCAGCACCTCGTCACGGGTCCACCCACGCGGACACTCCACGGAGCCCAACGAGTTCAAGATGCCGATGGCGCACTGGAGGCCGAAGCGACGGCCTCGGCCGATCTTGCCGTCGGTGCACTCGGACATTTCAAGTTCGAGTTCCCGCCGCAGTTCCTCGCGGTCCACAAGGTCACGTCGTTCATCCATCACCGCTGATCCTCGCTGTCGTCACGGTCACCAGGGGACGGGTAGAGGGCCGCGATCTCGTGGAACAACTCGGCGCACTCGCCCGGCGACATCCACATGCGGTCGTCTGGCGTGCCAACTTCCCTCGCCACCTGGGCGTCGCGGGCGACTGCTCGCATGTTCGCTTCGGCCAGCGGGCAGTAGGTGGTGCCGTCGTCGTCGGCGATGGCATGGCACTCGACCTGGGCGCGGGCGAGGGCGTCACGCACCACCGGCACCGAGAGGGCGGCACGGGCGATGCGAACGTCAGACGGATACGGCGGGTCGATCGAGTTGTAATGCCACCGCGCCTGGTGGACGGCAGTGGCGACGGCTTCCACCATGGCCTCATCGGGTTCGCTCATCGCTCCCCCGTCCGGTGTTCGTGACGGCGTGCGCCCCGAACGGCCGCCCACGTGCAGCCCACGCCGGCCACGGCCAGCAGGGCGAGGCCCGGCAGGTCGGCGACGGTGGCGAGCGCGATCACGCCTGGGTCCGATGCGCAGGGCCCGACTTCGGGGCGGCCGTGGCGGTGCGGGTGCGCTTCGGCTGGAACTTCCAGGCGCCGTTGCGGTCCAGGTGCAGCTCGTGGGAGCCGACCTTGATCAGCTCGAGCGAGTCGAACAGGTCGCGCCACCCGCCCTCGTCGAGGTCCTTGGAGCTGGTGTCCCCGTCGGCGATGAAGGCGATGAGGCCCTTGCGGCGGTTGTCCCGGCTCTGCTGGTCCTCGTCGGGCCAGGCGTCGGCCACGAGCGCCCACATCTTGCGGTTGCGGTGGGCGGCCTCAGGGTCCACCTCTCCCCCGCCGGCCTCGATCGGCTCGCCGTTCTCGTCGGCCATCGGGAGCGTGGGTGCGTCCTCGGCGAGCGCCTGCATGGCGGCCAGCGCCTCGGTCGGCGAGATGTCCGTGGTGGCCATGATGGCTGCTGCCTGCTCGGCCGTGGCCCCGATGCCGTCAAGGTGCTCGGCGAGCGGGGTGTGGGTGGCCTCGATCACGTCGCCGGTGCGGGCCGGGGTGCCGAGCGGCTGGCGGCTGGCGGTGCCGTCGACCTCCAGGGCGCGGGCGAGCTCCACCGACTTCGGGAGCCACTTAGCCAGGCGGATGAACACGGTCTTCTGGGCCATGGCGTCGAAGTGGTCGACCCACGGCCCGTAGACGGCGCCGTCCCGCTTCTTCGGCCCGAACGAGTCCCGGTGGGCCTCGGCCTGGGCGACGGAGAGGACCTCGAAGGTCTCGGTGCCGTCCTTCTGCTGGCAGTAGGCGTACCAGCCGATGACCTGGCCGCGGTCGCCGAACCAGTCGGGCTGGTGGTCGAGGCCGCCGTCGGTGCCGAGCCGCGCCCGGAAGTGGTCGTGCTCGTGGACGGCGCGCACCTCGATCTTGGCGATGCGCCCGGTGCGCATGGCCAGCTCGTAGAGGCCTCGGTAGCCGACCTGGAAGGTGGCCACGGAGGACCACTCGTCTTTGCGGGTGGCCGGGTTGTAGGCCTTCACGTTGCGGGGGACGAGCCACATCTGGCCGAGCGCCGGGTCGGGGTCGAGGCCGAGGGCGGCGCCGCGGACGATGCCCTGGGCGACCGACGCGGCCTCGCACTCCATGAGCTTCGGGGTCTGCTTGACGAGGGTGATGGCGTGGCGCTGGAAGGTGGCGGCGTCCATCCCCTTGGGCAGCGACTCGGCGATCATGGTGAGCGCGGCGTCGGACTGGAGCAGGGCGACGGGGGTGCGGGGTTCGGCCTGCTCGACGGCGGTGCCGCTGGCGGGTGCCAGGGCCTGGGTGAGTGCTTCGCTGGCCATCAGACGTCCAGCCCTTCGGTGATCTCCAGCACCTGCCGGGTCTGGCGCTGCGTGCGGTCCACGGCGGCACGGATGGAGCAGAACAGCGGGGAACGGACAGTCGGGTCGGCGGCCATCGCCATCCCGTCTTCGGGCACCTCGGACATGGCGGACACGGGGCGGAGGCGGGTGCCGAGGATGTTGATGACGTGGGCCAGCTCGGCGTCGGCCTTCTCCAGATCCATCAGCACCCGGTCGACGTGGGACTGGTCCCGGTCTACGTGGACCGCCTTGGCGGTGGCGTCGCAGTACGCGCCGGTCTCGATGCTCATGATGCGTTCTCCTTGGTGATGTGCTTGATGCCGCCGTCGACGCGCAGGACGCGGGGGCCGGGGCTGGTGGTGGTGTGCGGGGCGGCCAGCTCGTCGAGCGGCACGCCGAGACCGAGAGCGGCCGAACGTTCGGCGGCCTTCCAGTCGGTGGTGGTCTTGTCCTTCTGCTGGCGCCAGGTGGCCCACCGGGTGCCGTCGGTGTCCTCCAGCTCGGTGGCCTCGCCGAGCATCTGGCGGATCGTGTTCTTGGTGAGGTCGACGCCGGACGTGGCCTCCTTCACCACCTCCTGGTCGTGGGCGAGCTGGCGGAACAGGTCCTCCACCTCGGCCTGCTCGTCGGGGTCGAGCACCTTCACGGCGCCGGCCCGGGCTTCGATGAGGGCGAGCGCCTCGGTGGCGGCCTTCGACCCGTCGACCGCTGGCTCGATGCCTTCGATGACGTGTCGCTGCCACCACTGCTGCTCGGCGGCCACGAGCGCCTCGATCACGTCCTCGTCGCGCTCGACGTAGTGGACGCGCAGGTCGTCGCCGCCGCAGTCGGCCACCACGACCCACCAGGTGAGGCCGAGCACCGCCATGTAGTGCAGGACCTGGACCTCGTAGTAGGGCGGCGGGCCCTCGGGCCAGTCCCGCACCTGGAACGGGTGCACGTTCTTCGCCTCCGCTCCACCGCGCAGCGGGCGCCGGTTGTGCACGGCCAGCCCGTCGGTGTTGGCGAACATCACCGGCACGTCGGGGTGGCGCAGCATGTACGGCGCCCGGTCGATCTGGAGGTCTGGGTCCTGGCGGCAGGCTTCGGCGAGGATGAACTCCTCGAGGAACGTCCCGCGCCGCTGGGCCAGGGTCGAGTTGTCGTCGTCGGGTGCCCGGCCGGTCTTGTCGAGCCAGAGCCCGTAGCTGGAGGTCCACTTCGACAGGCCGAGCACGGCGGCGGCGTCAGATCCACCGAGGCCGGAGCGGCGCAGGTGGAGCCAGTCGGCCCGGGTCAGCTCGTCGGTGCGGGCGATGATCGGTGCCGGGGTGATCACGGCGAGGTCGCGTTCGGTGAGCATCAGATTCCCGCCCGGTCGATGCCTGCGCCGAACTTCTCGGTCACGGTGCGAGCGTCGTCGTGGAACGCCTTTGCCTTGGACTCCTTGCCCGCCAGTTGGGCGGAGTTGCGGCGCGCGGTCCTGGTCTTGGCGAACAGCGGATCGATCTTGGCGAGGTCGACGCCGACCCCCGAAATGACCGCCCACTCCTCCGTCGTCAGCCCCTCGGAACCGCGCTTGGCGGCGTCGAGTGCGACCCTCGCCACCTTCTCGATGTTGGTGGCGTAGGTCTTGGCGTGCGCCTCAGCGGAGTGGATCTGCTGTTCCAGCTTGTCCGACGTGCCCTCATCCACCTGGCGCATCAGGTCGGCCACCTTGGTCTTGAGTGCGGGCACCGCGGCGGCGGCAGCCTCCGCTCGCCGGGCACGTTCCTTCGCCTCCGCCAATTCGGCCGACAGCATGTCGGCGCGATCCTCAGCGATGGCGGCGCGACGGTTGGCGGCTGTGGTGGCGTGCTTGCCCTTGGTCATCACCGCCCCCGTTCGGTGGCGGCGAGCGCCTGGTCGACGGCGTGGCGTTCGGTGATGCCGGGGAACTCGCGGCGCAGGGCCCGTCGGGCGAGGGTGATGCCGCAGCGGTCGGCGGCTTTCTCGGCGGCGGTGAGCGGCCGGTACGGGGGGTAGGCGGCGAAGGCGGTCACGCGGTGGCCTCCGGGGAGGGGGCGTCGTGCTTGGCGTAGTGCTTGCCGCACGCACCGATGAACGGCTCGCCCTTGGGGGACAGCCGGAAGATCGGGCCGCCGTTGTCGGGGTTCGCTGGGTGGGCGTCGCAGCCCGGTTCCACGCATCCCCACTTCGGGTCGCCGGTGGTGCTCATGCCGGCACCGCCTGACCGGCAGGGGCCAGCGCCACGGGGTCGAGCTGGTCGGAGCGGCCGAGGAGTTCGACCCGGGCCACGGTGCGGCCGGCGGCGTCGCTGACGGTCAGGGCGACGCAGTGCATGTTGCTGCGCTCGACGGTGAGGGTGTCGGACGGTTCGAGGTGGATGAGGTGGGTGGAGTACGTCACGCCACCTTCTCCATCCGCCAGGTGGTGGTGTTCACGGTCCACCCCGCAGGCGGCACCGTGTACTTGCTGCACCGGGCGTCGGTCAGGTTGGCGTCGGTCAGGTTGGCGCGGCTCAGGTTGGCGCGGCTCAGGTTGGCGCCGCCCAGGTTGGCGTCGGTCAGGTTGGCGTCGGCCAGGTAGGCGCCGCTCAGGTTGGCGTAGGTCAGGTTGGCGCCGACCAGGTTGGCGCGGCTCAGGTTGGCGTCGGCCAGGTTCGGGCGTTCCTTGGTGGCCTTCCATGCGGTGACGGCGGCCAAGGTGGCGAGGCACTGTTCGACGGGCAGCTCGGCGGCCTTCATGCCCTCGGAGATGCACCAGGCCACGACCT
>ERZ724516.2467-NODE-2467-length-10414-cov-14.168742_pt1 | contig 10414 bp, 10 predicted proteins | sample MGYA00376049_ERZ724516 | MGnify/ENA primary metagenome ERZ724516 (study PRJEB28724, sample SAMN07190886) | activated sludge metagenome | isolation source: activated sludge of sewage treatment plant in Hong Hong | place: USA: Christiansburg, Virginia | collected... | reverse complement strand
TGTTCTACAACCGACCCAGCAGTTGCATTAACTGTAAGTGGTGGAACTATTGGTGGAGAATACAGTTTTGGAACAGCTGCTACTCAAAATACAAATTCAACTTACCCTGCACCTTACTCAGCATATTACGGAGGTCAAAGAATGCAAATGCTAATTACAGCAGCTGAACTAACTGCACAAGGTGTAAAACCTGGTACAATTTCCAAAATTAGTTTCCCAGTTGTTTCTTTAGAAGCAGATTGGGGTGTTAGTACTTTTGCATGTTTAGACTTTAAAATTAGTATGGGTACAACAGCTTTAACTAGCTTAACTGCTTTTGAAACTGGCTTAACAGAAGTATTACCAGCTTATAGCTTTACACCAACTGTAGGCTATGCAAATGAGCATACATTTACAACGCCTTTTGTTTGGGATGGTACAAGCAATGTTATTATTGAAACAACGTTCTCTAATAACAATACTGGTCAAACTACTGATGGTGTAATACAATATAATACTCCAACAAGTTATCAAAGCACAATTGTGTATAGAGCCGATGGAGTTACTGCTGCTGCTGCTGCAACAGCTACTGCAGTGAGCCTTTCTTATAGTGCAAGGGCAGACTTTAAACTAACAAATTCAGCAAATACTCAAGTTACATGGTCTCCTGTAACAGATTTATTTACCAATGCAACTGCAACAATAGCTTATACTGGTACTGCAGCTGCAATAGTGTATGCAAAACCAACAGTTACTAGAACTTACACTGCAACTTCTACTTCAGATTCTGGTTGTATTGCAGCAAAAACCGTTACCATAACAAGTAACTGTGTTGTGCCAGTAAACATTACTTCATTTAAAGGTGAGAAGAGAGGTAATGTTAATGTATTGTCATGGATTACTTCAACAGAAATAAACAATGCAGGCTTTGAATTGCAACGTAGTGTAGACGGCGTAAGCTTTGCACCATTGGGTTATGTAAGTTCAAAAGCTGATAATGGCAATAGCACTCATCAGTTAACGTATAACTTTAACGATGTTCGTCCGTTGTTATCTACAGGATATTACAGATTGAAACAAATAGATAAAGATGGTAAGTTCAACTATTCATCAATCGTAATTTTAAGAAGCGATAAGAAGGGAGATTTAATCGTTGGAAATATGTATCCAAACCCTGTATTAAACATCTTAAATTTATCAATTGAGAGTATTAAGAATACAAAAGTTGAAATAGTTGTAGTAAATACATTGGGTATGAGAGTACATCAACAAACAGCCAATTTAACATCAGGCATAAATATTCAAACAATGAATATTAGCAAATTAGCTGCTGGCTTGTATCATGTACAAATTATTTCATCAACAGGTGAAGTAATTCATGCTGGTAAAGTAAACAAGCAATAGTTCTAATAGGAAGTTTTTATAAACCCCAAGCTAATTTTAGCTTGGGGTTTATTTTTTCGGTGAATATTTGATGGGCTGTTAAAAAATATTAACTATTTTCACTCAGTAACAAATCAAATAAAATATGAAAAAAATTTACATTTCTGTGATTGCCTTACTCATGGTATTCATGGCAAAAGCTCAATTTCCTGCTCCTTATTGTAATGTTACTTTTGTTAATGGTAAAGAACCAATATCAAAAGTTCAGTTTGCAGGTATTAACAATCCATCTCCTGCAACAACATCGGGAGCTGTTTCTTTAGAAAATTTTTTAAGCATAACAGGTACTGTAGAGCAGTTGGGTGCTTATACAATAACTGTTGAAGGAAATAGCGATGGAAATTATTCAAATTACTATCGAGTATTTTTCGATTGGAACCAAAATGGCAATTTCGACGATGCTGATGAAATGTATGAAATTGGTCTTATTATTGGCTCTACTGGTGTAGATGGTAAAACTGCATTTGCAACCATTAATGTTCCTGCTTCAGCTTCTTTAGGCAGTACTAGAATGAGGGTAATGAAGCAATATGGTAATCCAGGTACAAATCCAAATACAACACCTTGTAATTCAGCTGCTCCTGCAGGTTTAGATTATGGTCAAGCAGAAGATTATACAATAAATGTAACTGCTAGCACAGCATGTGCTGGTACTCCAAATGCTGGTACTGTAACGTCAAATACAGCTATAATTTGTAGTGCATCGCTAGCTTCAGTTACACTTAATTTAGCAGGGTTCTCTTTTGGAACTGGAATTAATTATCAATGGGAGAGTAGCCCAGCAGGTGCAAATACTTGGAGTAATGTAATAGGAGGTTCTGGTGCAACAACAACAACATATACGTCTGCAACAATTTCAGCAAGTACCGATTTTAGATGTAAGGTTACTTGTGCCAATGGTGGTGCTTCTGCTTATTCAACTGCAGCAACAGTTACATTTTCAAATGTACCAGCAAATGATGAAGCATGTAACGCAATAGCTTTAGTATTAGATGGTGCAACAACGTGTGGTAACACTACTTGTGCAACCAATGCTGGCGACCCAACCTTTTCGTCAAGTATACCTAATAACACTGTTTGGTACAAATTTACACCACCAACTACTGGTATTTATAACATTGTAATGTCTCGTCCCGCAGGCGTTACAACAGGTTTGTTAAATGCATGGGTTGGTATTTACTCAGCAAAAACTGCATGCCCTGGTTTAACATTGTTTCAACAAACAGCAACTGCAGGTTATGATTTAGTGAACAACCCGAGTGTAACAGTAGCTACATCAACTTTATCTTCAGATACAACATATTATTTAATGGTTGATGGAAACTCAGGAGCTTTTGGTGCATATTGTATTCAAATGATTACACCACCAAACCCTCCAACATCTTGTGCAACCAACACATTTCCTGCAAACAATGCAACCAACGTTTCTTACAATCCTAGCTTAACTTTAAAGTGGACGAGTGTAGCAAATACAACAAGTTACGATGTATATATTGGTACTGTAAATCCACCAACAACTGTACTTGCAACTGTAATTACAGATTCAATTGTAATTACTGGCGGTGCTGCCAATACAACTTATTATTGGTATGTAGTACCAAAAAACAACGGAGGCTCAGCAATAGGTTGTACAGCTAATATTACAGCATTTACAACAGCAGCACCACCACCACCACCAGCTAATGATGATTGTGCTGGTGCAGTAAGCATTTCGCCTTATACAGGTGCAGTCAATGCTACAACAATTTCAGCAACACAATCGTTGCCTGCTATTTTGTGTAATGGCTTTACTGGTACAGCCAATGACGATGTATGGTTTAAGTTTACAACCTTACAAAGCGGTACAGCCATAATTACAGTTACTGGTGTGGGTGCTTTTGATTGTGTGGTAGAAGGGTTCTCTGGCACTTGTGGAGCATTAACTAGTATTGCTTGTGCCGATGATGTATTTAGTGGAACAGAACAAGTAGAAACGTTAACCTTAGCAGGTTTGGCTGCTGCAACTACTTATTATGTTAGAGTATATAGTTGGGGTAGTGCAGAAAATGCAAGAGGGAATTTTTCTATAGCTGCTTCTGGGCCTGCTTCGGGGGCTGCTTTACCTATTTCTTTAACTACGTTTAAAGGAGAAAAAAGAAGTTCTGTAAATGTGTTAAGCTGGACTACAAGCACTGAGACAAACAATGCAGGATTTGAACTACAACGTAGTGCAAATGGAATTAATTTTACACAGTTGGCTTATGTTCAATCTAAAGCTGATAATGGAAATAGTACACAAGCTACAACTTATAGCTATGTAGATGAAAAACCTTTTAGCGGTGTAGGTTATTATCGCTTAAAGCAAATTGACAAAGACGGCAAATTCACGTTGAGTGAAGTAGTGGTAATTAAAGGTAATAAATCAACTAAGTTAGAATTAGTAGGTGTTTATCCTAACCCTTCAACCAATGTATTAAATGTTTCTTTAAATGCTCCTAAAACCGATAAAGTAACATTAGTGGTTAGCGATTTATCTGGCAGAACAATTTTATCTCAAAATGTTCAAATTGTTGCTGGCGATAATTTAACAACAGTTAACGTATCTGCACTTGCGTCTGGTACTTATACAATTAAAGCAATTTGTGCAAATGGTTGCGAAACAACTATTACCAAATTTGTTAAACAATAATTTAACCAAATTATTGGTATAACAAAAAGCCTCAAGATTTTCTTGAGGCTTTTTGTTTATATCAACTTTAATAAAAGTATTTTAATCATTAAAGTAATTGTTTATTACTTCAATAATTGTAGAATATGAGTTTTCTAAACAGGTTTCAATAGTAGTTGCATCAGCCCAAATAATACGTTCAATATCTTCTTCAGTTTGAGGCAAAAGCTGTTGTTTTTTTGATACAAACATTTCAAACCACCAAGTTTCTTTTATTACATCTTCATGTATCCACTGATCAAAATATTCATGATATGTTTTTTGAATTAGCTTTCCTAAAATAATTTGTTGTACACCAGTTTCCTCTTCAACCTCACGTATGGCACACTCTTCAATGGTTTCACCCTCGTCTAATTTACCTTTTGGCAAATCCCATTTGGCTCTTCTAAAAATCATTAACAATTCCTTGTTTTCGTTAAATACTAAACCTCCTGCAGCAACAATGGTTTTCTTTTTCATAATTGTGTGTATAATAAATTGCAATCTACTATACAAAATCTAGTTTCAAAATATATCTTCGTTGCATTATGACCAACGAAAAAGCAGTTGCAGAAAAGTTGCTACAAATTCAAGCAATTAAGTTAAGCCCTAAACAACCATTTACTTGGGCAAGTGGCTGGAAGAGTCCTATTTATTGCGATAATAGAAAAGTATTGTCCTTTCCATTTATACGAGATTTTATTAAAAGTGAAATGTGTAATGTAGTATTTGAAAACTTTGGTGATGCCAACTTATTAGCAGGTGTTGCAACTGCAGGAATTGCATGGGGAGCCATGACTGCCGACCAACTAAAACTTCCATACATTTATGTTCGACCAAAACCCAAAGAACATGGCTTAGGCAATCAAATCGAAGGCCAATATGAAGCCAATCAAAAAGTAGTGGTTATAGAAGATTTGGTATCAACAGGTAAAAGCAGTTTGCAAGTGGTAGATGTATTAAAAAACGCAGGATTAGAAGTTGTAGGAATGGTATCTATATTTACTTATGAATTTGATGTAGCAGCAAAAGCATTTGAAGAAGCAGGCATAAAATTTCAATCTTTAACCAATTATTCAAGTTTAATTTCTACTGCAATTGAAAAAAAAATTATTACAGCAGATACAGAAAAATTATTAATGAATTGGAGAAGCGATCCTGCCAATTGGCAAGGAATTTGAAAACACATTTCAAACAGTTATTCCATCTAAAAAAAATAGTATGAAAAAATTACTTACAATTTTAAGTTTTGTTCTTATTGGTTCTACTGTTCAAGCACAAGTAATGAGTGCAAAACCGCAGTGGGTAGAAATTAAATCGGCCAATTTGCGTTGTTGGGAGTGTAAAGAAAAATTGGAAAAATACCTGATCGTTCAAAACAAAGGGTACTTAGAAAATGCCATGGCTGAGTGGAAATTTGATTTGAAAAATGGTATTTTTAAAGTTAAATTTTTTGCCGATAGAGCCAGCATAGAAGACATTAGAGCTGCTTTAAACAATGCAGGCTTTGATGCCGATGATGAAAAAGCTGAAGAAAATGCGTACAAAAAACTACCATCCGCATGTAAAAGAATTGAAGATGGTGGTGGCCCTAAAAAAGGGGCTCCTTGCCATTTACAACCTTATTAATTTATTACAATTTTATCCAAAACCAGCCTTGCTGGTTTTCGTGTTTAATAAATATTTGTGAGCAATACAAAAGAGGTTAAGCAAATAACTTTAGCAGGATTTGTTATAACAATTACTGGTGCAATTCTATTTTCTACAAAAGCCATTTTTGTTAAATTGGCTTTTGCTGCAACACATACAGATGCTGTAACTTTATTGGCCTTGCGTATGTTGTTTTCTTTACCATTTTATTTAGTTGCAGCAAGGATTGCATATACCAAAGAAAACAAATCAACCACTACAACTAAACATTGGGTTTATATTTTAATTTTAGGTTTTTTAGGATATTATTTAAGTAGCTTATTCGATTTTATCGGGCTTCAATTTATATCTGCAGGGTTAGAACGATTGATACTTTTTTTGTATCCAACTTTTGCAGTTTTAATCAATACATTCTTTTTTAAGAATAAATTAAGTAATGTACAAATTACAGCACTCATCTTAACCTATATTGGAATTGGCTTGGCATATTATGGGGAACTAAAAATTGATACTCACAATCCCCATTTTTTTTACGGTTCTTTCATGGTTTTTTTATGTGCAGTTACTTATTCTTTTTATTTGGTTGGCACTGGTAAAATGGTAAACCTTGTTGGTGCAACACGTTACACTGCTTATGCAATGCTTGCAGCAACAGGCGGTATATTTATTCATTTTTTAGTAACTCGTTCAATTGGTAATATTCATTTTACACCAACTTTAATTGCATACTCTTCTGCATTGGCAATAGTTGCAACTGTATTGCCCTCGTTCTTAATTAGCAATGGAATGAAAAAAATTGGAAGTAACAATGTAGCAATTATTACAAGCATTGGCCCAGTGTCTACCATTTTACAAGCCTATTTTATTTTAGGAGAAAATATTTTCTTTGAACAAATTTTAGGTACTATTTTAGTGCTCATTGGAGTGTTATTAATTGGCTATAAAGCAGCCGATAGCAATAATTAAATTAGCAAGCTTCCGTATACAACAATGCCCACAAAAAGTGGGCATTGTTGTATAAATAAATTTAGATTATGGTTGATTAATTGTTTTTAACATAACCAAGTAAGTAGGGTAGTGATCGCTATAACCACCTCTATATGTATTGCCATCCCAAGTACGCATTGGATAACCCTTGTAACGACCTCTATTTTCGGTCATAAATTCTCTATTAAAAATTACTTGTTTATAAAAGAAAAACCCATTTTGATTCTTATTTAACCATGGGTAAGAAATTACAATTTGATCAAACAAACCCCAAGCATCTTGATACGCTAAAGTGCCATATCCTTTTTTGTACATTTCAACCCAAGGGTTATACAAACCACCAGATTTTACATCTTTTATTTTACCTTTTGCTTTTAACACTTCTGTTAAGCTTGGGCTTACAGGATCATCATTCAAGTCGCCCATAATAATAACTTTTTGTTCGCCATCAACAGCTGCAATACTATCGCTATGATTTTTGCTTACCAAAGCAGCAGCAGCACGGCCAGGTGCACTTCTTTCTTCACCACCTAAACGACTTGGCCAGTGATTCACATAAACATGTACTGTTTCTCCATCGAGTTTTCCTTTTACCCATAATACATCTCTAGTATAGTATGCATCTTTTGAACCACCTGGTAACTGCACAAATAACGGTGCACTAGCTTCGGGAGTAAAATATTTTGGATTGTATAAAAAACCAACATCAATACCTCTAATATCTTTACTATCGAAATGAATTATTTTATACCCTCTCTTTTTAAGCAGTGGGTGGTTTACTAAATCTGTTAAAACAGTATCATTTTCAACTTCTGCAACGCCAATAATTGCAGGTCCGTCAGGACTCATTTTTTCAGGGTTTTCATCAGTACCTATTTTAGAAATTACAGTTGCTAATTTCTCAACTTTGTTCCAATAAATTTCACTGTTATAATTTCGTTCTCCCTTTGGTGTAAACTCATCATCTCTAATTTTTGGATTGTCTAGAGTATCAAAAAAATTCTCCAAATTATAAAAAGCAATAATCGAAATTTTATAAGCTTTTTGTTGGCCAAAACCATACATGCTTATAATACTTAATGTTGCAAAAAGAATAAATTTTTTCATGCTGGTATTCAAATTATTTACAAACATACGTAAGTATGCAGAGTTCGTTTATTTTAAGTTTTTTAATTGGGGCAGTTGGCTAAATCAATCAATCAACTATTGTTGGGGCTTTTTGTAAGTAGTCCTCGTAAACTGTGGGCTACTTACTTCAATCCCCCTGCCTCTCAACAATAAATCATTGTTCAACTTTTTGTATTGAGTAGTTGTAAAATTTTTCTTCTTCTACTTTTAGATGCAGGCGTTTCATTGTTCTAATTTATTTCAAATAAAGTTTTCAGTTCTAGTCGAATATCTGTATAAATTTTACTTAAATTGTACAATGCGGCTAGAGAAAAAGCTTTAATAGTCGATGGTGTGTTAGGCTTTTTGAATTAGTATTAAACAGTTAATTTTAGCAACTTCATATTTTACGCTTGTTATTTTAATACAAATACCTACTTTTGCAGCCCCAATTCTGTTTTGGCAGAATCTTTTTCGTTTTTTACGAAATTGTCCAATGGGTAAAACCAATTTAATCACAAAAAAACAAGAGTAATGAACAATTACGAATTAATGGTAATTTTCACTCCGGTTCTTTCTGAAGACGATTTCAAATCGGCACAAAAGAAATATACCGAGTTAGTTACAGAAAATGGTGGTACAATAGTACATACCAATCCTTGGGGGCTAAAATCTTTAGCTTATCCTATTCAAAAGAAAACAACAGGTATTTACTGGATTTTAGAGTACACTGCTGAAGCTTCATTTAACGAAAAATTGAAAATTCAATTATTACGTGATGAGCAAGCAATGAGACACATGATGACAAAGTTGGACAAATTCGCCGTTTATTACAACTCAGTAAAGAAAAGCGGTCTAGGTTTTAACACTCAAAAGCAGGAGGCATAACATGGCAAAAAATGAAATAAAATACCTTACTGCAATTAAGCAGGAGAAGCCTAAGAAAAAATTCTGTCGTTTTAAAAAATACGGAATTAAGTATGTAGATTATAAAGATGTTGACTTTTTAAAGAAGTTTGTAAATGAACAAGGTAAAATGTTACCTCGTCGTTTAAGTGGAAACTCTTTAAAGTACCAACGTAAGGTAAGCGATGCAGTAAAAAAAGCTCGTCAAATGGCTTTATTACCATACGTAACCGATTTATTCAAATAAACAATAGAAATTTCGTATAATTTCTTTATTAGTAACCATCCCTAATCCTGTTTTACAGGAGACAGTCTATCAAACAAATTACATTTTTGATTGGGCTCTTGGGAACTAAAAACAAACAAAATGGACGTAATCTTAATTCAAGACGTAGATAATTTAGGCGGTAAAAATGAATTGGTAAAAGTAAAAAACGGCTATGCTCGTAATTTCTTAATACCACAAAAGTTTGCTATAGAAGCAAGCCCATCTAATTTAAAACAATTACAAGAAAAATTAAAAGTAGCTGCTAAAAAAGAAGCTACTTTATTGGCCGAAATCAATAAAGTAACTGAAATATTAAAAGCTTCTCCAGTTAAGTTAACAGCTAAAACTGGTACAAGTGGTAAAATATTTGGTAGTGTTACTTCTTTACAAATTGCTCGTGCAATTAGAGATCAAAAAGGCTATGAAATTGATCGTAAGCGTATTTCTATTACTGATGAAGTAAAGGAATTGGGTACTTACAAAGCATCAATTGATTTTGGTAACAACAATATTACCGAAATTGAATTTGAAGTTATTGGTGAATAATATTTACCAACTAATATATAGTAAAGCCCTACAAAATTTTGTAGGGCTTTTTTGTGCAATTAAAATATTAGGAAAATAAATTAAAAAATGTTTGGCAATTCCATAAAAACACTACTTTCGCATAGTCCAATGCTCAGTTCTTCCATTTCTCAGAAGGTTTTAACGTAAATGCTTCAGGGTTTTTGGTTACTGTTTTTATTGGTTTTTTTAATTTCAAATTTCAAAAAATGAACATTTACGTTGGTAACTTAAACTGGAACATGACCAGTGAAGATCTTCAAGAATTATTTGCACCTTATGGTGAAGTAACTTCTGCAAAAATTGTAACAGACAAATTCAACAACAACCGTAGTAAAGGTTTTGGATTTGTTGAAATGAGCGATGATGATGCAGCTCGTACAGCTATCGCTGCTTTGCACGATACTGACATTCAAGACCGCAAAATTGTTGTAAACGAATCAACGCCACGTCCAGAAGGTGAAAGACGTCCAGGTGGCGGCGGTGGTGGCTTTAAGAAGCCAGGTGGATTTGGTGGTGGTGGAAACCGCAGTGGTGGCGGTGGATACGGCGGTGGTGGAAATCGCAGCGGTAGTGGTGGAAACGGCGGCGGATACAATCGTGACCGTGGTGGAAACAGCGGTGGCGGTTATAACAGATATTAATCTTAAAACCTCATTCATACAAAAAGGTGCTGCATTGCAGCACCTTTTTTATTGTTGATAATATTTCTGTTTTATATTTTAAAATAAAAAAAGCATTTTTTTGAGTATCTAATGAAATATTTTCCAAAATATTCAAGCAAAAAAATGTCTATTGAAATATGCTGAGAATAAAAAATCGAA
>ERZ724516.2465-NODE-2465-length-10418-cov-3.753160_pt1 | contig 10418 bp, 6 predicted proteins | sample MGYA00376049_ERZ724516 | MGnify/ENA primary metagenome ERZ724516 (study PRJEB28724, sample SAMN07190886) | activated sludge metagenome | isolation source: activated sludge of sewage treatment plant in Hong Hong | place: USA: Christiansburg, Virginia | collected... | reverse complement strand
GAACCGGAGCAAGAGGAGACCACCAAGGGCCATCTGTACCTGGCATTCACCAATCAGCAAGCGCTCAGCGAGCTGGAACGTCTGTGGCGACTGTACGAGTCTGCGCCCGACGAGAAGTTCCCGAACGGGTTTGGGCCGCTGCGAGAAGCCTTCCGGTACGTCACAAACATTCGTGCCTGGGGAGTTCAGGATCGTCTGCGCGAGTCCGGTCTCGAATCCGACTGGGCGGCACGACGTGCAGCCGGAGACGAGGTTGTACCGGTCGAAATCGAACTTTGGTATCGCAACGCCCAGGAGGAACGCGCACGACGCGCAAGGCACATCACGCACCTGGTGCATGCCGAAGGTGGAACCGTCAAGAACGTCTACGAGCTACCGGAGATTCGTTATCACGCATTGCTGGCACACTTGCCCATCTCATCGGTCCAGAAGCTTGTCGATCACGACTATACGCAGCTCATCAAGTCCGACGAGGTCATGTTTTTCCGCCCGGTTGGTCAGATCGTTGGCTCTCCCTTGGTGTCTGGTCTGGATACGGAGCGACTTCCTGAGGGTCATATCCCGCCACTGCCGAACCGACAGAATCGCTTACGGGTGGCGCTTCTCGATGGTCTGCCGCTTGCGAACCATGCTTTGCTGGCGGGTCGGCTCGTCATAGACGACCCCGATGACTGGGGCTCTGACTACCAAGCGAGCGAACAACAGCACGGAACGGCGATGGCGTCGCTTATCCTGCACGGAGAGCTGGACTTGCCATCAGAGCCTCTGTCCTGTTCGCTGTACGTGCGCCCAATTCTAAGGCCAGAGCGGAGCAGCTTCGGTGGATCACAAGAACGAATGCCGACTGATGGCTTGGTCGTCGACCTCATGTACCGGGCACTGCGTCGCATGTTCGAGGGAGAAGGAACAGGAGACGCCAAGACCGCGCCCGTTGCGCCCGATGTGGTGGTCATCAACTTGTCCGTCGGGGACAGCCATCGCCCGTTCCTGGGCCGCGCAATCAGCCCGTGGGCACGACTTCTCGATTGGGCAGCATGGCGATACAAGGTTCTGTTCTGCGTCAGCGCTGGAAACTACGGGCAACTGACGGTTCGTCTGTCGGCGGCCACCTTTGTGGCGCTGCCACCTTCTGAACAAGAACGAAATGTTCTGGTTTCAGTGACCGAGGATCGCCGCCATCGGCGGATCTTGTCTCCATCCGAAGCCATGAACGTACTGACGGTCGGTGCGGCCCATGCTGATCGTTCTGAGCGCCGATCCGCGGATCGCCGCCTTGATGCCATCGTCACCCCACGCACCGTCAGCCCGATCAGCGCGCAGGGACCAGGGTTTCGCCAGTCGGTCAAGCCGGAGCTGCTCTTCCCCGGTGGTCGGGTTGTGTTCAACACTTCGCACTTGGTGTCCCAGCCGGAGGTCAAGCTTGCGGCTCCTATCGCGGAATCGAGTGGTCCACCGGGTCTGCGGGTTGCTGTTCCTGGCGTTGCCGCTGGCGAGGCGGATCGGACTGCGCACAGTCGTGGAACCAGCCTCGCTACCGCCCTGGCAAGCCGAGCGGCTGCGCAGTGTTTGTCGGTCTTGGAAGATCTGCACACCACCTGGGATGGCGACGGAATCGGCAGAGCGCATCTTCCCGTCCTGCTCAAAGCGATGCTGGTCCATTGCTCCGAATGGAACGAGGCAGCTCGCAAAGTGGTTCGTTCCGTGATCGAGTCAAGGTCTGCGCTGTCCTCGCAGAAGGAGAGGGCACTCATGGCTCGGCTATATGGCTACGGCGTGGCCGAGCCCAGCCGCATCATCGAATGCACCAACAGTCGTGCCACACTGCTCGGCTATGGTTCGCTTTCGGCCAAGGATGTCTACGAGTACCGCATTCCCCTGCCACCCAGCATTGCCGGGCAGCGCATCTACCGTCGGGTCATCGTGACGTTGGCCTGGCTGACCCCCATCAATCCTGAGCATCGTCACCATCGCGTCGGGAAGCTGCGCTTCCAGATGCGTAAGCCAGATGGTTCCGGTCAGGACGTGCTGACTCGTCAAAATGTCGATCACAACGAAGTCCGGAATGGAACGGTCCAGCACGAGATTTTCGCCGGGAATCAGTTTGCCGACGACGAGTGGCTTGTGCTTCACATCCAGTGCAGTGAGGATGCCGGGACGCTCTCTGACCCGATACCCTTTGGCCTTGTGGTGACGGTCGAAGCACCAGACTCCGAGCTTCCAATCTATGAAGAAGTCCGCGCTCTCGTAAGTGTCCCCGTTGCGATTCCAGTTTCCGTTGGCAGCTAAGGGCGGCACGCCGTCTCGCCAGCAGCTATGTTCCGTAGGCTGCAATCACCTCTTCGGATAGCCACCTCAGCCCATCGTCATTAGGGCCAAGGTCCATTTTGGCCTCTTCGATCCATCGGAGGGCGTCCTCCTGCTGGATCGAGCGAGGGTGCTGGCGAATGGTCTCTTGCATAGCCCCCATCGTCAGTGGGGGCGGAGATCCATCGCTATGCTGGCCAGCAGCAAACAGCGCACGACGCAAGGTTAGCTCCACCACGGCCTTGATATCAGCGGGAGTGAACAGAGGGGTCTTCGCGGCCAATGCCTGGGGCTCGACGCATTCCCCGCCAGCAACGCTTCCAACGCCGTACCTCCGAAGGTAGTAGGAAAAGATCGCCTCGCGGTCCTGCTGCGTAGGCGGCAGGACCGGTACGCGAAGATCAAAGCGACCACACCGTCGGATCGCAGTATCGATTCCGCGCACGTAGTTCGTCGTGCCGACCACCATGACGGCCTTGCCCTCGATGCGGTCAAGCTGGGCAAGAAGCTCATTCACCTGGCGGCGCTCGTCGGAGTGCATGTTGTGTTCGTTGCGCTGCGGTGCCACTCCGTCGATTTCGTCGAGAATCAGCAAGCAGGGTGCCTGCTTCAATGCCCAGTCAAAGACCTCGCGAATCTTCTCGACTCCCATACCAAGCCAAGCAGCGGTCAAGTCGCTCGGCAGCAGGCGACGGCAGGTCACGTTGGTCATCCCAGCCAATACTTTGCCAACAAGACTCTTCCCACAGCCTGGCAGCCCATATAGCAGCAGTCCGTTCGCACCGCTCATACCGTAGCTCGTGTAGCGGTCGGGGTTGAGCAGCGGGTCCAGCACATCACACTCGATGCGCTTCTTCAGATCGCTATAACCTGCGATGTCGCTCAGCGTGAGCGGCTTCTCGTCCTTCTGCTGGGTGCTGCGCCACGAGACACCACGAAACTCGATAATCTGCCGAGGAGGTTCGATGTTCGCAACCAAAACAGGAACGCCTCGCTGCGCATCGACGTATCCAAAGCAGACCGTCGCTCCACTCTTTGAGATGGCTTGTTCCAGGTTCCTGGCAAGGGCGGACATTTGGTGATGACCGAGGAGCGCCACGTCACTTGGAACCAGTATCCAGATCTGTGGAAACTGGCTCAGGATGCTGATCTTCTTCCTGAGCTTGACCTCAAGCGAGACAAAGGGGTTCGATCCTTTGAGGCAAACATCGCGCAGGGTTTCAATCTCGACGCATAGCTTGCCTGGGATATGTAGATCGGGCCTGGCCTTCTGTGACTCTTCCGGGTAGTCGTCTTCCTCGCTCATCTCTCGTATCAACTCGATGGCCTGCTCAACCGCGACTTTGTCTTGGGGGTAGCGGCGCTGGAGATACTCCAGCATTATCCCCTTGAGGATCATGTGCTCCGTACTCTCGAAGCCCGCTCGAAACTGAATGGGAAGAGGCCGCAATGCGGCATGTTCGAGGATTGCATCCTGCGCCTGCGTGGCCTCTGCTAGTAGTGTCGCAAGCTGCGGGGCCAAGACTCGATCCGCCACATCAATTGGATGTGAAGGCGCACCGGCGACTGCTGCCAGCCATCGCAAGAGCGGGGCAATGAGTGGGTCTCCGTTGGCAAGTGCAGCACCGACCGGCGATGTATCTCCTGGCGACCGACGCGCCTCTAGCCGATAGGAGTGCGGAATGAACGCCTCGCGAACAAATGCCGCTAGGTCTTCCTCATCAGCATGCTCAGGCTCGTCGCGAAGTAGATAGACCGCACCCACCGTCGGGAAGCTGGCGCTCGATGCCTCGTCACTCGTCTGGCCCGCCAGCCCTTTGAGCATTGTCGTCGTCACAATCTGCGGCGCGCGTGGTAGTCCCTCATAATCGGTAGCCCGACGGCTGGTTAGGTACCGTCGCCGCATCAAGGCGGCGGCGTACCCGGCAACAAAAGCAAACAGGTCATCACTGGCCTGCGTCAGCAGCAAAACAGGACGCCCAGCCCAGATCGATGCAGTCAGGTCGTAATGTAAGCTGCGGGCCGCTCTTTCGTCGACGGCGCTATTGACCCAGAACAGGCTGACCAGCGGATCTGGAGGAAGCGGCTGCGGTTCTTGGCTCGCACTAAGTTGCTCTGCCTGTGATCCCGTTGCCACCGAGGGCTGAGCATGCGCTGCCACCTGTCCGCGCGTCAGCGATACAAAGCTGTCGGCAGAAATTTCGGTGGGAAACCGGCACTCGATCCCCCAAGCCTCAAGCTCCCGCTCCACTCGGTCGAGCGAGTCACGTCGGACACGCCTAATCGCGGTGAAGTTGAACCGAGCCAGCAGGTTCTTGATCTTGATGCGAGTGCTGCCCTTACCCGTGTTGTCGATGAGGGCCAGAAGTTCGTCGCGGATCGGATTCGAATCGACTGCTGACAGTGCCATGGCGCCGCTCCTTAGGGGCGGACCGTATGCCAGAGCGCATGTCATCGCAATGGCGAGTGACTACCTTCAGCTCACCTTGACTGCGTTCGTTCCACTTCTCGGATTCGGGCCGACGCTCGGACACCACGCCGAGATCTACCGATCCTGCGGACGGGAGGCCCGGTGCCCCCTGTCCGAAGGACTCCCTATCGGGAACCAGCGCATTTTGTACGAAGCGAGCGAACCTGAGAAGTATGTGTATCTCGACCCATACCCAACCGTTCCTAGCACCATCGACCAAAGCTTGCGTATTGTCGGCAATGCGATAGTCGCCAAGCACAGAGGATGACAGGCCAACCGGAACGAAGCGGCCTTCGTCGCGCACGTCTCTGTCTTCGTCGGTTGTCCGATGGCTTCTTATCAAGCCGCTTCTTCGGCTTGGTCGTCACCCCTAGGGTCTGAGGTGGCCGCATAGCGTTCCTGACTGGCCAGCCACTCGCGACCCTTTTCCGGGCTTTCCTTGAGCGTTTTTTCGATGGCCAGTGTCTCGCGATACTCTCGGGCTTCCGCTGTCAGAGTCCACTTGGCAGTGATGCCAAGCGCGTCGAGTTCCGCATGGATGACATGCAAGGGCACACGGAAGAACTCTTTGCGAGGGTTGACCTTGTTAACCTGCGCGGTCAGGAAGTGCTTGTGAAGCGACCGCTCCAGCGCGGGCGCATCCTCGTGGAAGATCATGGCGTGAACGTCGAACGAAAACGGCACACTCGCATCTCCAAGCTCCCGGATTCGGTCGAGCGGTTCGAGACGACGAGTCAGCCCAATCTTGACCACGTCTTCTCCGAATGAGCCGATGTTCGAGATGACGTAGACGTGACCCATCCGAGTCTGTTCCGCCATGGACTTGGCGCGCTGATTCCTCTCTTCGGCCTGACGCAGCTTGTCCGCCAGTTCCGCGAGCTGCGCTTCGTACTTCTGCCGCTGCGTTTCATTTGCTTTTTCGACCTGGCTTTGCACCTTTTCCATGGCCTTGCGCAGCGTCTCTTCTTCCTTTGCTGCTTCGCGCATCGAGCGCTCGAACTCGCGCTGCGCACGTTCTTCTTCACGGATCTGTTCTTTGATGCGACGCTGCTCTTCACGGTCGCGCAGCTTCAGCTCCTGCACGGTGGCGGCCCATCGCAGCTCGGTCAGACGCGCCTCCAAGTAAGCGTTCTGGATGCGCGCGTTGCGGAATGCCGCACCGTTGTGATTGACCAGACTGAAGGCATCGCGGATCTCTTGCTGAAGCGTTCCGACGTTGTCGTCTTTGACCAGTGACAAGATGGAATCAACCTTGCCGTTGAACGCATCGACCACAAAGCGGATGGCGGTTTCTCGACGGTTGGCTTCCACGTAGTCACACGTCGCTGCCGTGTTGTTCTTCACCATCTGTCGCGTGCGGTCACGGGCATTCTTTAGCTCGGTCCCAGCCTGGCTAAAACCGTACTCTTTGGCCAAGTCATCGAGCAGACTGTGCGACGGAATGACGTACTGGTCGCCATACCCTTCGATGATGTTCTTCATCGCCTTGGCAATTTGCTCGAAGCGCTCCGCATTTTGCACGGCTTCAAAGGCGCTCCCCGCAACTTCTTGCGCCTTCTTGTGGGCAGTCTCCACAATTCCCTGCGCTTCGGTCTGGGCAGAGCGCACCATCGACTCGACACGTTCCCGCGCTTCTTTGAGCGACTGATTGGCTTGCCCTCGCAGACGACCGGCCTCTTCCGTGGCTTTGGTCAACGCTTCCTGTGATTCACGACTGGCGCGTGCAAGCTGGGCTTTGATGTCGCTCTCGGTCTTTTCTCGTGCTTGCTGCGCGCCTGCCAAGATGACATCGGCCTGGGCTTGGGCTTCTCGACGAATTCGTTGGGCTTCAATCTCAGCATCCCGAATCGCCCGAAACACGCCAAGCGCTTCGTTTTCGGCGCGCAGTGCTTGCTGCTCCGTGCGCAGTTGCGACACCACACGACTCGACTTCCTGCGCTCGATGAACAGCATCAGACAGAGGACAGCCAGCGCGACCGTTAATACGACGAGTAGCAGGTTCATCAGTCACCTCCGTGGAGCGGAGACAGGGTTCAGGGAGCCGAGGGGAGTTCGACAGGCGCACTGTGTGCTCTGTCTTCTTCAGCACCGTTGTCTCCGCAGATTGGTAGCGCAGCCCGAATGGCTTCGATCCGCTCTTTCTCTTTGGGAGTCACGGAGCCGTCAGCCAAAGCCATCTGTTCGGTCAGCTCGATCACCCGACGCTGGGTGGTGGCATCGCACGACGACAACCAGGTCAGTGCATCCGCCACGTTCGCTGGGTCCGAGCGCAGTTCCGGGAGCAGCGTGCGCAGCGCCGCTTCCAAGATCGAGTCACCAGCCGCAAACTCTCGGACCACCCCATCAAGCAGTTCTTTTTCCTCGCGAGAGAAGCGGCGGTCCGCAACCGCTATCGAACGAAGTACCGTCGCCACAGCAATCGCTGTCGTGCGGAGCGATGCATCCGGTTGAAGCTGCGGCCGCGGTGCTTCGGGCAGAGCCTCTGCGACAACCACCGCAGTTCGCACAACTGGCGCTTCGGACGGCGGGGAAGGAGTCGGTCTGCTCAACTGACTGAGGTAGTCCAGTGCGGCCTTGGCGCGACGGGCCACATCGCCGCTCGAAATCTGGAAGACCACATGCATCCCGCCGCGAGACTGAAGCCTGAGTTCGAAGTAGGCGACGACCGGCAATTGACGGTTGTTGTTGAAGCGTCGGTCAGGTCCGCCCGACTTGTTCACAAAACGCCACGTCTGACCCACGATCTGGGCATCGCGTGGAACGGACTCCTCTTCGACAAACGAGGTCCGTTCGATCGAAACTACCAGCTCGTAATACGGAATGCCCGCGAAGCGACCCCCTTCATGGACGAGCAGCCGGTCAGGAAGAAATAGAATCCGCTGCGGGCCAGCCGGAATGCTCCACGGTTCTACGTTGCACTCGATGGTGGGCAGCGGGCGAGCCACGGAATGAATCTGAGTCCGACGGACCAGGCTGCTTGCTCCAGCGTTCCGTTTCTGATCGTGCGTGCGGAGGTTGAAGAAAACGTGCCAAAGTCGATGGCTCTCCGACAGTGCCGATCCAACCGCACTACAGACCGCAAGCCGTTCCAGCAGCGCTGGATTGTCGACGTCATAGATGAGCCGCGTGGTCCGTCGGTCGCGATCCCAAAGATAGACTCCGACGGCTCCTGCCAAAAGCACCAACGCAGCGGGAGCCACAATTGGGATCAGGTCCGTGATGACGAGATACAGCAGCGCCAGCGCCGCCATCCCCAGATAGATCTGAAACCAGTTGTAGCGCTGGGCGCGTTCCTGGATTTCCGCGAGGGATTCTTCCGGCGAGCTGTCCTGAAGCTGCGAAACGGACGCCGTTGCGATATGGCCCTCGCCTGTCGCAAAGGGAACCAGGGTCTGACTCGTCTTCCCACCTGGCCCCGGTTCCAGTGACGACGACGGCGAGGTCTTGAGCTTCTTCTGGTATCTGAAGCCCAATCCCGACAGCGTCACATACGTGCCTCGCGGCCCCAGAGAAACGCGAGCACCACGTATTCCAACGGAAGCCCCGATTCCTGAACCGGAGAGATTCAGTCGCAGAGGGCCCATTTTGAAGGATTTTCCGAATGACAGCCTCATCCGCACCTCAAGCGGAATCTAGCACGCACAAACACGCACTCAAGCGCTGCGATTCAGAGGATCGGCAGAGGGGCCAGCGTGCCGATGGCCTGAAAGACGTTGTTGCCCAGCCACAGCACTAGCAGGATACGGGCGAGCGTAGCAGTCGTCAGGCCGAAGCGCAGCACCACCTGTCCATGGTCCGCTATTCTGATCGAATCTGCTTACCTCTCTTTACCCTGCATTTGCCGAACACAGCCTTGCTCGGGCAGTCACAGAAAGAGAGTGCGGACCATGAAGACCACACGTTATCCATCCCATACCAAAGGAAACGTCTCGCAGCGTCGGAAAGCAGGACCGAAGCGAAGGACTCCCCGGCGACCCCGCAGAAGGGAGCTTGTCACGTCAGGGGTACGAACGGAGAGACTCCTTCCCGGACTCGATGAGGCATCTGACACCGTCGAGAATACATGTACTCCTGAACACATGATGATATTCTTCTCGGGCTTCTTTGCGCGGTTCCATGAGCGAGGATCTGGATACGTTCCCTATGAACTACAGACCGTGGACTGTCCGATCGTGGGAACGGACGGAGTGCCAGCGCTCGACGAGGCTGGCAACCCCCTCCTGATGCGCTGCGTACGGGAAGTCGCTCGCTCGCAGAGTGGCGAGGAAGAGTCATGGCTGATGATTACCTGGGAAGTGGGAATCCCAGGCGTGACCATGACGCCGTGCGGAACGCTGGCGGAAGCGAAGGGACTCTTGCGCGCACCGCCAACGCCGATTGTCTGGTCGGGCTGGGAGCGGTGGCGGGACCAATGCTCAAGGCAAGCGGTGAGCTGTTTTGAGCCGTCCTCCGTACGCGCCGAACATACATAGACTGGCAATGTGCGCCCGCTTTCGTAGACCTTGCGCTTGTGCCACCGACCACATCCGTCGTCAAGACCCCGCCTTCCATCACCGCCTCAACAAGGTCTACGCCGACTGGCTGGGCGCACCGCTGCGAGCCCACTGTCACGACCACCTCTCGCACGAGTTCTTGCTTCAGCTCGTGAACCACAGCCTCATCCCCGGCAGTTACCAGATGGACGCCCTCGCCACCGTCCGCACCCGCAGCCACGCCGAGCGCCGCTTCTCCATGTTCCGATTCAAGCGCTACGACGAAGCCCAACTCGCCAAAACCCTCGCCCGCTTCGGCTGGGAAAAGTTGGTTGCACTACCCATCGGAGAGTCGGATCGAGCGCCGGTGGCGATGTTGTTAGTGAAGCGGTCTGCATACTCCCAATAATGCACGCCGTATTCACCGCACTCGCCTGGGCGATCCCATCACGCGAGTTGTTTGACTATTTTTATTTTTTTCTGGCCGTTCGGCGTGTCGGCTGCGCGTGTTTCTTAATGCCGTTGTCAGGGGTCGAGCTTTGGGAGGGCAACGATGGAGAATATGCATTATTAATTGCAGTACCGGCCACCGCCATTGCACGTACATCGATAGCAGGAATAATTGGGTTCATTTTTTCGGGAAAGAGGCTATTCTTTAGACTTTTTCCTATTTTCTTGAAGTAGTCAAAAAGCCAGTTAGATTGTCCGGAAGACTTCTGGCCTCCACTGAGTGCTCCAGCAACTATGGCTTGACCCGCCTGGGAAATGACGCCTATATCTCCAGACGAGTTTACTTTAGCATCAGAATTGATATTTTTTCGAATTTCATTTGGTTTCGTTTGTGGCATTGACTGAGGGCTTGGAGTTGGATCGTGAGACTCAGTGGGAATCGGCTCCGAATTTTGTTCGGCACCCTTCTCAGCTTCCTCACGATCAATTTGATCATGAAACTCCTTGCTTCGACGCGCCTCCTCGGCCTTAAAGTCTTCATACTTCTTCTTTTCTTCAGGACTTTCGTCCTTGAAGAAATCTTCAAACATCCTTCTCCCTTCCAATTGCTGCTCATCGGTAGGTGGTGGCTGTAGTTCCGTCGGTTGAGTCGACGAGTTGTTTCCGATGCCACCGGTAGGTCCGATAGGTTCTAGGCCATCCAAGAATTGCCGAAATATACC
>ERZ724516.2462-NODE-2462-length-10423-cov-9.012828_pt1 | contig 10423 bp, 8 predicted proteins | sample MGYA00376049_ERZ724516 | MGnify/ENA primary metagenome ERZ724516 (study PRJEB28724, sample SAMN07190886) | activated sludge metagenome | isolation source: activated sludge of sewage treatment plant in Hong Hong | place: USA: Christiansburg, Virginia | collected... | reverse complement strand
GTGCTAAGCCGGCTCTTTGAACAAGTTAAATTAGAGCTCGTTTCAAGAGCGGATCACCCTGGCGACAACATACCAAGTAGCTACTGCTGGAAAAGTACCTACACGACCTCACCCGCCACGTTGCCCAGCGACGTAACGGATAAAGCCGAGTTGAATTTCGCGCACAATCGCTCGGGCCGATCACCAAATTTCTTGTTATGCCCGTCCTGCTTGCAACCCTGCTAGTTCCCGCCCTGCTCACCTGGGCTTTGAGTAGCGCCCTGCGTTTGTCCGAAGAGGACATGATGATCGTTTTTGTCACGCTGCTCTTTCTCACCTTCCTGCTCTCGGTAGCAGGTGCGCACTTGCTGGAACACGGTCAGCGCTTTCGTCGCCAGAAGCTCCTGGAAGACATGACCACCACACAAAAGCTGCAATGGGTACTGGGACAACGCGAGATCGTGGCTGCTTTGGTGGCACTTTTGGCGCTCGCCGTTTGGGTGGCGTATCGGGTGGGCACTCCCGACGGCATTGGTCCGGCAAAGCTGACCGACAACCTCGGCGCAGTTGCGGCATCATCTCCGGTCAGTTCTCCCGTCTCCAGTGCGTCGCTCGCCTACCAATCCGCCCCACTGCCGACTCGCCGACCTGACGTTGTCGCATCCACGACCGACGCGCTGGCCGCCCCAGGTCAGGCAAGGACAAAGGCGCAAGCTAAGGCTGAGACACAAGCCGTGACAGCAGCTGAAGCGCAGCTCAAGTTACTAACTGAGGCAAAGGCCCAGGCTGACGCAACCGCCAAGGCAGAGGTTCAGGCAAGAGCCGTCGAGCAGGCCAAGACCGATGCGCTTGCCAAGGCGCTGGAGCAGGCAAAAGCAGAGGCACAGGCTGAAGGGCTAGCACAGGCCAAGGCACTGGAAGAAGCCAAGGCTAAGGCGGACGCGCTTGCCAAGGCCTTGGACCTGGCGAGAGAAGAGGCAAAGGCCAGGGCCCTTGCTCAGGCAAAGGCAGAGACACAAGCCAGGGCAGTAGCCGAAGCGCAGGTCAAGTTACAAGCTGAGGCAAGGGTCCAGGCTGACGCAGCCGCCAAAGCAGAGGCTCAGGTGAGAGCCGTCGAGCAGGCCAAGACCGATGCGCTTACCAAGGCACAGGCACAGGCGGTTGCCCAGGCCAAGGCACTGGAACAAGCCCGGGCCAAGTCTGATGCGCTTGCCAAATTGCTGGAACAGGCAAAAGCAGAGGCACAAGCTAGGGCAGTAGCCGAAGCAAAGCTTAAGTCCGATGGACAAACACAGGTCAAGTTACAAGCTGAGGCAAAAGCCAAGGCGGACGCGTTAGCCAAGGCAGAAGCCAATGCCAACGTCAAGGCGCTGGCAGAAGCCAATGTAAAGGCTGATGCGCTTGCCAAAGCACTGGAACAGGCAAAAGCAGAGGCAAAGGCTGAAGGGCTCGCACAGGCAAAGGCTTTGGAGCAGGCCCGGGCCGAGGCAAAGGCCAGTGCGCAGACAAAGGCAACGGCAGATTCGAAGCCCAAGGCACAATCCGACGCTGCGGGCAAGGCAGAGGCGGTTGCTCAGGCCAAGAAACTGGAACAAGCCAAGGCCAAGTCCGACGCGCTTTCCAAGGAGCTCGAACTGGCAAAAGCTGAGGCGAAGGCCCAGGCTGACGCAGCCGCCAAGGCAGAGGCTCAGGTGAGAGCCGTCGAGCAGGCCAAGACCGATGCGCTTACCAAGGCACAGGCACAGGCGGTTGCTCAGGCCAAGGCGCTGGAGCAAGCAAGACAAGAGGCAAGGGCAGATGCACAAGCCAGGGCACAGGCCGAGGCAGCGGCCAAAGTAGATGCTCAGACGAGAGCCGCCGATCAAGCAAAGTCACTGGAACAAGCCAAGGCGGCGGCAGCCAAGGTACAAGCAGAATCCAAGGGCAAAGCAGACGCGCAAGCCAAGGCGCAGGCGGAAGCAGTGGCCAGGCAAGATGCGCAAGCTAAAGTAGATGCGCTTGCCAAAGCGCTGGAACAGGCAAAAGCAGAGGCAAAGGCTGAAGGGCTCGCGCAGGCTAAGGCATTGGAACAAGCCAGGGCCGAGGCAAAAACCAAGGCAGATGCGCTTGCCAAAGCGCTGGAAAAGGCAAAAGCAGAAGCGGTCGCACTGGCAAAGGCTTTGGAGCAGGCCCGGGCCGAGGCAAAGGCCAGTGCGCAGACAAAGGCAACGGCAGATTCGAAGCCCAAGGCACAATCCGACGCTGCGGGCAAGGCAGAGGCGGTTGCTCAGGCCAAGAAACTGGAACAAGCCAAGGCCAAGTCCGACGCGCTTTCCAAGGAGCTCGAACTGGCAAAAGCTGAGGCGAAGGCCCAGGCTGACGCAGCCGCCAAGGCAGAGGCTCAGGTGAGAGCCGTCGAGCAGGCCAAGACCGATGCGCTTACCAAGGCACAGGCACAGGCGGTTGCCCAGGCCAAGGCACTGGAACAAGCCCGGGCCAAGTCTGATGCGCTTGCCAAATTGCTGGAACAGGCAAAAGCAGAGGCACAAGCTAGGGCAGTAGCCGAAGCAAAGACCAGTGCACAGATCAGGGCGATGGCGGATGCGAAGCCTGCGGCACAGGAACCGGCCAAGGCACTGGCACCAAGCCAAACGATCTTGTCTACAGCACAACCGACCAAGCCAACCCAAGCTGTGCAAGGGGACGAGCGTCGTCAAATCGAAGCGTCCGTCCGTCAATGGGCCAAAGTGTGGGCGGCGGGAGAAGTCGATCAGTACCTTGCGATGTACAGTGATTCGTTCGTGCCTGATGACCGCGTTACGAGATCGCAATGGGAGAAGATTCGTCGACAACGCGTGGGCAATGCGCGGGGTATGGCAATCGATATTCGTGATCTGACAATCACCCAGCTCACACAGACCAAAGCGCAAGCGGTTTTTGTCCAGAGCTACCAGGCAGTCGGTATCAAGGATCAAATGCGCAAGATGCTGATACTGGAAAAGACCGGCGACCGGTGGAGAATTGCGTCGGAGCGTGCCGCTCTCGGCGCTGGTAAATAGAACAAATAGGGCCTTCCAGGTGATTCCGTTCACTGATGCTGATCTACTTGGACCAAGCCTGGGCTCCGAGGTCATGAGCCGCATCGCAGCGCCCATGGTGGGGGGCATGGTGTTATCGACCGTGCTGACGCTGGCGGTGATTCCGGCGATTTACGCGCTAGTCAAGCAGTGGCGACTCAAGCGGGGGTTGGAGGCGTAACAGTTCATAACCGTGCATTTGACGCTGGCTAGTACGCAAATACGTTGAAGCCGTGGTGGAGCACTGGCGGCTAGCTTGCAAGTGGTAAGGTTGCAGCCATGCGACACGTCATCATCCTGTACTGCACAACCGATGGCCAGACCCTGCGCATCTGTGAATACCTGCAAGGCGTTGTGGAGCAGTCTGGCGCGGAGGTCACCGTGCTGTCCATGGACTTGGCCGATGGGCGTGATTTGACCGTTTTTGACACCATCGTGATTGGCGCCAGCATTCGTTATGGCAAGCACTCCAAACTGGTGTACGACTTTGTCCATCGCCATGCCATGCTCCTGGACAGCAAGCCCAACGCGTTTTTCAGTGTCAATCTAGTGGCCCGAAAGCCGGGCAGAAACACGCCCGCCACCAACCCCTACCTGAAGGAGTTTCTTCAGCAGGTACCGTGGAAGCCGCGCAATCTGGCGGTCTTTGCCGGCAAGATCAACTATCCCGTGTACGGACCACTGGACCGCCTGGTGATCCGGTTGATCATGTGGCTGACGAACGGACCCACCAATCCAAAGGCGGTGGTCGAATTTACCAATTGGGACCAGGTGCGTGCATTTGGAGAACTTATTGCGCAAATGGAGTAGCGAACACATTCGCCGGTGCGGACTCTCACTGGTGTACCGCAAGCACCTGTGGCAACTCAAGCAGGTGTGACCCGTTCTTCCAGGCGATGTTGTATGCCATTTTGACCCTTGCCATACTCTGCCACATGCAGTTGAATTGGTTATCCGTTTCTCCAAGGAAAATCATGAGCCCCACCTACCAAGCCAACCCCAAGCTCGACCTCCGCTTCACACGCGTGGTGAATGTGCCCCGCGCGCTCGTGTGGCGCGCTTGGACGGAGCCCGAGTTGCTCAAACCCTGGTTTTGCCCGCTGCCATGGACGACGATTGACTGCGAGATCAACCTACGCCCCGGCGGCCTGTTCCGCACCACCATGCAGTCACCCGAAGGGTTGGAGTTCCCCAACGCGGGTTGTTACCTGGAAGTGGTGCCGCTCGAGAGGCTGGTGTGGACCAACGCCCTGCTGCCGGGTTTTAGGCCCAGCAAACCAACTGCCACCTGCGGTGACAACGATGCAGAGTTCATGTTCACCGCCATGATTGAACTTGCCGATGCAGACCAAGGCACCCTATACACCGCCACCGTTCTGCACGCTGACGAAGCTGGCTGCGGGAAACATGCTGCCATGGGCTTTGAAGGGGGTTGGGGCGCAGCACTGGAGCAAATGGTGGCGATGATTCAGCGCGGGATCTGAGCGCGGCATTCGCCATCAGAAATCAATGGGCCGCCAAGCCCTCACCCCTCGAAGCCTGACGTGAGGTGGATGGTTTGTGCCAATCACTTTTATCGTGTCGGTATCGCTTGGAAATTTGCCACTACCAAGTCTGAGCTGTGTGTCTCCAATTTGACGCGCTAGCGGGCATTCATATAACCGCACGCAGTCAGCGGAATAGTTCTCGGACGACCGTGATTTTTATCACATAATTTATCATTGGAAGCTGTTTAAAAAACCGTTGGCATCGCGATCCCGTGGCTCCTTCTTGAAGTCCCTGCAGGGTCACTCATGCAAGACAACCATGGCATCTCCCACTGTTACCGTTCTTGATCTCACGGCGAGCCTCGGACTCCATGCGCTGACGCAACTTGGCGTCGCCCACACTTCGGGGGCCGGTGTTTGGCCACAAATTGCCTTGGGTAGCGGGACCACCACGCTGCGCTTGGACTGGCATCGGCCGGCCAACGACCTGGATTTGCCTGCGCAATCGGAAGACCTCGCCGCCATCATTGTTTTGGTCGGCCCCGGTTCGACCAACCGACTCCGAGCAGTGCTGAAGTTGCTGGCACCCGTGGCGCAGTCAAATATTTGGGCATTCCTGATGCCGAATGCACTCATGGAGCACGCGGAACTCAAATCGCTTCCTGCAAAACAAGCGCAGCGTATCCAGGTCGTCAAGCTGCCAGATAGCAGCCCGCAGACCTTGTGGTTCATCTTGATGGAGCAATTGGGCAAGCTCGACTTCAAGCATTTTCTGGCCCTTCAACCACCCCCTTCCTTGAGAGACGATATGAGTTCTAATTTGAAACAATGCATGATCGACACCATGACCATCGATGGCGCCCTTGCGGCAGCCCTGGTGGATTACCGCAGCGGCATGTGCCTTGCGCAAGCGGGTGGCGGAATGAATCTGGATCTGGCAGCTGCCGGCAACAGCCAGGTCGTGAAAGCCAAGCTCGCCACCATGGAGTCGCTGGGATTGCGCCGCGGCATCGAGGACATCCTGATCACCCTGGGCGATCAGTACCACCTGATCCGCTTGGTGCCCAATAACCAGGGCCTCTTCCTGTACCTTGTGCTGGACAAGTCGAAAGGCAATCTGGCGCTGGCCCGCTACAAGCTCTCTGACATTGAGCGTTTACTGAAGGTGTGAGTTGAATCGATGTTGATCATATGTGGCAGTGAGTTTCGAGAGATCGCCGTCAACGCAGAACGCTAGCGGCAAGCCTGCCCACCTCGGCAAGCGGTTCATCCTTGATGTGTGTACCTGCAGCACTCTTACCCAGATAAGCGGTTACGAAAATCGGTTTGGCTTGTGGCGGTAGCGGAAATCCAATGTCGTTGGAGTCGGTTTTATTGGCCCCTGTCTCGTTGCAGGTCGGCATGGCTTGGCTGCCAAAGCCGGCAGTGGTGATACTGATCTACCTTCAACCCATCCCGTGGGCGGCATGGTGTCCTCAACCGTGCTGACGATGGAGAGCAAATGAGAATAGTGGGGGTTGGATCACTGGCTGCCTAGCGGACATGTGCTATGACCCCACTTTTCGTCTCCGTCGGAGCAACTTCAACTTCAGTATAAAAACACGCTGAAGCCCACGCAGAATTTACACAGCCTGCTATCAATTCATGAGTAGTTCATGTGCCCGGGGTGCCAAGCCAAAGCCTGCTTGCGTTAAAACATGTTTCGTGTGGTGGCTTGCGTGGCCGACGCTTGATCCTCATCAAAATAGAGATCACTGCAAGGGCTAGCATGTACTGAAGCCGACCCCCGGTTCCATTCAAAGAGCCTTGCCATGCGCACACCCAATAACCCCGAAACAACACCCAGCTCCCCAACCCAGACCGTGGAGTCCGCCACGCAACGTCTGGACCGCTTGACCCACGCCGCAGTGGCGCCCTTGACCGGCGGCCTGTCCCCGGTAGCCCTGGCCCTGGCCATGGCCGACTGGGCCTGGCACCTGGGCGCTTCACCCGGTCGACAACTCGAACTGGCCGCCCTGGCAGCCCGCTTGGGGCAAGACACCCTCAGGACCCAGCGCACGGCTCCCGACGATGCCGGCTCGGCCGACGACGATCCGCGGTTTCGCCATGAAGCCTGGGCCACCTGGCCGTTCAGCCAGATCCGGACCGGTTTTCGCAACACCGAAGCCTTCTGGCGGGAAGCAGCGTATGTGCCAGGCATGACCGCCCACCACGCCGACATGACCCAGTTTTTTACCAGGCAATGGCTGGGCATGCTGGCGCCAGCCAATTGGCTGGCCACCAACCCGGTGGTGCTGAAGGATGTGGTCGAGTCCAACGGCGCCCATCTGCTCCAGGGCGCGCAGAACTGGTTGCGCGACGCAGCAGGCCTTCAGTTGTCGAGCGAGCCAGCACCGCAAGACCACTTTCGGGTCGGCCAGGAAGTGGCCGTCACCCCGGGCAAGGTGATCTTTCGAAATGCCTTAATCGAGTTGATCCGTTATGACGCCCAGACCGACAAGGTGCACCCCGAGCCCGTGCTGATCATCCCGTCATGGATCATGAAGTACTACATCCTGGACTTGTCGCCGCACAATTCCATGGTTCGCTACCTGGTCGAACAGGGGCACACGGTCTACATGCTGTCGTGGCGGAATCCGGACGCGCAGGACCATGATCTGACCATGGACGACTATCTGCGTTTGGGCGTCATTGACGCGTTGCACGCCGTGGGCGAATGCAGCGGCACGCGCCACGGCGTGCACACCATGGGTTATTGCCTGGGTGGCACCCTCCTGGCTATCGCCGCCGCATTGGGGCGACGCGGCGGCATGTCCGACCACCCCCACATGCCCACCATCAAAACCATGACACTGCTGGCGGCCCAGACGGATTTTTCGGAGCCAGGTGAATTGGGTTTGTTCATAGATGAGAGCCAGGTCGGATTTCTGGACCAGATCACGCGCGGCAAGGGCTACCTGTCGGGTGACCAGATGGCGGGATCGTTCCAGTTCCTGCACTCCCGTGATTTGGTGTGGACCCGGCGCATGCGCGAGTACCTGATGGGTGAGCGCGAGCAGCCCAATGACCTGATGGCATGGAATGCCGACACCACCCGCATGCCCGCGCGCATGCACCACGAATACCTGACGTCGCTCTACCTGCACAACGCCCTGGCCAGCAGCACCTACCGGGTACGGGGACGCGCGGTATCGCTGTCCGACATTCACTTACCCGTGTTCCTCGTCGGCACCCAGCGCGACCACGTATCGCCATGGCAGTCAGTCTACAAGCTACACCATCTATGCAATGCCGAGATCACGTTTGTGCTGACCAGCGGTGGGCATAACGCCGGCATCATCTCAGAACCCGGACACGCCCATCGCAGTTACCAGATGAACATTCGCCCCGCGCACAGCGCCTGGATCGAGCCGACCCAGTGGGCGCAGCAAACCCCGGTGCAGGACGGATCGTGGTGGCCTGCCTGGCACCAGTGGCTGGGCGTACGCTCGGGGCGCAAAGTGCCGGTGCGGTCGCTGCCTGCCGAAGCCGCAATCTGTGACGCGCCAGGCTCCTATGTCATGCAGCGCTACCAAGACTGAGCCTTTCCCTCCACTGAAAAGAACTGCACCTGTGCACTGTCGGCCAGCTTGTGGATAGGCGTGTTCACAAGCCATGAAACTCTTGCCCGCCTTGGGTTTTCCGATCGTGCCTGGGTATTGGAGAGCTGCGTGTGGCGCGGTTTCTGGCCGGCAACACCCAAACGTACAATTCCCGCATGCCCTTTCGTCCTGTCAGTCCAATGGCTCGCAAAGGGGGTGTAGCACCCTCCTCGCCAGAACCTGCGCCCATCGCCCTGCAATTGCAGCAAGGTGTTGTTTTGCACCAGCAGGGCAAGTTCCAGGAGGCCCGGGCGCTCTACGAAGCGGTGCTGCGCCATGCACCCAGCAATTTTGATGCGCTGCATCTTTTGGGCGTGATTGCCGCCCAGACGCAAGACAATACGCGTGCCCTGCAGCTCTTTAATCAGGCCCTGAAAGTCAATCCTGGTTCTGCGGACGCCTTGAGTAACCGCGGCATCGCGCTCAAGAACTTGAACCGCTTTTCGCAAGCCTTGGAGAGTCTTGAGAAGGCCCTGGCGCTCAAGCCGGACTTTGCAGACGCGCACAACAACCGTGGCATCGTGCTGCAAGAACTTGGGCGTTTTGATGCATCACTGTCCAGCTACGACCAGGCCCTCAAGCTGAAACCAGACTTTGCTGAAGCCGTCTTCAACCGTGGCCGCGTTCTTACAGAGTTGAGACGGTTTGATGAGGCCATAAACCACTACGACCGGGCGCTTGCGCTGCGCCCGGGCTACCCTGACGCACGCTTCAATAAATCTATCGCATTGCTGCGCGAGGGATTCTTTGAAGCGGCATGGTCACTTCATGAGTCGCGGTGGGATGTAAAACACGCGGGCTTCAAAAAACGCGAGTGTGCTGCACCCCTGTGGCTGGGTAGGGAGCCGTTGGACGGCAAGAGCATTCTCCTGCGCACGGAGCAGGGCATGGGCGACAACATCCAGTTTTGCCGCTACGCCAAACTGCTGCATGAACAGGGTGCGAGGGTATTGCTTGAAACCCCCAAGCCTTTGATGTCCCTTCTCGCCGGGTTGGCGGGAGTGGACGAACTGGTAGAAATAGGAACCGCACCAGCCGCCATTGACTACCATTGCCCACTGCTGTCTTTGCCGTTAGCGCTCAACACCACGCTCGCCACCATTCCGGCACCTTGCGCCTACATCGGGGCTGATCCATCCAAATCAAAGGCCTGGAAGGCTCGGCTTGGCCCGGCCACAAAACCGCGCGTGGGATTGGTCTGGAACGGTAACACGTTGCACAAGAACGACGCAAATCGCAGTCTGAGCCTTCGACTTCTTTTGAGCCATCTGCCGAGCGAGTGCGAATACTTCAGCCTTCAAAAAGAGGTCCGTCCCGTTGACAGGCAAGCCCTGCACGAGGGCAACCTGGGGCATTACGGCGAAGAACTGCACGATTTTTCTGATACCGCCGCTCTATGTGCCCAACTTGATGTGGTTCTGAGTGTGGACACCAGTGTCGCGCATTTGGCAGGTGCCATGGGTCAGCCAACCTGGCTGTTGCTGCCGTTTTTGCCGGATTGGCGTTGGCTGCTTGACCGGGACGACAGCCCTTGGTATCCCACAGTCCAGCTTTTCCGGCAAAGCGAATCCCGTAGCTGGGAGCCCGTGCTGGCGCGTGTCGCCTCGAACTTGCAGAGGCTGGCGGGTCAGTGGAGTAGCCAGCCAGCCAGGGGCGGGCCGGAGGGCTGAGACGGTCACAATCGCCATGCGCGGTATTCGCGGCAAAGGCCGACGAGCCGCGCCTTGAACGGAATCGATATGAACGAAAACATTACCCAATTGCTAGCCAAGATGGCCGCATTGGAAGACGAACTGCGCACGGCGGTCCACGAGCAGGAAAGTCGCATGTTCTTCCAGATCAAAGGCAAGCGCATCGAGTTCGAAAGCTCCGTCAAGGCGGCCCATCGCAAACTCAAGAAGAATTTTTTCCGCTGGCTGGTCACCAACCGGCCACAAAACCTCATCACCGGGCCCATCATTTACAGCATGATTTTCCCGATGATGCTGTTCGACCTGTGTGTGAGTTTCTACCAGTGGTCGTGTTTCCCGATTTACGGCATCACCAAGGTGCGCCGCAGCGACTACATCGTGTTTGACCGGCACCACCTCAGTTACCTCAATTTCATCGAGGTCTTTCACTGCACCTACTGCGAGTACGGCAACGGTTTGATGGGTTATATGTCGGAGATATTGGCCCGTACCGAGGAATACTTTTGCCCCATCAAACACGCCCACAAAATACTGGGAACCCACAGGCACTACAACCGTTTCCTGGACTA
>ERZ724516.2455-NODE-2455-length-10453-cov-3.078188_pt1 | contig 10453 bp, 6 predicted proteins | sample MGYA00376049_ERZ724516 | MGnify/ENA primary metagenome ERZ724516 (study PRJEB28724, sample SAMN07190886) | activated sludge metagenome | isolation source: activated sludge of sewage treatment plant in Hong Hong | place: USA: Christiansburg, Virginia | collected... | reverse complement strand
CGACGCGCCTGCTTGGTGAACACTTCGGCGATCGTCATCGCCTGTTCGGCGGCGGCATCACCGGCCTTGTCGAGCGCATCCGCGCGCGACAAGGTGCACAAGCCGACGAACAGGTCGATGGCGATGTCGGCGGCGCGCTTCTGCTGATGCTGGTAGTCGGCGATGCCCTTGCCGTATTTGCGCAGCAGGACGTCGGAGACCCGTGCCAATTCGACCGTGTACTGCTCGTAGGTCTTGGCCAGCGCCTGCAGGCGGGGATGCATGCGCCGCAGGATGTGGTCGGTGCCGAATCCGGTGGCGTGCGACAGCCGTCGCTGCCCATAACCGCCGAGCACACCGAAGCCCTTGATCGGATTGTTGAAGATGTCACCGATCGCGTGCTTCATCTCGCTCAACGAGGCGCCGACATCCTTCATGCCGGACAGCGCGATGTACAGGCGCAGGATCTCGTTGGTGCCTTCGAAAATCGAGAGGATGCGCGAGTCGCGCTGCACCTTCTCGTAAGGGAACTCCTTCATGAAACCGTTGCCGGCGGCAATCTGCAAGGCCTCGTGTGCATGCCGCTGGATCGCGTCGGACGCGAACACCTTGCTGATTGCGGCTTCCGTGGAATAGTCGGCGCAACCGGAATCGATGTAATGGGCGACCATCCACACCGTGCTTTCGGCGGCGAAGCAATCGACCGCCATCTGCGCGATCTTTTCCCGGATCAGCCCGAACTCGGCGATCGAGCGCCCGAACTGCTTGCGATCCTTGGCCTGCTGCGTGCTGAGCGCAATCAGCGACTTCATGCCGCCGACGGCACCGCCGCCGAGACCCGTACGGCCATTGTTGAGGATGGCCATCGCGACCTTGAACCCCTTGCCCGGCTCGCCGAGCACGCAGTCCGCCGGCACGCGCACATCGCTGAACGCGACCGTCGTCGTGCTCGACGAGCGAATGCCCATCTTCTGCTCGTGCGGACCATGCGACACGCCGGGCCAGTTCGCCTCGACGATGAACGCGGTCATCTTGCCGTCGGTGTCGTCGGTGCGCGCGAACACCGTGTAGAACTGCGCGATGCCGCCGTTGGTGATCCAGATCTTCTCGCCATTGAGAATCCAGGACCCATCGGGCTCACGCGTCGCCTTGGTGCGCACCGAGGCGGCGTCGGAGCCCGCGCCGGCTTCGGTCAGGCAGAACGCCGCGATCATCTCGCCGCTGGCAAGCTTCGGCAGGTAGCGCGCCTTCTGTTCGTCGTTGCCGAACAGCAGCAGGCCCTTCATGCCGATGGAGCTGTGCGCGCCGATCGTCAGCGACACCGAGGAGTCGTAACGCGAGGTCTGTGACAGCACACGCGCATAGGCGGCGTTGCTGAGTTCCAGCCCGCCATGCGCCTCGGGAATAATCAGCCCGAACAGGCCCATGTCGCGCAACTGATGGATGAACTCGGCCGGTTGCTCGGCCTGTTCGTCCCAATGCCGGAACTGGTCCTTGTAGCTCGACAGGAAGTCGTCGATCGACGTCACCATCATGCCCAGCATCTCGCGATCGCGTTCGCGCATCTGCGGATAAGGGAACAGGTTCTCCTCGACGATTTCGCCAAAGAACAGGTTCTTCGCGACGCTGACATCGGACTTCAACGGACTGTTCGCGACTTGCTTCGGCTCGGCCATGGCGGGCTCCTTGTCGGGAGTCCGAGTGTCTGCCCGAAGCCTGGTGGCCGCAAGTCGTCAGGGCAGGAAACCGAGGGTGTCCGGACTGAAATTCGCCAGGTTCGGGAATACCTGTTCCAGATCGATATCGGGTACGCCCATCCAGCGCGCCAACGTCGCTGCATAGGTGTCGACCGGCGTCGTCGGCAGGAACTGTCCGCGCGAGAAACTGTCGGGGCCGTCGAGCGTCTGGTTCGGGAAGGTGCCGTACATTGCCCGGCCAGCAACCGCACCGCCGAGCGCAAGTTGCACCCCACCCCAGCCATGGTCGGAACCATTGCCATTGCTGGACAACGTGCGCGCGAATTCGCTCATCGTGAACAGGGTCACCTCGTTCGGCAGCGTCGGCACCCCGAGATCGTTGCCGACGTCGATCATCGCCTGGCGGAACCAGGACAACGCCTGATTCAAGCGCGCCATGAGCAGCGGCTGGCCGGTATTCGCCATCTGGGTGTCGTGCGTGTCGAACCCTCCGAGACGTACGAGGTAGATCTGGCGTTCGTGGTTGATGCCGGCACCGGAGCCGGGCCGCGACACCTTGATCATGCGCGCCACCATCCGCAACTGGTCGAGCAGGGTATTCGAGTAGTTGGTGCCGGCCACGGTCACCTGTGCCGATGAATTGGCGGTCGCCGAAGACTGCTGATACACGGTGCCGACTGCTCCGAAATTCGTCAACGCGGTCGACAGCGTGTTGGTCAGGTCCAGCGAGCGGGATGTCAGCTGCGCGTATTCCTTCGAGAACGGGTGGGCATAGGTCTGCGCGAGCATCAGATCCAGCGCCGCCCGCCGCTGCGATTGCAGGCCGCCGGCCGTCGCCGAGTAGTTGGACAGCGCCGTCGCGCCGCTCGTCGACATCTGATACGGATAAACGCCGTCGCCGACCAGGAAGCGCGAACTTCCGGAGATCGAGATGCAGGGCGCCAATGTCGTCAACTGATTGCCCGAAGCGACGCGCGAAGCCACTTCGCCGCCCCATCCATACGGATGGTTGGTGGCGGTGCGGCCCAGGTGCCATTGCGTGGTCTGGTCGCTGTGCGAATACAGCTGCGGCGGCTTCGCCGTCGCGTTGTAGGTGGCCTTCGTGATCGGCCGCACCAGCGTGCCGATGTTCGGGAACAGCGCCACGCGTTGCTGACCGAACAGACTGGCGAGACCCGGGTAGCCCGGATTCACGACACCACCAGGCACCTGCGGAAACGCGTAGTCGAGAAACTGCGGATGCAGGCCAAACGAATTGGCGGCGAACCCATTCGGCGTGATCGGGCGCAAGGCATTGAAGTCGAGCGCGAGACCGGTCGCACTGTTACCCGAAGGCGGATTCGCCGAAGTGTCGTAGACACCACCACGCGCCGTGCGATAGCGGTCATACAGCGACCCGGACCCCAGCGTGCCGTTGTCGCGCGGCACCAGCAGGTTCCACGAGTCGTTGCCGCCATCGAGATAGACGCACACCAGCGCACGGTAATTGCCGAATGCCTTGGACCGGGACGTTGCCGCAAGGGCATTGCCGACGACACCCAGCTGCGGCAGCAGCGCTTGTGCGGAACCGGCGATCAGGGTGGCGCTCAGGCCACGCAGAAAATCACGACGATCATTCGAGCGGCTCATGGTCACCTCAGCGCTGCACGAGAAATTCAGGGGACATCAACGCCAGGTGCACGGTCGACAACACCTTGATGTTGTCGTTCACGCCGGCGAGGCTGAACACGAGGAAATTGCGCAGGGTGGTACGGGTGTCGCTGCTCATCGTGCCGTAGAACAGGCGCACATTGATCTCGTCGAGAAACAGGTTGTATGCATTCGGACCGGTGCTGTTGGCCCCGCTGACCAAGGGCGTCAGGTCGCTGATCACGTGGTAGGCCGACGTCGTCGGCAGGGTGAACGTACCGCTCGACGTGCTGTAGCCGACCCATAGCCGATTCCATTGTTCGTTCGCCGAGGTCATCGCGGTCGTCTCGTTCGCGATCTGGAACTCCGGGGCATAGATGCCGGCGTTGGCGAGTTCGCCCGGTGGCAGGTAATCCGGCTCGTAGAAGTTGAATACCGTCGGTGCGCCAAGTGGCCGTTGCGCGAGACTGTCCTGCGGGTTGCGGATGCCCATCTGGATCTCGCCGTTGACCGCCGCGGGCGCGGTCACGCCGAAGGCACGCCAGGTAGCGGTGAGGCGCAGCAGGGGTTCGCGCAACTTGCCGTAAGGCGCCATCGGATCGGCCGGCGGCACGCGCGCTTCGTCGTCGAGCAGGATCGCGCGAACCACCGCCGCCAGGTCGCCGCGCACGTTGTGGCCATTGTCCTCGAACACGGTCGCCACCCGTTCGATGTAGGCCGGCGACGGATGGCTGGTGACGAAGCGCTGGATCAGCTGGCGCGACACGAAGGGCGCGGTGTTGGGATGGTTGAAGAGGTAGTCGAGCGTCTGGTCGATCTGGCTCAGGCAATAGGCATGGCAACGATTCAGCGCCAGCGGGCGTTGCCCGAGGACCTGTCCCGGATCGAGCGCCGGCAGCCCGGTGTTCGAGGTATGACTGGGGTTTTCGACACCGCAGACATCCGGCGATGCCGCGATCACCGCACCGCCGATGATCGTCTTCGCGCCGTAATCCATGTGCGTCGGAAAGCAGGCCATCGGAAAGTAGCTGGACGGTCCCGAAGTGAAGCCGGTGTAGTCCGGATAGGGTGTTCCCGCGGAGGGTGTGCAATTGGTGTTCGACGGCAGCCCGGTGGTCGGATTCGTGCACGTGTAGGACCAGCCGGTGAAGACGCGCGCGAGCTCGGTGATGTCGTTCTGGGTATAGGTCGGAATCGGATCCGGCCCCGCCAGCACCGGCGAGAAATCGAGATTGCGTTCGATCAGCCCGACCGTGAACAGCTGCATGATCTCGCGCGCGTAATTCTCGTCCGGCGCGCTCGGGCTGGTCGCTGCACCGGGCGTCACCTTGCGGTTGCGCCAATGACTGAGGTAGCGCCCCATCATCGGCGACTTGGTCACTTCTTCCAGCAGCGTGCGGTAGTTGCCGAAGGCGTTGCGGGCGAGGATGTCCCAGTACTCGGACACGCCGAAGTGGTCGCCGCTGAGCGCGTCCGAGCGATCGGAGACCACCAGGATCTGCGACAGCGCGTAAGCCATGCGCTGCCGCAACTGGTCGGGGCCGAACGCCGCGGTGTGGAACCAGCGGTCCACGCGCTGGCTCTGTCCGATCGCGGGCGGTGCCGGCCGCGCGGCGAGCATGTCGAGATAGGCGCGCGCCGAGGTCGGTGCCGTCGCGATCTGCTGGTCGATCCAGCCGTCGTAACTGTTGCTGCGGAACTGCCCGATCGAGGCGCGACTGGGCCCGAACGTCGCCTGGGTCAGGAAGCGCGCGGCCTCGGCGTCGGTTGCCGGCACGAAGTACTTCGCCTCGAAACCGGCGGTGTGCCCGCCGAAGATGGTGTCGTCGCCGGCATGCGCCTGCAGCGCACTGCCCAGCAACAGCGAAAACGCAAGAACTCGGAGCAGCGACATCGCAATACCCAATCGGACAGCGGGAGTGCAGATGCTAGCGGCGTCCGGTTTTCACGACGTGACCGGCTGCACAAGACAACCGGCCGGCTGGCGGCGGAGCGGCGGCAGTGCACCGCCCCGGCCAGGTCGCAGGTCAGGCCGCCTTGGGCGCCTCGAACTGCTCTTCCTCGGTCGAGCCATGCAGCGCGGCCAGCGAACTGTGGCCGCCGGCGATCACCTCGTTGATCTTGTCGAAGTAACCGACGCCGACTTCGCGCTGATGCTTGGCCGCGGTGTAGCCAAGCTTCTCGTCGGCGAATTCCTGCTCCTGCAGTTCGACGTAGGCCGCCATCTGGCGATCCTTGTAGCCGCTCGCGAGCTTCCACATCGAGTGGTTGAGCGCATGGAATCCGGCCAGCGTGATGAACTGGAACTTGTAGCCCATCGCCGCAATGGCCTTTTGGAATTCCGCGATCGTCTTCTCGTCGAGGTTCTTCTTCCAGTTGAAGCTCGGCGAGCAGTTGTAGGCCAGCAGCTTGCCCGGGAACTTCGCGTGGATGGCATCGGCGAACTGCTTCGCTTCGGCCAGGCTCGGGGTCGAGGTCTCGCACCAGATCAGATCCGCATACGGCGCGTAGGCCAAGCCACGCGAAATCGCCTGCTCGATGCCCATGTTGGTCTCGAAGAAGCCTTCGACGGTGCGCTTGCCGTTGCAGAACGGCTTGTCGTTGTCGTCGACGTCGCTGGTGATCAGGGCCGCGCCCATGGCGTCGGTGCGCGCGACGATCACGCTCGGCACGCCGGCGATGTCGGCCGCGAGGCGCGCCGCCACGAGCTTCTGCACCGCTTCCTGGGTCGGCACCAGCACCTTGCCGCCCATGTGGCCGCACTTTTTGGCGCTGGCGAGCTGGTCTTCCCAATGCACGCCCGAGGCACCGGCTTCGATCATGTGCTTCATCAATTCGAAGGCATTCAGCACGCCACCGAAGCCGGCTTCGGCATCAGCCACGATCGGTTGCAGCCAGTCGATGTCGTCACGGCCTTCGGCGTGATGGATCTGGTCCGCGCGCAGCAACGTGTTGTTGATGCGGCGCACGACGTCCGGCACCGAGTCGACCGGATACAGCGACTGGTCGGGATACATCGCACCGGCGGTGTTGGCGTCCGCCGCGACCTGCCAGCCGGACAGATAGATCGCCTTGAGCCCGGCCTTGACCTGCTGCATGGCCTGGTTGCCGGTCATCGCGCCAAGCGCGTTCACGAACGGCTCGGTATGGAGGTAATGCCAGAGCTTCTCGGCGCCGCGCTTGGCGAGCGTGTGCTCGACATGCACGGATCCGCGCAGGCGGACCACGTCTTCGGCGCTGTAGCCGCGCTTGACGCCGGCCCAGCGCGGATTGCTGGCCCAGTCCAGTTTGATTTGTTCGGCAGTGGGGAGCGTGGTCTTCATGATCTACCTCGGGGCTGTGTCGTCGGGGAGGACGGGGAAATTCGGATGGAATCTGGGCTTCCTGCCCCCTCCCTTCGCGCAGCGAGGGGAGGGTTGGGGTGGGGTCGTTTTTCGGCGAACGAGCCGACCCCCTCCCGACCTCCCCCTTGCTTCGCAAAGGGGAGGAGAACGAACTCAGGGCAACAGCTCGTAACAAGGCAGCGTCAGGAACTCGACAAGGTCATCGGCGTGCGTCCATGCCGACAACAGTGCGACGGCTTCGTCGAACATTTGCTCGCCTGGCAGACCCGCGGGATCGACGCGGCTGCGGATCGCCGCGATCGCGGCGTCGAAGGCGGCGAAGTCGAGTGGCGTGCCGTCGTCGAACGTCAGCCCACCGACATGCAGCCACTGCCACAACTGCGCGCGTGAAATCTCCGCGGTGGCGGCGTCTTCCATCAGGTGGTGGATCGGCACGCAGCCGAGACCGTCGAGCCAGGCTGCGACATAACGCACGCAGACATCGATGTTGTTGAGAAACCCGGTGCGGGTGATGCTGCCGCTGCTTGGGGTGATCAGCGCGTCGCGCGTCACCGTCACGTCGTCGCGGGTCACGTGCAACTGGTTCGGCGTCGCCATGCCGGCGTCGAAGATGCCCTGGGCGATCGGAATCAGGCCCGGATGCGCGACCCAGGTCCCGTCGTGCCCCGCCGACACTTCGCGCTGCTTGTCGGCGCGCACCTTGGCCATCGCGATCTCGTTCGCTTCCGGGTCGCGACTGATCGGAATCTGCGCGGCCATGCCGCCCATCGCGAACGCGCCGCGACGATGACAGACGCGGATCAGCCATTCCGAATACGCTTTCAGGAAAGGCACGGTCATGCCGATCTGGGTGCGCTCGGGCAACACGCGATCACGATGCGCCCGGAAGGTCTTGAGGTAGCTGAAGATGTAGTCCCAGCGCCCGCAGTTCAAACCGACGATGCGGCCGCGCAGCGCGTGCAGGATCTCGTCCATCTCGAACACCGCGGGCAAAGTCTCGATCAGCACCGTCGCCTTGATCGTGCCGATCGGCAGGCCGAGGCGCACTTCGACGAAGGCCATCACCTCGTCCCACAAGGCCGCTTCCCGGTGGCTCTGCAGTTTCGGCAGGTAGAAGAACGGGCCGAGACCCTTCGCGGCCAGCGTGGTCGCGTTGTGCAGGGCGAACAGGGCCAGATCGAACAGCGAACCGCTGATGCGCTGGCCGTCGACCATCACGTGCTTCTCGTCGAGATGCCAACCGCGCGGTCGCACCATCAGCACCGTCTTCGAGTCGGGCTTCAGCGCGTAGTGCTTGCCTTCGGGCGAGGTGTATTCGATCGCACCGGCGACCGCATCGCGCAGGTTCTGCTGGCCCTCGAGCATCGCCTCCCAGACCGGGCTGGACGAATCCTCGAAGTCGGCCATGAACACCTTCGCGCCCGAATTCAGCGCATTGATGATCATCTTGCGGTCGACCGGCCCGGTGATCTCGACGCGGCGGTCGCGGATCGCTTCCGGAATCTCGGCGACGCGCCAGTCGCCGTCGCGGATGGCCTGGGTCTCGGGCAGGAAGTCCGGCAGCTCGCCGGCGTCGAAGCGCGCCTGGCGTTCGCGACGCGCAGCCAGCAGCGCTTGGCGGGTCGGTTCGAAGCGGCGATGCAGTTCCGTCAGCAGTTCGAGTGCCGCGGCGGTCAGCACGGCCGCATGGGCGGCGGTCGCGGACGGCTGTGCGGCAATGGCGGAAGGCGATGCTGCGGACATACGAATTCCTTGGTGGTTCGCGGGTCCGACCGGAATGCCCTCCACATTCCTGCCGATGCACGGACGCTACGCCGGCGGCACTGGTTTGACAAACCGAATGTTTCAATGCGATGTATTAACATCGTCAAATATTTCGCAAGCCTCTGATATGCCAACCCAAAAAAAGAACAAGCGTTCGATTGAGATCCTGATGGAAGCGCCTGCCGCGCCGAAACGGCGACGCCGTCGGGGCGAGGGCGAGACGCGTTTCTACTACAAGGGCAATCGCCTGAAGCAGCTGCGGGCGTTCTGCATGAGCGCCAAGCTGGGCACGTTTTCACGCGCGGCCGAAGCCCTGTTCCTGAGCCAGCCCTCGATCAGCCTGCAGATCGGCGCGCTCGAACGCGAACTCGGGGTGCTGCTGATCGATCGCGGCAGCCGACGCATCCAGCTCACCCGCGAGGGCCAGACCCTGTACGACCTCGCCCTGCCGCTGATCGAGGGGTTCGATGGCATCGACGAGAGCTTTCGCGGCAAGCTGGTCGGCATGGACGCGGGCGAACTGACGATCGCCGCCGGTACCTCGACCATCCAGTACCTGCTGCCGAATCTGGTGCAGGCGTTCCGCGAGCGTTATCCGAAGGTGCGTCTGCACCTGGTCAACGTCACCGGCAACGAAGGCCTGACGATGATGCGCACCGATACCGCCGATTTCGCGGTCGGATCGATGATCGACGTGCCCAACGATCTGGCCTACGAGGCGGTGTACCACTTCGATCCGATGCTGATCACGCCGCCGAATCATCCGCTGATGCAGAAGACCGACATCCGCCTCGAAGACCTGTCGCCCTACGGCCTGATTCTTCCCGCACGCCGCTTGACCACCTACCGACTCGTCGACCTGATCTTCCAGCAGGCGCGCGTGCCGTATCAGGTCGGCATCGAGGTCGGTGGCTGGGAAGTCATCAAGCAATACGTGTCGATGGGACTCGGCATCTCGATCGTCACCGGCATCTGCCTGCGTCCCGAGGATCGCCTCGAAGTCCGCAACATGCGCGCCTGGTTTCCGCAGCGCAGCTACGGCGTGGTCATGCGCAAGGGCAAATACCTGAGCCCGCAGGCGCGGGCCTTCATCGACCTGATCAAGCCCGGCCTCTTCACCCGCCGCGACTGGTTCGAGTCCGGGCATTCGGAGCGCTGAGTCAGCGCCCCGGCGTTCCGCCTCAACGCTTCTTAGCGGGCAACTTCTTCGCCACGGTCTTCTTTGCCGGCGCAGTCTTGGCCGCAGGCTGCTTGGTCGCGGCTTTCTTCGCAGGCGCGGCTTTCTTCGCCACCGGTTTCGAGGCCGCCGGGGCCGCGCCGGCCAACCAGGCCAGCACTTCCTCGGCATGGGTCTCGGGCTTGACCTTGTCCCAGACCTGTTCGACCTTGCCGTCGGCGTCGATCGCGAAGGTGGCGCGGGCGATGCCCATGTACTTGCGGCCGTACAGCGACTTCTCGACCCAGACGCCGAAGCCATTGATGGCGACATGCTCGGGGTCGGCGATCAGCGGGAAATTGAGCTGGTACTTGCCGACGAACTTGCCGTGCGACTTGGCGTCGTCGGCACTGACGCCATACACACGCACCTTGGACGCATCGAATTTCGGCAAGGCGTCACGGAACGCGCAGGCTTCCTTGGTGCAACCGGGCGTGTCGTCCTTCGGGTAGAAATAGAGCACCGCACGCGCGCCTTTCAGCGTCTTCGGCGATACACGTTCACCGCGGTCAGTGACGAGATCGAAGTTCGGAATGCGGTCGCCTGTCTTCAGCATGTCGGTTCTCCGGAAAACGCCAAGGAAATCACGCGTCACGTCGACGCGACGTCATCACACGCCGCGGTGCTTGCCGATGTAGGGCGCGTACCAGGCACGAATGCGCGCCATGTCGGCCTCCATGTCATCGGTCATCGTGAACATCTCGCCGATGCCGAAGACCTTGTCCGGGTAGTGGATGTAGATGCAGCACACCGGCACGTTGGCCTTGCGGGCGATGTGCCAGAAACCGGACTTCCATTTTTTTACCGCCTTGCGTGTGCCTTCA
>ERZ724516.2454-NODE-2454-length-10455-cov-4.510481_pt1 | contig 10455 bp, 11 predicted proteins | sample MGYA00376049_ERZ724516 | MGnify/ENA primary metagenome ERZ724516 (study PRJEB28724, sample SAMN07190886) | activated sludge metagenome | isolation source: activated sludge of sewage treatment plant in Hong Hong | place: USA: Christiansburg, Virginia | collected... | reverse complement strand
TGATGGGCGCGCTGTCGGCACTGATCGTCGGCCCCTGCGTCGCTGCGCCGCTGGCCGGTGCGCTGCTTTACATCGGGCAGACCGGCGACGCCGTTTTTGGCGGCGCGGCTCTGTTCGTCATGGCCCTCGGCATGGGCGCGCCGCTCATCGCCGTCGGCATTGCCGGTGGTTCGCTGCTGCCCAAGACCGGACCATGGATGGAAGGCGTCAAGAAGGCTTTCGGCGTGTTGCTGCTGGCCACCGCCGTCTGGCTCGTTTCGCCGGTCGTCCCGCCGGTGGCTTCGATGCTGGCGTGGGCGGCGCTGCTCATCATCCCGGCCATCTACCTCCACGCTCTCGACCCGCTACCGCCGCACGCCAAAGGCTGGCACCGTTTCTGGAAGGGCATCGGCATCGTCATGCTGCTGTCCGGAGCCGCCCTGCTGATCGGCGCACTGGCCGGTGGCCGCGACCCGTTGCAACCTTTGGCAGCCTTGCGTGGGCAAACTGTAGCCGCTACAGAAAAACACCTGCCTTTTGAGCGTGTCACTTCCGTGACCGACCTGGACGCAAGAATCAAGGCCGCCGGCCGCCCAGTGATGCTCGATTTCTACGCCGATTGGTGCGTATCGTGCAAGGAAATGGAGCGTTTTACCTTCTCGGACCCCGCGGTTCAGGCAAAACTGGCCGGATTTACGTTATTGCAAGCTGATGTGACAGCGAACTCGGCCGAAGATAAGGCTTTGTTGGCCAAATTCAAACTTTTTGGCCCGCCAGGCATCATTTTCTATGATGCCAATGGCCAGGAAATCAAGACGGTGCGCATCGTCGGTTTCCAAAATGCCGGACAGTTCCAGAAAAGCCTGCAGCAACTTGGAACGACGGGATAGGGCTTCGCTGAAGGTAAAAGGCCCGCGCCCCGCCGGCGTGGCGCCTTGTCCGGGGCAAATCTTTGGAAAATATGGCCTTTCGGCTAAAATCAGCAGGTTATGGAATCCATTGGCCTGATTCGCGATTTTCTCAAGGACCGCCTCGGCGTCGAGCCGGACAACGTCGTTCCTGGCGCCCTGCTAGCTGAGCTCGGCGTAGACTCGCTGATGATGCTCGAGCTGATGTTCGAGTTCGAGGACCGTTTCGGCATCAAGCTTTCCCGCGATATCAAAACCCCCCGGACGGCAGGCGAGACGGTTTCGCTGATGGACGGGCTGATTGCCAAGTCAAAGAGCTGAGCGATGAGCCAGCGGCGGGTGGCGATTACTGGCCTTGGACTGGTCAGTCCTTACGGTGGCGACCTCCCTGATTTCTTCACGCGCCTGTGCGCCGGCGAATCCGCTGTCGGCTACCTGCTCACCGAAGACGTGCCCCGGCCTTTGTCCATGCCCTTCGTCACCAGCCCTGGCTTCGATCCCGCTGTGGTGCTCGGCAAGCCGCTCGCCAGCATGATGGACCGCTACGCGCAGTTCGGCATGGCTGCTGCGTTCAGCGCCTGGGACGATGCAGGCCTGCCGCGCAAGAGCGAAGGCGAATCCCGTGATACCTGGGGCGTTGCCTGGGGCACCGCGCTGGGCGGCACAATGGCCTACGAACACGGCTACAGAGAGCTATGGCAACGCGGGCGCGAACGCCTGTCGCCGTTGACTGTCGTACTCGGCATGAACAACGGGGCCAATGCTCACATCTCCATTCAGCTCGGGCTGGGCGGCGTCAGCATGAGCCACACGGTGGCCTGCGCCTCGTCGGCCATTGCCATCGGCGAAGCTTTCCGTCGCGTGCGCAGCGGCGAGGCAACGATCATGGTGACCGGCGGCTCCGACGTGCCGCAGGCCTACGGGGTGGCCCGTGCCTGGGAAGCACTGCGCGTCATGGCACCGGGCGATGCCGAGACCTCGGCCACCGCCTGCCGACCATTTTCGGCAGATCGTCGCGGCCTCGTGCTCGGTGAGGGCGGGGCAGCGCTGGTTCTCGAAGACTGGGAGCATGCCATAGCCCGCGGCGCCCGCATCCATGGCGAAATTGTCGGCTACGGCACGACCTGTGACCACAGCCATCTCGTTCGTCCGGAAACCGAAGGGCAGGTCCGCGCCATCCATCTCACGCTGGCCGATGCCGGGCTGAGCATAGCGGATATCGATTACGTCAATGCGCATGGCACGGCGACAGCGGAAGGCGACCCGATTGAAGTCGCAGCACTGAAGGCTGTTTTCGGCGACGGCGCTGCCTCTCTGCCAGTCAGCGCCACCAAGTCGATGCATGGCCACCTGCTCGGCGGTTCAGCGGCGATCGAAGCCATCGTCACCGTTCTCGCATTGCGCGATCAAGTCATTCCGCCGACCGCCCATCTCGGCGAACTCGACCCGACCTGTATCGGCGTCGACCATGTAACGACGGCCCGTCACGGCCGGCCGCTGCGTGCAGCCCTCTCCAATTCCTTCGCTTTTGGCGGCAGCAACGCGGTCCTCGCGTTCCGCGCCGTCGAGCTGTAACCCCCTCGGAAGCACCGCCATGTCTGAAGCCATTTCCCCGGAAGTCATCGAAGCCCTGCTGCCAGAGGTCGCCGAATTGATCGTCACGGCGCTCAATCTCGACATGCCGCCGGCCGACATCGAGCCGGATGCGCCGCTGTTCGGCGAAGGCCTCGGCCTCGACTCGATCGACGTACTCGAAATCTCGCTGGTCGTTTCGAAAAAGTACGGCTTTCAGCTCAAATCGGACAATGAGGACAACCTGCGCATCTTCTCGTCGCTGCGCGCCCTGACCACCCATATCGCCTCCCAGCGCACGAAATGACCCTGTCCCCGGGCCAGTTGCTGCGCGGCCTGGCCGTTGTCGTCTTTCTCGTTGTCTGGGCTGTGCTGGCCCATAGCGGAAGCGCCGGCGAAGGCTCGGCCGACCTCTCGGTACTGCTCGGCGTAGCCCCCATTGTCGCTGCCCTCGGCCTGCTGCTCTGGCGCAGCAGCCACCTGCTGCTGACCGGCATCGGCGTGCTCGCCATGCTTGGCGGCCTCGTGTGGTATTGGCCAACCCTGCGCGAAAACATCGCACTGCTTTTTTTCATACAGCACCTCGGCACCAACCTGGCGCTGGGCACCCTGTTCGGGCGCAGCCTGCTCGGCAGCGGCGAAGCCCTCATCACCCAACTCGCCCGCGCCGTACATCAGCATGATCTTTCTGATCTGAAACGCCGCTACACGCGGCGTGCGACGGTGGCCTGGACGCTGTTTTTCCTGATCAACGCACTGATCTCGGCCATCCTTTGGCTGTTTGCACCACTCTCGGTTTGGTCCACCTTCGCCAACCTGCTGTCGGCCCCGCTGCTTGCCGCCATGTTCGTTGGCGAACATATCTGGCGCCTCAAGGCCCTGCCGCCGGAAGAGCGGCCGAGCATCGCCCAGGTCGCTCGTGCCTACAGCATGCGCAGCCAGCAGAAGGCATCAGCGACCGATCTGCAAACGCCGAATCCCCCCGCCAATCCGTCATGACTTCCGTTCCGCTGCTCACCCACAGCGACCTTGATGCCGTATTTGCCTGGGCAACAAACGGCCCGGTCAGCGTCAGCGACTACGTCGCCGATGCCTACCGGCTGGGCGAACAATTGCCGGCCACCGGCCATCTGCTCAACCTCTGCCACGACCGCTACCGCTTTGCCGTCGGCTTCGCGGCCGGCATGCTGCGCGGCATGACCAGTCTGCAACCGTCGTCGCAATCGCCGGAAACCTTTCGCCGCCTGCAGGCCGAGTATCCCGACCTGATTTGCCTGTGCGACGGCCCCACCGATACGCTCGACTTGCCGCGCATCGATTTTCCAGCCATTTCTGCGGTCGACCGGAAAAATCAGCCAAGAACGAAACTGGCCATTCCAGCGTTTCCCGCCGACCACCTTGCCGCCATCCTGTTCACCTCCGGCTCGACCGGCCTGCCACAGGCCCAGCGCAAGACCTGGGGCAAACTCGTCGCCAACGGCCGGGCCGAAGCCGTTGCGCTCGGTCTCGACCGCCAGCCGCACGCCATCGTCGGCACTGTTCCGGTGCAGCACAGCTATGGCTTCGAATCGACCTTCCTGCTCGCCCTGCACGGCGGCTGCGCCTTCTGGGCCGGCAAGCCGTTCTATCCGCAGGACATCGCCGGCGCGCTGGCCGCCGTTCCCCAGCCGCGCCTCCTTGTCACCACGCCTTTCCACCTCTCGGCGCTGCTCTCGGCCGAAATCGAACTGCCGCCGGTTGATCTGTTGCTATCGGCCACCGCACCGCTATCGACAACGCTGGCCGCCGATGCAGAAGCGCGCACCGGCGCCCCGATGCATGAAATCTACGGCTCGACCGAATCCGGCCAACTGGCCAGCCGGCGCACTACCGATGGTGCCGCCTGGACGCTGCTGCCGGGCGTCCGGCTCGAGCAGGTCGGCGAAGATACCGTCGCCTGCGCCGGCCACGTCGAAGGCCGCGTCGCGCTCTCCGACCGCATCGAACCACTGTCCGACCAGCGTTTCCTGCTCCACGGCCGCCACACCGATCTCGTCAACATCGCTGGCAAACGCACATCGCTGGCCTATCTCAATCACCAGCTTGGCGCCGTGCCCGGCGTCGTCGATGGTGCCTTCTTTTTGCCTGACGAGGAGGCGCCGGACGGCATCACGCGCCTGACCGCCTTTGTCGTCGCGCCCGGCCTGAGCGCCCGGCAAATCACTGTCGAATTGCGCCAGCGCATCGACGCCATCTTCCTGCCCCGGCCGCTCGTCCTCGTCGACAAGCTGCCGCGCAACAGCACCGGCAAGCTGCCGCGCGGCGATCTGCAAGCGCTGTATGTCGAGAAAGTCAGCCATGGCGGACGCTGACTATCGCTGGCTGGTCCCGGCTGACCATCCGACCTTCGCCGGCCATTTTCCCGGCAACCCCATCGTGCCCGGCGTCGTGCTGCTCGACCGCGCCATCCTGTTCGCCGAAGAAATGCTGGGGCAGCCTGGCCTCAACTGGCAGGTCGGCAACGCCAAGTTTTTCAGCCCTGTTTTACCAGAGGAAGCGCTCACTTTCGTTTTAACGACGAAACCAAGCGGGGCCATTTCCTTCACTGTGCGTGCCGCCGAGCGCGACGTCGCCTCCGGCAGCCTGAGTCCAGTCGCACGATGAGCCAGAAAGATCCGACTGACGCCGCCTGGATGCAGCAGCAGGAGCGCAGCAATATGGCCATCCTGAAACTCATGGTCTGGATTTCGCTGACCTTCGGGCGCCGGGTTGGCCGGATTGTTCTCTACGGCATTGCCGCCTATTTCGTCCTGTTCTCTCCACGTGCCCGCCGCTCAAGTCGCGACTACCTGCATCTGGCGCTCAACCGCTGGGCCGAGTGGTCGGACGGTTTTCGCCATGTTTTCAGCTTCGCGAGCACCATCCACGACCGGATCTACCTGCTCAACGACCGTTTCGACCTCTTCAACATCGAGGTCATCGGCAATGAAGCCGTCCAGAAAGTGGCGGCCGAGCACCCCGGCGCCCTGCTCATCGGCGCCCATCTCGGCAGTTTCGAAGTCCTGCGCGCCGTCGGGCGAGGGCAGCAGGGCCTCAAGGTGGCGATGATGATGTACGAAGATAACGCCCGCAAAATCAACGCGACGCTTGAAGCGATCAACCCGGCTGCCACCCAGGACATCATCCCGCTCGGCCGCATGGATTCGATGCTGCAGGCCCGCGACAAGCTCGACGAGGGCTATCTTGTCGGCATGCTGGCCGACCGTGGGCTGGGCGACGATGCCACGGTCGACTGCGATTTTCTCGGCAAACCGGCGCCTTTCCCGCTCGGCCCATTCCGCATGGCCGCCATGCTGCGGCGCCCGGTATTTTTCATGACCGGCCTCTATCTGGGCGGTAACCGCTACCAACTGCACTTCGAACCAATCGCCGATTTTTCGCAAACGACACGCGAAGAACGCGACACGGCAATCCACGCTGCCATGCAACACTACGCCGACCGTTTGACCCATTATTGCCGTCTGGCGCCGTATAACTGGTTCAATTTCTTCGATTTCTGGCAGAAAAAATGATCAAACGTCTCCTCGGCTGTCTTTTTCTGCTGGCTATGGCCCTGCCGGCCAGCGCCGCCTTCGATGTTGGCCAGCTCATGACCGACCTCGCCAAAAACAAGGGTGGCAAGGCAAAATTTACCGAGAAAAAATACATCTCGCTGCTCGACAAGCCCGTCGTTTCGTCCGGAGAAATGAGCTACACGGCGCCCGACCGGCTCGAAAAACGGACCTTGGTGCCCAAGGTGGAGACGCTGTTGCTCGACAAGGACATGCTGTCCATCGAACGCGAGAAGCAGAAACTCAGCATCAATCTGGCCAACCAGCCCGAGGCGCTGGCCTTCGTGGACAGCATCCGCGGCACGCTGTCCGGCAATCGGGCGGCGCTGGAAAAAAATTACGCCCTTCATTTATCGGGGAGTTCAGACAAGTGGGTGCTCACACTACTCCCCAGTGACCAGAAAATCGCCACGCTCGTGCTGCGCATCACGGTCAGTGGCAGCAAGGGTCTGGTGCGCAGCATCGAATACCTGCAGGCCGATGGTGACCGTTCGGTGCTCAACATGGAGCCGATCGAGACCAAATGAGCGCGGCGGCCCGTGCCTTCCTGATCTGGCTGCTGGCCATGCTGGCCGGGGCAGCCGTGGTCTGGAACAGCCACTTTTCGGCCGACATGTCGTTTTTCCTGCCGGCCCGGCCGAGCGCGGCGCAGCAGGTGCTGGTCGATCAGCTGAAGGAGGGCGCCGTCACCCGGCTGCTCATGGTCGCCATCGAAGGCGGCGATGCGGCGCAACGAGCGACGGTTTCGCGCCAATTGCACGGTCGACTGGAAAAATTGTCCAAATTCGTCAGTGTGCAGAATGGCCAGTCCGGCAGCCTCGATGCCGACCGCGACTTCCTGTTCCGCCACCGCTACCTGCTTAGCCCGGCCGTCAAGCCCGAACGTTTCACCGTCGACGGCCTGCGCGAGAGCATCGCCAACAGCGTCGACCTGCTCGCCTCGCCGGCCGGCATGATGATCAAGCCGCTGCTGCCGCGCGATCCGACCGGCGAGATGATGGAACTGCTCTCCGGCCTCAACGCCGGCGCCCAGCCCAATGTGCGTGAGGGTGTCTGGGCATCGCGCGACGGCGAGCGGGCCATGCTGCTGATCCAGAGCGCCGCCCTTGGCTCCGACACCGATGCCCAGGAACAGGCCATCGCCACCATTCACAGCCAGTTTGCCGATTGCACCCGCGAGGCCGGCGTCAGCAACGCGCGGATCGTGATTTCCGGGCCCGGCGTCTTCGCCGTCAAATCGCGGGAAACGATCAAGAGCGAAGTCAGCAAGCTGTCGGCGATCAGCACGCTGGCCATCATCGCTGTGCTGTTCTTCGTCTATCGCTCGGGCCGCCTGCTCACCCTCGGCCTGCTGCCCGTGGTCAGCGGCGCGCTGGCCGGCATCGTCGCCGTCAGCCTCGCCTACGGAACGGTCTTCGGCATCACCGTCGGCTTCGGCTCGGCGCTGATCGGTGAGGCCGTCGATTACTCGATCTACTATTTCGTCCAGTCCGGCCGGCGCGGCGCGGCCGAATGGCGGGCGCGCTTCTGGCCGACCGTCCGCCTCGGCGTGCTGACTTCCGTTTGCGGCTTCGCAGCGCTGCTCTTTTCCGGCTTCCCGGGCCTCGCCCAGCTTGGCCTGTACTCGCTGAGCGGCGTGCTGGTCGCCGCGCTGGTCACCCGCTTCATCCTGCCGGCACTGGCCGGCAACGATCATCCGGTCCGCGACCTGAGCCACCTGGCCCCACCGCTCAAACAGGGCATCCAGGTCATGCAAAAGCTGCGCTGGCCGATCATTCTGCTCACCGTCGCTGCAGCCACGATTCTCGTCATCAACCGTGATCAACTTTGGCACCCGAACCTGTCGGCGTTGAGCACGGTCAGCGCTGATGACGCGGCGACCGACATGGCGCTGCGCGCCGACATTGGCGCCCCGGATTCGCGCTACATGGCCGTCATCACGGCGCCGGATCGCGAATCCGCATTGCAGGCGGCCGAGCGGGCAGGGCAGCAGCTTGATGCGCTGGTTGCCCAAGGGATCATCGGCGGTTACGACAGCCCGGCCCGTTTCCTGCCCAGCCAGGCCAAGCAGGCCAGCCGCCGGGCCAGCCTGCCGGCCGGCGACGAACTGGCCGCCCGTCTGCAAGTGGCACAGGTTGATTCGCCGCTCGCCGCCAACAAGCTAGCCCCTTTCCTCGACGAAGTGGCCAAGGCAAAAGGGCAGGGCGATGTCACCCGCGAATCGCTCAACGGCACCAGCCTGGCGCTGGCCGTGGATTCGCTGCTCATGCAGCGCGCCGAAGGCTGGAGCGTGCTGCTGCCACTGCGTCCGCCCGCCGGCGACACGGGCGTCGACATCAATATCGAGCCGGTGCGGGCAGCGCTGGCCGGCAGCAGTGCGCTGCTCATCGACATGAAGTCGGAATTCGACCGGCTTTACAACGATTACCTCGACGAAGCAACGCTGCTCTCGCTGGCCGGCTTCGTCGCCATCGTCGCGCTGCTCGGCGCCGCGCTGCGCTCGCCCCGCCGGCTGGGTGCCGTCCTGTTGCCGCTGCTCCTCGCCGTCATTCTCGTCATCGCGGGCGTGCACCTCGCGGGCGAACAGCTGCACCTCATGCACCTGATCGGCATGTTGCTGATCGTCGCTGTCGGCTCCAATTACGCGCTGTTTTTCGACCGCGCCGGCAACGAGGATCGCCTTGATCCGCCGACGCTGGCCTCGATGGCCATCGCCAACCTGACCACCGCCATCGGCTTCGGCACGCTCGCCCTGTCTAGTGTGCCGGTCTTGCACGCCATCGGTATCACCGTAGGCCCGGGCGCCGTGCTGGCGCTGATGCTGGCGGCCTGTTTTTCGGAGCGCGAACGTGACTGAGCCAACCGCCACGGTCAACCGGGAAAAACAGCCAAAAATGAAATCTCACGTTTCACGTGAAACCGCCGCATGAGCACCGAACTCCGTACCCTCCGCCATGATGGAGGCGGCGATAGCCTTCTCGTACTGCTTCCCGGCGCCTACATGACGCCCGAGCACTTCGTGAAAAATGGTTTTTTTGCCGATGCCAGCGTCCGCCACCTCAAACTCGACATCGTCGCCGTCGATCTCGGCCTTAATGCCGTATCGAGCGGGGACGCGCTACCGGCGTTCATCGAGCAGATACTCATCCCAGCCCGCGCCAGCTATCGGCAGGTCTGGCTTGGCGGCATCTCGCTTGGCGGCCTGTTGGCGCTTGGGCTCAACGCCGATCATCCCGGCCTCGTCGATGGCCTGTGCCTGATCGCGCCTTACCCCGGCAGCCGCCTGACCACCAACGCCATCAAGCGGGCCGGTGGCCTTGAGGTGTGGGAGCCGACAGAAATCGACCTGGCCGACCCCGAGTTCCGCGCGTATCGCTGGCTCAAGGCCCCGCCGGCCGGTTTCCCGGTTTTCGTTGGCTACGGCACGGAAGACCGCTTCGCCGAGGGCATGCAGGCCATCGCCGAACGCTTCCCGCCTGCCGCCCGCTGCGCCTTGCGGGGGGATCACGATTGGCCGGTGTGGCGCGATTTATGGGAACATTTCCTTAACCTTGGCCACTTCGCCACCTGACATGCCGACGCCCTGGAAACCCACCTTCGCCATCAAAGCCACGCTCGCCCTGCACGCTGCAGCCGCCCTCGGCTGCCTGATCGCGCCGTCGGTCTGGCCGTGGGCGGTCGGCGCGCTGGTCATCAACCACGCCATCATTACCACGGCCGGCCTGCTTCCGCGCACGACGCTGCTTGGTCCCAACCTCAACCGCCTGCCGGACGACGCCGTCGCCCGCCGCGAAGTCGCCATCACCATCGACGACGGCCCGGACCCGGACGTCACGCCGCAAGTCCTCAACCTGCTCGATGCTGCCAACGCCAAGGCCACCTTTTTCTGCATCGGCTGGCGCGCCCGCGAGAATCCGGCACTGTGCCTCGAGATCGTCGCCCGCGGCCACCGCGTCGAGAACCATGGCGACTCGCATTCCAAGGTATTCGCCTTCTTTGGCCCCGGCCGCATGAAGGCCGATATCGCTGCCGCGCAAGCCACCTTCACCGACATCACAGGCCAGACGCCGCGCTATTTCCGTGCCACGGCCGGTCTGCGCAATCCTTTCCTCGACGCCGTCCTGCATGGCCTCGGCCTCAAGCTGGCAAGCTGGACGCGCCGCCCCTACGACACGCGCTGTGGCGAACCGGAAACGGTATTGCAACGCCTGACCCTTAATCTGGCGCCCGGCGACATCCTGCTCATGCACGACGGCCATGCTGCCCGCACGGCGGACGGCCAGCCCGTCATCCTCACCGTGCTGCCGCGCCTGCTCGCCACACTCCGCGACCATCAACTCAACCCCGTCACGCTGCCCGATCCAACCTCATGACCAAGCGTTTCCTGCGCACCCTGCTCGATGAAG
>ERZ724516.2453-NODE-2453-length-10460-cov-4.217492_pt1 | contig 10460 bp, 10 predicted proteins | sample MGYA00376049_ERZ724516 | MGnify/ENA primary metagenome ERZ724516 (study PRJEB28724, sample SAMN07190886) | activated sludge metagenome | isolation source: activated sludge of sewage treatment plant in Hong Hong | place: USA: Christiansburg, Virginia | collected... | reverse complement strand
CTCGCCACAATCCTCGCGGAAGCGATCACACACCGCATCCTTGACGCGTAGCGTAACGAAATCTAGCGACTTCAGCGGACACTTGATCGCCGTCGTCACCACCCGCATCGTCCGCGTCACCGGAAAACGGTTCGGCCACAACTGGCGCACGGCCAGCCGGTAGATATCTTCTTCCTTCTGGTACGGTCCCTTGACGATGTGCCAGAGGATGCGGGTGGCGATTCGCGATTCCAGATTGGCCCGGTAACAGATGCTCCAGTCACCTGAAAAAAAGACGCCGCCATGGGTCGACCGCAGTTCTTCGCCGCCGACGGCCCGCAGTTCTTCGAGCAACAGTTCTTCGAGCCCGCGCGGGCAGATGGCAAAGTATGTGTTCATGTCAGAAAGGTTTTAGAACAACCAGAAAAAGAACGATCAGCAGCACGATGACGGGCAGTTCGTTGTAAAAGCGGAACCAGACGTGGGATTTGGCGTTATTGCCAGCCAAGAAAGCCTTGAGCACGCGACCGCAATGCCAGTGATAGATCGCCAGACCCGCAACCAGCGTGGTCTTGGCGTGCAACCAGCCGCCGCTGAAGCCGTAGCCGAACCATAGCCAGAGTCCGCTGAGTATCGCCAGAAAACCGAGCGGGGTCATGAATTTGTAGAGCTTGTTCGCCATCAGCAACAGCCGGTCGCGCTCGGCCAAGCTGTCGGCCGGCACCATGGCGAGATTGACGAAAATCCGGGGGAGGTAGAACAGGCCGGCAAACCAGGATACAACCATCCAGATATGCAGGGCTTTCAGGACGAGCATGAGTTTCTCCTTGCAAGCGCCTCGGCAATCCCGTCGTCTATGGTCGGGTAGGCAAGACGCAGTTTCAGTTCTGTCTTGAGACGTTGATTTCCGATGCGCCGCGATTCGCGCATGAAAGACATCTGCATTGGCGACAGACGCGTTTCCGCTTCGCGCCGGCTCAAACGCGGCGGCGGGGGCAAAGCAAATGCAGCAGCAACGCGCTCGAAATAGTCGGCCATGCGCAGATCGGAATCGTCGACAACGTTGATGGCACGGTTGGCGCCACCCAAATGTAATGCGGCCACGCAGGCAGCCGCCAGATCCTCGGCATGGATGTGATTGGTATACACATCATCGGCCGCCACCAGAGCTGGCAAGCCTTTATTCAGACGCTCCACCGGCAGGCGAGCGGCAGCATAAATACCGGGTGCCCGGAGAATGAGGAGTTGTACGCCATTGCGCTGCGCCCAGCGACGCAGGCAGCGCTCGGCATCGACCCGGCGGCCCGCCCGGGCACTTTCCGGATTGAGCCGCCGGGTTTCGTCGATAACGGCCCCACCGCAATCGCCGTAAACCCCCGTCGTACTTACGTAAACGAAGCGACGTGGTAGACTTTCTGCCTCGCTGAGCGCGGCCAGCAAATTGCGGGTGCGCGTATCACGCTGTCCTTCGCCGGGTGGAGGCGCCAGATGCAGAACCAGATCGGCCAGTCCGGCCAGCCGATGCAGGCTTGCCCGGTCATCCAGATCGGCGATCACCGGCCGTGCGCCGGCTAGGCGCCAAGTCGAGGCACGACTGGCGTCGCGCAAAACGGCATGCACGCGATAGCGCTGGACAACGCGGGAGAGAATGCGGCGGGCGACGTCCCCGCTGCCGACAATCAGGATATTTTGCACGCCGGCATTGTAGCCGACGACCAAGAGGAACAGATGAGCCACCAGATTACCGTGCAGCCCAGCGGCCGCCAATTCAACGCCGTATCGGATGAAACATTGCTCGACGCCGCCTTGCGCCAGGGACTGACGCTGCCGCACGGTTGCAAGGATGGTGCCTGCGGCTCCTGCAAGGGGAAAGTGCTCTCCGGCACGGTCGATCACGGCAAATCGCAGGAGCACGCCTTGAAAGCTGACGAAAGGGCTGCCGGGATGGCGCTGTACTGCTGCGCCACGGCAAAATCGGACCTAGTCATCGAATGCCGGCAATTGGGAGCGCTCAACGATATTCCGGTCAAAACCCTACCCTCGCGCATCGAGAAACTGGTAAGACTCGCCCCTGACGTGATCGAAATACACCTGCGCCTGCCCGCCAGCGAACGCCTGCAGTTCCGCGCCGGGCAATACATCGACATCCTGCTCAAGGATGGCAAGAAGCGCAGTTTCTCGCTGGCCAACGCCCCGCAGGACGACAGCTTACTGGAACTACATATCCGTCATGTTCCCGGGGGCCTGTTCACCGATCAGGTATTCAGCACCATGAAACCGCGCGACATCCTGCGCTTCAACGGTCCGCACGGCAGCTTCTACCTGCGGGAGGAATCAAGCAAGCCGATGATCCTGATTGCCGGCGGTACGGGCTTCGCGCCGATCAAAGCCATCGTCGAACACGCCATTGCCCGGCAAAGCACGCGACCAATGTTCGTCTATTGGGGCGCCAAGGCGCGGGTCGATCTCTACCAGAACGACCTGCCGGCAAGTTGGGAAGCGACACACCCCTCGATTCACTACATTCCGGTGCTCTCCGCACCGGCCGCTGATGACAACTGGACTGGTCGCACCGGCTTCGTGCATCGGGCGGTGATGGCTGATTTTCCCGATCTCTCGGGCTATCAGGTCTATGCCTGCGGCTCTCCGGCGATGATCGAAGTCACCCGTGAGGACTTGACCACCCAATGCAAACTGCCGGAAGAAGAGTTTTTTGCCGACGCTTTCAGTTTTTCGAGCACCTGATCAGCGTTCCCAGGCGCAACCCTTGAAAGTCTGACCCTCCAGCGTCACGCTGGCCGACCAGTTGAAAACGGCCTCGGCCATGGTGTCCTGGCAGGGCACATTTTCCAGCCGGACGCTCAGCCGTCCGGCTGACGAATTGCCCTCGAACAAGGCCAGTTTGCCTTCCCGTCGGAACGGGGTGTACGGCACACTGATTTCCGGCTTGCCCAGTCGCTTCAGGCTGACATGCTCACCGCCAGCCGCCAGCGCCCAGCCGGGTTCGTTGCCGGAAGCACGCCAGACCTCCTCATTGGTACCCGGCATCTGGCAACGCCCCTCGGTCTTCGCCATATTCACCGACGAAGCCTTGAGTACACCGCCTTCGACCACCCCCTTCAACTCGACATAGAGCTTCTTGCCCTGGCTGAGCCCGACGCTGTCAAGTGCCTTGAGGACCGATTGGTCGCCGGAAACATCCTCGATCAATGCATAGCTGCGATCACGGCAGGGGGCAAAGATCAGCTTTTCGCCCTGTTTTAGCAGTAGCCCGTAGGCAATCTTCGGCGCTTCGGATGCTGGTTTGGGGGTTTCCGCCAAAGCGGCCGGCACAAGTGCCGTGAGGAGTACAGCAAGCAAGGTAGAACGCATCATCATGTCAGTGTCAGTCTGAATCCAGGAAGCCCGCATTCTGCGCTACCCGTTGCCGAAAGCGTTTGATGCATTTGAAAAAGTAAGGGGATCACTCGCCGAGATAGGCGGCGCGCACCTTCGGATCATCCAGCAATTGGGCCGATTCGCCATGCAACGTGATTTCACCACTCTCCATGACATAGCCGCGCTGGCTCGACTCCAGTGCCAGCTTGGCATTCTGTTCGATGAGCAGCGTCGTCATGCCTTCGGCCGCGACAATCCGGATCACTTCGAAAATCTTCTGCACCATGATCGGCGCCAGCCCCATTGAGGGCTCATCGAGCAGGAGCAGTTTGGGGCGACTCATCAGCGCGCGTCCAATCGCCAGCATCTGCTGTTCGCCGCCCGACAGGGTACCGGCCAGTTGCGACGCACGCTCTTTCAGGCGAGGAAAATAGCCGTACATCTTCTCGAGATCGGCGGCGATTTCCGGCTTATCGTCGCGCAAGAAAGCGCCCATCGCCAGATTTTCAGCCACCGTCAGGCGCGGAAAAACACCGCGCCCCTCCGGCACCAGCGCGATGCCCTTGCGAATGATGTCGTGCGGTGCAATACGGCTGATCTTTTCGCCGCAGAAATGCACATCGCCACCAACGCTGTCGATCACCCGTGAAATGGCCTTCAAAGTGCTGGTCTTGCCGGCACCGTTGGCACCGATCAGCGCCACCATTTCGCCCTGATTGACGTGGAATGTAATACTGCGCACCGCTTGGATGCCGCCATAGGCGACGTGGAGTCCGGTTACTTCAAGCACCTAGATAAGCCTCGATAACGCGTTGATCTTTCTGCACAACCGCTGGCATATCCTCGATGACCAGCGCGCCGTAATCGAGCACCGCGACCCGATCGCACAGCCCCATGACCAGCTTGACGTCATGCTCGATGAGCAGGATCGTCGTCCCGTCACGGCGGATACCGTCGATCAGCTCGCGCAGTTCGCCGGTTTCGGTGGCATTCATGCCGGCTGCCGGCTCGTCGAGGCAGAGCAATTTGGGTTCGGTGGCCAGTGCCCGGGCGATCTCTAGCCGACGCTGATCACCATAGGAGAGATTCTTGGCGAGGTCATCTGCCTTGTCTTCAATGCGGACGTAATGCAGTAATTCGATGGCACGGGCGCGAATGGCCGCTTCTTCATCGCGCGTTGCTGCGGTTTGCAGCATCGCGCCGAGTACGCCAGCACGAGTGCGCACATGGCGACCGACCATGACATTCTCCAGCGCCGGCATGTTGGCGAACAGGCGGATATTCTGGAAGGTCCGGGCAATACCCCGTTCGGCTGCCTGATGCGGCGCATCCGCCAGCAGGGGGGCACCGTTGAAGGTGAAGCCGCCACCATCCGGAATATAGAGGCCGGTCATGCAATTGAAGAAGGTCGTCTTGCCAGCCCCGTTCGGCCCGATCAGACCGTAAATCTCGCCTTTACGGATAGTCAGCGAGACATCGCGCAGTGCCTTGACGCCACCGAAATGCTTGGCCACGGCGCAGGCTTCCAGTAATACCTCGCTCATCCGGCGCCTCTCTGCAATTCGCGCTTGCGTTCCGGCGAGGGCCAGAGGCCGGCCGGCTTGAAGCGCATGACGAGCACTAGCGCCAAACCGAAAATCAACATGCGCAAGCTTTCCGGATCGATCAGCATCTTGCCGAAAACCGCCATCTGTAATGGCCCGACACCATAGCGCAGAACTTCCGGCAGGATGCTCAACAAAACGGCCCCCAGAATCACGCCGGGGATATGTCCCATGCCGCCCAGCACGACCATGGCGAGGATCATGATCGACTCGATCAGTGAAAAGCTCTCCGGCGAGACGAATCCCTGCATCGCCGAGAAAATGCCACCGGCCACGCCGCCAAAACTCGCCCCCATCGCAAAGGCCAGCAGCTTGATATTGCGGGTATTGATGCCAACCGCCTTGGCGGCGATCTCGTCTTCGCGGATGGCCTGCCAGGCGCGGCCGATGCGCGAGTTCTGCAGGCGCAGATTGATGATGATGACCAGGATGGCCAAGGCAACGAGCAGGAAATAGTACTTCTGCGGTCCACTCAAGGAAATGCCCAAAATCTGCGTCGTACCGGAAAACTTCATCGTTCCGATCGATACCGGATCGATCAGCGTAATGCCCTGCGCGCCGTTGGTGATATTGATCGGCGCATTCAGGTTGTTCATGAAAATCCGGACGATTTCGCCGAAACCCAGCGTGACGATAGCCAGGTAATCGCCCCGCAGCTTGAGCGTCGGCGAACCGAGCAGCACGCCGAACACGCAGGCCACCAGGGCACCGATCGGCAGGATGACCCAGAAAGGCCAGTGCAGGCCAAAATGCGGACTGGCCAGCAGGGCGTAGACGTAGGCCCCAACGGCGTAGAAAGCGATGTAACCGAGATCGAGCAGGCCGGCGAAGCCGACCACGATGTTCAGACCCAGCGCCAGGAAGACATACAGGATGGCGAAATTGACGATGCGCACCCAGGCCTGGCCGCCCATCGCAGCGACAAAGGGCAGCGCAACGAGGGCAATGGTGATCAGGGCGATACCTGCGGTCGACTTCGGAGAAAGCCAGTTTTTCATGCGCGATCCCCCGTCTTTTCGCCGAACAGTCCGGAGGGTTTGAACATCAGCACGACGATCAGCACGATGAAGGCAAAAATATCCTGATAGTGGCTACCGAGAAATCCGCCCGTCAGATCGCCGATATAGCCGGCACCGAGCGCCTCGATCAGGCCAAGCAGGATGCCGCCGGCCATCGCGCCACCGAGGTTGCCGATGCCACCGAGAACGGCGGCGGTAAATGCCTTCAGGCCCAGCATGAAGCCCATCTGGTAATGGGCAATTTCGTAATAAGTGCCGACCATCACTCCGGCAACCGCGCCCAGCGCCGAACCGATGACGAAGGCAGCCGCTATGACCCGATTGATATTCACCCCCATCAGGCTGGCGACCGCTGGATTCTGTGCTGTCGCCCGCATGGCCATGCCGAGTTTGGTGCGATAGACCAGCAACAGCAGGCCGGCCATGGTCAGCGTCGAAACCAGCACGATGATGACCTGAACCGCCGTGAAGTGTGCGCCGGCCACCTCAAAATTCATCTTCGGCAAGAGCGGGGGAAAGGTCATGTAATTCCGTCCCCAGATGATCATTGCCATATTCTGCAGAACGATGGACATGCCTATCGCCGTAATCAGCGGTGTCAGGCGCGGCGCATTACGCAGCGGCCGGTAAGCGATGCGCTCCAGCCCCCAGCCCAGCGCCATGCAGACCATGACCGAGACGCTGACCCCGGCCAGTCCGGCCAGTGTCACCGGCATGCCAGCCTTGATCAGGGAGCCGGCCACCGTGATGGTCACCAGCGTGCCGATCATGACCACTTCGCCATGGGCGAAATTGATCAGCCCCATGATGCCGTACACCATCGTGTAGCCCAGCGCGACGAGGGCATAAATGCTGCCCTGCACGAGGCCGTTGATGATTTGTTGAAGGAAGATATCCATGATGCCTATGCCGCCCGCAAAATGAAGAAACGGCGCCTTGCGGCGCCGTTCATCTCGCGTTGAACCGTTTTACTTCTTATCGACCGCTGCCTTGGTGGCATCAGCCGCGCTCTTGACTGCATCGGCACCGGCCTTGACAGCCTCCTTGCCCGCCTCGGTTGCTGCACCTGCCACCGCCTTGGCGGCATCCTTCACTTCGGCAACCGCTTCCTTGACTTCCGCCTTGGCGACATCCATTGCCGTACCACCGAGGGTTTCGACGAATTCCAGCTTGCCGCCCTTGTATTGGTAGACAGAGATCGCACCGCCCTTGAGGTCGCCGAACTGGTCGAATTCGACCATGGCGGTCACGCCATCGTACTTGGTCTTGCCGACTTCCGGCAGATACTTGGCTGGTTCAACCGAATCGGCGCGCTTCATGGAATCGGCCATGACCATCACGGCATCATAGACATACGGCGCGTACAACTGGATCTCTGAACCGAATTTCTTGGTGAAGCGCTCCTTGAACTCCGGCCCCTTGGCCAGCTTCTCGAGTGGCACACCCGGTAGCGAGCAGTAGTTGCCTTCGGCGCCCGGACCACCCAGCTTCATGAACTCCGGTGTACAAACGCCATCGCCCCCGAGGAACTTGGCCTTGATGCCGAGTTCCTTCATCTGCTTGGCCATCGGACCGCCCTGGGCATCCATGCCGCCGTAGAAGACCAGCTCGGCCTTGGTCGACTTGATCTTGGTCAGGATGGCCTTGAAATCGGTGGCCTTGTCGTTGGTGTATTCGTTGGCAACCACCTTGAGGCCGGACGCTTCGGCGGCTTTCTTGAATTCGTCGGCCAGACCCTGGCCGTAAGCGGTACGGTCATCGACGATGGCCACGGTCTTGACGCCCTGCTTGGCAGCAAACTCGCCAAGCACCTTGCCCTGCTGAACGTCGTTGGCCATGACGCGGAAGGCCGTGGCAAAGCCTTGCTGGGTGTATTTCGGATTGGTTGCGGAACCGGAAATCTGCGGAATGCCTGCATCGGAATACAGCTTGGAGGCCGGGATGGTCGTACCGGAGTTCAGGTGACCAATGACGCCGTTAACCTTGGCATCGACCAGCTTCTGGGCAACGATGGAACCCTGTTTTGGATCGGCCTGGTCATCCTCCGGCATCAGTTCGAACTTGATCTTGGCGCCACCGATTTCCAATCCCTTGGCATTGAGTTCTTCGACAGCCAGCACGGCGCCATTTTCATTGTCCTTGCCCAAATGAGCCTGCGGGCCGGTCATCGGCGCGACGTGACCGAGCTTGACGAGCACATCCGGTTTGGCGACGGGAGCAGCCGGTGCTGCTGGCGCTGCAGGTGCGGCAACCGGTTTTGGCTCTTCCTTTTTTTCACCACAGGCTGACATGGCGAAAGCGGCTACAACGGAGAGCGCAACTACGGAAAGCTTGGCTTGCATCAATGATTCTCCTGATCTCTGGGGTTGAATGACAGCGATTGATTGTCCGGAGAGCTTAAGCCCGTGTCAATAACATGATGATATGATGAAAGTAATAGACAGAAAGCATCCCTGCGTTTGATACGACTCTTTTCCAGACTGCGCTTCACCCTCCATCAGGCAGCACGCAAAGCCTTTGCACTGCTACCCCGGAGCCGCCGCCACAAGGTTTACCGCTCTTTCGTGGACTGTGACCCCGCGCCGAATCCGCGTCTGGTCCTGAAAATCGCCGAGTCGAAGGAAGAGCTCGAAGCCTGTTTCCGGCTACTTCACGATGCCTACGTCAGCAGCGGCTTCATGAGTCCGGACCCATCCGGAATGCGGGTGACCATTTATCACGCCCTGCCAACGACGACAACGCTCTGCGCCAAATTCGACGGAAAGGTCGTCGGCACCCTGTCGCTGATCCGGGAAAGCGCCATTGGCTTCCCGATGCAACGCATTTTTGATTTGACTTCAGTGCGTGCCAAGCGCGGGCACATCGCTGAAGTCTCAGCCCTCGCCGTGCATCCGCGTTTCCGGCATACCGGCGGAACCATCCTGTTCCCGCTGATGAAGTTCATGTACGAATACTGCACGACCTTCTTCGATACGCGTCACCTGGTTATCGCAGTCAATCCCCGCCATATCGAGATGTACGAGTCCCTGCTGTTTTTTCGCCGGCTGACCAGCGTGGTCGTGGAAAATTACGACTTCGTCAACGGCGCCCCGGCAGTCGGTGCGACGCTGGACCTGAAACATGCGCCGGAAGTATTGCGCAAGGCTTACGCCAGATTGCCGTTGAAGAAAAATCTGTATCACTATTTTCGCGAAGTCCGGCTGCCCAACATCCATATCCCGAACCGGCGTTTCTACACCACCAACGATCCGGTGATGACGCCGGAACTGATTGACCATTTCTTCAATCGCAGCACGAAGGTCTTTGCCGAACTAAGCGAGCGCAAGATCGACCTGCTTCACCACATCTACGACCTCCCCGCCTACCTGGAATCGCTGCCGCCCTTGCCGCCGAAACTAGCCAGCAAGCGGACGCGCCGCCACCAGCGTTTCTCGGTCAAGTGTCCAGCCCGTCTGAGCAACCCGGAAAACACAGCGCAACCGGCAATTCAGATGGAAGTCCGCGAAGTATCGCGCTATGGTTTCCGCGCCCGTGTCGCCTGCGAAATCCCGGTGAATTTGTGGTTGACCGCAGTCATCCGCCTCGGTGAAGAGGAAGTTTCCCGACTCACGGTCCAGGCTGTAACCGGCAGCGGCTCCGAAGACAAACGCTATTGCGGTTTCCGGATCGGCGAACCTGATCTGATCTGGCGAAAATTCGTCACGGCGCTGTATCAGGGCCATACTCACACCGATCTTGACCAAGCCACCCGTTTCCTCTCGTGACCACCCGCCAACTCCCCGACGCCCTTCGGCAAACCCTCAGCGAACTTTTCCAGCAACGTTTCTCGGCCGGCGAATCCACCCGCCTCCAGCATGGCCGCGATGAATCGGTGCATGCGCCACAACCACCCGATGCAGTGATCCTTGCCGAAAGCACCGAGGAGGTTGCACACATTGTCAGCCTCTGCGCTACGCAAGGCGTGCCGGTGATCCCATACGGCGTCGGCAGTTCGGTCGAAGGTCATGTGCTCGCACCGCACGGCGGTGTCTCGATCGATCTCTCCGGCATGAACCGGATCATCGCCATCCACGCCGAGGATGGCGATGCCACCGTCGAGGCCGGCGTCACCCGCAAGCAATTGAATGACGCCCTGAAAGGCACCGGATTGTTCTTCCCCATTGATCCCGGCGCTGACGCGACACTCGGTGGCATGGCCGCCACCCGCGCCTCCGGCACCAATGCCGTGCGCTACGGGACGATGCGTGACAACGTGATGGCCACCACTACCGTACTGGCCGATGGCCGGGTGATGAAAACCGGCGGCCGCGCCCGCAAATCGTCCGCCGGTTACGACCTGACCCGCCTGTTGGTTGGTTCGGAAGGGACGCTGGGCATCATGACTGAACTGACAGTGAAGCTCCCCCCCATCCCCGAAGCCATCTCCGCCGCCGTATGCACGTCCCCGAGCATCGAAGCCGCCGTCCGGACGGTTAGCCAG
>ERZ724516.2449-NODE-2449-length-10466-cov-5.879743_pt1 | contig 10466 bp, 10 predicted proteins | sample MGYA00376049_ERZ724516 | MGnify/ENA primary metagenome ERZ724516 (study PRJEB28724, sample SAMN07190886) | activated sludge metagenome | isolation source: activated sludge of sewage treatment plant in Hong Hong | place: USA: Christiansburg, Virginia | collected... | reverse complement strand
CTTCACCGCCTTGCCGGCGACGAAATCCTTGCCTGTATTGGGGTCGACCGCAGCGGATAACGCGGTTCTGATCTGCTGTTCTGTAAGACTCATGGAAGCTCCGGGTTCAGGATGGCCGCCGGGCAATACCCGAGCGATTTTGTCCAGTATACCCTAAACCAGCACGCGGATCAGGCAGCTTGGACGGTATCCAGACGATAGCCCTGCCCATAGACAGAAGAAAGCATCAACCCGCTCTCGCCGGCCAGCCCAAGCTTCTTGCGCAAGCGGCTGGCGTGAGTGTCGACGGTACGCGTATCGACATCAGCCTCGCGCGCCCAGACGCCGGCCAGCAATTCCTCGCGGGACAAGACACGGCCAACATTGCGCAACAGAATGACAGCCAATTCGAACTCGCGCTGGGTCAGGTCGACTTCGTTGCCGCCCAGGCGGATTCGGCGTCCTTCGAGATCAATTTCGATACAGCCGAACTGGAGCAGGCTCTGGCGCGGCTTCCGACGCCGCAGCAGGGCATGGATGCGAGCCATGAACTCCATGTAGCGAACCGGCTTTGGAATATAGTCATCGGCCCTCATGCGCAAGATATCTGAGGCAGCTTCCTCGTCGGTGCGAGCGGTACAGAACACCACCGGCACCTCCCATCCGAACTGCTCGCGAACCTGCCTGAGCACCTCGTCGCCCCCCATGTCCGGCAGATTCCAGTCGATGACAAAAAAATCGAAACTGCGGCTCTTCAAGGCCTCCAGACAGGAGGATCCATCGGCAAACACTTCGACCTGATGCCCCTCACTTTTCAACAGCGCCTTGAGTACCTCGGCCTGGCTGCGACTATCTTCCACCACCGCGAAAATCATATAACCTCCCATGTCGCGCGAATTCTGCGCTGAACATCAGCGCTCGGCAACAATGCCAACAGGGTCTTTTACCAAGCTCTAACACTCGTTTACCTTCCCTAACATTTCACCCCGACTCACGCACCGGGCCAACGGAAACCCGCGCCGGCCTTCCTCGCGGTAAAATTCCGCTTTACCTTTAAAGCCTTGCCCTCATGTCGCGCAAAATCCTCGTCACCTCCGCCCTGCCCTACGCCAACGGCGCCATCCACCTTGGCCATCTGGTCGAATACATCCAGACGGACATCTGGGTCAGGTACCAGAAGATGTCCGGCAACGAATGCTGGTACGTCTGCGCCGACGACACGCACGGCACGCCGATCATGCTGCGCGCCGAAAAGGAAGGCATCACGCCGGAGCAACTGATCGAACGGGTCCATGGCGAGCACGCCCGCGATTTTTCCGGTTTCCTCGTTGCCTTCGACAACTACTACACCACCCATTCGCAGGAAACCCGTGACTGCGCCGACGACATCTACCTCAAGCTGCGCGCCGCCGGGCTGATCGAGACGCGCACCATCGAGCAGTACTACGACCCGCAGAAGCAGCTGTTCCTGCCCGACCGCTTCATCAAGGGCGAGTGCCCGAAATGCCATGCCAGGGACCAGTACGGCGACAACTGCGAAGTATGCGGCGCCGCCTACGCGCCGACCGACCTGATCGAGCCCTATTCCGCCGTTTCCGGTGCCAAACCTGAGCTGCGCCAGTCCGAGCATTATTTCTTCAAGCTCTCCGACCCGCGCTGCGAAGCCTTCCTGCGCCGCTACACGAGCAAGGACAACGGCGTGCTGCAGACCGAGGCCGCCAACAAGATGCAGGAATGGCTGGGCGCCCCCGGTGAAAACAAGCTGACTGACTGGGACATATCGCGCGACGCGCCCTACTTCGGCTTCGAGATTCCCGATGCGCCGGGCAAGTACTACTACGTCTGGCTCGACGCGCCGATCGGCTACATGGGCTCGTTCCGCAACCTGTGCAGCCGGAACGGCCTCGACTTCGACGAATGGTTCAAGCCGGACTCGACGACCGAGCTCTACCACTTCATCGGCAAGGACATCCTCTACTTCCACGCGCTGTTCTGGCCGGCCGAACTGGCGCACGCCGGCTACCGCACGCCGACGAAGATCTTCGCCCACGGCTTCCTTACGGTCGACGGCGCCAAGATGTCAAAATCGCGCGGCACCTTTATCACCGCCCAGAGCTACCTCGATACCGGCCTCAATCCGGAATGGCTCCGCTACTACTACGCCGCCAAGCTGTCGGCGAGCATGGAGGACATCGACCTCAACCTCGAGGACTTCGCTGCACGGGTCAATTCCGATCTCGTCGGCAAATACGTGAACATCGCCAGCCGCTCGGCCGGCTTCATCAGCAAGCGCTTCAACTGCCAGCTGGCGCCGGCCAGCGCCGAACTGCCGGCGATCCGGGCCATCCAGGACGCGACCGGACGCATCGCCGAGCTTTACGAAGCCCGCGAATTCGCCAAGGCGATGCGCGAGATCATGGCCCTGGCCGACGGCGCCAACCAGTACGTCGACAGCGTCAAGCCCTGGGAACTGGCCAAGCAGGAGGGCAAGGACGGCGAACTGCATGTTGCCTGCAGCAATGCGCTGAACCTTTTCCGCCTGCTCACGGTATTGCTCAAGCCCATACTCCCTGCAGTCGCCGCCCGGGTCGAGAAATTCCTCAATATCGCGCCGCTGACCTGGGACGACGCCCGGACCCTGCTCGCCGCCGGGCATGGCATCACCGTCTACGAGCACCTGATGACCCGCGTCGATCCCAAGCAGATCGAAAAGCTGGTCGAGGCCAACAAGGAGTCGCTGGCGCCGGCGCCGGAGCAGGAGTCGCCACAGCGCCACGCCCAGCACCAGCAGGCCGAAATCCCCGCGGCCAGTCCGTGGGAGCCATTCTGCAACATCGACGATTTCATGAAGGTCGATCTGCGCATCGTCCGCATCGCCAATGCCGAACATGTGGATGGCGCCGACAAGCTGGTGCGCCTGACGCTGGACGTCGGCAACGGCGAGACGCGCAACGTCTTCGCAGGCATCAAGGCGGCCTACGACCCCGCCCGGCTGGTCGGGCGCCTGACCGTGATGGTCGCCAACCTGGCGCCGCGCAAGATGAAGTTCGGACTCTCCGAAGGCATGGTGCTGGCCGCCTCGGACGGAGAGGGAAAGACACCGGGCATCTTCCTCCTGGCACCCGATTCCGGGGCCCAACCCGGGATGCGTGTCAAGTAATCGCTACATGAAAATGGCCTGAAAGACAGGCTATTTTCTATTGCGTTGCAGCATATTCTGCGCCCCGACTTAAGGGTTCACTTTAACTTTGGAGCCCAATACCCAAGCCCGGCGCGGACTTTTCGAAGTATCCACAAAAACTGTGGATAAGTCTGTGAATCAAACCTCGGCACATGGACTAAGTCACGGTCGCACAAGGATTTTTCCTGCTCTGCACGAACTTTGAGCTATTCCGTAACCCATTGATTAATTGTAATTTTGCACAGCACAAAGCGATTTCTGGCAATATCATCGCCTAACCCATGCAGGGCAATCATGCAAGCAGGAATTCTGTGAATAAATCGAGACGCCGCGCCGGGTTTGTCAACGGTTTTTACCCAAGTTTCAAGGATTTTTTTCGATGAAACGCCGAACGCTGCTCACCGCCGCCCTCGGATGCTGCGCCATGCCTCGCTGGGCAGCGGCAAATCCGGCCGGTGGCCGGGTTGTCATCGTCGGCGGCGGCTGGGGCGGCCTGTCCGCAGCGCACCACGTGCGCCGCCTGGCGCCGCAACTCGAGGTCACGCTGGTCGAGCGCCAGCCTGAATTCTGGTCGCAGCCGCTATCCAACAGGTGGCTGGTCGGACTGGCCCGTGGCGAGTGGCTCAGGCACGATTACCGGCGCGCGGCACAACACTTCGGCTACCGCTTCGTCCACGGCGAAGTGACCGCCATTGACCGTCCGGCACGCCAGATCGTCACCTCAGCAGGCAGCTTCGCATACGACTGGGCTGTGCTGGCCCCCGGCATCCGCGAGGATTTTTCAGCCTGGTACGGACTTGACCGCGAGGCGGCGGCCCATACGCGCAAACACTTTCAGTCGGCCTTCACCGCCGGCCGCGAGCACCTCGCGCTCAAGGCCAGGCTGGAGGCATTCCCGGGTGGCGACCTGGTCATGACCGTCCCGCCCATGCCCTACCGCTGTCCGCCTGCGCCGTACGAGCGGGCCGGGCTGATCGCCTGGTGGCTGAAAACGCGCAAGATCAAGGGACGCCTCATCGTGCTCGACCCTAACCTGCCGGCCTTCAGCTTCGACCGCATCTTCCGCGAGAGCTATCCCGACCAGGTCACCTACCTGCCGCAAGCCCGGATCACCTCGGTAGACCCCTACAAGCGCCGCATCGTCACCGAGTTCGAGACCATCGACTTCGCCGACGCCATCCTGATGCCGCCGCAACAGGCCGCCGACCTCGCCTGGGAGAGCGGGCTGATCGGCCGCACGGCGGACGGCAAGACCAGCGGCTGGGCGCCGTGCGACCCGGTGACGCTCAACGTGCCCGGCGACGAGCGCGTCTTTCTGGTCGGCGACCTGCTCGACCGGATTTCGCCACTGTTCGGGCAATATCCGAAAACCGGCCAGATCGCGGCCCGCCAAGGCCAGATCGCGGCCCGGCAGATTGCCGCCCGGGCATCCGGCACGAACCCGGAACGCCAGTTGCCCGACAGCACCTGCTACGTGCTGAGCCGCCCCGAACCGAGGGAACTGACCCGCATCGAGACCAGCTACCGCTTCCGCGGCGATGGCGTCATCCAGCAGACAGTGCGCCAGCAGCACGACCCGCAGGCAGGCGACGAAGACCTCGACTGGGCGCGCCGCCAGTTCGGCGAACTGCTCGCCGCGCCAGGCTAGCGGCCGCGCCCCGCAGAACTCAGTGGCGGGCCCAGATGCTGGTCGAACCGTCCGGCCTGACCAGCAGGGTGTTGAACAGCTCGCGCCTGACCTCGCGCACGCCACTGCTATTGTCCAGCATGGTGCACGCCGTCTCGCAGGTCGGATTGGAAATTTCCCGGCCCGGGGCGCCGCGCGGCAGGCCCGGCACCGCGATGCCGCGGGCCTTCGGTTTATCGCGCAGCAGTTCCTGGATGTCCTCGGCGTAGGCATGGCCTTCGACAAAATAGCCGCCGACCACCGCCGTATGGATCGACTCGACGGCCGCCGGCACCTTGAAGCGCCGCTTCACCGCCGCCATGTCGGCCGTTTCCTTGTAGGCCACACGAAAACCGCGGTCGGCCAGATAGCTGCCCCAGTCGATGCAGGCGAGGCAGGGCGACGGCATGTAGATCTCGACCAGCGGTGCCTCTTCGGTGGCAAGCGCCCGGGTCGTCGGCAGGCAACACGCGGCGGCAAGAACGAGCAGCAAGGAACGCAGCATGACGACCCCGGTTCAGGCAAAATGGCGATGCCCAATTATAAGGCTCGCCAAATGCTTTCACCGATCCGCCCGCCACGCCCCAGCCTGACCTGGCCCATCTTCGGCTATGCCATGGCCGACGTCTTCGGACTCTCCTGCGTCGGCATCGGCGCCAGCTGGTTTGCCGCCGGCAAAGGTGCCATTTTTGCCAATTTCCCGACGTCGACCGCAGAAGCCGTGGCATGCACCGCCGGCGGCGTCGTGGTAATGATCTGGGCAGTCGCCCGCATCCTGCGCGAAATCGCCAAGCAGGCCCCGGAAATGCAGGCAAAGTACGACGCCTACATCGCCACTCACCATCCGGACAAGGTTCGCCCAAAATCCGGGACGGCGCCGGAGTGAGTACGGCGCTCCGGCAATCCGAGCGAGATAAAAAATGAGCATAAAGATCGAGAAAAACGGTCCGGTCACCACCGTCATCATCGACCGGCCGCAGGTACGCAACGCCGTCGATCCCGCCACTGCGCAGGAACTGGTCGATGCCTTCCTGGCCTTCGACGCCGATCCCGAGGCGGCGGTCGCCGTGCTCTGCGGCAGCGGCGGCAGCTTCTGCGCCGGGGCTGACCTCCACGCGGTCGCCGCCGGCCTGGATGGCTGGCATATCGACGAGCACAGCAACGGCCCGCTCGGCCCTTCCCGCCTTCTGCTCGGCAAGCCCGTCATCGCCGCCATCTCCGGCCACGCCGTGGCGGGCGGCCTCGAACTGGCGCTGTGGTGCGACCTGCGCGTCGTCGAAGCCTCAGCCACCTTCGGCGTCTTCTGCCGGCGCTGGGGCGTGCCGCTGATCGACGGCGGCACTGTGCGCCTGCCGCGGCTGATCGGCCATTCGCGGGCTCTGGACATGATCCTTACCGGGCGCGCGGTGGGCGCCGAGGAAGCCCTGCATTGGGGTCTCGCCAACCGCGTGGTGGCCGAGGGCACGGCGCGCGCCGCGGCCGAAGCGCTGGCCGCGCAGATCGCCGCCTTCCCGCAGTTATGCCTGCGTGCCGACCGCCTGTCGAGCTACGAACAGTGGAACCTGCCGCAGGCGGAGGCCATTCTCAACGAATACCGCCATGGCCGCCGCGTCCTCGACAGCGGCGAGACGGTAGCGGGCGCCAGGACCTTCCACGACGGCAAAGGCCGCCACGGCAGCTTCGAGTAAGCCGCCACCCACCGGGCAGCGCCTTGGTGGCGGAAAGCTTACTCGCCGCCCCTGGCCGAGGGCTTGAGCCAGTCCGGCAGTTCGCGCCCGCCGGCATTGTCGATGATGTACTGGCGCACCAGCCGGCGCACCACCTGCGACGGCGTCAGGTCCTGGGTGGCGCAAATTTCCTCGAAAATTTCCTTCTTGCGCGGATCAATCAGGATCGTCAGGCGCGCGGTTCGCTTTTCCATGGGTCGCTCCCCATACTGTCAGATGAAATTATATTAACATATGATTAACATTGACGAATAACACCACTCACATATAATACTTCGCTCATCCACCGAGCGCGCGCCATGAAGATCGCCTTCCACCCGAAGCTGCTGGACTGCCTGCCGACCTACAACCGCGCGCAGTTCGGCAAGGACCTCGCTTCGGGCATCACGGTCGGCGTACTGGCCCTGCCGCTCGCCATGGCTTTCGCCATCGCCTCGGGTTGCTCGCCTGCCGCCGGGATCTGGACCGCCATCATCGCCGGCCTCATCACATCCGCCTTCGGCGGCTCACGGGTGCAGATCGGCGGCCCGACCGGCGCCTTCATCCCCATCGTTTATGGCATCGTCGCCATCCACGGCTTCGCCAACCTGATGGGCGCCACCATCCTGGCCGGCGTCTTCCTGCTGGCGATGGGCATCGCGCGCATGGGGCAACTCATCCGCTTCATCCCGGTGACGGTGGTGATCGGCTTCACCAACGGCATCGCCGTCGTCATCTTCCTCGCCCAGATCAAGGATTTCTTCGGCTTGCAGATCGACAACCTGCCAGCCGAGTTCTTTGCCCGCATCCGCACCCTGGCCGCCAACGCCCACACCGTCGACCTGCCGACCCTGGCGCTGGCCAGCGCCTGCTTTATTTTCCTGCTTTCCTACAACCGTCTTGCCGAGCGCTTCGCGCTATTGCGCCGCGCGCCCGGCCCGCTCGCCGTGCTCGTCGTCGGCACCCTCGTCGCCTTCGTCTTCGAGCTCCCGGTCGAAACCATTGGCAGCCGCTTCCACGGCATCCCGCAGGAATTGCCAGCGATCGGCTTGCCCAGCCTCGCGGTGTCCGATTTCGGCAAGCTGATCTCGCCGGCGATCACCATCGCCCTGCTCGGCGCCATCGAATCGCTGCTCTCGGCGCGCGTCGCCGACAGCCAGATCGACGACCGCCACGACCCCAACCAGGAACTGATCGCCCAGGGCATGGCCAACATCGCCGCCCCGCTCTTCGGCGGCTTCGCCGCCACCGGCGCCATCGCCCGCACCACGACCAACGTCAAGACCGGCGGCCGGACGCCGATCGCCGGAATCATCCATGCCCTCGTCCTGCTCAGCATCGTCCTCGTGGCCGCGCCGCTCGCCTCCTACGTCCCGCTTGCCACGCTCTCGGCCATCGTCATGGTGGTTGCGGTCAACATGGGCGAATGGCACGAATTCATGGAATTGCGCCGCTATTCCTACAACTACCGGATCATCCTGCTTGCCACCTTCTTCGTCACCGTCGTCTTCGACCTGACCATCGCCGTCGAACTCGGCATGGTGCTGGCCAGCCTGTTCTTCATCTACCGCATGTCGGAGCTGACGCGAATCGAACGCCTGCCGCTGGATGAGGAAGCTCACGAGCCGCGTTTCATCTATCCGGACGGCACCATGCGAGTCGCTGCCTGGCAGCTTTACGGCTCGCTATTCTTCGGCGCGGTGAACAAGCTGGAGGAACTGCTCGACCCGCACGCCGGCCACCCGGAAGTGGTCATCCTCGACATGATGCGGCTGGTGCAGCTGGACACGACGGGCCTGGAAGGACTGGAAAATCTGCGCGACAAGCTGGAAAAGCGCGGTTGCACACTGATCGTCTGCGGACTCAACGCACAGCCGGCTTCACTGCTCTACCGCTCTGGCTTCATCGAACGCATCGGCAGCAACAACGTCGGTGCGGATCTTGAAAAGGCACTGGAACGCGCCTACATCCTGCTCCCCAGCCTGATGGGTGAATCAGAGGAATACTGATCAGCAGGGCTTCCCGGCCTTGCAGCCTTTCAATATCCACAGCGAGATCACGCCGGACACTTCATCGGAGCGGGTCTTGCGCGCCAACGAGGTCGGGTCGCGGCCGGCATTGGTTTTTGCATAGGGGTCGGCACCGGCCTGCAAGAGCAACTCGGCCTGTTTTGTGCCCTGCGTATAGGCCGTCATGTGCAAAGGCGTCAGCCCTTCGCTGTCACGCGCATTGACATCGGCGCCTGCGGCAAGCAAGGCCTTCATCGCGCTCAGATCGGGGTTGGTTGCCGCCAGATGCAGCGGCGTCGAGCCATGCTGCGTGCGTGCATCGCGCGCCGCCGGGTTGGATTTCAGTATTTTTTCCACGTCCTTGCCGCTGCCGAGACGGGCTGCATCGTGAATCGGCTGGTCATTAGCGCCGATCACCACCGGCGCTGAACTTTCCTGCGCGGCCTGCACGCCAAAGGTCAGCAGCACTGTGGCCATGCTCACCGCCAAAACACTTACCAATCTATTCATCTGATGCTCCATGTATTTTCAGTTCGATGCGGATTCAAGCCTCGCCCGCCAACGTCACGTTGGATCGACGGCAATACGCTTGGTTCAACGACGCAGCCGATACCAGAGTTGGCCGATCCATTCGTGCAGCGCTCGCGAAGAGGCGTGGAGCGAACCTGCTCTGGGCACAAAATCCAGCGGCGTGAGAGGGCCAACGGAAAGATAGCCCGTTGGCGCAGGCAGGACGCTCATCCCCGCAGCCTCGAAGGCAGCCACTGCACGCGGCATGTGTGAAGCGTGTGTCACCAGGGCAATACGCTTGATACCGGCAGGCAGGAGGGTTTCCGCAGAACGTGTGGCGTTTTCCTGCGTATTGTCCGATGCCGACTCCACCCAGCGCACCGCAACACCGAAGTCGCGCGCCATCGAATTGCGCATGACTTCGGCCTCCGAACGTTCGCCACCATCAGGAGCGCCTCCTGTCAGCAACAAGGGCTTTTTCGATTTACGGGCAAGCAGCGCCGCGTAGCGTGCGCGCTCAAGTGCCGAACCACTGATTTCATCACCGGCAAACTCGGGGGCGCCCCGATTCACGCCCGCGCCAAGCACCACGATCACATCCGCATCGAGTTTGTCGATGGCAGCCATCGGCAGTGCGGGGTACCTCGCTTCCAGGGGCGCCAGCAGGGCACGCGCAACCACACCCAGCGACAGCGCCGTGACCAGCAGAAATCCCGAGACCACCAGAAAACGCGCCATGCGTGGACGATTGCGCCACAGCAGAATTCCGAGACCGGCAAGCAGCAGCCCATTCAAGGGAGGCAGGAGCGCCGCTGCTGCCAGATTGTTCACCAACCAAGTGTAGGACATCGGATCATCTCGCACGCAGCATGAAAAAGGCCCGCCAGGCTTCTAACCTGGCGGGCCTCGATAATGCCAAGAAGCGACTTAACTGGCCAGCAGGCTCTTGATGTTTTCGATCGTCGAAGGATCGTCGATGGTCGTCAGGTCACCCGGATCACGGCCTTCGGCCAGTGCCTGCAGCGAGCGGCGGAGCATCTTGCCGGAACGCGTCTTGGGCAGTGCAATGACGAAGTGCACGCGTGCCGGACGGCCAATTGCGCCGAGGATACCATCGACCGTGCCAAAGACCTCTTTCTCCAGCGCCTTGACCAGTTCTGGCGTAGCGATCTTCGAGGCATCCTTGACGACGGCGAAAGCCATCGGCACCTGCCCTTTCAGCTTATCTTCGACACCGACCACGGCGACTTCGGCAATGGCGGCGTGGTTCTGGATCGCCTCCTCGATTTCGCGCGTGCCCAGACGGTGGCCGGCGACGTTGATAACGTCGTCGGTACGGCCAAGGATGGTGAAGTAACCGTCGTCGTCCTTGATCGCCCAGTCGAAGGAGGAGTAAACCAGCGGCTCCTTGAACA
>ERZ724516.2446-NODE-2446-length-10471-cov-3.436348_pt1 | contig 10471 bp, 7 predicted proteins | sample MGYA00376049_ERZ724516 | MGnify/ENA primary metagenome ERZ724516 (study PRJEB28724, sample SAMN07190886) | activated sludge metagenome | isolation source: activated sludge of sewage treatment plant in Hong Hong | place: USA: Christiansburg, Virginia | collected... | reverse complement strand
GTTACGAGTTTCAATTGCCATACGATGACGCAGCTCTAAGTTCTTACGCACTTCATTTCTGCGTAAATCCAAGTAACGGTACTTCATACGTAATTCATCCCCACCATCTGTATTATCTTCAATTGTAAATGGAGGTGTTACTGATTCATTTAATATTTTAAATTCCTTTACAAGAATTTCTACTTCACCAGTAGGATTGTTTTTGTTTTTGCTTTCACGCTCAATAACTTTACCTGTAACTTGAATAACAAATTCACGGCTTACACTTCGTGCTTTTTGATTCATTTCCTTATCAACATCTTCATTAAATGCTAATTGAGTAATTCCATATCGATCACGTAAATCAATAAAAGTCATACCACCTAAATCTCTGGATTTTTGAACCCAGCCACTTAATGTAACTTGTTTGTTAATGTCAGATAATCTTAATTCGCCGCAAGTGTGTGTACGTAACATAGTCAATTTTTAATAGGCACCTAAGTTACCCTTTTTTAGAAAACAGAAAAAACAAATACAAAGAATTAATACTATAAGCCAATATTAAATCCCACTTGTACAATTGGGTTTTGATATGGTGACAGAGGACCTTGATTTAAATTATAAAAAATCATTGCTACAAATGTGCCTCTATCCGAAAATTGTTGTCTATAACCACCTCCAACTAAAATATTATCTACCCAAGTTCTACTATTTGCAATTCCCTTTGTGTAATCAGGAACACTCAATCTATCAGCGCCAACTTGGGCAAATAAATTTTCCAAAATAAAATACCTAGCAAAAGCACTTCCACCATAAACTGTAGAAGAATACTTAGTGCCGCCATATGTTTGTCCAAAGTAGTTATATACCACTCCACCGCCCATTGAAAAGTTTTTTGTGATTTTCACCCCAATAATTGGAGATAGGTTAACATATGTTGTGGAGCCAAACCAAGCGCCAACAGTTCCTCCAAAAAAAAGTCGTTCTTTAAAGGTATTAAAATCTTTTGTTTGATTTTGTGACTGAGAATTAGAATAAGGTGTAGCAGGTGGCAAAGGATTTTCCTGAGCAATAATACTTTTTGCAAAAAGTATTATTGCAATTGTAAACAGCTTGTATATAAAATTAGTATCCTTCAAATTTTATTATTTTACTTCCTCGTAATCCACATATTCACCATCAGTTGGCTTAAAATGAGGTTTTTGCTTATTGGCAAATGATTCAACTTTTACTTCTCCATCCTTTTTTTGATTTGTATAGCCTTGCTGGTTTTGATTGTAATTTTGATAACCAGCACTTTGTTTTTGTTGCGATTTAGTAATTAATTTAAAGGCATCTAACACTTTCCAAACAAGCCATAAAACTATTACTGTCCAAATTATATCACGCATTTTCTTAAATGTTAATAGTACAAAGTTACACTATTTATAAACATCAAGTATGAATTAACACTTTTTAATGCATAGCAAAAAAAAGACCCTCTTAATAGAGGGTCTTTTTAAAATCAAATATTATAACTTATTCAACTGTTTCAGAATTTTCTTCTCCAGAAACTGTTGGTTTATTGTAAATAGGTTTGTCTGTTTTTGGAGCATTAGGATCTTGATAATCCCAGTTTACAACTCTTAATACAGTACGACGATTTTTTTGGTGTAAAGCATTTTTTTCTTCTTTTGTTTTTGCTTTATTAATAACATCATCTTTAACTAATAGTTTTTTCTCACCCCAACCTTTTGACATTAAACGAGCAGCTGGAACTTTTTTCTCATTAATTAAATAATCAACACAAGATTTAGCACGAGCTTCAGATAATTCTTGATTGGCTTTATCATTACCACGGCTATCAGTATGTGATTGTAATTCTACTACTAAAGTTGGATTATCCATTAATGTTTGATATAAATGATCTAATGAATCTTTAGAGTTTAATGGTTTGTGAGTATCATTATCTTTTGCAGTACCATCTAAATCAACTAATAAATCTGCCTTACCTAAAGCATATAATACTTGAGGGAAACGAATTTCAGCTTTAACTGGCTCAAGAGCAAAATCTTTAACAAAGTCTTTAGATTCGTTTTCAGCAACTGTAGTTAATTTACCCATATCTTTATTAGCTAAGAAACCTAATTTATAAGATTGAGAAACAGTGTTTTTATCAGTAGCTACAGTAACTTCGTATGAAGTATTTTCTTTTAATTTAAAAGTGTATTTACCGTCAGCTCCAGTTTTCACTTCAAACATATCACCATTTGATCCTTTTAAGTGAATTAAAGCATTTTGAACAGGTTCGTTACCTTCTTTAGAAACAACAGTACCATTTAAGTTAAATACTAATGGAGGTAATACGAATGAATAAATATCATCACTTCCTTTTCCACCTTCGCGGTTAGAAGTAAAATATCCTCTAATTTTTTTACCTTCGAAAATAATACCAAAATCATCACCTGCTGAATTCATTGGAGATTTTAAGTTTTCAGCTGGTTTAGAGAATTTACCACTTGCATCTTTTTCAACTTTAAATAAATCTAATCCACCCATACCTAAATGAGTATCAGATGAGAAATATAATGTTTTACCATCTTCAGACATGTAAGGATATCCTTCGATACCAGCAGTATTAACTTGAGGACCACAGTTTACAGGTTGACCCCAAGCTTTTGCTTTAGCATCATAAGTACTCATCCAAATATCATTTCCACCGTAACCACCTTGTAATCTTGAATCGAAATACATTGTGTTACCATCTGGAGATAATACAGCGTGACGGAAAGATACTGTATCAATACAGAAAGGAATTAAAGTTGGCTCAGCCCAAGATGGACCTTGTTTTTTTGATACATATAATTGACATTTTAATTGTTTATTTTTTGCTTCTGGGCAACGAGTCATAAACATTAAATCACCTTTTTTACTAACAAAAGCACCACCTTCATTTACTTTAGTAACAATTGTAGTAGCTAATGCTGTTGGAGTACTCCATTTTCCGTTTTTATCTAATTTAGTTTCATATAAATCTGAGTGATTTTGTCCAGTAGTAACGTCCATTGAACCTTGAGCACCTTGACGAGTTGAAGTGAAAATTAAAGATGTGAATTTTTTATCAGCGTAAGCAGGACCGAAATCTGATTCCTTAGAATTAATTAAAGCCATGTTCTCAACTTTTAAACGAGTTTCAGGAGTGTTTTTAGCGTCTTTCCATTGTTGAGCTAACTCACAAGATTTTACACCGTTTTCTCCACGAACATCAGAAGGAACTTCTTTTTTATAATTATTGTATTCAACAATAGCTTCTGGATATTTTTGTTGTGCTTTTAAACAATCAGCTAATTTTAAAATAGCAATTGGATCAGGATATTTAGCTTTTATTGCTTTATTGTAATACGTTTCAGCACCTTTTAAATCATTAATTTGTTGGTATGAATCGGCAGTTTTATATAAAATTTTCGCTTTAGCATCTGCCTTCTTTACTTTAGTATACGCTTGTTTGTAAAGCTCTATAGCATTAAAGTATTGATGATGATCATATGCTAATTCAGCATCCTTTAAATAGTTTTTTTGTGCGCTTACAGAAAACACAAGTGCAATAACTGCGGTAGTGGTTAAAGCTAGTTTTTTTAAGTTTTTCATAGTTTTAATTAAACTTTATAGGATGCTAAGATATAGAAATTTTTAAAACAACAAAAATTTATTAACAAAAAAGGCGTTTTTCAATAAGTGTTTGGATTTAACAAGTGTGTTTTATCCAACAATTCGGTCTTTTTATGCTGATAAAAATCATGTTGACATAGTTTTAATGGCAATTTTAAAGCCGGAATATTTTTGTTAATAAAATTATAAACAATATAACAGTCTCGAAATCTAAAAAATGAACCAGATAAGAAAAACGTAATTACACATTTACAAACAGCTTCAATGCTTGATTTTCTTTTTTCCTCATTAAATCTGCATCTGCTTTGGTTTTATCTTTATAACCACAAAGGTGTAAAATTCCGTGAATCATCACTCTGTGAAGTTCATCTTCAAAGGTAACTTCAAATTTTTTTGCATTTTCAGTGATTCTATCAATGCTTATAAAAATGTCGCTATTTATTGTTTTTGATTCGGTATAATCAAAAGTTATTATATCTGTATAAGTATTATGATTTAGATGTTTTTGATTAACTTCAAGAAGTTCATCATCTGTACAAAAAACATAATTTATATCACCTAAAATATGCTTTTCCTTCTCTGTAATGGTTTTAATCCACTGTTTAATTTTTGTTTTTTCTTTTAATTTAAAAGAAATAGATTGATTATGAAATGAAATCATTAATTCAAATTAAAAGTCAGTAATACTTCTTGTCCATTATTATTAAACTCCACCTTATCTGCTAAATGCTTCATTAAAAAAACACCACGACCTTGTGGTTTGTCAATATTTATTGGATCGGTTGGGTCGGGTAAACTTTCATAATCAAAACCTTTACCTTCATCAGACACTGAAAATTTTATGTTTTTTTCACCTGATTCAAAACCAATTTTTATATGTTTTTCTGGATTCCCTTCATTGCCATGATAAATAGCATTATTTACTGCTTCAGTAACAGCTATTAAAATATTTCCGTAACTATCTTCATTTACACTAAATACTTCGCACACATCTTCTACTAAACGCTCCACTAATCTCATGTTTTCTGTGGAGGACAGCATGTCTAATTTTTCTCCTTTAGCTGGTATCATTTATTTACATTATTAAAATAGTTATTTACTTTCTCTTTATAATAAGGAGTTAAACTTGGGGGAACGGTGTTTAACAATTCCAATTCTTTTTCCTTTAGTCTTTTATACTCTAAAAATTGCTTAGGGTTACTTAAATTTTGATTTTTTGTTTTATTACTTTTGCGTTTTTCGTCTTGCTCCCTTTCTTTTTCAGCTTTATCGCTTTCCAATAATTTTGTAATAATATCTTGTTGGCGTTTCATCGTTTCTTGTGTGATACGTCTATTTACAATATCTGTTTCTGTTTGTTCCATCATTTCTGCTATATTTCCTCCAGGACTAGAACCACCATCCTTTTTAATTTTATCGAGCATTTGCTGCATTTGTCTCCTTAGAGCTTCTTGCTGCGCAGCTGCTTTTGCTAACTGCTCACTTAGGCCAGGCATACCTTGGTTACCTTGCCCTTGAGTGCCCATTCCACCTTGCCCACCAGGTTTTTGTCCACCAGGTTTATTGCCACCCGGCTTATCTCCTGGTTTATTTCCAGGCTTTTCGCCACCAGGTTTTTGACCTTTTTCTAATGCCTTTTTAAGCTCTTCAAGTTGTTTGTTTAACTGCTCTTGCATTTGTTTCATGCTTTGCATACTTGGTTTTCCTTCGCCAGGTTTACTAGATGGCTTAGAACCTTTACCAGGTTTTTTGCATTTACCCGAACCAGGCTTTTGATTAGCTTTAGCTTGTTGTTGCATTTGCTCTAGTGATTCATTGAGTAATAATGCCAAATTATTAATTGAAGTCATTGAATATTGCATTCTAATTTGAGCGTCAGCTTGTGAGCGTTCTTCTAATGAACCAATTGTTTTGTTCATGTTCATTATTATTGAAGAAATTTCACGATTTACAGTTGCACTGATTTTTGGATTGCGCTTACTTAATGCTAATAAACTATCTTCTACAATTTTAGAATCGTCTTGCAACTTACGTTGTACTTTTGGGATTGCTAAATACTGCGGGTTATCTTGTTTAATTTTTGAAAGTTGCTTCATTAAATCTTCTTGTCCAAATGATAGATTCAATAAGTTTTCTAAAATTTGACGCAAAGCCTGCATGTCTTCTTCTTGCTCTTCCTTCTCCATTTCATCCATTGCCTTTTGCATTTGATCTTTCATCTCTTGCATGCCATCACTAGCTTCTTTTTGAGATTTTGAAGCATCCTTTTTGTTTTTTTGATTTAACTCTTCAGAACTTTGTTGCATGTCTTTCGACACTTCGTTTTGTTTTTCTTCGTTTTTTGGTAATGGATTTGGCGCTTCTAACTCTTTATTTTTTTGGTCTAATTCTTTTAAATCCTTTTTTAAATCATCAAATTGTTTATTCAATTCATTTTGCTTTTCTTCTAATTTTTTAGGGTCCGACTTCTCATTTTCTTTAGAATTCTTTTTATCATCTTGCTTATCAGCATTTTTCTTATCCTCAGTTTCATTTTTTAATTCATCTTGTTTAGATTTAATATCATCCAATTTATCAATGGCTTGTTGCATTTTTTGCTCCACTTCCATTTGTTTAAAAGCCTCTAAAGTTCTATCCAACTCCTTCTCCATATCTTTGTTGGTTAGCTTTAACTCATCAAGTTTTTCTTGAACTTGGTTTTTATCTAATTTATCAAGCAACTTATTTAACTCATCAAATAGTTTTTTCATTTCGGGAGTCATAATGTTTTCAAACAATTTTTCTAATTGTTGTTGCTTCTCTAAAAGAGACTGATCCTCTTTTGTAAGTTCTTGCTGCTGTTTGTTGTTAAGCTGATTCTCTTGTTTTGCCTCTTCAATTTTGTTTTTTAATTCGTTTTCTTTTTTAAGAATCTCTTCTAATTTTTTCTTTTCTTCATAACCCATTTGTTTTTTATCGGTCAATTTTTTGCTGAGGTCATTAATGTCTTTTTGCAAATCTTTTGCTTTCTTCATTCCATCCTCAATGTCCTTTTTAATTTCTGAATTATTTTTATCAGTAGCTTTATTTATTTCATCAATAGTAGGGGCTATAAACTCCATGACTTGTGTTTTAGCAGATTTTGAGCCATTTACCCCATCATTATCCCATACTTCAAAATAATATTCTACTTTATCGCCTGGGTTTAAATTAAATTGCGAAGCATCAAAAAAATAAAAATAGGGTTGATTAATGTTTTGTTTATTAATTCCAATAGGCATTTCCCCTTGCTTAGAATATAACTTTCCTGCACTGTCAGTGCCAATGCGTGTGTATCTAAATACTAATTTTGTAAAGCCATAATCATCTTTAATAGAACCCGAAAAATAAATATTTTGATTGTTCAGAGAATCTTGCTTGTTGCTTACATCTATGATAGGATATTGATCAGGAATAACATTTAAGGTGTAGTTAATAGAATCATTAATTTGCTTTAAGAAGTGATTTGACGTTTTTATTGAATACGATTGGCTTTGCATAATTTGCTTTGCAAATAAAAACTCATCAGTACTTGACTTTGAAATATCAATTAAGCTATCTGCAAAATTCAGAAATACATTATCTGTGTTTTTGGTATAAAACGTCCATTTTATTTTCGTGCCCTGAGGTATTTGTAAATCTCCAACATTAGAAAGGTTTTCAGGTTTTTTATTTAAGTAGGATGGATACACTAAATTCGCCTGAAATTTTACAAGCATTGGTTTTGGCAACACACTTAATTCATATGATTTAGAATTAAAACCAGCTGCATTAAAAACAAACTCTTCATTTTTTTGAACATTTTTAAATATGTAGGTATAGTTTAAATTATCAATTTTTTCCATTTTATGCTCTACTCCATCAACCATTATAAACACCTCATTTGGAATTTCATTACCATCGAGCATTAATTTCAGTTCATAATCTTGTTGTTGCACAGCCGTTAAATCTTTATTAATAATAGAAAATTTAAATGGCGCTGCCTTTTCAAAATAAGTTTGATGATACAACAACCTTTCTGTTCCGTCTGTAATAATGCTTGGCTTTACCGTAAAAATTAATATAAATAATACTAACGGAGGAAGTGCGTATTTAACGTACTTTTTATTTTGTGATAAATCAATGGCAGAGGAAAATGGAATAGGTTTTAGCTCTTCCATTTTTTGATTGATACTTGCGCTCAAAAGTTCTGTTGAAAGAATAGAACCTAAATTACGCTGTAATTGTAAGGTATTTAAAAGCTTATCATTAATAGTAGAAAAATGTTTTCCAACAATATTAGCAGCCTCGTCATACGAAATTATTTTCCCTAACTTATTTAATTTTAAAAGAGGAATAATAATATACTTTGTTACTACTAACCCTGAAGTTAAAACAAAAGCATAAAATAATATGGTTCTTACTGTTGTTTGAAATTCGGCAAAATACTCAGTAACAACAATAAATAAAAAGGCCGCCAATAGCAAACCAGTAGTATAAATTAACCCTTTTAATAATTGGTTTTTATAATACTTACGAATAAACTCATCAAGTTTACTTAATAGTATGTTATTAGTTTGAGACAAGTGCAAAAGACCTTTTACACAAATTTAATAAATTAGCCAAAGGGAAGAAATTTAATTTGTGTTAAATAACACAATAAATTAGAATCAAAAAACTAAAATACAGACTAATTAATTGCTTTTCCTAAGAAATTAACCATAATTAATTCCTCAAGTGTGTATCTTTTCTCTCCTACAAAACCCGTAATCCAAGCATCAGATTGCCCTTTTGCAATAATTTTTTGACGAGCCGCTTCTGCTTCTTTTAGAGTTGTAAACTGTAGTTGAGTGAATCGGGTAACTCCATCACCATATTTAATGATTTCTGGAGAACCAAACTCTTTTAAATGGTTGTAACTATAGTTTTCTGGGTATTTATAGGCCGCAATTTGAATTTTAAATACTAATCCTTCTGCGCATGTTGTTCCAGCAATGTCTAATAATTTTTTATAATTAGTAGGGTTATTTAGTGATTGTCCTTTTAAAGAATTAAAATCTGGAAGTGGGCCACCACCGCATGGGTTATTATTTGTTGGAATATCATTTACTGCTACTGTATTGGTTATTGCAGTTGCACTTTTAGTGTTTACTGCATCACTAATAGGATTATTAAAATCTTCAATAGAAGTTACATTACCAAGTAAACTATCAAGCAAGGATTTTACAGACTTTTGTTCTTTTTTATTTGCGAAATTATCAGAATACAAATAAAAATCTTTTTTAATTTCTACGAACTTAGCCAGTTTTTCAATGTCCATTTCCTCTTCTATTGGCTCATAGCCAGGTACCGTAACAATAATTCTAATTTTATATCCATTTCCAGGAGATAATGCCATTAAGTATTTTCCGGTTTTTGAATTTGCATAATAAGGGCCAATTGCCTCGTCTGTTCCTTTTTTCTTAACTTCTATTTTAGCTTCAATTGGTTTATCATCAGCGTAAACATTTCCTTTTAGTAAAGCTAAAATTGGTTTATCACCTAAAATACCAGGTTCAACCGTGTAAATATCTTGCCCACCTTTTCCTCCAGAACCACCTCTGTTTGAAGAAAAATAACCTCTATCACCTTTTGCATTAATTACATAATACCTATCATCTTCAGTTGTATTTAAAGGAATTCCCATACTTAATGGTTCTATCCATTTGTTCTCTTCTTTAATTGAATACATAATGTCGTACCCACCAATACTTTTGTGCCCTTCTGAACTAAAAAACATTGTAATTCCATCTGGGTGAATGAAAGGAGCATCTTCATTATACTGAGTGTTAATTTGTGGTCCCAAATTCATAGCTGGTCCCCAATCTCCATCAACCTTTTGAGATACGTATAAATCTCTACCGCCAAAACCACCTGTTCTTTCCGAAGCAAAATATAAGTACCTTCCATCAGAAGTAATTGAACAACTTCCTTCCCAAGCATCAGTATTTATGTTTTTATTTAATTTTACTGGAGCAGTCCATTCTGTTCCAACAAAAGTGCTACTGTACAAATCACCATCATCATTATTACTTGCAAATAAAAATAAAGTTGTACCATCGGGCGAAATAGCAACCGCTGCATCGTTTCCATTTGTATTAATGGTAGGAATTCCGCTTGGTAAAGACCATGACGAGTCGGAAGTTCTGTTGCTAATAAATACATCTTCTCTGTACGCTCCATCTTTACTTGGCTTAAGTGTTTCATCCAATAAACCACCAGTACTTTTTTTACCAGAATAGGTAAAAATTAGAATTGATTCATCAGCAGAAATTACAGGAACCCCTTCAACTTCTTCTGTATTAATTGTACTTCCTAAATTCTTAACATCTGCAATAATTTTTTTTGCAATAAGTTCCTTTCCATTATTACAATTTTGTATTCCTAATTTAGCATCTTCTATTAGAGGTTTATCATCAGCTTTTATTTTTGTTCCTTTAGCAGTTAAATAGGTGTTGTAATAGCCGATAGCCTCATCAAACTTATAATTAAAGTGGTAAGCTTTAGCCAAGTAGTAGTTAATATCAGCAGATTTATCTGTAGTTTTTAAGCTTTCGAAAATTTCGATTGCTCTAGCTTTTTTTTCAGGATAAAACAATGAGGAATAACCTAATCGAAATTTATAATCCAAATTTTTTGGAGATTGAGCCGATAATTTATCATAAAGCTCATATGCTTTTCTATAATCTTTCTCTTCAAAATAATAAGCGGCATCATCTTTTAAATCTTTAGTTTGTGAGAACAAAGACAGAGCAAAAAGCTGAATAACAATAAATAGTAATAATCTAATTTTCAACATATGTCAATT
>ERZ724516.2444-NODE-2444-length-10471-cov-4.438364_pt1 | contig 10471 bp, 8 predicted proteins | sample MGYA00376049_ERZ724516 | MGnify/ENA primary metagenome ERZ724516 (study PRJEB28724, sample SAMN07190886) | activated sludge metagenome | isolation source: activated sludge of sewage treatment plant in Hong Hong | place: USA: Christiansburg, Virginia | collected... | reverse complement strand
TTAGAAGTAACCAAATCTACTTTTGGTTGGTAAACTGGAGCTAATGGTATTGAAGGGTTAGATGGGTCAGCTAAATAATATTGCGTTTGTTCAGGGCCTATATAATTTATACCATCAATGTTCTTATCTAATTCAGAAGTACCAGTACCTAAACTACCAGTTGCCGATAAAGTAGGACTTACACGGCCTTTGGCAATATCTAAACTTTTTTCAGCGGCCAACACATTAAAGTTCGCCGCTTTAATAGAGTGTTGGTTTTTAAGAGCGGTTTCATAAATATTTTGAACGGATAATGAGGCTAACTCATTATTCATCACATCAACATTTGGCTTTGAGATATTAAAATTATTTAGAGTATCTAAATTTAATAATTGTTTTAATGTTAATAGAGCTATTTGATAATTGTTGTCAGAAGCTGTTACATTTGCTTCTTCATTAGCTAATTGTGCCTTTAAATCGTAAACAGCACTTTTAGCGAGTGTTCCAGCATCCGCTAATTTTTGCGTACGATCTAATTGCTCTTGAGTGATTTTAAACTGTGCTTGAGCAATTTGTAAAATTTCATTACTAAAAATAACATTAATGTAGCTAGTTGCTACATTTAAGGCTAAATCATTTTTTTGTTGTAAATACGTTTCTGTGCTTGACAAATATTGATATTGATTTGCTTTAATGGTATTATATTGTGCTAAACCGGACCACAGCACAACGTTAGAAGATATATAAAAGTTTTGTGACAATACCTGTGTATTCGCAAAAGTATTGGTGTAACGGTCAATGGTTCTACCAAAGTTATAGGTGTGTTGTGCCCCAGCATTTACGGTTGGTAAAATAGCTGCTTTGCTCTGAGTAGCATTGTTTTTATTAATGCGGGCATTAATCTCAGATTGCTTTAATGTAATGTTATTTTTTTGAGCATAATCTACACATTGTTGCAAATCCCAAATGTTAGATTGAGAAAAGGATATTTGTGTAAATCCAATAAACAAAAAGCCGAATAATAGAGTCTTCATAGTTATTTTAAAAATCAGGTAAATTTACTCAAAAAAGCCCTTATTATTACCCAACTACACAAGCGGAAAAAAAGTAGTTGTATTGGTAAAAAATCGCCACATTATTTTATTAACTAATGGCTTTTAAAGCCTCTTTTTTATTACTTTTCTAATCTTAAACTCAATGTAGTTTTAATTTAAATGACGCCTTTTTTACAATACATAGCCAAATACATATTTGAGCATCATGCCAATGATACGGAGCATTTATGTATTGTATTGCCTAATAAACGAGGTGCTTTGTATTTAAAACAGCATTTGGCTCTGGCATTTCAAAAAACGATTTGGTTGCCCACGATTATTAGCGCTGAGGAATTGGTTGCAGAATTATCTGGCTTGCAACAAGCTGATAGTATTGATTTAATTTGCGATTTGTATCAGGTTTATGTCGGTATTTTGAAAGAAAAAGCCGAGCCCTTTGACGCTTTTGCCAAATGGGGAACATTAATGTTGCAGGATTTTAATGAAGCGGATCGCTATTTGGTGGATACAGATTCGTTGTACCAAAACTTAAAAGAAATCAAAGAAATTGAAAACTGGAGTTTGAGTGCGGACGACTTAACGTCTACTCAGCAGGATTATATCGACTTTATGTTTCAAATGGGAACTATTTATAAGGAGTTCTCAAAAATATTACTTCAAAAAAAGCAGGCTTATCAGGGGTTAATGTATCGTAAGTCGGTTGAAGGGTATAAAGAGTCAGCTTATATTAATCAGTTTTCCAAAATATTGATTTGTGGCTTTAATGCATTAAACAAAGCGGAGACGATTATTTTTTCGGATTTGGTAAAGGAGAAAAAAGCACATATAATTTGGGACGGAGATAAATACTATGTGGATAATGAAGAATACGAAGCTGGTTTGTTTCTTCGAAAAAACTTTACCAATACATGGTTAGATACCAAAAATTATATCGGTAATGATTTTAAAGATATTCCAAAACATATTGATATTGTTGCCGTTCCAAAGCAAATGGGGCAGGCGCAAGTCGTATCTCATCAATTGCATGAATGGATTAGACAAGGGAAATCATTAAATAAAACGGCTGTGGTTTTAGCAGACGAAAGTTTGTTATTCCCTATTTTAAATCAATTACCAGACGAGGTAAAACATGTTAATATTACCATGGAATATCCTTTGCGTTTGTCACCAATTTACGATTTGATGGATAACTTAATTAGTTTGCATCAATCCACTCAAAAGGCAGGTGCCTCTAGTAGTTTTTACTTTGCCGATGTATTTAAAATTCTACAAAATTCTTTATTTAAAAAGTATTATAAATCGTTTAACCCAAGTGTTCATTTACAATCGATTATTCAAAAAGTAATAGATAAAAATTATGTGTGGTTAAATACCAAAGTGCTTGCGGAATTGTTTGAAGACAATTATAAATACATTGAATCTTTATTTAATTCATGGTCAAATTCCTCGCAAGGAATTTTATCTATGTCTCAAATCATTGAAGTGTTTAATGCTTCCGAAAATGAGGACTTGCAGTTATCATCAACCGAAAACGAATACTTACATGTATTCACCAAGTATTTTAATCGCTTACAGTCTTTAATTCAAACACATCATTATCTAGATTCATTACTTACTTTAAAAAGTTTATACAAGCAAATTATCGGAGCGGCTTCTGTGCCATTTATTGGCGAACCTTTGCAAGGTTTGCAAATTATGGGAGTTTTAGAAACCCGTACTTTGGATTTTGAAAACATCATTTTATTGGGTGTCAATGAAGGAGTTTTACCTTCAGGTAAATCCGCTAATTCATTTATTCCTAACGACTTAAAGCGTTATCACGGCATGCCATTGTATGGCGATAAAGATGCAGTGTATGCCTATCACTTTTACAGAATTTTACAAAGAGCCAGTAATGTTTTGATTACCTATAATACCGAACACAGCGTGTTAGGCTCTGGTGAAAAAAGTAGGTTTATTACACAGCTGCAATTTGAATTACAAAAATATAACCCGCATCATACCATTACAGAGGTAATGTTAAGTGGCGGTGAATTGCCTGCGAGTTCAAGAAATGTGATTAACATTGATAAAACAGATTTTAATTTAGCGCCCATTATTAAAAAGCTAACCACTAATGATGAGTACAGTGGATTAAGCCCTTCGGCTTTGATTACGTACAAAGATTGTGCTTTACGTTTCTTTTTTAGATATGGTGTAGGGATTAAGGAAACCGAAGATGTTGAAGAGAGCGCGGAAGCTAACACACAAGGCTCCATTTTACATGAATCGTTGGAGATGCTTTATAAGCCTTATATAGGATTAGTTTTAACAGAAGATAACTTAAAACATTGCCTCTCAAAAACAGAAGAAAGTGTAAACCTGATTTTTCAAAATTACTTTAGTCAAAGAGAAAGCCAGTTTGGGAAGAATTTTTTGCAACGAAAAGTTTTATATGAATACGTCAATAAATTATTAAGAAACGATTTAAAACTGATTCAAGATTCTAAAAAAACAAACGAGCTTTTAAGTTTAATAGACTTAGAAAAGGCATTGACTGCATCTGTCACTATTGATATTAAAGGAGTTAATACAACTATTTATTTAAAAGGTTCTGCAGATAGAATTGATAAACTTGGAAACAAAATTAGAATCATTGATTATAAATCATCCGTAAAAGCAGATGATAAATTTAAGTTCACCAATTTTGAAGATTTGTTTAAAGACAGTCAATACAATAAAATGCTTCAGTTATTTATGTATGCTTGGTTTGTGGTGAAAAATAATTTGGCTCGTCCCGAAGATTTACAACCTTGTATCATTCCTTTTAAAAAGTTTGAAGAGCATCCTAAATTTATCATGGAAGAAGCCAAAGGTGGTGGTATTTTAAATTTCACAACAGAATTGTTGGAAGACTTTGAGAACCATTTAAAGCAGCAAATTTCTGAAATAATTGATAGTTCAGAGGCTTTCAAGCAAACTGAAGACCATGATAAATGCGAATATTGCGCCTACGCGAGTATTTGTAATGCTTAATAGGCTTGTATCTAACAATCAAGTGTTTATAAATCCCATTTAATGTGCTAAATGCCTTTATCTATAGGCTTAATTTTATAATCAAATTTAAAATTCAATACAATGACTTTTTCTTTAAAAGGAATGGCCTTTATGGTTATTCTGTTATTTTGTTTTACTGCAAATTTTTCTCAAGATGTAACCGTTGATTTTGAAGGAAGAGTATCAAATGATAATGCAACATTATCAGAAAGTATTGTGCAAGTATTGCAAGATGGTAAATTGTTAACTTCATTTAAAACTGATCAAAATGGGAGTTATAATGTTTACTTGCCATTGGGAAGTGATTATTTAATTTCAATTTCTAAAAATAATTACGTTCAAAAATATTTCAGTGTGAGCACTAAAGGTATTCCTCAAGATCAAGCTGGCGTTAAGTTGCCCGCTATCAGAGCCGATGTAGATTTGTTTAAATATTATGAAGGCGTTGATTATTCGATGTTTGATGAGCCAATCAGTAAGTTTTTTTATAGTTCTAAAAAAGGAAATTTTGATTACGACAAAGAGTACTTGAAAGCTAAAAAAGAGGAAATGAAAAAGGTAAAGCAAGCTGAGAAAAAAGCCATTCAGTTAGCCTTACAAAAAAATGCAGCTCAGCAAAAAGAATTAGAAAAAACACCTGAGAAAAAAGAAGACGTTGCTAAATTAAATGAAGAGAAAAAGGTATTAGATGAGAAATTGGCGAAGCAAAGTTTAATGCTAAAATTAATTGAAGAAGAAGAAAAGCCAATTTTAAAAACGAAAGATAAAAACGAAGTTGAGTTAAATATAGTAGCAGCTAATAATGAAGCTAGTAGTAAAGTAATAGACAAAAAAATTAATGCTTTGGTGGCTAAGTATAAACAAGGTGTTACCGAAGAGCAACAACAAGGGCAAGGTATTATTATCATCAAACGAGTAGTAGTTCGCGACCAAGAGGCTTGGGTTTATGAAAAGAAAATTTTTGATTGGGGTGGAGTTTCATATTTCAGAGATAAACAACGCATTACAGCAAGTACGTTTAATCAGGAAACAGCATTAGTCAACAAATAATATTACTTCAAAACATTTGCGGTAACTAAAAATACTTTTTAGAGTCGTTTTTAGTGGTCAATTAACATTCAATCGTTAGTTATTAATTAGGGAAAACCTGTCACTTTTTAGCTTAAATTCCTTATATTTATGGTTTTAACTATATAAACAAAACCACGTAGTTTTATCATGAAAAAAGCATTTGTATTTCCAGGTCAAGGCTCTCAATTTTCTGGAATGGGAAAAGAGTTATACGATAACTCAGATTTAGCAAAAAAAATGTTTCACCAAGCAAACGATATATTAGGATTTAATATCACTGATACCATGTTTGCTGGTACAGACGAGGAATTAAAACAAACTAAAGTTACTCAACCAGCTATATTTTTACATTCGGTTATTTTAGCGGCTACTATGGGTGAGTCATTTATTCCTGATATGGTAGCGGGGCATTCCTTAGGAGAATTTTCTGCATTAGTAGCAAACAAAACCTTAAGTTTTGAAAGCGCATTAACTTTAGTTTCTAAACGTGCGATGGCTATGCAAAAGGCTTGCGAGTTAAACCCATCAACGATGGCAGCTGTTTTGAATTTAGCAGATGATGTCATTGAAAACATTTGTAAAGAAATTTCGGATAGCGGACACGTAGTAGTAGCTGCAAATTATAACTGCCCAGGCCAGTTAGTGATTTCAGGTTCTATTGAAGGGATTAATATTGCTTGCGAAAAAATGAAAGCAGCAGGAGCCAAACGTGCTTTAGTATTGCCAGTTGGTGGTGCTTTTCATTCGCCATTAATGGAACCAGCTCGTGTGGAGTTAGAAGCAGCTATTAATGCAACAACGTTTAATCAACCAATTTGTCCTGTATACCAAAATGTAACCGCGTATGCAGTTTCAAATCCAGATGATATTAAAAAGAATTTAATTTTACAATTAACCGCTCCAGTAAAATGGACTCAAACAGTTGTTCAAATGATTGAAGATGGAGCAACGCATTTTACAGAAGTTGGACCAGGAAAAGTATTACAAGGCCTTGTGAAAAAAGTAAATCAAACAATGGAAACTGTTAGCGCTTAAAACTATGTTTAAAAAAATCATCATTTGCTTCGCATTGCTTCATTTGACATTTCAGATGAATGCGCAATTTTTTAGAGGCTTTGGCTTTTTTGTTGGACCAACCACATCGAGTCATCGTTATAAAAATTTGAACCCAATAGATAATAATACGTTTGCGCATGCTATTCCTGCGCCATCTCATCGTTCGGGAGAATTCGTTTATTTTAGTGTAGGCATTTTAGGTGAGTTTTTAAAATACGACCATATTCGTTGGCAAACCGAATTTGAGTATGCCAGCAAAGGTGGGGTTGAGCGTCCGGCAATTGTTTTAGGAACAGGGCAGAGATCAGGAGCAACTTTAAATAAGTTCACAAATATTCAATGGAATAATTTCGCTAAAATATTTGGTAATTACGGACGTAGAGGCATTCCTTATTTGATGTTAGGCGCTCGTTTAGAATATAATTTGAGTCGTGCGATTACAGCTTATGGAACTGTGTCGGGACTAGTTCCAAAAATTACCGTTACTCCAGATGCAGGCGTTGGTTATGAATTTAATTCACGCCGTAGATGGCATTTTTTTACTGAAGTACATTATAATCCAGATGCGATTAAGATAATCGCTCCAGGAAGTGTTGTGTTTTGGCAACGTATGTGGGAGTTAAGAATTGGTTTAATTTACAGACCAAAACGTAAAGCCATTGATGATTGTAATGCACCAAGATATCACGGTAGTAATTATTAATATTTAAATAGTTCAAGACATGGTAATGACCAAAGATGTTTTATTTTCTTTAACCAAAGGTGGTTATGCACCTCAGGAAGAAATGTTGGAAGTAGCCCGTAAAAAAGGGAAATTATATATTGGAATCCCGAAAGAAATGGCTTTTCAAGAAAATCGTGTTCCTTTAGTACCAGATGCAGTAGCGTTATTAGTAAACAACGGACATAAAATTGTTGTTGAAGCAGGCGCTGGTTCTGCAGCTCATTTTGAAGATACAGATTATAGCGAAGCGGGAGCAGAAATCGTTTATTCTACCGACGAAGTGTATAAAGCGGATATCATTTTAAAAATTGCACCTCCTACATTAGATGAAATAGAAAGCATGAAAGCAAAACAAACGTTGTTTTCGGCTTTGCAATTAACGGTTCAACCAGAAGATTTTTTGAAGAAGTTAGTTGCTAAAAAATTAAACTGTGTTGCTTTTGATTTAATTACAGATGATGCTGGTATTTTTCCTGTTATTAGAGCTATGGGCGAAATTGCAGGAGGAACATCAATATTGGTGGCAGCAGAGTTATTAAGCAATGCTAATGGTGGTGTTGGTTCTATCTTAGGTGGTATTAGTGGTATTTCTCCAACCGAAGTAGTTATCATTGGTGCAGGAACTGTTGGTGAATTTGCCGCAAGAGCTGCTTTAGGATTAGGCGCAACTGTAAAAGTATTTGATAATTCAACTTCACGCTTACGTCGTTTACAAAGTCAGTTAGGCACTCGTATTTTCACTTCAGTAATTGTTCCTAAGGTATTAGAAAAACATTTAAAAACCGCCGATGTAGCTATTGGTGCTCTACGTGCATCAAAAGGAAGAACGCCTTGTATCGTATCCGAAAACATGGTTTCTGAAATGAAAACAGGTTCTGTGATTATTGATGTAAGTATTGATCAAGGTGGTGTGTTTGAAACATCTTCTGTGACTAATCATACTAAACCAGTTTTTCGTAAGCATGGTGTGATTCATTATTGCGTACCAAATATTCCTTCTCGCGTAGCTCGTACAGCCTCTTATGCCTTCAGTAATATCTTTCAACAAATCTTATTGAACATGGGAGATGAAGGTGGTTTTGATAGTTTAGTGCGTAAAGATTCTGGTGTAAGAAATGGCGTTTATATTTACAATGGTATTTTAACCAATCAGTTTTTAGGTGAAACATTTAATTTGCCACACAAGGATATTAATCTTTTAATGGCGGCCATGTAATATGAACTTTAAACAACGATTACGTTTATTTTTAATTGGTTTTATTCCGGGTTGTATCATTCTTTTTTCAATTATCAATAAAAAAGGTTGTACAAGTCCCAACGAATTAAAAATGTTAGAATTACGTCACCAACATTTACAATTAGGCGAAAAAGCAAAATGTAAATTAAAATGCTTGAATTTAATTGAGCCTGTTTTCAAAATCAATATGCGCGATTATCAGGTGAATTATGATTTAAGTGATATTCATAAAAAGCCTGCGGGATTGTATTATTTACAACCAATTGACGAGAAAAACGGACGTTATGAAATGGCTGTTGAAGATAGAGATACCATTACTTTTATCAACGATTTAAAATTATTAAACTCAGCATCTGCAAATTGTGGTTGCGATACCATTCAATAAATGGAAGAAACACGATTAAAAACAGATCTATCAAAATTTAATAACGACTGGTACAAAAAAGGTGGCAGTTCGGTTAAGCGTATCTGTTGGTACATATTAAACGCTGTGTTTTTTAATTCAGCTTTTCCGATCATGTCTTTTAAACGTTTTTTGTTACGTTTGTTTGGAGCCAAAGTAGGGAAGGGCGTTGTTATAAAACCATTTGTCAATATTAAGTATCCTTGGCGTTTACGTATTGGTAATCATGTGTGGATTGGTGAACGAGTTTGGATTGATAATTTAGGTTTAGTGGTTTTACACGATAACACTTGTGTATCGCAAGGAGCCATGTTATTATGTGGCAATCATCATTATAAAAAAGTAGCGTTCGATTTAATCGTAGGAAATATTACTATTGAAGAAGGAGCTTGGATTGGTGCACAATGTGTAGTTTGTCCAGGTGTAAAAGTTGGAAGTCATGCGGTATTAACCGTTAATAGTGTAGCTACAGCTCGTTTGGAACCTTGGAGTATCTATCAAGGAAATCCTGCGGTAAAAATTAAGGATAGAGTGATTAAGGGGTAATTATCTAATTCCTGTAATTAATAACATAATTAGTGCGATTGGCACTAAAATTACAATAACAGGAAGCAATGCATTGATAATAGATTTGCCGATTGACAATTTTTGAACTTCAGAAATGCCAATCACACATAATATTATAGTCCAAATCGCTAAAGCAAATTCCAAAAACATACAACTATAAACAACAAGGTTAGGGATTAAACCAGCACTGGTAATATCTCCTTCTGATTTAAATAATTCATTTCCATAAACTGCAATTTGTGGAATTAGTAAAAATGTTCCAATAATGGATGGTAACATTCCGTATGTTAAAATCCTAAATATAGATTTTGTATCACCTTCTGCTTTTAACCAATTACCTGTCCAGCTGACTAAAGCCGCATAAAGATAAAATGAAATCCACCCCAATAATCCGCCTAAAACAATTGAAAAACCTACTATTGTCAATAAAGGTAAATTATCCCCCATGTTTTTTGTCGAAGCTCTATCAAAGCCTCTTGATACACCTGCTAGGAATAATAAAAGGTAAAAATATTTTTCGTAATTCGTCTCGTTTATATACTTAAAAATTTTTCGTGGCGAAGTCCATATTTTAGTAAATATATCTTGATCACTAAAATTCGTTGGTTCAAGAATTTCATTTGTAGTTTCTTCCATTTAAATACGTTTTTTAGTTTAATACCATTTCACTTTCAAATAAACGGCATCATCTATTTGTATGGTATTATCTTTTGAATAAAAGTAAACGGAATTGCCTTGTTTGGTTTCGGCAAAATATTCAAAACCATAACCATTAAAAAACACATTAGTTACGGTCACTTGAATGTGCGCTTGTGCTTTTGTTTCTACAATTTGTAACTGATTAGGACGAATGTAAGTTTGGTTCTTTGATAGTTTTACTTTAGAAGAAATTAAATCATCTTGTTCCAAAATAAAATAACGCCCCATTAAAGCCGCTACGTTTTTTGTTTTTGGTTGATAGTAAACAGTAAACGTTGCATCATGCTGAATTAACTTTCCGTTTTCCATCACCGCTGTTTCATCGGCGTAACGCAAAGCTTCTTCAGGTTGATGTGTTACTAAAATAACAGCTGCGTTTTCTTTTTTTATTTGCTGACGAATGTAAGTGAAGATTTTATCACGCAATGGCAAATCTAAATTACTAAAGGGTTCGTCTAACAATAATACTTTTGGAAATTCTGCTAACGAGCGGGCAATAGCTACACGTTGTTTTTGTCCTGATGATAACGTAATGGCTTTGAGGCTTTTATAGGGAGTTAAATCCAATAAACGTAACAGTTGATTCGCTCGTTTTTGTTTGTACTCATCGGTGTAGCCTGCTAATTTATCTTTAATGTTTTCTT
>ERZ724516.2443-NODE-2443-length-10471-cov-4.518433_pt1 | contig 10471 bp, 10 predicted proteins | sample MGYA00376049_ERZ724516 | MGnify/ENA primary metagenome ERZ724516 (study PRJEB28724, sample SAMN07190886) | activated sludge metagenome | isolation source: activated sludge of sewage treatment plant in Hong Hong | place: USA: Christiansburg, Virginia | collected... | reverse complement strand
AGACGCGCAGGTTGGTCATCTGCTGGCGGCCCAGACGGTTGCGGGTGATCATGCGTTCGACGGCCTTTTCGACCACACGTTCCGGGTGCTTGCCTTCCAGCACCTGCCGCGCGGTGCGCTGCTTGATGCCGCCCGGGTGGCCGGTGTGCCAGTAATAGACCTTGTCGTCACGCTTCTTGCCGGTCATCTGGATCTTGTCGGCGTTGATCACGATGACGTTGTCCCCCATGTCCATGTGGGGCGTGAAGGTCGGCTTGTTCTTGCCGCGCAGGATGTTGGCGACGATCGTGGCAAGACGACCCAGAACAACGCCCTCGGCGTCGATCAGGATCCACTTCTTGTCGATGTCCGCCGGAGTAGCGGTGAAGGTTTTCATCGTTTTTCCCAAGGAAGAAGGGGGCAACACGCCCCCGGCAATACGGATGGCGGCTTATCGCCCAAGGCCAGCCGCGCGTCAAGGCGCCGATCCTACATTTAGTATAGCAAAAACAACATCTTACAATGAAGGTATTATTATACCCCATTCATCCGCTTTCATTCTGGCCCAAATATCCCCGCCGGAGGCTCTTTACCGCAGCTTCGGCGGGCGCTCCGGATCCATCCCCGGCGCGGCGGGCGCAACCGGCGCCTCGGCCACCGGCAGGTCGAACCGCAGGCCCACCCGGCCCATCGCCCCGGCCACCGGATCGGCCGAGTCAAGGAACACCACGTCCAGTTCCCCCGCCTCGATCCCCGAGAAGACCAGCGCCTCGCGCATCGCCTGCGCCAGGGCAGCTTCCGCGCCGTCCACCGCATCCAGCACCGCCAGAAGATGCCCGCGCCGCCCGCCTTGGTAGACCACCGCCGCCAGCACCGCCGCCACCGCCAGCCCGCCCGCCCGCGCCAGTTTCGCGTCCAGCCCCGCGATCACCGCCTCTGGCACGCGCGGCGCGGCAAAGGACTCGGGCACCGCCTCGGCCTCGTCCGGCCCGCCGTCCAGCGTCTCGGCCAGCCAGTCCAGCGCTTCGGGCGGCAGCAGCATCGACGACGGCGCGACGCCAAGGTTCACCCCCAGCCCGATCCCCTGCCCGCGCAGCAGCCCCGCGACCACCCGCCCCGGCAAGGCGGCATAGGGCGCGATCCCGCCGGTGAACGCCGCCAGCCGTTCCTCGCGGTCAAAGACCAGCACCACCGGCCCGTCCTCCAGCGCGAACACGCGCGGCTCCAGCCGGTCGCCCACCGCTTCGCGCTCCAGCAGAACGATCATCTCGCCATCGGCCAGCCGTTCAAAGAACCGCAAGCGCAGGGCCTCGTTCTCGGGATCGGCCGAGACCGCCGCATGGGCTGCATCCAAAAGTGTCACCAGGTCAGTCATCCATCACCTTCCGCACCCGCGCGCGCAGCTCTGGCAGAACCTCCGCCTCGAACCACGGATTGCGCCTTTGCCACCCCGTAGTCCGCCACGACGGATGCGGCAAGGGGATGACCCCCCGCGCCGCAAAGCCGCGCCATTCCGCCACGGCCCCGGTGACGCTTGACTGCGCCAGATGCCAGCGGATCGCCGCGCCCCCGACCAGCACCGTCAGGCGCACCTCTCCCAGCGCCTCCAGGGCCGACCGCCGCCAGGTCGCGGCGCAGACCGCAGGCGGTGGCAGGTCCGCGCCCCTTGCATCATAGCCCGGAAAGCAGAACGCCATCGGCACCACCGCCACCCGCGCCAGATCGTAGAACTCTGCCGGCGAAAGTCCGGTCCAGTCGCGCAGCCGGTCGCCCGATCGGTCGGTGAACGGGCGCCCGCTTGCCTGCACCCGCGCGCCAGGGGCCTGCCCGGCAATCAGCAGCCGCGCCCCCGGCCGGAACCAGACCACCGGACGCGGGACATGCGCCGTCGCCGTCGCCGCGAACCGCGCCGCGCAAAGCCGACAGCCGCGAATGTCCTCGATCACCCCCATTGCCACCCCCATTGCGCCAAAGTGGCCACCCCGCCCCATCCCCGGCAAGACCCTTGCCTTTCACATTGGCTCAAATATCCCCGCCGGAGGCTCCGACCCCTCCCCCCGCGCACCGCGTCAGGCCGGTCCCCGGCAGCGCCGTCCTCTCGGGCCTCGATGGCCCGAAGGACGGCACCCGGCTCAAAGCCACGCCCCCCCATTGCGGCAGCTGCGATTTCGCGTCTAATGGGTTCGACCGCCCTCCGTCACGATTGCACCCCGCATGTATCGCGTCTCGTCCTTTGTCACCCGCTTTGCCCGCGCGCTTCTGGGGGGGGCCGTGCTGGCCACGCTCTGGGTCAACCTGGCCCCTGCCAGCTACTACGACGTGATCGAATGGCGACTGCTTGACCTTGACCTGCCCTCCTGGATCGCCCGCCTGCCGGTCAGCGTGACGCCGCAATCGCTGGTGACCGAGGCGCTGATGGCGCTGTTCCTGTTCTTCGTCGGCAAAGAGCTGTGGGAGGCGCTGGTGCTTGACCGCGGCGCCCTGCGCGGACGCCAGGCGCTGTTGCCCCTGGGACTGACGCTGGGCGGCCTGATCGGGGCGGGGGTGGCCTGGGTGGTGACCGCCAGCCTGATCGTCACCGCGGACGAGGCCGGGTTCGCGACCGGCTGGCAGGTGCCGCTTGGTTCGGACGTGGTGCTGGGCTTTCTGATCGGCCGCCGGGTGCTTGGTCCCGGCCATCCGGCGCTGCATCTGCTGCTTTTGATCGCGATTGCGACCGACATCCTTGCGCTGCTGATCCTGGGGCTGACCCAGCCCCTTGGGCTGATCCGCCCGGCCTGGCTTGTGCTGCCCGCGCTGGCCGCGCTGGTCGTGTGGCGCGTCTTCGGCCGCGCGCCCGCCGCAGATGCCCCCGAGCGGGACCGCCGCGCCCGGCTGGCGCTTTGGCCCTATGTGCTGGCCGGGCTCCTGTCCTGGGTCGGGGTCGCGGCCTCGGGGCTGCCCGGCGCGCTGGGGCTTTTGCCGGTGGTGCCCGCCATCGCCCATGCCGACCGCAGCTTCGGCCTGTTCGCCGAGGTCGAAGAGCTTTTGCACGACCCCCTGAACCGGCTGGCGCAGGCGCTGGCCTGGCCGCTGACCGTCATCCTGGTCCTGTTCGGCCTGACGCGCGGCGGGGTCGACCTTGCCGCCTTTGCCCCGACCACGCTGACCACGCTGGCAAGCCTGTGGTTCGGTCGCCCGCTGGGAATGATCCTCATCGGCCTTGGCGGTGCGGCCTTTCTGGGCCTCCGGTTGCCTCCGGGCGTCAGTCTGCGCGACATCCTGGCCGTCATCGCGATCCTGTCGATGGGGTTCACCGTCCCGGTCATCGCGCTGGACAGCGCCCTGCCCGGCGGCGCCATGCAAGAGGCCGCGCGGCTGGGGTTAGCGGTCAGTCTGTTCGCCGGTCCGCTGGCGCTGCTGTTGTGGCGCGGCACAGGGTCGGGTGCCGGGACCAGTGACGGGACCGGCGACGGGACCGGTGACGGGTCGGATGGGCCGTCCCGGCGCAGACCCGGGCGCAACTCCGCGTGATCGGCCCGGCGGGGGCCTGCCCACAGCGGGGCCAAGCCCTTCTAATGCCACAAACCAGATGTTAACGCTGGGCGCGTAAACAACTTGGGAACCGCCCTTCGCTCAAGGGCCGAGGCCACGATGATCGAATTCGACACCGTCTCGAAATCCTTCTGGACCGGAACCCAGCGCAAGGTGATTCTTGACCGGGCCAGCTTTCGCGTGGAGCTGGGCAATTCGCTTGGCATCCTGGCCCCGAACGGCGCGGGCAAGACCACGATCATCAACATGATGGCGGGCCTGGAAAAGCCCGATGAAGGCACGATCCGCAAGACCTCGCGCGTGTCGTTTCCGCTGGGCTTCATGGGCGGGGTGAACGGAAAGCATTCGGCCAAGGAAAACTGCCGCTACATCGCCCGGCTTTACGGCCTGAACCCCGATTATGTCGAAAGCTTCTGCCGCTGGGTCTGCGGGCTGGAGGAATACTTCGACATGCCGGTGCAGACCTATTCCTCGGGGATGAAATCACGGTTCTCCTTTTCGCTTTTGTTGTCGATCGAGTTCGACATCTACCTGATCGACGAAGGCATGCCCGCGACCAGCGATGCCGAATTCAACCGCAAGGCCGGCAACATCCTGCAGGAACGGCTGAAGAACGCCACGGTCATCATCGTCTCGCACCAGGCGCAGACCTTGCAGAAATTCTGCCGGTCGGCGGCGGTGCTGATGAATGGCCAGCTCTACCACTTCGACACCTTGGAAGAGGCGAAGCGACTTTATGACTACTCCGCCTAAGGCCATCCGCTACAACATCGCCCCGGTTGACCGCCCGGCCCCCGCCCCGCAGCCGGGCGGCGCGGGGATGTTTGACACCCAGGACGACGGCTTTGGCGCGATGGACTTTCGCCGCCCGCAACCGGACGCCCCTTCCCCGGCCGCCTCTTCATCCGGCGACCCGGTCCCGCCGACCGACAGCGGCCCGCCCGCGTCCGGCCCCGCGGCAACCGTCCTGCGGGTTCCGCGGGACCCGGTCGCCGCCGCCGCCGTACCCGAGACCGAGGAAGAGACCGAAGCCGCCCTTGCCGCAATCGCAGGCGAAGGGCTGACCAGCCGCCAGTTGCGGCGTGCCCGCCTTGTCGCCCAGAAGCAGGGCTTCACCATCAGTTCCGATTTTGACGCCGTGCGCCAGTTGCGCCAGGCCGGTGTCGACCCGTTCTCGCGCGCATCGATGTTGAAAATGGTCACAGCCAGCGCCAAACCGCCCACCAGTGCCGCCGCCGCCGCAGGGGCCGCCGCAGCCGAAGTCGCCGCCGCCGACCCCAGGCCGACCGGCCGCGAACTGACGCGCCTGCCCGGCGATGTCGTGCAGCTGCCGCAAAAGGCCAAGCCGCTGAACCTGCCCTCGACCGAACAGCGGGCCGAGGTCAACCAGGCCGCCGAAATCCTGCGCATGCAGCAGGACATCGCCCGCCGCCGCCGCCGTCGCCTCGCACTTCTGGCCGCGCGGCTTTTTGCCTTTGTCGCGCTGCCGACGATCCTGGCGGGCTGGTATTTCTACACCATGGCCACGCCGATGTACGCCACCAAGACCGAATTCGTGATCCAGCAGGCCGGCCCCGCCTCGTCCGGCGGGCAGTTCGGCGGGCTGTTTTCCGGCACCTCCTTTGCCACATCGCAGGATTCGATCGCCGTCCAGGGCTACCTGCAATCGCTGGATGCCATGGTCCGGCTGGAAGACGACCTTGGCTTCCGCGAACATTTTCAAAGCCCGACCATCGACGCGATGCAGCGGCTGGACCCCGGGGCCACGATGTCCGCCGCCTACAAGATCTACAAGAAATACATCAAGATATCCTACGACCCCACCGAAGGCATCGTCCGGATGGAGGTGATCGCCGCCGATCCCCAGGTCGCCGCGCGCTGGTCCGAACAGCTGATCACCTACGCCGAGGAACAGGTTGACCACCTGACCCAGCGCCTGCGCGCCGACCAGATGAGCGATGCGCAGAAAGGCTATGACGACGCTCAGGTCGCCCTGGCCGCATCGCAGCGCCGCCTGATCCAGCTGCAGGAAAGTTTCAAGGTCCTGTCCTCGGAAACCGAGGTCGGGCTGATCACCGCGCAGATCTCGACGCTGGATTCGCAGCTGACCCAGGAACGCCTGTCCCTGGCCCAGATGGAGGCGAACGAAACCCCCAACGTCGCCCGAATGGAGCCGGTCAAGCGCCGCATCGCCACGCTGGAATCCGAAATCGCCATCTTGCGGTCGCGCCTGACCGAAGGCGAGGTTGGCGAGCTTAGCCTTGCCCAGGTCCAGGGCGAGCTTCTGGTCGCGCAGGCCGATCTGCAGACCCGCCAGATGATCCTGGCTCAGGCCCTGCAATCCATGGAAACCTCGCGGATCGAGGCGAACCGCCAGGTGCGCTATCTGTCGCTGTCGGTGCGCCCGGTGCCGCCCGATGCCCCCGCCTACCCCCGCGCGTTCGAGAATACGGCCGTCACGATGTTGATCATGCTGGGGATTTACCTCATGGTCTCGATGACCGCCGCGATCTTGCGGGAACAGGTCTCTGCCTAGAAACCGGCTGAGGGTGCGATGAAGGATGTGACCATCGGCGGGATGACCGTCAGCAACGATCGCCCGCTTCTGGTGATCGCGGGGCCCTGCCAGCTGGAAAGCCTGGACCACGCCCAGATGATCGCGGGCGCCATGGCCGAGGCGTGCCAGGCGGCAGGCGCGCAGTATGTCTTCAAGGCCAGCTACGACAAGGCCAACCGAACGTCGCTGGGCGGCAAGCGCGGCCTGGGGATGGAGGCGGGGCTGCAGGTCCTGGCAGCCATCCGCGCGATGGGCCTGCCGGTCCTGACCGATGTCCACGATGCCGCCCAGGCGCGTGAGGCGGCGACGGTGGTGGACGTGATCCAGATCCCGGCCTTCCTGTGCCGCCAGACCGATCTTCTGCTGGCCGCAGGCGAAACCGGGGCCGTGGTGAACATCAAGAAGGGCCAGTTCCTCGCGCCCTGGGACATGGCCAATGTGGCGGCCAAGGTCGCGAGCACCGGCAACGACCGCATCCTTCTGACCGAACGCGGGGTCAGCTTTGGCTACAACATGCTGGTCGCCGACATGCGGTCGCTGCCCACGATGGCAAAGACCGGCTATCCGGTGATCATGGACGCCACCCATTCGGTGCAGCAGCCGGGTGGGCAGGGCAATGCGTCGGGGGGGCAACGCGAGTTTGCGCCGGTCATGGCCCGCGCTGCCGTGTCGCTTGGGATTGCGGGGGTGTTCATCGAGACCCACGAAGACCCCGACCGCGCGCCCTCGGACGGGCCGAACATGATCCCGCTGGCCCAGATGCCCGCGCTGGTGGCCAGCCTGATGGGCTTTGACCGGCTGGCCAAGGCCGATCCGCTCCGGGTCTGATCCGGGTGCCGCGCAAGGTGCTGTTCGTCTGCGGCAAAGCCCGCCTGCGCAGCCCCACCGCCGGCGAAATCGCCCCCGGCCTGATCGGGGTCGAGGCCGACTTCGCCGGGCTTGGCGCCGATGCGGACGTGGCGCTGGACAGCGACCAGATCGCCTGGGCCGACGTCATCGCCGTGATGGAACGGCCTCAGCTTGCCCGGTTGAAGCGGCAGGTCGGCCCGCTTTTGCAGGGCAAACGGGTGGTGTGCCTAGACGTGCCCGACCGCTTTGCCTTCATGGACCCCGTCCTTGTCGCCCTGCTGACCCGGCAATTCGCCCGGCTGGGGTGACCTGCACGATCCGTGCGGGCCATGGCACGCTTTCGACAAGGCTGGCAAAATGGCGCGGCTTGGACCTCGCCGATCAGTCACGCCGCTTTCGCAGGGAAACCTGTTGCGAAAGGGTAAACGCCCACAGGCAAGACCCTGATCCGGAATGATTTTCCAAAACGTCCAGCGTGGACGACCCCGCGTAGGGTGGGTGATTCACCCACCTTACGACCCGGCCTAGACCACCTGCCCGGCCGCCCAGCCCGACGACCAGGCCCACTGGAAGTTGTAGCCCCCCAGCCAGCCGGTCACATCGACCACCTCGCCGATGAAATACAGCCCCGGCACCGCCTTGGCCTCCATCGTTCGCCCGTCCAGCGCCGCCGTATCGACGCCCCCCAGCGTGACCTCGGCGGTCCGATAGCCCTCGGACCCGACCGGCACCAGCCGCCAGTCGCGGATCCCCGCCGCCACCCGGTCCAGCGTGGCCCCGGACAGGTCCGCCATCGTCCCGGTCACCCCCGCCGCCGCCTCCAGATGCCGGGCCAGCTTTTCCGGCAGCCAGCGCCCCAGCACCGTCCGCAGCGCAAGCTTGCCCCGCGCGGCGCGCAGGTCCGCCGCCACATCCCGACCGGGCAAGAGGTCCAGCGCGATCGCCTCGCCCTCGCGCCAGTAGGACGACACTTGCAGCACCGCAGGCCCCGACAGACCCCGGTGGGTGAACAGCACCGCCTCGTCAAAGCCCGTGCGGCCGCAAGACACCCGGCCGAGCAGCGCCACCCCTGCCAGGGGGGTCATCCAGGCCAGTTCCTGTTCGGCAAAGGTCAGCGGCACCAGTCCGGGCCGAGTTTCGACCAGCGGCAGCCCGAACGCCTGCGCCACCTGATAGCCATGGCCCGTCGCCCCCATCTTCGGGATCGACTTGCCCCCCGTCGCCACCACGACCGCCCGCCCGGCCTGCGGGCCGCGCGCCGTCTCGACCACGAACCCGTCGCCCGACCGCCGCACCTCGCCCAGGGCGCAGCCGGTCCACAGGGTCACCCCCGCTGCCTGCATGTCGCGGACCAGCATCGCCACGACCTGCGTCGCCGGCCCGTCGCAGAACAGCTGGCCCAGGGTCTTTTCGTGCCAGACAATCCCCGCCGCATCCATCCGGGCGATGAAATCCCATTGCGTGAACCGCTTCAGCGCCGACAGCGCGAACCGGGGGTTCCGCGACAGGAACCGCTCCGGCGCGATGCCAAGGTTGGTGAAGTTGCAGCGCCCGCCGCCCGAAATCCGGATCTTTTCGCCCGGCGCCCTGGCGTGGTCGATGACCAGCACCCGCCGCCCGCGCCGTCCGGCCTCGATCGCGGCCATCATGCCGGCAGCCCCGGCGCCCAGGATGATCGCGTCCCACATCATGCCCCGTCCTAGCCCGAGGCCGCCGTCCCGGCAAGTCGCGCACGGGTGACGAATTTTCGCCAAAGGCCCCTTGCACGCCCCAAGGCCAGCGGCTAAACACCGCCGCACGGTTGGGGCGTCGCCAAGTGGTAAGGCATCGGTTTTTGGTACCGACATACCTAGGTTCGAATCCTAGCGCCCCAGCCAACCTTTCCCCAGCCACCCGCCCGGTCGAACAAGGACACACCCCGTGACCCTACGCCCCCTGTGCCTTACCCTGTTCCTGCCGCTGGCCGCCTGTGTCGGGGGCAACACCACCATGCAGCTTTACCCCCTGCAGGGCGAGATCGCCGAGGCCGATCCGACCACCGTGATCTCGGCGACGATGGAGAATGTCGCTGGCACTTCGGGGCCGCTCAAGTTCCGCCTGCCAGAGCGGGTGAAATGTGAAGGCACCTGGTCCTCGCTGACGCCAAAGACCGTGTCGCGGACCAAGGGGCTGTCCCTGACCTGGAAAAAGACCGGCGGAGAGGTTGGCGGCGAAACCCGCACCGAAGCGCGGGTGAATGATGGCGAGCTTTACGCCGTCTGCTCGGACGGGCGGCGGGTGCAGGGCACGTTCGTGATCGGATCAGGCACCGCAAGCGGCACGGGCCAGGCGACCGATACCAACGGCAACGTCTACAAGCTGTTGTTCTGACCCCAGATCACCGACCGGCCAGCGCATCCGTCAGCACGGCGCGCACCGCGTCGGGCGGGACGGCGTCGGCCACAAAGGCCTGACCGATCCCCCGTGCCAGGATGAACCGCAGTTCGCCACCCACCACCTTCTTGTCCTGCCCCATCAGCGCGACCAGCGCCTCTGGCCCCGGCAGGTCGCCCGGGATGTCGGCGATGTCGGCCTTCATCCCCATCGCCGCCAGATGCGCGCGGACGCGGCTTGGCTCTTCCTGCGAACACAGGCCCAGCCGCGACGACAGTTCGAACGCCAGCGCGCAGCCGATGGCGACACCCTCGCCGTGCAAGAGCCGGTCAGAATAGCCCGTGGCCTTTTCCAGAGCATGACAGAAGGTGTGGCCCAGGTTCAAAAGCGCGCGTTCGCCTTCCTCGGTCTCGTCGCGGCTGACGATCCCGGCCTTCATCTCGACCGACCGGGTCACCGCCCGCAGCCGCGCGGCGGTGTCCCCCGCCTTGAGCGCCGGGCCGTTCGTCTCCAACCAGTCGAAGAACGCAGCGTCGCCCAGAAGCCCGTATTTCACCACCTCGCCATAGCCCGACAAAAGGTCGCGCACTGGCAGCGTGTCCAGCACACCGATATCGGCCAGCACCAGGCTGGGCTGATGGAACGCGCCGACCAGGTTCTTGCCCTGCGCCGTGTTGATCCCGGTCTTGCCGCCGACCGAGCTGTCGACCTGCGCCAGAAGCGTGGTTGGCAGTTGCACGAAACGCACACCGCGCCGCAGGATCGCGGCGGAAAATCCGACCAGATCGCCGATCACCCCGCCGCCCAGGGCCAGCACCACGTCGCGGCGTTCGACCTTCTGCTCCAGCAGCCATTCGGTGCAGCGTGCAAGGTTAGGCCAGCCCTTCGTCGCCTCGCCCGCAGGCAGGGCCAGGGCGGCAGAGGCGATCCCCGCCGCCTCAAGCGCGGTTTGCAACGCGGGCAAATGCAGCGCCGCGACGGTCGCATCCGTGACGATCGCCACGCGCTTGCGCCGCAACAGGGGCGCGATTTCGGCCCCGGCGCGCGCGATCAACCCGCTGCCGATCCGCACCTCATAGGACCGCGCGCCCAGCTCTACCGCAACCGTATTCACCGTCAGTCCTCCAGCACGTCCGGGCGCGTGCGCAGCGCCTCGCAGACCCGGGTCGCCATGTCCTC
>ERZ724516.2441-NODE-2441-length-10477-cov-8.657263_pt1 | contig 10477 bp, 9 predicted proteins | sample MGYA00376049_ERZ724516 | MGnify/ENA primary metagenome ERZ724516 (study PRJEB28724, sample SAMN07190886) | activated sludge metagenome | isolation source: activated sludge of sewage treatment plant in Hong Hong | place: USA: Christiansburg, Virginia | collected... | reverse complement strand
AAGGGAAAATCTCCCGATTTATAGAAAACAAGGCTTTAGCCGTAGCTTTTCTTAAACGGGAATTTGGAATGATAGCCGGAACAGCTCCTAAAAAAAACATAAACAGTGAAAAAAAAGCCACTCATATTAGTAACCAACGACGACGGTATTTCGGCACCTGGAATTAGAGCTTTGATTGCTGTAATGTCGGAAATTGGAGATGTTGTCGTCGTGGCGCCAGACAAACCTCAGAGTGCGATGGGACACGCCATTACGATCAACAGCACTTTGTATTTGAATAAAGTTTCGGCTGAAAATGCTGCGATTTTAGAGTACAATTGCTCCGGAACACCTGTCGATTGCGTGAAATTGGCGGTTAATGAAATTCTAAAACAGAAACCAGATTTGTGCGTTTCGGGTGTGAATCACGGTTCAAATTCTTCTATAAACGTCATTTATTCAGGAACGATGAGCGCTGCTGTAGAAGCCGGAATTGAAGGTATTCCCGCGATTGGATTTTCGCTATTGGATTACGATTGGAACGCCGATTTTGAGCCTATAAAATCTTTTGTCAAAAAAATCGCTTTGCAAACTTTGGAAAACGGATTGCCAGCAGGCACTATTTTGAACGTAAATTTTCCAAAACTGGCTGAAAAAGATATTCAAGGAATTCGCATTTGCAGACAAGCGAAAGCTTATTGGGCGGAGAAATTCGACAAAAGAAAAACACCGTATGGCAAGGATTATTATTGGCTTACGGGCGAATTTGTAAATCAAGATTTGGGCGAAGACACCGATGAATGGGCTTTGGAAAAGGGTTATGTTTCAGTAGTTCCCGTGCAATTTGATATGACGGCGCATCATGCTATTCAGCAATTGAACGGCTGGAACTTAAATAAAAAATAATTGATAATTGATAATTGATAATTGATAATTGATAATTGATAATTGATAATTATTACAATTTTAAATAGATAAAGATGCAATATAGGGATTTGATTTTGGGTGGTTTGATGGCTATTTTGGCCTCTGGAATTGGCATTTTTATTTTTATTAAATTTTTCGCGGGTTTGAATTTTGTTGAGGGTTTTTTGTTTTATAAAGCGCATGGCATGTTGGGAAAAATCATCACTTTGGGTGCGATTGTCAACTTGGTTTTGTTCTTTATTTTACTAAAATTCAACAAGGAATTGATGGCGCGAGGCGTGGTTTTAGGAATGATTTTATTGACCGTGATTACGCTGATTGTTTAAACTATATAGTAAATGAAATACTACATTATTGCTGGAGAAGCTTCGGGCGATTTGCACGGATCCAATTTGATGAAAGCACTTTATGAAGAAGATGCGCAAGCGGACATCCGATTTTGGGGTGGCGACTTGATGCAAAAAACGGGTGGCACTTTGGTCAAACATTACCGGGAATTGGCTTTTATGGGATTCATTGAAGTGGTTTTTAATTTGAAAACCATTCTGAGCAATATCAAATTTTGCAAAAACGACATCGCTGAATTTCAGCCTGACGCGATTATTTTTATCGATTATCCGGGTTTTAATATGCGTATTGCGAAATGGGCAAAAGAGCGTGGGATTCCGACACATTATTATATTTCACCACAAATTTGGGCTTGGAAAGAAAACCGAATTGCAGCTGTCAAACGCGACTTTGATCATCTCTATGTGATATTGCCTTTTGAAAAAGAATTTTACGAAGACAAGCATCATTTTCCTGTGACTTTTGTCGGCCATCCATTGATTGATGCGATTCACAATCGAACAGTGACCAATCAAACCGATTTTATCCAAGAAAACCAACTCGATGACAAACCCATCATTGCGATACTTCCTGGAAGCAGAAAGCAAGAAATTACCAAAATGCTTTCGGTGATGCTCAGTGTTGTTGAAGATTTTCAAGATTATCAGTTTGTGATTGCAGGTGCTCCGAGTCAGGATCATGCTTTTTACCAGCCTTTTCTAAAAAACAAAAACGTGCATTTTATTGCCAATAAAACCTACGATTTGTTGAGTCATTCGACTGCCGCTTTGGTAACTTCGGGAACTGCAACATTAGAAACCGCCTTGTTTAAAGTACCTGAAGTGGTTTGCTATAAAGGCAGTTGGGCTTCGTATCAGATTGCGAAACGCATCATTACGTTGAAATATATTTCTCTTGTAAATTTAATCATGGATCAAGAAGTCGTTACCGAGTTGATTCAAGAGCAATGCAACACCAAAAACATCAAAGTAGAATTACAGAAAATATTGAATCCAGATTACAGAAAACAACTCATTAGTCAATATGAAATCTTAGAAGAAAAGCTTGGTGGTGTTGGCGCGAGTAAAAAAACAGCCCAGCATATTGTACGAAGTTTGCGATAGTGGCGTTTTAATTGGATTGAAAATAAAAACAGAACACAGATTACACGGATATTTAAATTTTGTTAGAAATGAATTCGTGTATTATTGCTTAAATTAAAAACAAAATCTTTTGAAACGAATACTTCCTTTACTCCTATTATTCCTTTTTGTCGTCGGTTGCAAACCTACATCGACCATCATTACTTCTAAAGAAGAAGCGATGAAAAAAGGCATATACAAAGCACCTGCCAACATAAAAATCGCTGCCAAAAACAATGCGACACCCAAAAGTGTTGCTGCGAAAGAAGTGCCTAAAAAAGCAACCGTAACTGGTAGTCGTATCAATGATAAAAATGATGATGATCTTGTGATTTCTGTTGATGATTCGAGTTATTTGGTAAAGCAACTGATCAATGCAGCTTCTGAAAATTTAGGCTCCAGATACCGAAGCGGCGGTACAACTCCAGAAGGTTTTGACTGTTCAGGTTTGATGTATAGCACCTTTAAAAAATTCGACATCACTTTGCCAAGATCTTCTGTTGATATGGCTAAAATCGGCCGTAAATTGGATGAAGATGATATCAGAAAAGGTGATTTGATTTTCTTCAAAACCAATGGCAGAAGCGTCATCAATCATGTGGGTATGGTGACCGAAATTAACGATGAGGAAATCAAATTCATCCATTCATCCACCCAAAAAGGGGTAATTATTTCTTCGACCAAAGAACCTTATTACGGCAGAACTTTCACGCAAGCCAATCGAATTTTAGAGTAATTTTTTTGGCTGATTCGCTAAAATTGAATACTTTAGAAGCATGAACGCCATGCAGTTTCCGTTAACCCGAATAACAATCGGGTTTGTATTCGGAATTTTATTCGCCAATTACTTCAAATTTCTCTCGCCAACTATCGGCTTTGTGCTGTTGTGTTTTGCCTTTTCGTTATTTACTATTGCTTTTTATCGTTCGAAAAAACAATTCCTTCCCAACAACTTTTTCGGAATAACAACTTATTTCTTGTCATTTTGTATCGGCGTTTCAACGTTGCTGATTCATACGGGTTGGCATCGGAAAGACAATTATATTCATCATATTAAAACCTCCGAAACGCAGCATACTATTGAAGTGGTGCTTCGAGAAAAATTAAAATCTACCACAAATTACCATCGATATATAGCACATGTGAAGCGCATTGATGGAAAATCTTGTACCGGAAAATTGATGGTCAATTTTAATATTTCCGCTTTTGAAAATGACTTTAAAATTGGAACGCAATTACAGATTACCAACCAACTCATACTTCCGAATCCATCGCTGAATCCGGATCAATTTGATTACGGGAAATATTTGCAACAGAAATCCATTTTAGCGCAAACTTTTGTGGATCATTCGCATGTAAAAACCAATGGCGGTTTGGTTCGCGATGCTTTTTATTACGCAGATTTAATTCGCGCTACGATACTCAACAATTTAAAGAAAAGTAATTTTAGTAGTACGGAATTAAACGTTCTTATGGCTTTACTTTTGGGCCAACAACAAGATATTGCGCCAGAAATTGTACACGATTATCAATATGCCGGCGCGATTCACATTTTATCTGTTTCGGGTTTGCATGTTGGATTTGTATTGCTTTTTTTGAATTTTTTACTGCAATGGATTCCCAATTCAAAACGAAATTCTTATTACAAACTTGCCTTTACACTAAGCGCCTTATGGGGATTTGCCGTTTTGGCTGGGCTTTCTCCATCTGTAATTCGATCTGTCACGATGTTTTCCTTTGTGGCAGTCAGTTTGCATTTGAAAAAACAATCGAATATTTTTCACACCTTGTTGGTTTCTTTATTTTTGATCTTACTTTTCGAACCTTCATTCCTTTTTGATGTTGGACTTCAACTGAGTTATGTCGCGCTGTTTTCGATATTGTGGATGCAACCTTTGTTCCAAGCGATTTGGCAACCTAAAAACAAAATCACAAATTACTTCTGGCAAATTTTGACGGTTTCATTCGCAGCACAAATCGGAACTTTGCCTTTGAGTTTGTATTATTTCCACCAGTTTTCGGGTTTGTTTTTTATAACCAATGTTATAGTGATTCCCTTTTTAAGTATCATTATGGCTTTAGGAATTGTCGTTATGCTATTAGCCTCTGTTGATTTTGTGCCTCAATTTCTAGCTGTTTCCTTAGAATGGTTGATTGCTATTTTAAATAAAATCATTGGTAGTATTGCTTCATTAGAACAATTCGTTTTGAAAGAAATTCCGCTAAACGGCTGGCTTTTATTAAGCATGTACTTTTTGATTACTGCCCTAGTTTTCTGTTATAAAAAGGCTTCTTTTCAAAGAATTGCCATCGTTTTAATCGCGATTCTGCTACTACAAACAAGTTATTTCGGTTCACGTTGGAGAGCACAACAACAAGAGGAATGGATTGTCTTTAATGTCAAACAAGCGACATTAATTGCAGCAAGAAATGGCAGCGATGTTACTGTATTCACCAATGCTGAATTAAAGAAAAACAATCCATTACAATCGTATTTGATTGCTAATTTTTGTGAAATCGATACCGTAAAGCCAATAGCGAATTTGGCTTCTTTTAAAAATAAAAAAATCTTGATTATAGATAGTTTGGGGAATTATCCTAGAGCCGTAAATCCGGATGTGATGTTGTTACGCGATTCCCCGAGAATCAATTTAGATCGTGTGTTCAAAACCTGCAAACCTAAAGTTATGGTTGCGGATGCAAGCAATTACAAATCGTATGTTGCACTTTGGAAAGCGACTTGCTTAAAAGAAAAAATCCCTTTCCATCATACCGATGAAAAGGGATTTTACAGTCTTACAGACTAATTATTTTTTGTTGGCTAAAATCTGATTGGCCGTTTCCAACCATTTTGCCGGACCGCCTGCAACGTAACCCGTACTTCCTAATTTATCTAAATTGATCTTACCATCAACCATTGTTGGCGTTGACAACCAAATCGTAGGATAACCTCTTACTTGGAAAATTTGCTGCAATTCAGCATTCTGTTGTTGGGTTTCTGGCAATTGCGGTGTTCTGCGTGGAAAATCCAATTCTACCAACACTACATTTTTCTTTGCCCAAGCAGCAAATTCTGGCGTTTTTAATACTTCATTTTGCAAACGAATACACCAACCGCACCAGTCGCTTCCTGTAAAAAACAACAACATTGGTTTTTTGGTTTTCATAGAAACTTCAGCTGCTTTTTTCAGATTGGTTTCCCATGTTAACTCTTGCGCTTGTACCGTTAAAGAACCCACGACAAGCAATAAGGTGATCAATATCTTTTTCATTTTTATAATTTTTATTTTCCGCTTTTTGACAATAATAGTGCCGAAATTACAAATTTTATTTTACTTCCTGCATTAGTTTTTTAATTAATGGTGTGAATACAATTAAGACCACGCCAGAAATTAAAGCATACACTGCCAATTGATAATACCCATCAGTATAGCCTTGCAATTTGGTAAGTAAAGAAGCATTTTCATCTGGCGACGACATACCTGCTCCTAATAATCCTGCGGCATATTGTCCGTAAGCACTAGCTAAAAACCACATTCCCATCATCATTCCAGAAAGGCGTTTTGGAGATAATTTTGTCATGATAGACAAACCAATTGGGGACAAACAAAGTTCTCCAAAAGTAATTATCAAGTATGCCAATGTGAATATATTTAAAGAAGTGATTCCGTTTACATCTGCAAAAAATCGGGTGTAATAAAAAACATAAAAAGCCGCGGCTAAAAACAAAAAGCCTAGACCAAATTTTACGACTGTATTCGGTTCGAGTTTTCGTTTCGCCATCGCCAACCAAAGCAATCCTAGAATTGGACTAAAAACAATCACAAACAAAGAATTGGCAGTGTTGTTTACGATATTCGGATTGATTTCGAAAAACAACAAATTTGAATGTAAATTGTCTTTCGCAAAAAGTGCTAATGAACCACCACTCTGCTCAAAGAAAGCCCAGAATATAATTGAGAAAATGATAAAAATAAAAGCCGCAATGAGTTTTTTCTGTGCTTTGATTTCTTGCTCTTTATAGGTCTCATATAAGAAATAGATAATCGCCAACGGCCCGATTGTATACATGAAATAATCGGTGTAATCGGTATTCTTAATCATCATAAAAATTAGTGGAATACTAATTAATGAACCCAAGTAAACCGCAATTTCTTTGGTTGTTCTTTTAGATTTTGGCAACGCAATTAAAGGAGAATCGCCAATCGGACCTAATGATTTTTTGGTCAGCATAAAAGTAACCAAACCTATAACCATGACGATGGCTGCTGATAAGAAAGAATAGCTCCACCCGAAATCTTCACTAGTACCTAAATACACACAAACGGCACCACCTAATAATGCGCCTATGTTGATTCCGGAATAAAACAGTCCAAAACCGGCATCGCGTCGGCTGTCACCTTCTTTATACAATTCACCAACCATGGATGAAATATTTGGTTTGAAAAAACCTGTTCCTATAATAGACAAAGTGATTCCTAAATAGAACATCTCTTGAGGCGAGAATGCGATTAGTAAATTCCCTAAAATCATCACGATGCCCCCAAAAACCAGCGATTTTTTGAATCCTAATATTTTGTCTGCGAAGATGCCTCCAATAAAAGTAAATGCATACACAAACGCTTGAATGGCGCCATATTTCAGATTCGCTTCTTTATCCGACAAGGACAAACCCAATACCTGGTCGGCCATAAAAATGGTCAATACACCACGCATACCGTAGAAACAAAAACGTTCCCACATTTCTACTAAAAACAAATACCAAAGTTGTTTTGGATATTTGCCTTCGAAGTTTTGAATTTGCTCTAAGGTCAGATTTTGTTCCATAGTTGTTTTTAATTAATTCCTTTTTCCTGCATGACTTTATTGAGTTGCTTTAACAAAACAAACATCAATACGGTGGCAAACATTAATAAGGAGAAGTTAATCCAAAAAAAATCGGTTTTGTCTTCGTAAGTATCCCACATGCTCGCAAGCACACCGCTTAATTTGTTTCCGATGGAAGTTGATAAAAACCAACCGCCCATCATGAGAGAAGTGATATTCGTTGGACTCAACTTCGAGACGACTGATAATCCCATTGGACTCAGGAACAGCTCACCGATGGTGATGATTCCGTAATTGGCTACTAGCCACCAAACACTTACTTTTTCAGAACCGTTACCGCCCATTTTAACCGCTGCTACCATAACCAATACCGACAATGCGGATATCAATAATCCGAAAGCAATTTTAGTTGGCGTGGAAGGTTCTTTTTTTCGACTGCGTAAAAACGTAAAGAAAGCAACCACCAAAGGCGTCAAAATAATAACCCAACCTGGATTGATGGATTGGCTTAAATTGGTGGCCCACAAACTGACTTTTGAATTTTCTTCAGGTAATTTTTCTTTGGCTACATTTCTAAAGTACACCGGATAATCGACTACTTTTTGAACAACACCATTTTCTTTTTGGAGTCGAAAACTAGCATCATATAATTCGACAGAATCTTTCTTAAAATCTACTTCTTTCGCCAATTTCAATCCATTAAAAACCTTTTCTGTAGTTCCTGTGATTTCTCTATCAGTATAACGATCTGCCCAAGTGGTTAGTGCCGAACCGTTGAGTTTGAACACCGCCCAAAACAATATGACTACTGCAAAAATCGAGAGCAATGCTCCGATTGGTCGCTTGTCGTCGGGTTTGGCTTTGAAATACAAACTGCCATAAAAGAAAATCACGGGAATACAAGCAAATATAAAAGCATCTGTACTATCCGATCCGAAAATATAACTGTTCGGATTTGATTCAGAAGTTACGCCTTTAAGCATCCAACCTATGATTCCAAAAACAACTGATGGCAATAAAATGAAAAGCACGATTTTATAAAAAGGCATATCGCCTTCTTGGGTTCCTTTTTTCTGATCGTAGCCCTGGTAATGTTTCGATCCTAAAATAAAGACCAAAACGCCTATAAACATTCCGATTCCTGCTGCCATAAAAGCATACTGCCAACCCAGAAGAATTTGCAAAGCAGCGCCGAAGAAATTACAGATAAAAGCACCTACGTTGATTCCCATATAGAAAATATTGTAGCCTTCGTCTTTCTTGTCTTTGTATTCTTGTTTGGTGTAGAAATTTCCTAGTAATGTAGAAATATTCGGTTTGAAAAAACCATTCCCTAGAATGACAAAAGTCATCGCAATATACAAGCTGGTGATGTTGTGAATGCCCATCATAAAATAGCCGATACCCATCAAGATGCCACCAAAAATAATTGATTTTTTGTAGCCTAAATAGCGGTCTGCAATCAATCCGCCGATGAATGGTGTTAGGAAAACCAAAGCGATAAAGGTACCGTATAAATCAGACGCTTCTTTTTCGGTCATGGCAAATCCAGCCTCGACATCTTTGAGATACAGCGTAAAAATACCGATCATCAAATAATATCCGAAACGTTCCCACATTTCGGATAAAAATAAGTACGGCAATGCTTTAGGGTGTTTGTTCCACATACCTTATAGAGAATTAAATTCCGTTGATTGAATTATTTTTTTGGAGGATTATCTGTTCTCCACTGACAAATCCATTCCTTCTACATGGTCGTTGTGCATCATTTTTTGCAACCATGAACTCAAAATAAATAATATTCCTGCGGCAGCACCTGTCATGATGATAAACAACATAAAGAATTCGTACAGATTGGTAATTTCAAATCCAAGGAAAGATGGATTTACTACTGGCCCGGCAACAGCTTCAGCTCCGGCTGTTGGTGGAATTAAAGCACTTAATGTTCCCGCAAATTTGTTAGCAGCTGCATTGGCTAAAAACCAGGTTCCCATCATCAATGAAGACAAACGCAATGGCGCTAATTTAGAAACCATAGACAAACCTATTGGCGACAAACACAATTCTCCCATGGTGTGGATGATATACAAACCTATCAACCACCACATAGAAACTTTATCTTCAACGCCCAAACCTTTTACGGCAATTGCAATCACGACATAACCTAAGGCTACTAATGCCAAACCAATCGCCATCTTTTTAGGAGAAGACGGTTCTAATTTTCTGATGTATAAAAATCCCCAAACGATGGTGAATATTGGTGCTAATGCAATAACCGCTAATGGGTTTACCGATTGAAAGTAAGACGCTGGCATTTCCCAACCAAAAAGGGTACGCTCTGTTTGTCTGTCGGCAAATAATGTTAATGATGCTCCGGCTTGCTCGAAAGCACCCCAAAAGAAAATCACAAAAAAGGCTAAAATGAAAATTACGATGATGCGTTGGGTTTCAATTTTGGTCAAACTTTTATCGCTCAAAATTAGGATTGGCATTAATACCATCGCGCCATAAATAAAATAGCTAATGATATCCGAATCGCTGTTGAACATTTGTTTGAAGTTCAGCATGAAAAAGATAATGGCAATAGAACCTACAATCATCCCAATACTTTGGGTATCTAATTTTTTAACTGGCAAACCAATTTCTTTTCCTTCTTCAGAGATTAAGTATTTTTTCTGATAAACAATAAATGTTACCAAACCTAAAAGCATTCCAACGCAAGCCGCCAAGAATCCCCATTTGAAATCCATCGAGCCACAAACCAAAGGAGAAAAGAATGCTCCTAAATTGATTCCCATATAGAAAATCGTGAAAGCACTGTCAATTCTTCGGTCGTTGGCTGGATACAATTGACCAACCATCGTAGAAATATTCGGTTTAAAAAATCCGTTTCCAATAATGATTGCGGTTAATCCCATCCACATGATAGAAACGCCACCGTCGGCTCCGGCTGAAGCACTTAAAAACATACAAAACTGACCAATCGCCATCAGCAATCCACCGATGATAATACTGCGTCTGTTTCCTAAAAATTTATCACACAAATAACCTCCCAAAAGTGGTGTTAAATAAACCAACCCAGTATAGCTACCGTAAATTTGTGACGCATCAGCATCTTTCATCAACAATACTTTGGTCATAAAAAGAATAAAGATTGCTCTCATGCCGTAGTAACTAAATCGTTCCCACATTTCTGTAAAGAATAAGAAATAAAGTCCTTTTGGGTGTCCGGTTTTTACTTGAGTTTCTGCCATTTTAAGTTGGTTTTAGTTTTG
>ERZ724516.2438-NODE-2438-length-10481-cov-3.249760_pt1 | contig 10481 bp, 8 predicted proteins | sample MGYA00376049_ERZ724516 | MGnify/ENA primary metagenome ERZ724516 (study PRJEB28724, sample SAMN07190886) | activated sludge metagenome | isolation source: activated sludge of sewage treatment plant in Hong Hong | place: USA: Christiansburg, Virginia | collected... | reverse complement strand
ATCAAGGATAGCGGTTTTACGGCAACTTGGAAGGCATTTGACTTGAATAGAGAATTTCCACAACAATGGAAAGAAATGAACGAAGTGAACCTTAATGCCAGTTCCTTCGGTGTCAATCTCTTGCAACCCCTCGATAATTATGGCAAAACCAGTCGCACCATCAAATATGCCATTCTTTTAATAATGCTCACCTTTGTGGTGTACTTCTTTATTGAGGTGTTGCAAAAGAAAACAGTTCATGCGGTGCAGTACGTACTAATCGGATTTGCCCTTTGCATATTCTATACCTTGCTGCTTTCAATCTCTGAATATACCTCATACACTATGGCCTACTTGTCTGCTGCCATTGCCACTATATTACTGATCACCTCATATACTAAAAGTGTATTTGCAAGCAATAAAACGGCAGCAATTTTTGGAGGATTTCTAAGTCTATTATATCTCTTCATTTTTATTCTAATCCAATTGCAAGATGGAGCCTTACTGGCTGGTAGCATTGGTTTATTCCTGATACTTGCTGCCATCATGTACTTTTCGCGAAAGATTGACTGGTACGGTAAGTAAACGAATTGTCAACATTTAAGATAAATCCTATGAGGTGTTCAAAAACCTTGTAGGATTTTTCATTTTAACTAAAAAAATAGTTGAAAAACTAAATTATTAGTTTTACTTTTGTTTTAGATTCATATTCAAATGGAAAAATTAACCAAAAGTGAGGAAGAGATTATGCTGATATTGTGGCAGCTGGAGCACGCATTTGTAAAGGACATCATCGAGCAATTTGCCGATCCAAAACCGCATTACAACACCGTTTCAACCATGATAAAAATTTTGCAGGAAAAAGGATTTGTCAACTATACAGCGTATGGTAAAACATATCAGTATTACCCTATTATCAAAAAGGAAAAATATTTCAAATCAGGTGTGAAACCTCTGCTGAATAATTATTTTGATGGCTCTGCAAAACAACTAATTTCATTTTTTGTGAAAGAAAAGAATATTAGTGTGCAAGAATTGGAGACGCTTGTGCGCGAACTAAAAAGTAAATCTGGAAATCCACAATAACTTCATATGATCATCTATTTTATTAAAACCATTTTGCTCTTGGGTATATTTTATGGCCTGTATCTTTTACTGCTAAAAAATCAGAAGTCCTTTAAATGGAACAGATCCTATTTACTATTCACCTCCCTGATAACCTTTATGCTTCCCTTTATTGATGCTTTTACTTTTGGAAGCAATAAAACATCATTACAACAAAATGATACTTTTTCAGTAACCTTAAATACCATCCATATTTATGCTACTTCTGTCAGAAGCACAGAAATTCAATTTGGAAAAATAGTTTTTGCGATATATGTGATTGGTTTACTCTATGGTTTCCTGAGACTTGTTTTGGGTTATATTGTAATTAGTAGAATAAAAACCAACTCTCTTCTTGAAATCAGTGCCGGCAGAAACATCTATTTTAACGACCAGATTGAAACCCCCTTTTCATTTAATAAAAATATCTATATTCCATATTCATTAAAGGAAGAACAAGTGCTCGATGCGGTGATACAACATGAAATAGCACATGTTGCAATGCTCCACAGTAGAGACAAGGTATTATTTGTAGTATTGCAAGCACTTTTTTGGTTCAATCCATTTGTATATCTCTATCATAAAGAAATGGAGCTCGTGCATGAGTTTGAAGCAGATGCCGCAGTAACCAATCAAATGCCAACAGATGAATATGTGGCACAACTTATGGCAACCCTTTCTAATAATCAAACACCTACCTTATTAGTACATCATTTTTTTCATCATCCCATTAAAACAAGAATTACCATGCTTTACAAAAAATCCAAAACTGCCTTACTGCAGCAATCCATTGTAGCTATCACCACTTTAGTCATCTGTATTCTCACTTTAACTTTGCAAGGAATTGCTCAAGAAAACACTCCAAAAACAGCAAATAAATTTACCATAAAAACCTACGATTGGGATACAATCGAAATCGATAATGGCGATGGCACCATCGATACGAAATTAATTAAAAGAGCTCCTGATACCTTGTACGAAAGCGCTGACATTATGCCAGAGTTTTATGGCGGCCAAAATGCACTCGCCAATTATATTTCAAACAACCTGAAATATCCTGAATTGGAATCTAAAAATGGTGTTCAAGGCCGGGTGGTAGTTAGTTTTACTGTGGATACTGAGGGACAACTGCGAGATGTGAAAGCTGTAAAAACGCCAACAAATGGCGAAAACCTTGCGAAAGAGGCTGTCAGAGTAGTGCAAAATATGCCCAAATGGAAACCAGGTAAAGAAAAAGGAAAACCTGTAAAAGTGACCTTTTCGCTGCCGATTTCATTTTCGTTAAAATAGTTGTTTATGGAAGAATAGTCGCAGATAGTTAGTACCTTCAAGTTATTCATCTATTAACTGATACCAACTATGCTATATTCAACACCCTATTCGCTATTTCTTTTATCTGCATCCCTTTTTGTGGGAGCCATAAGTAGTTTCGCGCAAAATCAGAAAATTGAAAATTTGGAAATAAATCCAAAGCCCGGAAAACTGATCAATTTTGATGGAAGTGTTTCAACAAGTCACCAACAACACGCGAATTGTACCTGTGTTGTAGACACCGTAGAGCTTGAACAAGAGGATGGGAGTTTTATGATGTTATTTCGTACTACAAACCACAATATTTTACTATCTGCAAAAGTAGAAGACTCCAAAGGAGGCAGCGCCATAGCACAAGTGTATGAAAATGCAAAAGTGATGCCTAAATACAAAAGCGGTAAGAAAGACCTGGTGCAGTATATCAAACAGGAATTGCAAATGGGATCTGAAAAATATAACAGGCCTATAGACATTCGTTTTATTATTATGAAAAATGGTAAGATTGCAAACGTAGATGTCGATAAAAACTTTCAACAGGCGTTTCCAATCTTAGCAAACAAACTCATTTCCATTTTGAAAAGTATGCCGGCCTGGACCCCAGGTATGGTCAAAGGCCAAAAGCAACATGCGATGTACTACCTGAATCTCTACTTACTGTAAGAAAACGTTGAATTATCTGCATTCCCGAATCTTTCTTTTAGAAGTTTGTATATTCGCATTTCTAAAAATAAACCAATTTGCATTTTCTTAATACCAACTTGCTCAGCTTAAATCAGCTTTCAGGTATATTACCTCAACATATCAGTTTAGACGAAAGTAGTGTTTCCAACATAACCAAGTGTCGTGCCTACTTAGATGCAAAAATGCAAGACAAAGACAAAACCTACTATGGAATCAATACCGGTTTTGGCTCGTTGTGCAATGTAAAAATATCCGATGAAGATATTGAGCAGTTGCAGGAAAACCTGGTACTTAGCCATGCCTGTGGTGTTGGAGCGGAAGTACCGCAAGAAATAGTAAAAATCATGCTATTGCTCAAAATTCAAAATTTTGTTTATGGCAATAGTGGCGTGAGCTTAGAAGTAGTCAATCGACTGATTGAATATTATAACAAAGATATTTTGCCGGTAGTTTATCAATTGGGCTCCTTAGGCGCTAGTGGCGATTTGGCACCTTTGGCTCATTTGAGCTTGCCCCTGCTAAACAAAGGTGAAGTGTATTTGAAGGGTAAGAAAATAAAGTCTGTCGAACTCGGCTTTTCAACACTAAAACTTCAAAGCAAGGAAGGTCTGGCATTATTGAATGGAACACAATTTATGAGTAGTTATGCGGTATGGTGCCTTTTAAAAATAAAAAAACTATTGCTCTGGGCCGACTTCATTGCCGCCATTTCATTTGAAGGCTACGATGCTACTTTAGAACCCTATACATCACAAATTCATACCATTAGAAATCATCAGGGACAAATTGACGTAGCCAAAAATATGCTACACATTCTCAGCACTAGCGAAATTGCCAATTCCTCTAAAACACAGGTACAAGACCCTTACAGTTTCCGCTGCATACCGCAAGTACATGGTGCTACCCGCGATGCGGTAAGCCATGTAGAAAAGATAGTAACCCAGGAAATTAATGCTGTGACAGATAACCCACTCATTTTTCCTGATGACGATTTGATTTTAAGTGGCGGCAATTTTCACGGACAACCATTAGCCATCAACTTAGATTATTTGGCCATTGCAGTGGCGGAACTTGCCAATATTTCGGAACGTCGTACTTATCTCCTGATTAGTGGGCAACGTGGCTTACCCCCTTTTCTCATTCAAAGTGCCGGGCTCGACAGTGGACTAATGATAGCGCAATATACCGCAGCATCTATTGTTAGCAAAAATAAACAACTATGCACGCCAGCCAGTGTAGATAGTATAGTGAGTAGTAATGGACAAGAAGATCATGTAAGCATGGGTGCCAATGCAGCGACAAAACTTTTCGAAGTTGTAAAAAATACCGAAATGGTTTTAGCCATCGAACTTCTAAATGCTACACAAGCCCTTGCATTTCGAAGACCCAAAAAATCGTCCACTCTCATTGAAAAACTTTTGGGTGCTTAGCGAGCGGAAGTTCCGTTTATGGAAAAAGATAGAATCGTACACAACGATATCATGTCTAGTATAGCCTTTATGAATACCTATAAATTAGAAGGATGAACAGAAACCTAATGAAGTTGACCGATTTGCCATTTAAGAAAAGGGCCATCATAAAAAGCTTTGGTGAAACCGAATTATATGTAAAATTGCTGGAAATGGGTTGCATCCCCGAAGAAGAGATATCAGTAGAACTAACCGCTCCGTACGGCGATCCGATTGCAATCAATGTAGCCGGTTATCAACTGAGTTTGCGCAAAGCAGCAGCTGAAAATATTTGGGTCGAATTGATTGAGTAAGTCAAATTCACCACGCTTTGGATAGCCTTGTTGGTTCTTTCTTCAATACCTCGCGTTCCCAAGCACTATGCCTCTATCGATTCTGCAAATTATAAACAGCCTATCCTGAATGTATTGTCTGCTCTAAAAACAAAATCACAAAAATACCAACCACTTCCAAGTAGATAAAATACATTGAAATTTAAATATCATGTTTCTACCTATTTGGTGTGATTCAAACTGCATCCTACTAACAACATTCAAATTTACTTTTCAAATAGACCATTTTATACCCATAACCTGCTGTATTGTACTATTCTACAATCATTTTGATAAAAGACACCATCGGTGTTAATAATTGGCTAATCACAAAGATGTAGAATAACAGCAGCTACCGCCATCCAGTTTCTTCTGCATTCGAAAGAATGAATAATTTTTGCACAGGAATAAATTTCATTAAGAATTTTTATACATTTATTATTTAACTTTCGTGATTCAAATGAGTAAAACAATTACCATTTTACTACTAGTTCTGCTGTTACAAGCAAAGCACCTTTTGTCTCAACCAAATTGTAGGTGTGAACTGCTGATAAATAAAGAACAATCACTCAACGATGCAATTGAACGTCAAAATGACAACATTCTGCAGGAAATTTTGAACGAAAATTATTTACAAACGCCATTTTGCAAACAAGAATTTTACTACTGGAAATCGTTGTATTTTAATAAAATTACTAACGTAGATTCTTTTGGATATAATTTAAATTTACTGCACAAAGAACTACAACTTCAATCTTGCGATGACAACATTGTAAAGTTTAATTATTTAAAAGGCTACTATTATGTAAAAAGGGAGCTTTATGATAGCGCCTCAAAATATTTTTTGAAAGCCATTGAAAAAGCTAAAACAATCAATAATATTGAATTTTTAGCCAAGTCAAATGTAGGCCTTGGATTAGTGTTTGATAGAATTATGCAGCCGCAAAAATCTATTCAATATTATAAGGAGGCCATTCGATTGGCTGAAAAAATCAATGAAGAAAAAATCAAATTATCAGCGCTGGTAAATTTGCAAAGTTGCTATGGTATGTGCTATGATGAAATGCAACAAGAAAAATATCTAGATTCGGTCAAATATTATTGCTTTCAAACTTTAAAACTAGCAAAAAGAGTAAACTCAAAAAAGGAGATTATTCGAACTTATGTAACCTTAGCTGGTGCGTATCTTTCTGAAAAAAAATATTCCAAAGCGCTGGCATACTGCGATAGTGTAATCGCCATGGCAGACATAGAGCACAATAAATCTCAATTGCATTCAATCTATTTTAAGATGGCTCAATGCCATATTGAAATGAAAGACTATAAAAAAGCAATTCCTGCAGCCAACTTATCCCTTCAATTCGCTGATAATAATGCAAAAAAAGCAAATGCAATTTATCGACTATTTGAGGCCAATAAGTTGCTTGGAAATTTCGAAAAAGCTCTTGCCTACCACGAACAATTAAAAATTCTAGATGAAGAAGTATTAAGTAACGACCGTTTGAAGGCGGTAACAGAGCTCGAACAGAAGTATGAAAAATCAAAGAATGAGAAAACAATCAAAGAATTAAATCAAGCATCTGAAATTAAATCGCTACGAATCAGAGTCCTAATATTTGGAATTGCATTGTCAGTATTAACGTTGCTAATCATCTTTTTTGTATTTCGGCAGAAAGCATTTAGAAGTAAACAAACCATTCTGGAAATTGAACAACGTTTAAATCGTTCCAGAATGAATCCACATTTCTTCTTTAATGCAATGACTACATTGCAAGGGTTGGCGGTAAAGGAAAATGATGGGAAAAAAATGGCTATAAACTTATACAAATTTGCGAGTTTAATGCGCAAAACTCTAGAAAGCTCATTCAATGACTATGTCACTATAGATGATGAATTGAGTTTTATAAATCATTACATCGAATTGCAACAATTAAAACAGCAAGATAAATTTGAATTTCATGTGATTGTATCGGAAGATATTGACAAGTCGCACATATTGATTCCCTCTATGATTATTCAGCCCTTTCTAGAAAATGCGATAGAACATGGCTTTGCAGCAATAAAGTATACAGGCCAAATACATTTATCCATTCACCGTACTGATTCCAAACTACATATTCAAATCTCCGATAATGGAAAAGGACTGGCCGAGTCTGATACCATTACCAGCAAACATATATCAAGAGCGGTTCAAATAACCAAAGATAGATTATACCTCCTATCAAAAGTGACCAAGAAAAAATCAAACTATTTTATCAAAAATATTGAACCGAATGGTGTTGAAATAGAATTAGTTTTACCTTTGTTGTATGAGCATTCGAGCATTGGTGATTGATAATGAAACTGAAATTAAGGAAAGTGTCATTGACCTTGTGAAAGTATTTTGCCCAGCTGTTTCTGAAATTGGCTCGGCTACAGATGTAGCGTCAGGGATAGAACAAATCAAAAAATTTAAACCAGATATGGTGTTCCTTGATGTTGAGTTGGGCGATGGTACTGGTATGGATTTATTGTCGCATTTTGAAGAAATTGCGTTTGATGTGATTTTTATTACTGCACATAATAAGTACGCAGTAGATGCATTTAAATTAAGCGCTATTGATTTTCTATTAAAGCCAATTAATCCTGAGGAATTGGTTCGTGCTGTGCAAAGGGTAATTGAAAAAAAAGAACAAAATATTATTTTTAGTCAACTAAAGACTTTAAATGAAAATTACAAATCAACCATATCAGCCGAAAAAAAAATTGTCTTAAAAGATCTTGATTCCATTTTCTTTGTAAAAACAAAAGAAATCATTCGATGTCAGGCTGATGGGGCTTATACGACTTTCCATCTTTTAAATAAAGAGAAAATAATAATTTCCAAAACAATCAAGGAATACGACGAGCTATTGACACCATGCGGCTTTCTGAGAACCCATCAGTCGCACCTGGTAAATAGTCTTTATATTAAACGGTTTGATAAAAATGATGGCGGGGTTCTAGTTTTAGAGGATAATTGCTCGGTGCCCGTATCTCAACGAAAGAAAGATTATATCCTCGATTATTTAAAAAATATGTAATTATCAAATTATAGAATATAATCGAATGTTTGATTGTTGAAATCAAATGTTGATTGGTTTTAATCGAATATTGGATGGATGGTATTCAAATTTTGATGCGATCTACTTTTGCCGGTACAATTAATACGTACCTCAATGAAAATCAGTCTATTCTACACCATTCTTCTTGCATTATTTTCTCAATTTGTCTTTGCGCAAAATACCAAATTTCGCACTCCAAAACTATCAGGCACTGCTATTATAGATAAACCAAGTCCTACCAAAGATGCCGCAGACCTAAACACTGAATTGGGCAAACTATTTAAACCACCCTCAACAAATGAATTTACTGTAGAAAATGGTGGCATTGATAATGCAGAAAATACTTATCAACAATACGCAAAATTATGTGCTGATTTAATAGCGAATGGCGGGAAGGCTCGGGTTGCAAGTGCTAAACTAGCCAATCGATTTAGATACGCTCAAGGCCTATCAGAAGAACTAAGTGGTTTTGATGTTCGTGCAAAAGGTATTAAAAAAGACTTTGATAAATCCATTGAAGAGAAATGGTCTTTAAGCAATTACTATTTAGCTAAAAAATATGTTGTTTATTGGGAAACTGCAATGGAACTGATGCCTGAGGAACCTGCATTCAAACAAAATTTTGATATTGCCTCTCAACTGGTTGCTGAAATGGGGACTTTAGAGGATGTAAAATCGAAGTCAAAAGCAAGCCTGAATAAGCGCTTGTCGGATGTAAAAATTCCTGCAGCGGTAAGGAAAGACCCAAACACCGAAAATATATTTAAAAAAGCCTTTATAGCAGAGGGTTGGAATGAAACCATTGCTACTGTTCATTTAAGAGATACTGACTGGAAAATTGTCAAGCATCCAAATACGGGAGTGATACTTGGCAGATCCCAAACAGCTTCCATAGCAACCAAAAATCAAGCAGGTGAATGCATACTTTATTTATTTACAATAATACAAGACTACAATGGAAGTGGTTACCAATCGAATGCACGTAGAAGTAGTCACAATGCCGTTCCTATGTCATGTGATAATATAAATTAATTGGATGTGCCGATTCACATCAGTTCCTTCCCAAATAAACAAAAAATAATCGTATGGAATACTATATCATACTAGCTGTAATAGTTATGACCCCTGTAATAGTCATGCTTTCTATGTACAAGAAAAAAAAGAAATAATTGATATTGATTTGCCAAAAATTAATAAACATGAAAACATCCCTCAGGCAATTGAAATTTCAACTTTTATGTTGGTTCCTCACAACGGTTCATTTACTTCTAGGCTCTAATATATCTATAGCTCAATGTTGGCAAAACATACAAGCAGGAGGCAATTTCAACCTAGCTATCAAAACCAATGGTACCTTATGGGCCTGGGGTGTCAATACTTATGGACAACTAGGAAATGGAACAAATAATTCTTTAATCATTCCAACACAAATTGGATTAGCCAATAATTGGCAAATTATTGCGCCAAGCTTTTATCATAGTCTCGCCATTAAATCAGATGGCACACTTTGGGCTTGGGGAGATAATTCTACCGGGGAGTTAGGAGATGGAACCTACATTAACAAAAGTATCCCAACACAAATTGGCCTAGATACAAATTGGCAAACTGTTATTGCTGGAGAACTTCATAGTATAGCAATCAAAACGGATGGTACATTGTGGGCATGGGGCTCCAATTTATATGGTCAATTAGGAGACGGAACCTATGTAGATAAAAATACACCTACCCAAATAGGCATTGGTAGTACATGGCAAAGTATTGCTGCTGGATATCACCATACAATCGCTCTAAAAACAGATGGTACAATGTGGGCTTTTGGACGCAATTACGCTGGTCAGTTAGGAGATGGAACGATAATAGATAAAAATGTTATTACACAAATAGGTTTGGCTAACAATTGGCAAAGTATATCAGCCTCAAATGCAAACTCATCTGCAATCAATGCCAATGGTAACCTTTTTACTTGGGGCTACAATTTTTGGGGACAATTAGGGTCTGGTGCGAATTTAAGCCAAAACTCACCATATCAAGTAGGTGGTAATACATGGCAAAGCGTAAAATCTGGAGCATTTTCTACTTTAGCGATTAAAACAGATGGCACATTGTGGGCTTGTGGAAATAATTTCGCAGGTCAGCTAGGAGATGGAACAAATATCAACAAAAATACCTTTACTCAAATAGGATTAAATACCAATTGGCAAAGCATATCTGCAGGATCTGAACATTCTTTAGCGACAAAAACAGATGGAACCCTTTGGTCTTGGGGATTGAATATGAATGGACAGTTAGGTGATGGAACTAATACAAATAAAAATACACCAACGTATATTGCAGGGGCAGGATGCTTTCCTTTACCTGTTCAGTTAATTTCATTGAATGCGAATAAATGTGAGCAAACAAACGTATGCCTTACATGGGAAAGTGCGTCAGAAAATAATATGAGTTGTTACGCTGTAGAATCTTCAACAGATGGAGTTCATTTCAGAAGAATAGCAACTCTTCCTGCTAAAAATGAAATAAAGAGCAATTATTATTTTACGGAT
>ERZ724516.2437-NODE-2437-length-10482-cov-6.473099_pt1 | contig 10482 bp, 7 predicted proteins | sample MGYA00376049_ERZ724516 | MGnify/ENA primary metagenome ERZ724516 (study PRJEB28724, sample SAMN07190886) | activated sludge metagenome | isolation source: activated sludge of sewage treatment plant in Hong Hong | place: USA: Christiansburg, Virginia | collected... | reverse complement strand
CGTTCACGATGGCGGGCAGGGCGTTGATGGAGGATTCGGCCCCGTCAAGCTGGCGCCCGCCGTGGTTGGAGACGATCAGTGCGTCAGCACCACTTTCCACAGCCAGGCGCGCGTCTTCCACGTCCTGGATGCCCTTCAGGATCAGCTTGCCGCCCCAGCGCTTCTTGATCCACTCCACATCGGCCCAGTTCAGCGTGGGGTCGAACTGCTGGGTGGTCCAGGCCGAGAGGTTGCTGGGGTCGGTCACGCCGTCCACATGGCCGATGATGTTGCCAAAGCCGCGCCGGGGCGTGCCCAGCATGCCCAGGCCCCAGCGCACCTTGGTGGCCAGATTGATCAGGTTGACCAGCGTCGGTTTCGGGGGAGCGGAGAGGCCGTTTTTCAGGTCCTTGTGGCGCTGGCCGATGATCTGCAGGTCCAGCGTCAGCACCAGGGCCGAGCAGTTGGCGGCCTTGGCGCGTTCAATCAGGCGCTCGATAAAGCCGCGGTCGCGAATCACATAGACCTGGAACCAGAATGGATGGTTGCCGGTGCCGGCTGCCACGTCCTCAATCGAGCAAATGCTCATGGTGGACAGCGTGAACGGTACGCCAAATTTCTTGGCTGCATTGGCCGCCTTGATTTCGCCATCGGCATGCTGCATGCCGGTGAGGCCCACCGGAGCCAGAGCCACCGGCATGGCGACCTTCTGGCCGATCATGGTGCTGGCGGTGCTGCGGTTGTCCATGTTGATAGCGACGCGCTGGCGCAGCTTGATCTTCTGGAAGTCCGACGTGTTGGCGCGGTAGGTGCCCTCGGTCCACGAGCCGGAGTCTGCGTAGTCGTAGAACATGCGGGGCACGCGTTTCTTGGCCAGGATGCGCAGGTCTTCGATATTGGTGATGACGGTCATGGTGGTTTCCTGAATAGTGGACAAATCTGGGCTACCCCGAAGTCGCAACGGGTGGCGCACGCGCTCTGGACGCTGCTGAAGATGGTAGCGGCAAGGGCTCTGCGCTGGCGTGAATTCCAGTGGCGGGTGTGTGAAATTTTTTGCGGACATGGGCTAGACTGGGCCGTGCCAAGGTCCCAGGCCCGGGTGCTGAATTGACTCAAAGGAGCATACGCATGGTGTTATGGGGTGCAATTTGGGGAGCCCTGCTGGGCTTCTATGCCGGTCGGCATGACAGCGGATTTGGCTTCTTGGTGGGCGCACTGCTGGGTGCCTTGGCCGGGCGCATGTTGCGAAGCGAGGTGCGCAAGGAAGCGCGGCTGGAAGTGCAGCGCGAGCTTGCCGCGCAACGTGACGCCTTGCCGTTAGCCGTGCCCGCGATTGCCTGGCCGGCCAACACGCCTGCGGTGGCTCCGGCGGACGCCGCGCCGGACCCCGCGCCTGGCGACGCGAGTGCGGCTGCAGAGCCCGATTTCACGGATACGATGCCAGGCTTTGCCGCGGCGCAGGCCTCCGCCCGGCCCCTGCCCACGGCTCCTGCGCAACCGGTCAACACAACGCCGGACCTGGCGTCGCAAGCTTTCACCTACGCCCGCAACTGGTTATTGGGCGGTAACACCATTGTGCGCATGGGGGTGCTGGTGCTGTTTGTAGGACTGGCTTTTCTGGCCAAGTTCGCCATGGACAACGCGTTGCTGCCGCCCGAGTTGCGCCTGGCCGCCATTGGGACGGCTGGCATTGCCTTGTTTGTGTTCGGTTTCCGTTTGTTTTCCCGCCAACCCGGGCGCCTGGTCTACGCCCTCACGCTGCAGGGGGCGGGTGTGGCGGTGTTGTACCTGACGGTGTTTGCTGCCTTCAGGCTCTACCAGTTCCTGCCGGCCGGGGCTGCGTTTGGTGTGTTGGCCCTGGTCTGCGCGTTTTCCACCGCCATTGCGTTGTTGCAAAACGCCATGCCCATGGCTTTCATCGGTTTTGCCGGTGCTTTTGCGGCGCCCATTTTGCTGTCCACAGGGCAAGGCGACCATGTGGGCCTGTTCAGTTATTACCTGCTGCTCAGCGCGGCCATCGTCAGCGTGGCCTGGATGAAGGCCTGGCGGGCGTTGAATTTGCTGGGCTTTTTTGCCACCTTTGGTGTCGCTACGGCCTGGGGGGTGTTGAAGTACCAACCCGAACAACTGGCCAGCACCGAGCCCTTCTTGCTGGCCTTTTTTGCCCTCTATTTGGCGGCCAGCCTGATGTACGCCACGCGCCATGGTCTGGTGCCCAAACAGGCGGTGGATGCCACGCTGATTTTTGGCACCCCCATCGTGACCATGGGCTTGCAGGCTGCCTTGGTGCGTGACATTGAATACGCCACCGCCTTCTCGTCCCTGGCCATGGGCGCGCTGTACCTGGGGTTAGGGTGGTGGGCGTTGCAGCGCAGGGATGCGGGTGTGGGCCAGTGGCTGGCCGAGTGTTTTGTGGCGCTGGGCCTGGGTTTTGTAACCCTGGCCGTGCCGTTGGCGCTGGACGCCCGCTGGACATCGGCCGTGTGGGCCGCCGAGGGCGCCGCCGTGTACTGGATGGGGCTACGCCAGGACCGTTGGCTGGCGCGTTTGGCAGGGCTGGCATTACAAGCGTTTGCGGCACTGAGCTATTTGAGCTCGTATGACTATCCCCAAATCTCAGAGTGGCCCCTGGCCAATCCGGCGTTTATCGGGGCCTGTCTGTTGGCGGCGTCGGCACTGGCCATTGCCAACTGGGCACGTGCAGACGAGGAGGCGGCGGGCTCCAACTGGGCGCGAACCTATGTCACGCTGGAAAAGAGGCTGTCGCCGCTGCTGTTCTGGGCCGGTTTCATGTGGTGGCAATGGGGACTCTGGCATGAAATCGAACGTGCTGTGCCCAATACCGATGGACTCTGGATGCCCCTGCTGAGCCACACGCAGCAGATTTACTTGCAGATGCTGGCCTGGCTGGGTAGCGCCTGGTTGGCACACCATCTGGCCTTGCCCGCACGGGCAAAGCCCTGGACTGTGGCGGCCACACCGGCGTGGTTCTCGTTGCCCATCATGGTGCTGGTGGCCGTATACGGTGTGCTGGAGTTGCGCCATGTGTTCCAGTCCTGGGGTGTGCTGGTGTGGCCGCTGGCACTGCTGCTGCACTTTGGCACGCTGCGGCGGCTGGACGACATGCCTCCCCAGCGCTGGTGGTCCTGGGTGCACAGCGGCGGTGTCTGGCTGATCGTGCTGCTGGTGGGCAACCTGCTGGTCTGGGCGGTGCAACAAGCGCAGTTGCGGGGAACGGCGTGGGCCTCGGTGATCTTTCTGGTGGCCAGTGTGCTGGTGTTGCTGGCGCTCACCACCCGCGCACTGTACGACGCCGAAAGTGGTGCGCGCAGTCGCTGGCCTTTGGACCGGTTTGCTTATGCCTACCTGTGGCGCGCGGCGGCGCCGCTGGCGGTTGCGGTGGCCTTGGGTGCGATGGTGGTGGCGGTGCATTCCAATGGCAACGCGCGACCCTTGCCTTATCTGCCTTTGCTCAACCCGACGGACCTCACGGTCGCTCTGGCCTTGGCGGCGTGCGCACTCTGGTTGTTGCGTGTGCGCGACAGTGACCTGACCATTCCCCAGAGCCTGACCAGTGTGCGCTGGACGCTGGTATTGGCGGTCCTGGCCTTTGTGGCCGTCAACACGGTGTGGTTGCGGGTGGTTCACCAATATTGGGGCGTGCCGTGGAATTCCGGGCGTCTGTTTGCATCCTTTCTGGTGCAGGCCGGGTACTCGATTCTGTGGACGGTGATGGCCATGGGTCTGATGGTGTGGGCGCACCGTCGCCATGCGCGTCCGGTGTGGATGGGTGGTGCAGCCCTCATGGGGCTGACCGTGGCCAAACTGTTTCTGGTCGACCTGTCCAACCGGGGCGGGTCTGAGCGTATCGTGGCCTTCATCGCGGTGGGTGCGCTGATGCTGGTGGTGGGCTACTTCGCGCCCATCCCGCCGAAAGCGGCGGCCCCAGACGAAAAACCACAGGAGGATGCGGTATGAAGGAATTGTTGTTGGGCTGGCGTGTGCGCGTGTTGGCCGCGTTGTGCTTGGGACTTGCGGCCCTATCAAACGCGGCGTGGTCTGCCGAGGCGCCAGCGGTGTCCGAGTTTGCGTGGCGTGGCTCGCTGACGTTACCCGCCCAGGCCAGTCTGGTGCGGGTCGAGGTGCCGGTGGCCGCCCTGTTGCGCATGCAAAGCAGCGCCGGGCACGACCTGCGGGTATTCAACGCCGCAGGCGACATCGTTCCGTTTGCCCTGCTGGGTCGGGCTGAATTGAGCCACGTGGCACCCACTGCGCGCACCGCCAGTTACCCGGCTTACACCCTGTTTTCAGCGGCGTCCGCCGGCAAACCGACGCGCGGTGCGGTGGAGGTGCAGGTGAACACCAACGGCCAGCGCAGCAGTGCCTGGGTGCGTTTGGATACGTCGGGTGTGACTGCCAGCGCAACACCACCCGGCGCCCAGCCTTTGCAGGCGGCCTTGTTTGACCTGCGGGCTGAACAACAGGCGGTGGATGCGTTGGAGCTGTCCATCGACCTGCCGCGCAATGTGTTGGTGTCCATCAGCGTGGCCACCAGTACCGATTTGAAAGACTGGACCGTGGTGGCGAGCAAAGGCCCGTTGTTCCAGTTCGACGGTGAGGGTGCGCCGTCCAGCCACACGCTGGAGCTGCACCAGAGCCTGCCGCTGAAAAAGCGATACCTGCGCTTGGCATGGCCTGGGCAAAACGGGGTGGTCTTGCGCTCACTGGTTGGCCGGGTTGCACCCGCACACACGGTTCCAGCGCCGCTGCGGGCCGCCTTGCCGCCTGGCATGCCGGACTCCAAGGGTGGTCTGACCTGGACCCTGCCGTTTGCCACCCCCCTTGCCGCCATACACCTGCAAGCCGTGCACGACAACACCCTGGTGCCGGTGCGCATCCAGAGCCGCGCGGATGCGGCGCAACCCTGGCGCACGCTGGCGTCGACGGTGGTCTACCGGCTCGACACCGTGGGGCAAGGTTCCAGCAATCCGCCGACACCGTTGCACGGCGCTTCGGTTCGCGCACTGCGGGTCGAGGCCAGCCAGGGCGCTGCCCTGCCGTCCGGTGGCTTGCAGGCCACGGTCGAATTTGCGCCACTGCAACTGGCTTTTTTGGCTTCGGGGGCGGGGCCGTTTACGCTGGCTGTGGGCCGCACCAGCACCACTGCCGCATCGGTGGACGCATCCTTGCTCAGCTCGATTGCGCCGGATCGTTTGAATACCTTGCCGCTGGCCACCGTGGCCCGTGTGGAGGAATCACCTGATGTTGTGTTGGCAGGCGCGGCGCCGGATTGGTTACCCGCTGGCACTTCGTTGCGCAGCGTGTTGTTGTGGTTGGTGTTGGGCCTTGGTGTGTTGGTGCTGGCGGCGGTCGCCTTTTCGCTGATGCGCCAATTGGCGGCCCGGCGCTGAGCGGGTGCCCCACGCACCACCGCTGCGCGGGGCGCTGCCCCCACTGGGTCGTCCGCGCTTTGGGGTGGCCCAGCAGCGCTAATTGATATTAGTCAAATTGGCCTCCAGCCCACGTGGAATGGGCTCAAGCAGCTCCTCTATTGATAGCTAAAGCGTAGCGCTCCAGGCCACGGCAATACGACCCACCTCGGCCAGCACGGCCTGGTCCTCGTCACGCATACCCCCTTTGTGCGGCCGCGCGGTCTCGTAGAAGGCGCTGATGACCACTGGTGCTTTGCCGGGGGGCCAGGCAATGGCCACGTCGTTGTATTTGTCTGGCATCCCCGGTGCCATGCCGGTGCCTGTTTTGTCACCGGCGCGCCAGCTGTTGGGCAGACCCGCCCGTATCCGCAACTCGCCGGTGGTGGTGGCGACCATCCAGCCGATCAGCAACTCCCTTGATGCACTGGACAGCCAGTCGCCGGTGAGCAGGCGCTCTGTGGTGCGCGTCATGGCGGCGGGGGTCGTGGTGTCCCGTGCGTCCTGTCCCCTCACGTGATTCATGTGGGGCTCAAACCGGTCCAGCCGAGTGATGGTGTCACCAGCCGAACGCAGGATTGACGTGAACCCGGCAGGACCGTCAATAAGCTTCAGTAGCAGGTTGGCTGCTACGTTGTCGCTGGTGGTTTGGGCCGCTTCGGCCAGGGCCACCAGCGTCATGCCACCACGCTTCAAGTGTTTCTGGGTGATGGGCGCGTGGGGCACGGTGTCCGCAGGTCCGTACGGTACCCACTGGTCGTGCCGCAGGCGGCCCTGGTCGACCGCGCGCAGAATCGCGGCTGCCAGCGGCATCTTGAACGTGGAGCACATGCCAAAACGCTCATCCAGCCGGTGGCCAACCAACTGCCCGCTACCGGTGTCCAGCACAGCGACGCCCAGGCGTCCGCCCACTTTGCGCTCCAATGCGGCCAGGGCCTTGAGGTCAGAGGCGGGCAGCGTGCGTGCCATTGCCACCCCGGAAAAGGGCAACACCAGGCTAGTGCCTGCCAGTAGCAGGGCCTGGCGGCGGGTGAAAGTGTTGATATCCATGGTATTGCCTCGTTGTGAAAGAAAGCCGCATTCTGTCGAAACGGTGAAATGCAACAAGCTATGATTTTTGGTATGAGCCCATACTTTTTCTAATGACCAGCATGCCTTTGAGCCGTTTGTCCTTGAACACCCTGCGCGCCTTCGACGCCGCCGCCCGGCATCTGAACTTCACCCGCGCTGCCGATGAGTTGTGTGTGACCCAGGCGGCTGTCAGCCACCAGGTCAAGGCGCTGGAGGAGCACATTGGACGGTCGCTGTTTCGCCGCACCGCGCGCGGCCTGGTGCTCACCGACGAAGGCAACACGCTGGCTCCCACGGTGGCCGACAGCTTTGCCCGCATTGAGCGCCAGATTGAAGCGTTTCGCTCTGGGGGGCCGATGGAAGTGTTGACGGTGGGCGTGGTGGGCACCTTTGCCGTGGGCTTTTTACTGGAGCGGCTGGCTGACTTTCGCAGCCAGCACCCGCGTATCGAGCTGCGCCTGCTGACCCACAACAACAAGGTCGATTTGGCGGCGGAAAGCCTGGACTATTGCGTCCGGTTTGGCGACGGCGCCTGGCGCAGTGTGGAGGCAGACCATCTGATGGCCGCACCCTTGTCACCGCTGTGTGCGCCAGACTTGCTGGAGCAATTGCGTCACCCGGATGACCTGAGCAAACTCACGTTGTTGCGCTCCTACCGCAATGCGGACTGGCAGGCCTGGCTGCGCGCGGCGGGGGCCAGCGGCATCACGCCGCGTGGGCCCTTGTTTGACGCTTCGGCCCTGATGGTGCAAGCCGCCATGGTGGGCGAGGGCGTGGCGCTGGCGCCGCCCCGCATGTTCCTGCGCGAGTTGCACCAGGGCCGTCTGGCCCAGCCCTTTGATCTGGAGGTGGATGTGGGTGGCTACTGGCTGACCCGCTTGTTGTCCAAAGAGCCTACGCCGGCCATGTTGGCGTTTCGGGCATGGTTGCTGGAAGTGGTTTAGGCCAGAAACAGGGCCGCCAGCGCCAGCACGGCGGGTACGGTTTGTACAAACAAAATGCGGATCTGCACCGTCATGGCACCCCAGATGCCCGCCACGGCGACGCAGGCCAGACCATACATCGTGAAGGCACGACCGGTCGCCGCGTCGGGCAGCAAGAAGCCAAGGGCCAGGGCCACCGCCAGAAAGCCGTTGTAACACCCCTGGTTGGACATGGCGGGTTTCATGATGGCGGCGTTTTCCCGGGTCAGGCCAAACACCTTGCGGCCCCGGCTGTCGAACAAGACGGTTTCCAGCAAGAAGATGTAGACGTGGATCAACAAGACGAGTCCGGCGAGAACTTGGGCGGCGATATGCATGGCAAGGGTTCCTCAAAAAAGGGAATAAATCGGTTCGAATGAACGGAAGTCGATAGAATACATAATTACGTTATGTAAATGAGTCACGTATGCGACAAAACAATCCTACTGCCGATCTTCCTTCAAACGCCGACCCCATCACGCCCGCCCAAGAGCCCGCGCCAGCGGGTGACGGACGCAAGAACAACGCCGCCGCCACCCAGACGGCGCTGCGCGCGGTTGGCCGTCGGCTGTTTGGCCAGTTGGGTTATGAGGCCACGTCCCTGGGTGCCATTTGTGCCGAAGCCGGGGTGACAACAGGGGCGCTGTACCACCACTATGGCGACAAAAAGGGTTTATTTGCCGCCGTGGCCGAGGAGTTGGATGCCAGCCTGGTGGCGCTCACGGCGAAAGCGCGGACACAGGCCCTGGCGGCTGGTGCCGATCCGTGGCAGGCCTTTTTGGCCGCGATGGATGTTTTTTTACAGGCTGGCCTGAATCCGGAAGGTCGACGTATTGGCCTGACCGACGCACCGGCCGTGCTGGGCACCCAGGCCTGGCTGGAAATTCGCGAACGCCATGGCCTGGGCGCCATGGCGCAAACCGTGCGTAGTTTGCAGTCACTGGGCTATTTGCCCGCTGGTAATGTGCGCCTGCAAGCAAAATTGATTTTGGGTCTGTTGTATGGCGCAGTCGAGGCGCTGGCCCATCAAACGGACGCGGATGCCGCAATGGCGCTGGCCGACACGCGGCCATTGGTGCACGCCATGCTGGCCGGCTTGCGCGGCATTGCCGTCGCCTAGGCAGCAGGCCGCGCTGCCGCGATGATCGCCGCTACCACCTCGGCGAACCCCGCACCGCGCTCATGGGGTGTGACGTAGCGCGGCAAGTGCGTAAGCTGGTCCGCAAAGCGCTGGATGTTGGCCACACCCACACTGTGGGTGAAGTGCTCAAACATCGCCTGGTCGTTGCCCGAATCACCGACAAAAACCCAGTGGTCGAGTTCCAGCGCCAGGTCGCGACCCAGCAACTCGCGAACGATCCAGTTGGCACCTTGCCATTTGTCGAAGTTGCCAAAGCAGCCGTGGATATGGATGCTGCTGACGGTGGTGTGCATGCCGTAACCCTGCAACAAGGCCAGCACCTTTTGGACTTTTTCAGCTGAGAGGCGGGCATGTTCGTGGTAGTCAAAGGCCAGGTCGGTCTCGCGCCCCACACTGTCGCGGGTGACGAAAACACCGGGCACCTCAAACATCACGCGGGCAGCGATCTTTTGCATGCGCATTTGGTTGGTGGCGCGCGTCACGGCATCCTGCTGGTACAGTTTTGATAGCGAACTATCTATGTTCGACGTGGGCTCGATGCCGATTTGACTTGAAAAGTCTGTCTTGCGCGCGTGTACGAAGGCAACCGCGCCATTCTCGGCCACCATGGCGTCCACCGGCCACGGTGCTGCTCCGGTCATGAACGGCGCGCACCAGCCAATAGGCCGCCCGGTGATGGCGATGACCACCAGTCCTGCCCCTTTAAGGACAGCCAACGCCTGCAGCGCAGCGGGGGTGATGGCCCCGTTGGTGGTCAACGTATCGTCAATATCCGTGAACACACCGACGATGCCTCTGCGTTCGGAGGCGTGCCAGGAAGACAGGGGCAACATCAAACGAACCCGAGGCTGGCTTGATTAGCCTGCGGTCTGCAGTGCCAGCCCCGCATGCTCGCGCAGCGGATGGAAGTGGATCTTGGGGAAGCGCTCTTGCGCCAGGCGCACGTCATACGGGCTGGTGCACAGATAGGCCAGCGTGTCAGCCGCATCACGGGCCATACGCATGGGGTAGGCGTCGCAAAAGGCCTTCAGTTCGGCGGGAGTGTCGGCAGTGATCCAGCGTGCGCCGGTGTACTGGCAGCCTTCTAGCCGGATGTCGGCGTCGTATTCACCCTTCAGGCGGTGTTGCACCACTTCAAACTGCAGCTGACCGACGGCACCCAGCAGCATATTGCCGCCGATCTCGGGGCGGAACACCTGGATGGCGCCCTCTTCACCCAACTGCGCCAGACCCTGCTGCAACTGCTTGGTGCGCAGCGGGTTACGCAGCACCACGGTCATGAACATCTCGGGTGCGAAGAAGGGCAGGCCGGTGTACAGCAGGTTGACGCTGCCGTCGGTAATGGTGTCGCCCAGTTGCACGCCGCCGTGGGTGGTGAAGCCGACAATGTCGCCGGCATAGGCCTCTTCCACCGCCTCGCGGCGCTGGCTCATGAAGGTCACCACGCTGGTGGGGCGCAATTCCTTGGCAGTCCGCATCACTTTCAGTTTCATGCCCGGTGTGTACTTGCCCGATGCCATGCGCACAAAGGCAATGCGGTCGCGGTGGTTGGCATCCATATTCGCCTGCACCTTGAACACCACGCCGCTGAAGGCTTCGTCCTCAGGCTGCACCTGTTTGACGACGGGCTGCTTGTTGACGATGAACGAACTGGTGCGCGGCCCGGGAGAGGGCGCCAGGTCAATCAGCGCATCCAGCACTTCCATCACACCGAAATTGTTGACACCCGAGCCAAAGAACACTGGCGTCTGTTTACCGGCCAAAAAGGCCTCGCGGTCAAACGTCGGTGATGCACCGGTGGCCAGTTCCATGCTCTCGAACGCCGTGTCGATCTCGAAACCGAAACGTTTCGTCAGTTCCACCGTGTCGGTGACGGGAATCGTTTCAAAATCCTGCGGAC
>ERZ724516.2436-NODE-2436-length-10485-cov-6.801438_pt1 | contig 10485 bp, 7 predicted proteins | sample MGYA00376049_ERZ724516 | MGnify/ENA primary metagenome ERZ724516 (study PRJEB28724, sample SAMN07190886) | activated sludge metagenome | isolation source: activated sludge of sewage treatment plant in Hong Hong | place: USA: Christiansburg, Virginia | collected... | reverse complement strand
TTGCCAACGGCCTGCAGCATCCGCAGCGGCTGGTCGGCATGCATTTTTTCAACCCGGTGCCATTGATGAAGCTGGTCGAGGTGGTGTCGGGCCTGCAGACCGACCCGGCAGTGGCGGCAGCCATCTTCGATCTGTCCCTGGTCTGGGGCAAGGTGCCCGTGCACGCGCGTTCCACACCCGGCTTTATTGTCAACCGCATCGCCCGACCCTACTACGCGGAGACGCTGGCGCTGCTGCTCGAACAGGCCGCCACGCCCGCCGTGCTTGACGCCTGCCTGCGCGCGGCGGGCTTTCGCATGGGGCCGTGCGAGTTGATGGATTTGATCGGCCACGACACCAACCTCGCAGTCACCCAGTCGGTCTATGAGGCCAACTTTTTTGACAAGCGCTTTGTGCCCTCGCTGGTGCAGCGCGAGATGGTCGACGGCGGGCTGCTGGGCCGCAAGTCGGGTCGCGGCTTTTTTGCGTATGGCGATGGCGCCGCGGCCGCGACGCCCGAGAGCATCGAGTCCATGCCATTGCCCACCGCCAAATTGCTGCGCTTGCATGGCCAGGGTCCGCTGGCAGAAGGCTTTGCCACCGCGCTGGAAAAGACCGGCCAGGCGTTCTTGCGTGTGCAGGCCAGCGACTGGCTGGGGCTGGAGGTGGATGGTGCGCAGTTGCGCCTAACCGACGGCCGGCCCGCCTCGCAGCTGGGCGCCGAAGTTGCTGTGTTTGATCTGCCCCGCTTGGTAGGCAAAGGTGCCGCGCTGGCCTGGGCACCCTCGCTGCGGGCCTCGCCGGCGTGGACCGGCACAGCGGCGCGATGGCTGGCCGCTCTGGACTTCAAGCCGCAGCGCGTGGCCGATACGCCGGGTCTGGTCGTGGCGCGCACCCTGGCCATGCTGATCAACGAAGCCGCCGACGCCGTGCAGCAAGGCGTCTGCACACCCGAGGGTGCCGACGCCGCGATGAAACTGGGCGTCAACTACCCCGCCGGTCCATTTGAGTGGTTGGCGCAATGGAATGCTCCAGCGGTCATCGCCCTGCTGGACACGCTGGACGCCCACTACCGTGGCGAGCGCTACCGTGTGAGCCCCTGGTTAAGGAAATTTGTATGACACACGCTTTCATCTGTGACGCCATCCGCACCCCTTTCGGCCGCTACGGCGGCGCGCTCTCCAGTGTGCGCACCGACGACCTGGGCGCCATTCCGCTGCGCGCGCTGATGGCCCGCAACCCGCAGGTCGACTGGGCCGCCGTGACCGACGTGCTGTTCGGCTGCGCCAACCAGGCCGGTGAGGACAACCGCAATGTGGCCCGCATGTCGGCGCTCTTAGCCGGTCTGCCACCCGAAGTGCCGGGCGCCACGATCAACCGCCTGTGTGGCTCCAGTTTGGACGCCGTGGGAACGGCCGCCCGCGCCATCAAAAGCGGCGAGGCGCAACTGATGATTGCCGGTGGTGTGGAAAGCATGAGCCGCGCGCCCTTTGTGATGCCCAAGATGGACAGCGCCTTCAGCCGCAACAACGCTGTCTACGACACCACCATAGGCTGGCGTTTTGTCAACAAGCTGATGAAGTCGCAGTACGGCGTGGATTCCATGCCCGAGACGGCGGAGAACGTGGCCACCGATTTCCGCATCGAACGCGAGGCCCAGGACCGCATGGCGCTAAGGTCGCAGCTGAACGCGATTCGCGCCCAACAAAGCGGCTTCTTTGACGCCGAGATCACACCGGTGTCGATCGCACAGAAGAAGGGCGCCCCCATCATCGTCACCCAGGACGAACACCCGCGCGCAACTTCGCTGGAAGCACTGGCCAAGCTCAAGGGCGTGGTGCGGCCTGATGGCACGGTGACGGCGGGCAATGCCTCGGGCGTCAACGATGGCGCCTGCGCGCTGCTGCTGGCCAACGAGGCGGCAGCCGCACGCCATGGCCTGACGCCGCGCGCCCGGATCGTGGGCATGGCCGCCGCTGGCGTGGCGCCACGCATCATGGGCTTCGGCCCGGCACCCGCTACACGCAAGGTGCTGGAACTCACGGGTTTGAATTTGGCCCAGATGGATGTCATCGAGTTGAACGAAGCCTTTGCCGCGCAGGGCCTGGCCGTGCTGCGCGACCTCGGGCTGGCGGATGACGACGCACGGGTCAACCCCAACGGCGGCGCCATTGCCCTGGGGCATCCACTGGGCGCCAGCGGTGCACGCCTGGTAACCACTGCGGTCAACCAGTTGCACCGCAGTGGTGGCCGCTACGCGCTGTGCACCATGTGCATCGGCGTGGGCCAGGGTATCGCGCTGGTGATAAAGCGCGTGTGACTGTGGCTTAGCTGCCCAAACCAATGGGGGCGGGCGCCTGCGACACGATCTTGGTGAACAAACGGTCATAGGCAGGGTCGCGAGGGTATTTTCCTGTCAGGGGGTCGCAGTTCGTGGCGAACGCGGCATCCAGCGCATCCCAGTCTGCAGGGCCCAATACCTTCTGGGCAACCGGCAAAATCACCGTTTCTTCCAGCCGCATGTGCTCCAGGTAGAAGCTCAGGTAGCGTTTGGCAGCCGTCTCAAAAGCGACCCGCCGCGAGTCCCCGACCAGTTCCCAGGCCAGCAACAAATGTTGCAGTTCGCGCACCGCCGATTCCCCATGCTGGTGGTCTTTCTCCAACCGGGCAATGGCCTCAACGGTCTCCGGTGCCAGACGGGCCACTGCCGGAAACAGCAGCTCCGACTCCTTGGTGTGGTGCAGCCGTTCGGGGAACTCGTCGATGTAGAACAGCATCGCACGCAAGACATCGAAAAAGTTCTCGGGATCATTGCCTAGACCGCGGTCCACCATCATGCCAATGGAACGCAGCATGGCCGACAAGGCGTCGTGCTCGTCGTGAATGATTCTTAAGCTTTCACGCGACATGGTGCGTCTCCCAGGTTGATATATAGTGACACATCATAACTAAAAATGCCCCATGGGGGCTGCATTTTCCCCCGGGAAAAACCCAGGGGGAATCACGGTTGTACACCCGTCTGGCCCAATCACCAAATGGCCACCGGCGCCGATCAGGAGTGCTCGATACGCACGTACTCAAAGTCCTTGGGCTGGTTGTTAATGCCCACGCGTGGGGGCGCAATCCAGCTGGCGTACTGACCCGGCGCCGTACACGGCTTCATCAGAGAGTTGATGAAGTTGTGGTCGTCGTCCGAGCAGAGCCAGTCGCTCTTGCCTGCGGCCCAGGCTTCTGCGCCCATCAGTTCACCGGCCGGGTTGACGTGCGCCTCGGCAAATTCGCCAATCTTGCGGTTAAAGGCCTTGTGCGGCTGCTTGAACTGGAAGGCAATGCCGGACTTCTCGATCACCTTGTTCCAGCGGTCGATGCCACCCTGGCAATCGGCAATGTAGTCGTCCAGCAGGCGGCTGTTGATGGCGCGTAGCGCGGGCACGTCTTCGGTGACAAACTTGCCGTCCAGCACGCGCAGCACAGCATAGGTGGCGTCTTCCAACTGGTGGTCGTCGTTGATGGCGGTTTCGTTGAAGCGACCCTTCAGGCCGGTGCTGAAGGCGCTGGCGGCGTTGGACGAGATCTCCGAGCCAAACAGGTCGCGCGTCACCGACATGTGGAAGTTGGCCTTTTTCTGCAGCGTGGGCAGGTCGATCACACCCAGCTTGCGAATGGCGTCCTTGGCATACGGGTCGGTTATGCCAGCGGCCTTCATCGCCAGGCAGGTAGCCTCGATGGTGCGGCCCACGCCAGTTTCACCGACGAACAAGTGGTGCGCCTCTTCGGTCAGCATGAAGCGGCAGCTGCGCGACAGCGGATCGAAGCCGGACTGCGCCAGTGCGGCCAGTTGCATCTTGCCGTCGCGGTCGGTGAAGTAGGTGAACATGAAGAAGCTCAGCCAGTCGGGCGTGCGCTCATTGAAGGCACCCAGGATGCGCGGGTTGTCCTGCTGACCACTGCGGCGTTCCAGCAAGGCTTGTGCCTCTTCGCGGCCATCACGGCCAAAGTATTTGACCAGCAGGTAGACCATGGCCCACAGGTGGCGGCCCTCTTCGACATTCACCTGGAACAGGTTGCGCATGTCGTACAGGCTGGGGGCGGTCGCGCCCAAAAAGCGCTGTTGCTCCACCGAGGCCGGTTCGGTATCGCCCTGCACCACGATCAGGCGGCGCAGCAGCGAGCGGTATTCACCTGGCACTTCTTGCCAGGCTGGCTCGCCCTTGTGGCGACCACAGGGGATGGTGCGGCCTTCTTCCTTGGGCGCCAGCAAGATACCCCAGCGGTATTCGGGCATCTTGACGTGGCCAAACTTGGCCCAGCCGCTGGGGTCCACACCCACGGCCGTGCGCAGGTAGACATCGGCGTTCTGGAAGCCATCGGGGCCCATGTCTTTCCACCAGTCCAGGTAGGCCGGCTGCCAGGCCTCCAGGGCACGCTGCAGCTGTTTGTCGGACGACAAATCGACGTTATTGGGGATCAGATCGTCGTAACTGACGGCAACAAAAGCGTTGCTCTGGATGGCTGCTGTGTCTTCAACAAGTTCGGTGGGTTCGCTCATGGTGTCTCCTGCTCTGGTTGGAATGGATGATCCATTTAATGCAATATATTGCTTATTAAAATAGATAAAAGCATTTTGATGCGTCACATAACGGAAAACTTTGATCTATCACAAACAAATTAAGCATAATGATGCATATTTCAACAAAATCGCCCCGCCAGGCTACGTCTGGTGCTGCGTCCATACTCATCGGAGCGATTCTTTTGAGCGTGCAAGGCGGCAGGCCAGGTGAGAGGGGTTGAGCCTGGTGTCACCTTGCGAGGTGGGGGCTTAACGTGGACTCGCTAAGTGGATGCGGCGGCCTCTTCAACATGCGATGCCACTAGACTCCGATTCGACTAGTGCAAGTAGCAGGGAGTGCTGGATTGAATAAGAAATCGCTTCGCGTCGTGACGTGGAACTGCAATGGGGCTCTGCGCAGGAAGTTGGAGCGGCTTGCCGCCCTACAAGCGGACGTCTACGTGGTTCAGGAGTGCGAAGACCCCGCCCAAACCAAAGACGTCGCATACAAAACATGGGGGGCCAACCACCTATGGACAGGCACCAACAAGAACAAGGGAGTCGGCGTATTCGCACCCAAAGAATTGACACTGCGCGCCGTGTCCCTGGATTTAGCGCCACTGAAGCTGTTCCTGCCCTGCATCATTGACGGAGACTGGCCGCTGCTCGCTACCTGGACCAAGCAGGCCAACTCCCCGAACTTCGGCTACATAGGGCAACTCTGGAAGTTCTTGCAGGCTCATAGGGCTTTTCTGGCGCATCCCCGGGCCCTGCTCATCGGAGACCTGAATAGCAACACTATCTGGGATGAGTGGGACCGTAGGTGGAACCATTCAGACGTAGTGCGGAAGGTGTCAGAGCTGGGGCTTGAGAGCTGCTATCACCGGCACTTTGCAGAGGCACAGGGCAGGGAGACGCAGCCTACGTTCTTCCTTCACCGCAGTCACGAAAAGCCGTACCACATTGACTACGGATTCTCTGGCCCGCAACGGATTGTGCGGCGCGTTGAGGTCGGTGCGATACCCGACTGGCTCGGCGAAAGTGATCACTTGCCTGTGACATTCGAGCTTGAGCGCACTGAATGATTCTGCGCAAACACGATGGCTCTGCCCAGAGTCTACTTGTAGACTTTTTTCAGCAACTGCAGCAGCGTCTTGCGCTCCGCGTCACTCAAGCGGGGTGTGCTGTCCACTTCCAGCTGGGCCGCCGTTTTTTCCGCGTTGCGCATCATGGACAGTCCTGCTGGCGTGGGGTGTAGGCCCATGGCTCGGCCATCGAGCGGATGGGGTTTGCGGGCAATCAGATCCCGCTTTTCCAGAGCATCCACCATGCCCACCAGGTTGGGGGCCAATATGCCCAGAGTGGTGCACAGCTGGCGCGACGTGATGCCGGGGTTGTGGGTCACCAGCGACAGCACCGAGAAGTCCACAATACGCAACTCATAGACGGCCATGCGCTGCAGAAACACCTCAATGATGGTGAGTGCTGCCCGTCGCGCGTTGTAACCCAGCAGCGTTTCCAGGTAACGGGTGTTGACCTTGTCGACGAAGGGAATTTGAGGCTGGGTGTCCATGGTGTTCAAAGCGCAAATGGAGTGAGCATACCAAGTCGTTTACGCGCTTGTTTGCAGCCTTTCGTTGATGATGTGCAAGCGCATTGCAAACTCCGGCAGTACCCAGTGTTTCACGGCACTTGCTGGTTCAGTCCAGCGTGTTGACGGGTTGTTGGACGCATCCGCGGCAGCAGCTTGATCGATTTGAATCCAAGCCCAGGACATCAGGCACAAGGCCAGCGCACGCAGATAGTCGTCGGCCACCCAATAGAGCAGTTGCGGGTCACCAGCGGCCGCCGGAACCAGCCGCTCGGTCACCTGGCGCAGCGCGGCGACCTGGTCCATGAATTGGGCGTGCGGGGCCACATGGGGGGGCAGATCGTCCGACAAAGTCTGCAACAGCGTGAACAGCCCTGCACCTGCATCCGGCACGACCTTTCGCACCAACAGGTCGATGGCCTGGATCTCGTTGGTGCCCTCGTAAATCATGGTCACCCGGGCGTCGCGCACGATCTGCTCTATGCCCCATTCGCGCACGTAACCATGTCCGCCAAACACCTGCAGGCATTCGCTGGCGCCATTGAACGCCTGCGCGGTCCAGGCGGCTTTCAGCACCGGTGTGACCAGGCTGCACCAGCGTTGCGCGGTGTTGCGGCGGTCGGCATCAGGGTGGTGTTTCAGCAGGTCGAGTTCGACGGCCGTGCGGTAGGCCAGCACCCGCCCGCCGTCGATCCAGGCGCGTTGCGTGGACAAAATACGCCGCATCGCCGGGTGTTCAGAGATCAGGCTGGCCCCCACGCTTGTCGCTTCGCGTACAACGCTGCCCCCCGAGGGGGCCTTCGCGTCTTGGGGCGGCCCGGCGACGCTCAGGTCCGTCGCGCTGCTCATCTTCGCCTTGGGCGCACGCATTTGTCGGCGCTCTTGGGAGTAGGCGTCGGCCTTTTGCCAGGCGGCCTCCAGCAGGCCAATGCCTTGCAATCCCACATGCAAGCGAGCGGCATTCATCATCACAAACATGGCGTTAAGGCCACGGTGCGGCTCGCCAATCATCCAGGCCGTCGCCTCGTCAAAGCGCATCACACAGGTGGGACTGCCGTGCAGGCCCATTTTTTCTTCGATGCGTTCGCAGTGCACGGAATTGCGCTTGCCTTCGGGCAGCAGCTTGGGTGCCAGAAACAGCGACAGGCCCTTGGGTCCGGCGGAGGCGTCCGGCAGGCGGGCCAGCACCAGGTGGACGATGTTGTCGGTTAGGTCGTGCTCACCACCAGAGATGAAGATCTTGGTACCTGAGACTAGGTAACTGCCGTCAGGCTGCGGCGCGGCGCGGGTCGCGACCAGCCCCAGGTCGCTGCCGGCATGGGGCTCGGTCAGGCACATGGTGGCCAGCCATTCGCCGGTGGCGATTTTTTCCAGATACTCTGCCTTGAGCGCCTCGCTGCCATGGTGTTTGAGGCACTCGTAGGCGCCGTGCAACAGGCCGGGCGCCATGGTCCAGCCGTGGTTGGCGGCGCTGAGCATTTCATACAGCGTGGCTTCCAGCACGGCGGGCAGTCCCTGGCCACCGTCTTCGGTGGCACAGGCCAGCGCTGGCCAACCCGCTTGCCAAAAAGACTGGTAGGCGTCGCGAAAGCCGGGTGGCATGGTGACCTGGCCGTCGGCCCATTGGGCACCAACTTCATCACCCACCCGATTCAAGGGTGCCACCACGGCACCGGCAAACTTGGAGGACTCGTCCAGCACCTGGCGCAGCAGGTCAGCGTCCAGCTCGGCGTAAGGCTTCAGCGCCAGCAACTGCTCGGGGGCCCGCAGTACCTGCGTGAGGATGAATGCCATGTCATCGGTACGGGGCTGGTAGTGGTTCATTTTGCTATAGTTGAGATAGCTGCTTACGCATATTTCACGGGGGCTAGAGGTCGATTTGGCTTTGATGTTTTGGGCTGCAGCCGTTAGGCCGCCACCGGCTTGCGGGCCGCGCCCAGGTAGGTGTCTATGACGCGTGGGTCGGTGGCCAGCTCCCGGGCCGGACCACTCAGAGCCATGTCGCCCATCTCCAGCACATAGCCGTAGTCGGCAGTCTCCAACGCGGCGCGGGCGTTCTGCTCCACCAGCAGCGTGGTCACGCCCGTGCTGCGCAGTGCGTCTATGGTGCGAAAAATTTCCTTGACCACCAGCGGCGCCAAGCCCAGGCTGGGTTCGTCCAGCATCAGCAGGGTGGGGCGCGACATCAGCGCGCGGCCCACGGCCAGCATTTGCCGCTCGCCGCCCGACAGCGTGCCCGCCGCCTGCGTGCGCCGCTCCTTCAGGCGGGGAAAGAGCTGGAACACCACGTCCATCTGTTCGCGCCAGGCCTTGTTGCCCAGGCGCACCTGGCGAAAGGCGCCCAGGATCAGGTTGTCTTCCACCGGCATGCTGCCAAACAGTTCGCGCTTTTCCGGCACCAATGCTATGCCCAACATGACGCGCTCTTCCAGTGACAAGCTGCTGATGGACTGGCCATTGAATTCAATGCTGCCCTGCGCAGGCAACACCCCCATCAGCGCGTTGAGCAGCGTGGATTTGCCTGCGCCATTGGGGCCAATGACGGTGATGACACTGCCTTGGGGTGCCTGCAGGTCGATGCCGTGTATCACCTCGGCCCGGCCATATCCGGCGCGCAGGCCTTTGACAACTAAAAGGGGTTTTTGGCTCATGGTGTTGCTCGTCTTTCAGTGTTCCACGCCCAGGTAGGCGGCGCGTACCTTGGGGCTTTGCTGCACTTCCTGCGGTGTGCCGTCCATCAGTTTGGTGCCAAACTCCATGACCACGATGTGGTCGGTCACGTCCATCACCAGGTCCATGTCGTGCTCCACCAGCAGGATGCTCATGCCCTCGCTGCGCAGTTGGCGCAGCACGGTGATCAGCGCTTGTTTCTCTTTGTGGCGCAGGCCGGCCGCGGGCTCGTCCAGCAGCAGCAGGGCCGGGTCGCTGCACAGTGCGCGGGCAATTTCCAGCAGGCGCTGCGGGCCCATGGCCAGGTTGCCAGCCTGCTCATGCATGGCGTGCCCCATGCCGATACGCTCCAGTTGGCGCGCCGCCTCGCGCATCAGGCTTTGCTCTTCAGCACGGTCCAGCCGCAACATGCTGGACACCGCATCCTTGTGGCCGCGTAATTGCGCTCCCAGGGCCACGTTTTCCAGCACGCTCAGTTCAGGGATCATCTTGACATGCTGGAAGGTGCGGCTGACACCTCGGCGTGCAATCTCACGCGACGGCAGACCACCGATGGGCTGCCCGCAGAAGCTGACATCGCCCGAGGTCAGACCCAACACACCCGTGATCAGGTTGAAGGTGGTGGATTTGCCCGCACCGTTGGGGCCGATCAGCCCGACAATCTGCCCGGCTTTGATAGAGAAGCTGATGTCGTTCACCGCCGTCAACCCACCAAACTGCTTGCGGATTTTTTGGACCTCCAGCACCGTGTCGCCATGCGCGGGTTTGGCGCGCTCGGCCAGCGGCTTCGCATCTTGCCAGTCGTTGACACGCTGAGGTTTGGGCAGGTAACGCCCGACCAGCGACCACATACCATCGGGCAGATACTTCAACACTAGCACCAGCACAATGCCAAACACGATCACCTCATAACTGCCACTGGTGCCCAGCAGCTTGGGCAGCAAGACTTGCAACTCGTCCTCCAGCAGCTTGGTCATCAGCGCGCCGCTGATGGCGCCCCACACATAACCGGCGCCGCCCAGCACGGCCATGAACAGGTATTCAATGCCAAACTTCAGGCTAAAGGGTGATGGGTTCACTGTGCGCTGAAAGTGTGCGAACAGCCAACCCGAGATGCTGGCAAACAGCGCGGCAATCAGGAAGATGCCAATTTTGTGGCGCAAGGTGTCCACCCCCATGGCCTCGGCCATCAGCGTGCTTGAACGCATGGCGCGGATGGCACGGCCGGTGCGTGAGTCCAGCAGGTTTTGCAGCGCAAAGGCCCCGAATAACACCATGCCCCAGGCCAGCACAAAGAAGCTGCGGCCCTGGCTGATGTCCCAGCCAAACAGCAGGATCGGTGGTACATCCAGAATACCGTCGTACTTGCCCAGACCGTCCACATTGCCCATCAGGTAGTACAAGGAGAGGCCCCAGGCAATGGTGGCCAGCGGCAGGTAGTGGCCCGACATACGCAGCGTGAGCCAGCCCAATATCAGTGCACTCACCGCGGTGATCAACAAGCCGACAATTACCGTGAGCCACGGCGACCAGCCCATGCTGGTGCACAGGTAGGCGCTGGTGTAGGCGCCAATGCCGACAAACGCAGCCTGGCCGAAGGACGTGAGCCCGCCAATGCCGGTCAGCAGCACCAGGCCCAGAATGACCAGGCTGTACATGGCGATGTAGTTGAGCTGGGTGATCCAGAACTCGGGCA
>ERZ724516.2435-NODE-2435-length-10486-cov-7.671652_pt1 | contig 10486 bp, 11 predicted proteins | sample MGYA00376049_ERZ724516 | MGnify/ENA primary metagenome ERZ724516 (study PRJEB28724, sample SAMN07190886) | activated sludge metagenome | isolation source: activated sludge of sewage treatment plant in Hong Hong | place: USA: Christiansburg, Virginia | collected... | reverse complement strand
GCGCCGAGATCGGCATCTCCACCGACAAGATCCACGCCCGCGGCCCGGTCGGCCTCGAAGGCCTGACCAGCCAGAAGTGGGTCGTGCTCGGGGATGGCCATGTCCGCGCCTGAGCCTTTCGCCGCCATCGTCGCCGCGCCCGGCTTCGCGCTGGGCGTGCGCTGCAGCGCCGACGAGATCACGGCCATCGAGTTTCTCGAGCCACAGCCGGAACAGGCGCCGGTCACGCCGCTCGCCGCCGAAGCCGTGCGCCAACTGAAAGCCTACCTGAAGGACCCGGCCTTCGAATTCGGCCTGCCGCTGCGCCCGTCCGGCACCGCCTTCCAGCGCCGGGTCTGGGCGCAAATAGCAGCCATTCCGTCCGGCACCACACACACTTACGGTCAACTGGCAAAAAACCTGAAAAATGCCCCGCGTGCAGTCGGCCAGGCCTGTGGCGCAAACCCCTTCCCGCTCGTCGTGCCCTGCCATCGCGTCGTTGCGACCGGGGGCGGACTGGGCGGCTTCAGCCGCCAGGGCGGCGGCTTCCTGCTCGACGTGAAGCGCTGGCTGCTGCGCCATGAAAACAGCGGATTCGCCAGTACGCGCGGCTGACCTCGCCGAGATCGACAGCTTCTGCGATGCCCTGTGGCTTGAAGACGGGCTGGCCAAGGCCACCCTCGACAGCTACCGCTCCGATCTCGGCCAACTGGCCCTGTGGCTGGCCCGGAACGCCCACGAGCCGGTTCTCGACATCCGCGAAACGACGCTCACCGCCTTCGTCGCCCACCTTTCGCGGCAGACCCGCGCCAGTTCTCAATCGCGCTACCTGTCGACACTGCGCCGTTTCTACCGCTGGCAACTGGGGCGCGGGCGCATCGTCGCCGATCCGACCCTGAAACTCGCCAACCCGGCCCGCCCCTCGCGCCTGCCCAAGGTCATGTCGGAAAAACAGGTCGGCAGCCTGCTCGATGCCCCCGACCTCGACGACCCGCTCGGCCTGCGCGACCGCGCCATGCTGGAGACGCTCTACGCCACCGGCCTGCGTGTCTCGGAACTGGTCAACCTCAAGCTGCACGAAATCGGCTTCAACGAAGGCGTGCTGCGCGCCCTCGGCAAGGGCAGCAAGGAGCGCCTGGTGCCTCTGGGCGAGGTCGCCATCGACTGGCTGGGCCGCTACCTGAACGAGGCGCGGCCCGATATCCTCAAAGGCCGCCAGAGTGACGCCCTGTTCGTCACCGCGCGTGGCGGCGCGATGACCCGCCAGGCCTTCTGGCAGCTGATCAAGCGCTACGCGCTGGTCGCCGGCATCGTCCCGGAAAAACTATCGCCACACGTGCTGCGTCATGCCTTCGCCACCCACCTGCTCAACCACGGCGCCGACCTGCGCGTCGTGCAACTGCTGCTCGGCCATGCCGACATCTCGACCACGCAGATCTACACCCACGTCGCCCGTGAGCGCTTGAAGAGCCTGCACGCCATGCACCATCCGCGCGGCTAGCACCATGGAACGGGTTACCGGAGCCAAAATCACATGATGAGCAAGTGCGAACACGTCCCCGAAACGCAGGCCACCAAGTACCTGAAGGGAAACGGGATTCCATTTTCCAGCCACCCCTACACCTACGAGGAACACGGCGGGACCAAGGTTTCGGCACGCGAACTGAACGTCGACGAACATGCCGTCGTCAAGACGCTGGTTTTCGAGGACGAGAACGCCAGACCCCTGATCGTGCTGATGCACGGCGACTGCAAGGTGTCGGCCAAGGAACTGGCGCGCCAGATCGGCTGCAAGAAAGTCGAGCCCTGCAAGCCGGAAGGCGCCACCCGGCACACCGGCTACCTGGTCGGCGGCACCAGTCCGTTCGGCACCAGGAAGGCACTGCCGCTCTATCTGGAGAAAACCATCCTCGACCTCCCGCTGATCTACATCAACGGTGGCCGGCGCGGCTTCCTGGTCGGCGTGCATCCGCACGACATCCTGCGGGTTCTGCAGCCGAAAACAGTGCAGGCGGCACTGGTCAAATAGAGCGTTCGATGATGACGCCGACGCGCTTGACGCCCGGCATCATGCCCAGCTTGGCGACCGAGACGCGTACCCAGCTGGCGGCGAAGTTCTCCAGCAGCCAGGTGGCGATGTGCTCGGCCAGCTTTTCGAGGAGATTGAAGTGGCTCGCCGCCATGTCGGCGCGCAGGCGCTCGACCACCACGGCGTAATCCACGGTATCGCGAATGTCGTCGCTGGCGCCGGCCGAGGCCGTCGACACCCCGATTTGCAACGATATCTCGACCGTCTGTGCCATCGCCTTCTCGCGCGGATAGATGCCTATCCACGTCTCGGCGCACAGTTCTTCGATGAAAATGATGTCCATAAGGCGGTCGACCGTAGTCCGGGGTGTAAAATTCGCCGCGATTGTACCCCAGCGTCCATAACGACCCATGCAAACCGCCCTCGCCATCCTTGCCGCCTACCTGCTCGGCTCAGTTCCCTTCGCGATGATCTCGTCGAAAGTCTTCGGGCTGGCCGATCCGCGCAGCTACGGCTCGGGCAATCCCGGCGCCACCAACGTGCTGCGCAGCGGCAACAAGAAGGCGGCGCTGCTCACCCTGGCCGGCGATGCGCTCAAGGGCTGGGCGGCGGTCTTCATCGCCCAGAAGATGGGTCTCAGCGACAACGTAACCGGCCTCGTCGCCCTGGCCGTATTCTTCGGCCACCTCTACCCGGTCTTCTTGAAGTTCAAGGGCGGCAAAGGCGTCGCCACTGCGATCGGCGTCCTGCTGGCGCTCGACCCCTTGCTCGGCCTTGCGGTCATCGGCACCTGGCTCTTCATCGCCTTTGCTTCCCGTTATTCCTCGCTGGCGGCGATTCTCGCCGCCGCCCTGGCCCCGGTCTATTCGCTCTTGATGCACGGCGGCACGCCGCAGGTCTTGATCATCGGCATCCTTGCCATGGCCCTTATCGGCAAGCACTGGCAGAACCTCCAGCGGCTGCTCGCAGGGCAGGAAGCAAAGATCGGCAGCAAGAAACAAAACTGAGCCACCACGCTCGATCAGCGGGCGACGATCCCGCTTGCCCGATAGCCAGAGTCAATCGATCAAATATCGACAATCGATTGGCTCAATTCAGAGCCGCCGACTACACTGCATTCATCAGGTCCGTACGACCTGCATTCGTCAGCGGAGGCCGTCATGATTGTGCGAATCATTCAGCGTCTTATCCAGGACGAACGAACCTGGGACAGTTGCGTCGACATTCTGGCCGGCATCCCGGACAACTTCTAAAAACAGGAGAAATACCATGACCAACGAATCCAAATGCCCGTTCTCGGGCGACGTTCGCAAACACACGGTCGCCGGCGCCCCGTCGAACGCAGACTGGTGGCCGAATCAACTGAAGCTGAGCATCCTGCATCAACATTCATCGAAGTCCGACCCGATGGGCGAGGCGTTCAACTACGCCGAGGCGTTCAAGAGCCTCGACCTGGACGCCGTGGTCAAGGATATCCACGCCGTGATGACGGATTCGCAGGACTGGTGGCCTGCCGACTTCGGCCACTACGGACCCTTGTTCGTTCGCATGGCCTGGCACAGTGCCGGCACCTACCGCATCAGCGATGGTCGCGGCGGCGCAGGGACGGGCAACCAGCGCTTTGCCCCCCTCAACAGCTGGCCGGACAACGTCAACCTCGACAAGGCACGCCGGCTGCTTTGGCCGGTCAAGCAAAAGTACGGCCGCAAAATCTCCTGGGCCGACCTGATGATCCTCGCCGGCAATGTCGCGCTCGAATCGATGGGCTTCAAGACCTTCGGATTCGCCGGCGGGCGTCCGGATATCTGGGAACCGGAAGAAGACATCTACTGGGGCGCCGAGAAAAAATGGCTGGATGACCAGCGCTACAGCGGCGACCGGAATCTCGAGAATCCACTCGGCGCCGTGCAGATGGGCCTGATCTATGTCAATCCGGAAGGCCCGAACGGCAATCCGGACCCGCTCGCTGCCGCGCGCGATATCCGCGAGACCTTCGCCCGCATGGCGATGGACGACGAAGAGACGGTGGCGCTGATCGCCGGTGGCCACACCTTCGGCAAAACCCACGGCGCCGGTGATGCGAAACATGTCGGGGCCGAGCCGGAAGCGGCCGGAATCGAGGCGCAGGGGTTTGGCTGGCAGAGCAGTTTCGGTACCGGCAAGGGCGGCGACACGATCAGCAGCGGCCTGGAAGTCACCTGGACCACGACGCCGACGAAGTGGAGCAACAACTTCTTCTGGAACCTGTTCGGCTACGAATGGGAACTGACCAAGAGCCCGGCCGGGGCGCATCAGTGGACGCCGAAGCACGGCATGGGCGCCGGTTCGGTGCCGGATGCCCACGATCCAGCCAAGCGTCACGCGCCGGCAATGCTGACCACCGACCTCGCCCTGCGCGTCGACCCGGCCTACGAAAAAATTTCTAGGCGTTTTCACGAGAATCCGGATCAGTTCGCCGACGCCTTCGCCCGCGCCTGGTTCAAGCTGACGCACCGCGATATGGGCCCGCTGTCGCGTTATCTCGGCCCGCTGGTGCCGAAAGAGGCGCTGATCTGGCAGGACCCCGTTCCCGCAGTGGATCACACCCTGGTCGACGCGCCGAACATCGCCGCCCTGAAGACCAACATCCTCGCCTCCGGCCTATCCATCGCCCAACTGGTCACCACCGCCTGGGCTTCCGCAGCAAGCTTCCGTGGCAGCGACAAGCGCGGTGGCGCGAACGGTGCGCGCATTCGCCTGGCGCCGCAGAAGGACTGGGAAGTCAATCAGCCGGCTGAACTGGCGCAGGCGCTCTCGAAACTGGAAGCGATCCAGAAGGACTTCAACAGCGCACAGCTTGGCGGCAAGAAGGTGTCGCTGGCCGACCTGATCGTCCTGGGCGGCTGCGCAGCGGTCGAGGCGGCAGCCAAGAAGGCCGGCCAAGACGTGACGGTCCCCTTCTCGCCGGGGCGCACGGACGCGTCGCAGGAGCAGACCGATGAAGTCTCGTTCGCCGTACTCGAGCCGGCCGCAGACGGATTCCGCAATTATGTCCGTCAGGGACTCGAGGGATCAGCGGCAGAGTTAATGGTGGACAAAGCACAGTTGATGACGCTGACCGCTCCCGAAATGACGGTACTGATCGGTGGCCTGCGCGCCCTGAATGCGAATTTCGATCATTCCGCCCACGGCGTATTCACCCAACGGCCCGAAACGCTCACCAATGACTTCTTCGTGAATCTCCTCGACATGGGCACGAAATGGCAGAAATCCGCCACTGTTGAAGGCGTATTGGAAGGGCACGATCGTGCCACGGGCGAACTCAAATGGACGGGCACCATCGTCGATCTCGTCTTCGGTTCGAACTCCCAGCTGCGCGCCATCGCCGAGGTCTACGCCAGCAGCGACGCGCAGCAGGCCTTCGTGCGTGACTTCGTGGCCGCCTGGAACAAGGTGATGAATCTTGATCGTTACGACCTTGCGTGATCTTTAAGGAAGGGACTGACTACGTTCAGCCGCTTTCCTGCATCAGGAAAGCGGCTGCGTGCTTTTCGTGCCGCTGACCGACACATCAATCAACGGCCAGCGCGGCTGTACCGAAAAATCGCCGGCCAGTTTCGCCGGCGTCCCGACCTGAAGGCGCAGGCAACCGGCCAGCGCGATCATCGCGCCGTTGTCGGTGCAGAATTCCAGTTCCGGGTAATGGACGCGGAAGCGTTTCCGTTTTGCCTCTTCATCGAGGGTCGACCGCAGCTGTTTGTTGGCGCCGACGCCGCCGGCCACGACCAGTTGCTTCAAGCCTGTCTGCTTCAGCGCTTTCAATGATTTCTTCACCAACACCTCGACAATCGCTTCCTGAAAAGCGCGCGCTGCGTCGGCCTTGAATTTGTCGCTCAACTGATCGCCCTGATCGCGGACCAGCGTCAGCACCGCCGTCTTCAACCCGGAAAAGCTGAAATTCAAATCACCGGAATGCAGCATCGGGCACGGCAATGCATGGACGCCCGGCGTACCGTGCTCCGCCAGCCGAGATAGCAAGGCACCGCCTGGATAAGGCAGCCCGAGCAGCTTGGCGCTCTTGTCGAAAGCCTCGCCGGCCGCGTCGTCGAGCGTCTCGCCAAGCAGATCGTACTCACCGACACCGGTCACCCGCATCAACTGCGTATGGCCGCCGGAAACCAGCAGCGCGACGAACGGAAAGCTCGGCGGATCGGCCGACAACAGCGGCGAGAGCAGGTGCCCTTCGAGGTGATGCACCGGAATCGTCGGTATATCCAGCGCCACAGCCAGCGCCTCGGCGAAGGCGCAGCCGACCAGCAAGGCCCCGGCGAGGCCGGGCCCGCGCGTGTAGGCCACGGCATCGACGTCGGCCAGGCTGCGCTGCGCCTGGCTCAAGGCCTCGCGCAGTAGCGGCACGACGCGGCGGATATGGTCGCGCGACGCCAGTTCCGGCACGACGCCGCCGTAGTCGGCATGCATAGCCACCTGCGAATGCAGTGCGTGCGAGAGAAGCCCGGCGTCGCTGTCGTAAAGCGCGATACCGGTCTCGTCGCAGGAGGATTCAACACCAAGGATCAACATCGGCGCGCATTCTAGCACTTGAGGCAAAAGGGCTTTTTGCAATATACTGTTCGGCTTTCCGCAAGCATGCGGACACAAATTTGCGCGCACTGTCGTTTACTTGACCTGACAGGCGCCTAACGGAAGGGGGTGATTTATATGCCGAACATTCGTGTCAAGGAAAACGAGCCGTTTGAGGTTGCCATCCGCCGCTTCAAGCGTACTGTCGAGAAGACGGGCCTCCTGACCGAGCTGCGCGCCCGTGAGTTTTACGAAAAGCCCACGACCGAGCGCAAGCGTAAGGCTGCCGCTGCTGTCAAACGTCAGCACAAGCGCCTCCGTAGCCTGACCCTGCCGCCGAAACTCTACTAATCGTAGTTTTTCGTCGCACACCGGAGCCGCCCGCCCTCAAAAGCTGGCGGCTTTGTCTTTTTTCCGACGAATTTTCTGAAGAAAACGACCATGAGCCTCAAAGCCCGCATCACCGAAGACATGAAGACGGCCATGAAGGCCAAGGAAACCGCCAAACTGTCGGCGATCCGCCTGCTGCTTGCCGCCGTCAAGCAGAAAGAGGTCGATGAACGCGTCGAACTCGACGACAACGCCGTCATCGCCGTCATCGAGAAGCTGACCAAGCAGCGCAAGGACAGTGTCACCCAGTACGAAGCCGCCGGCCGCCAGGAATTGGCCGACGCCGAAAAATTCGAGATCACCGTCCTCGGCGCCTACCTGCCGGAAAAGATGAGCGCCGCCGATACCGCAGCGGCCGTCGCGGCCGCTGTCGCCGAAACCGGCGCCAGCGGCCCGGCCGACATGGGCAAGCTGATGGCCGTGCTCAAGCCGCGTCTCGCCGGCAAGGCCGACATGGCCGATGTATCGAAACTGGTGAAGGCCGCACTTGCCGGTTAAGCGCGCGTGATTCCTGACTCGTTCATTCAAGATCTGCTGGCCCGGGTCGACATCGTCGATCTGGTCGACGGCTTTGTGCCACTCAAGAAGGCCGGCGCCAACTACGCCGCCTGCTGCCCCTTTCACAACGAAAAATCGCCGTCGTTCACGGTCAGCCCGACCAAGCAGTTCTACCACTGCTTCGGCTGTGGCGCCCACGGCACGGCAATCAGCTTCGTCATGGAGTACCAGGGGCTGGGATTCATCGACGCGGTCAAGGAATTGGCCCAGCGCGCCGGCATGCAGGTGCCGGAAAGCGAAGGCCGCGGCGCTAGGGACGAGAAGCCCGGCCAGACACGGATGCTGATCGAGATCATGGCGCGCGCCGCGCAGTACTACAAGGACCAGCTCAAGGCCTCGCCGCGCGCCATCGAATATTGCAAGAAACGCGGGCTGACCGGCGAGGTGGCCGCCCGTTTTGGCATGGGCTACGCCCCCGATGGCTGGCAGAACCTGCAGGCCGTCTTCCCGGACTACAACAACGACGAACTCAAGCTCGCCGGCCTCGTCATCGAGAACGAAGCGGGCCGCCGCTACGACCGTTTCCGCGACCGCCTGATGATCCCGATCATCAACCCCAAGGGCGACATCATCGCGTTCGGTGGACGCATCATCGACCAGGGCGAGCCGAAGTACCTCAACTCGCCCGAAACCCCGCTCTTCGAGAAAGGCCGCGAACTCTTCGGCCTGCCGCAGGCACGCCAGGCATTGCGCGACACCAATACCGCCATCGTCACCGAAGGCTACATGGACGTCATCGCCCTCGCCCAGAATGGCGTCGGCAATGCCGTCGCGGCGCTCGGCACGGCGACCACGGCGACCCACGTCACCAAGCTGCTACGCCAGGTCGACCGCATCGTCTTCTGCTTCGACGGTGACAATGCCGGCCGCAAGGCAGCCTGGCGCGCCCTGGAAAATTCGCTGGAGGCACTTGCCGACAACAAACGCCTGGCTTTTGTCTTCCTGCCCCAGGACGATGATCCGGACAGTTACATCCGCGCGCACGGCAAGGAAGATTTCGAGCGTCTCGTGAAACAGGCGATGCCGCTTTCGGATTTCCTGCTGCGCGAGCTTGGCCAGCGCTGCGATCTGACCAGTTCGGAGGGCAAGGCGCAACTCATTTACGAGGCCAAGCCCCTGCTCCTCAAGTTGCCGACCCCGTTGCTGCGCCTGCAACTGGTCAAACGGCTGGCCGAAGCCAGCGGTTTTGCCCAGCCGGAGGTCGAGCGCCTCTGCGAACTGCGTTCCTACACCCCCGCCGCGCCGCCCAGGGCGAAGCGCAGTGCCCCGTCGCTGACCCGCAACCTGTTGCGCATCGTCCTGCAGAAGCCCGGGCTGGCCCGTGAATTGCCGGTCAACCTGCTGCCCGATACCGCAGAGCGTCCGGCGCTGCTGCTGCTGCACCGGCTGGTCACGGCCAACCCCGAATCGTCGAGCTACGCGAGTCTGCGCGAGCAGATCCGCGGCCTGCCGGAAGAGGCTCTGTTCGAAAGCTTCGCGGCGGAACTTCTGGGGAATCCGTTTGACGAAGGCGAGGCGGAGACCGAGTTCCGCGCGACGCTGGAAAAGCTCCAGGAAGGCGATCAGAAGCGCGCCTTTGACGAGTTGCAGACCCGGGTTCAACGGCTGGGCGTGGCCGGGCTGACGCCCGAGGAAAAGCAGGCCTACATTCGTCTTTCCAGCAGGGAAAAACGCGGCTAAGTTGTGGTATAATCTACGGTTTTCTCCAATTACATGGATTGTGGTCATGGCTAAGGCAAAAGCAAAAGACACCGCTAAGGAAGCCCCCAAGGCTCGTACCAGCAAGGCCAAGGAGAAGGCTGCCGAGAAGGCGCTGCTCGCGGGCGCCTTGACCGAGGCTCCCGCGCCGATGGATGCAGAAGCGCGCAAGACGCGGCTCAAGAACCTGATCAAGCTCGGCAAGGAACGCGGCTACCTGACTTACGCCGAAATCAACGACCACCTGCCGGACGATGTCGTCGACGCCGAGAGCATCGAGACGATCATCTCAACCTTCAGCGACATGAGCATCCAGGTCTTCGACGAAGCCCCGGCTGCCGAAGACCTGCTGATGTCCGACACCGCCGCCGCGGCGACCGACGATGAAGAGGTCGAGGAACAAGCCGAACAGGCGCTGTCCACGGTGGACTCGGAATTCGGCCGCACCACCGATCCGGTGCGCATGTATATGCGCGAAATGGGTTCGGTCGAGTTGCTCACCCGCGAAGGCGAAATCGAGATCGCCAAGCGCATCGAAGATGGCCTCAAGCACATGGTGCTGGCGATTTCAGCCTGCCCGACCACGATTGCCGACATCATCGACATGGCGACCAAGGTCGAGGCCGAGGAAATGCGTATCGACGAACTGGTCGATGGCCTGATCGACCCCAACGCCGTCGAAGCCGCACCAACCGCCGACCTGCCGGATGACCTCGCAGACGAGGACGATGACGGCGACGAAGACGGGGACGGCGGTGCCGGCGCCGTGTCGGCATCCCTGCTGCAGCTCAAAAACGACGCCCTGCAGCGCTTCGCAACCATCAAGGCCCTGCACGTCAAGATGCAGAAGGCGCTGGCCAGCAAGGGTTCGCAGGACAAGACCTACCTCAAGTTGCGGCAGCAGATCTCCGACGAGCTGATGAACATCCGGTTCACCTCGCGCTCGATCGAGCGGCTGTGCGACAGCGTGCGCGGCATGGTCGAACTGGTCCGCAAATCGGAGCGCAAGATCCAGCAGATCAGCGTCGAGAAGGTCAAGATGCCGCGGCAGCACTTCATCCAGGTATTCCCTGGCAATGAAATCAATCTCGCCTGGGTCGACGCCGAAATCGCCGCCGCCCCCAAGACCTACGTCGCCATCCTGACCCGCAACGCGCCGGCGATCAAGGAAGAGCAGAAAAAGCTGATCGCCCTCCAGGACCACATCGGCATCCCGCTGAAGGACCTCAAGGACATCAACAAGCAGATGTCCACCGGCGAAGCCAAGGCCCG
>ERZ724516.2432-NODE-2432-length-10493-cov-3.984767_pt1 | contig 10493 bp, 10 predicted proteins | sample MGYA00376049_ERZ724516 | MGnify/ENA primary metagenome ERZ724516 (study PRJEB28724, sample SAMN07190886) | activated sludge metagenome | isolation source: activated sludge of sewage treatment plant in Hong Hong | place: USA: Christiansburg, Virginia | collected... | reverse complement strand
TGCCTGTAGAGGTAATCACAATGCCATTCTTGCCATAGGCGAGGAACAGTTCGTCCATGCAGCGCAAGGCTTGGGAAAAACTGGTCACCGTCTTGATTGCCGGTGTTTTCGGGCCGGCCATGGTGGAAACGGTGGCCGCAGGATCCTTGAAAGTCCCGAATTCACTTTGCGACGATGCGAAGTTACAGAAAAGGGCCAATGGAAGTATCGACAAACCGCGGATCATCTTCGACATGGTCAAACCTTTAGTTATTCATTGAGTTGATCGTTCAGCGCAATTTCATAAATTGCATCTGTCTGCATACTTTTACATTAAGAGGCGCGTCCCCAAAATGCAAATATTTCACGTTCCGCAAGAATTGTTCCGGTGAGTCTGACCGTCATTCAAGAGTTCAGTATTTGCCACCCATCGCCTTGGCGTAGGCTTTGGTCAAGGCCTTGATCGTCGCATCATTGGGATATTCCTTGCCCATTCTCGTCAGTTCTTCCTTGATGCGTTCGTTCATTCCCATATCATTTAGGCCGGCAAGAAAGAAGATTTCCGGACTGCGGTCAGAAGGCGCTGCTTCGACCCGCATCTTGGCGTACTGCTTTTCCAGAACGTCGAGGGTGTCGGCAGAGGAAATAGCTCGCATGCGGACCATCCCGGCTTTGCCGGAGGTGTCGGAAACGGGGGTGCGCGCAAGTTGCTGGGCAACCTTGGTCGGCAACTGTTTGACTTCAAGCCGAGGTTTTCCTCCCGCTTGGGTGCTTTCCGAGCTCCCGGTCAGGACGGCGCCGCTCCCGCTCCAGTCCTCCTGCCGGCCAGAGCGTGGGTAGACAAAGCTGACTCTGGCGTCACTGCCCAGCTTTACGCGGTCACCTTCAAGCAGCCGGCTGAATGGCTCCAGTTTGACGGGTTTGCCCGGGATTTCCAGCACGACATCGCCGCTGATGCTGAGTACCATGGCAACCGGGCTCTGAGCCTGAGCCTGTGTAGCCATTGCCGTAGTCACCAGGACAATGAAAATTTTGATGGTCTTAAACATTTGTTGCCGGCTCCTCAAATCCAAGAATTTCAAAAACATCGACCGGCTGGGTTCGGCCCTTCACGGTGATGGTCGAGGCCTTCCCCAATGCGAATCCCGATCCGGCCGATTCCAATGCGTCCCGGCTGGCTAGAATGACACAGCCCACCGTTTTCGTCATGCCTTCCAGCCGTGACGCCAGATTGACGCTGTCGCCAATGGCCGTGTATTCCATGCGCTGGGTCGTGCCAATATTGCCGACAACGGCCTGACCGGTGTGGACGCCGATGCCAATGCCGAATTCGGGAAGATTCCGCTCCGGAAAACGTGCGTGCATCCAGTGGCGAAAATCTTGGGAAACAGCCTTCAGCCGGATTGCGGCGGATAACGCGCGGTGGGCATGGTCGGGCGTTTTCAGCGGCACCCCGAATTCGGCCATGATGGCGTCGCCGATGAACTTGTCGATACAGGCACCCTCTTCCGCGAGCACTGCGCAGGCGCGGCCAAAGTAGCTGTTGAGCATTTCGACCACTTCTTCCGGGCTCAATTGTTCGCTGATGGTGGTGAAATTGCGGATATCGGTGAACAGCACGGTCATTTCCCGTTGCTCGCCGCCGAGTTCCGGCAGTTTGCCCGAGCCGATCAGTGCCTCGACGATCCGCGGTTCCAGGTAGCGTGAAAACATGCCGCGCAGACGGTCGCGCTCGCGCTCGCCATGCGTAAAACGCCAGCCGTAGATACCAGCATAGGCGAGCAAGGCAGCCAGCTGGAAATGTGCGACCGGTACCTGAGTACTGTTGCTGAAGCCAATCTGACCGGCCATTCCGGCCAGGGCAAGTGGAACGAGCAGGATGGCCAGGCCGGTAAGTGGACGGCGGCGCCACCACAAGGCGCTGGCTGGCAGGACGATGAGCAGGGCCAACAGAAAGCGTCCACTGCCGGATAGCGGATCAATGAAGCGTCCACTGAGCAGGGCGTCGACGGTTTGCGCCTGGATTTCCGCACCGAGCATCAGCGGCGCATCGAACAGGCCGCGGCCATAGGGGGTCAGGTGGGCGTCATTCATGCCGCCGTAACTGGCACCGATGATCACCACTTTATCCCGCAGTGCCTGTATTTTCGGATTGTTCAGAGCGTCCGGTTGAAGCAGTTCGCGTAGTGAGATAGCCGGCACGGTGCCGGGTGGGCCGGCATAGGCGAGAGGGATGCGGTCGCTTACGCGCAAGGTGCGCCCGCCAAATTGCCACTGATCCGCATCGGCGGCCTGTTGCGTGGCCTGCACGGCCAGCAGGAAGGGCAGGGAGATCAGGCGCAGGTCATCTTTGCTGCGGTCAACTCGCGGCGCTGGGTAAAAACCACGCAAGGTGCCATCGGCATCGGGCGCGAGGTCGGCGGCTCCGACGTAGCGGGCGGCATCGAAATCGGGTAGTGCGACCAGATAGTCGGGGGCGGGCAGCAGCGTTTCCTGTGGCGTCTGCATGCCGGCAAGCAACACTTTCCCACTGGCCAGTTCCTGGCGGAAGGGCTTGTCGAAATCGCGGGCAGCGTTGCTGTTGAGGCCGCCCAGCTTGGCCAGCCATTGCTCCGGGCTGGCACTGAACAGCATGTCGAAACCGATGACGCGGACGCCCGCCTGACGCAGGACGGCCGAGGCCTGGGCATAGCGCGGACCCCAGAAGACCAGCGGTTCGTCAGGGTATTCGGCGAGTGTGGCTTCGTCGAGCTTGACGAGGGCTACATGCTCGACTTTCGCGCGCTGACCGGCCAGGCGAAACCAGAGATCGCCGTAGAAATTCTCAACGCCGACCAGCAAATCGCTATGTGAAATGGCTTCGGCCAGCAGGATGGCGAGCAGCGCGATGCTTAATCCCCAACCCCCGATGTGCTGCCAGGGCGATTTCTGTTGTCCGAGTGCGTCCGATCCTTGCTTCATTGCCCCGTCCACTTCGGTGTCGAGTAAAATTCGTTTCTTTACACCAGAATACTTCCCGAAAGGTTACACGCTATGGCCGGACACTCCAAATGGGCCAATATTCAGCACCGCAAAGGTCGTCAGGACGAAAAGCGCGGTGCTGCGTTTTCCAAGATTGCCAAGGAAATTACGGTCGCTGCCAAGATGGGCGGGGGGGATGCCGGTTTCAATCCGCGCCTGCGGGTTGCCGTCGACAAAGCCAAGGGCGTCAATATGCCCAAGGACAAGATCGATACGGCGATCAAGAAGGGAACTGGCGAACTGGAGGGCGTCGATTATGTCGAAATTCGCTACGAGGGTTACGGTATCGGTGGGGCCGCGATCATGGTCGATTGCCTGACCGACAACAAGACCCGGACCGTCGCCGAGGTGCGTCATGCCTTCAACAAGTATGGTGGCAATATGGGTACCGAGGGCTGCGTCGTTTTCCAGTTCAAGCATTGCGGCCAGATGATCTTCGCGCCGGGAACCGATGAAGGCGCCTTGATGGATGCAGCGATCGAAGCCGGGGCCGAAGATGTGGCGACCAATGACGATGGATCGATTGAGGTGATTACCGGTGCTGCAGACTACATGACCGTCAAGGATGCGCTGGAGGCCGCCGGCTTTCAGCCGGAATTCAGCGAAGTGACGATGAAGCCGGAAGGTGAAACTGAATTGGCCGGTGACGATGCAGTTCGTATGCAGAAACTGCTTGATGCGCTGGAAGGCCTCGATGATGTGCAGGAAATCTATACCACCGCCGTGATGGACGATTAAGCGCGCAGCGCGCAGTCAGGAGTTTTCGTGAATCAAATTCGTGTTTTGCTTGCCGTTTTGGTGGCTGCTTGCAGCCTGGGTGCTACCGCCGCACCCTTGGTTTGTCCGGAGCTTTCCGAAGCGGCGCAGGTCAATGCCTGTCCGATGGAAGAAGAATTGAAGTTCACCTACAACGGGTTTTGTAGTGATGCTTCCAAGGCGTACGCCAACCAGACTGATTCCTGCATCCGCTATGAAGACTACCGTGCCATGAAAAATGTCGCGATGTGGGAATCAAAGGATGGCATGTTCGACGGCTATGTTTCCTGCGATCTGCCAGCGGCGCGGGTGAAGTTGCTGCGGTCGACCGGCATGAAGCTGGAAAAACAAGGCAAGTTGACCAAATTGGTCTGCAGCTATCCGGAAAAGATTACCTTGACGCATCGCACCAAGGCGACCTGCACCGTCGAGAACGCGAAGGCGAATTGCGAGTAGTCCGCCTGGCGCTCGCCTAGCTTGCCGCTGGATGCAGCGCCTTTACCCATTCCTGTTTGTTTTCCTGTGGAGCACCGGCTTCATCGGGGCGAAGTACGGCTTGCCTTACGCCGAGCCGCTTTCTTTTCTGCTCACCCGCTATGGCCTGGTGATTGCCTTGATGGTAGTCATCGTTCTGGGCATGCGTGCCCCCTGGCCGCAAAAGCCTGCGCAATGGTTGCATATCGGCATCTCCGGCCTGCTCGTCCATGCCGTCTATCTCGGCGGTGTTTTCGTTGCCATCAAACATGGCTTGCCAGCCGGGGTGACGGCGCTGGTCGTCGGTATGCAGCCGTTGCTGACGGCGCTGGGAGCTGGCTGGTTTCTCGGCGAAAAGGTCGATGGCCGGCAATGGTTGGGCCTCGGATTGGGTTTTGTCGGCGTGATACTGGTCGTTTCCGGCAAATTTGGCGACGGGGCACTCCTTTCGATGCTGGCGCCGGCGGTGATCGCGCTTCTCGGCATCACGGCGGGGACACTGTATCAAAAGCGTTATTGCGCCCGTTTCGATCTGCGCACCGGCTCGCTGATCCAGTTTGCACCGACGGCCATCGTAACGGCGCTGGCAGTGGTCATCTTTGAAGACTATCGGATCGAATGGACCGGCGATTTCATTTTTGCCCTCGGCTGGCTGGTGCTGGTTCTTTCACTGGGTGCGATCAGCCTGCTCAATCTGTTGATTCGCAGTGGCAGCGCGGTGAACGTCGCCAGCCTTTTCTACCTGACGCCGGTATCGACGGCGGTGATCGCCTGGTTGATATTTGACGAAAAACTGACGTTGACCGCAGCATTCGGCATGTTGCTGGCGGTGAGCGGTGTTTATCTGGTGGCGCGACCGAAATGAACAGAAGAAGTGCATTTCACCGCGGAGGCACCGAGAACGCAGAGGACCGGAGAGGGAGAAGCATATATTGCGGTACGAATCCGTTGTTCTTCGAATTTCTCTGCGCTCCTGCGCTGAAAAATCTTCAATTCCGTTGAGATATTCCGCATGACTGCCCCGCGCATCCTCGGTATTGACCCCGGCTTGCGGGTGACCGGTTTTGGCGTCATCGAGAAGCATGGCAACCGGCTGGCCTATGTCGCAAGTGGCTGTATCAAATCGAATGACCAGCAGTCGCTGCCTGAACGGCTCCATACCCTGTTCATTGGTATCAGCGAGGTAATTGCCACCTATGCACCGAATCAGGCGGCGGTGGAAAAGGTTTTCGTCAACGTGAATCCGCATTCGACATTGCTGCTGGGTCAGGCGCGTGGTGCGGCGATCAGCGCGCTGGTCCACGCCGGGTTACCGGTGGCGGAGTACACGGCCCTGCAGGTCAAGCAGGCTGTGGTCGGCCAGGGCAAGGCGGCCAAGGAACAGGTGCAGGACATGGTGATTCGCTTGCTCGCCCTGCCAGGTGCGCCGACGGCCGATGCCGCTGATGCGCTGGCCTGCGCCATCGCCCACGCGCATGGAGGCCAGGGCCTGGGGGCGATGGCGACTGCTGGCTATCGTATTCGTGGTGGACGGCTGATAGGATGATAAGCTGTGTGAAAAACCAGTACTTACCCCAGATAGAGATCGTGTCGACATGATAGGCAGACTGAGTGGCATCCTCGCCGAAAAGAACCCCCCGCAGATCGTGCTGGAGGTGAACGGTGTCGGCTATGAACTCGATGTGCCAATGAGCACTTTCTACAACCTGCCAGCCCCCGGAGAAAAAACCAGGCTGCTGACGCATTTCGCGGTGCGTGAAGATGGTCATTTTCTTTACGGTTTCCTGACCGAAGCCGAGCGCTTTGCCTTTCGCCAACTGCTGAAAGTTTCCGGAATCGGGGCGCGTACCGCGTTGTCGGTGCTCTCCGGCCTTTCCGTCGGTGATCTGGCTGCCGCCGTGGCGCAGCAGGAACTGGGACGATTGATCAAGATTCCCGGTATCGGCAAAAAGACGGCGGAACGTCTACTGCTCGAATTGAAGGGCAAACTGGCGGAAACCACGGGCGTTTCCCTGAATGCTGCGGTCAACCACGAAAAACAGGACATTTCTAACGCCCTGCTGGCACTCGGCTACAACGAAAAGGAAGCCGCTTCGGCGGTGAAGCAATTGCCGGCCGATATCGGTACTTCGGATGGCATCCGGCAGGCCTTGAAGCTGCTTTCCAAGGTCTAGCGGCGATGTTGCCTGACAACGATCCGAAACGTCTGGCGCAGATCGCCTTGATTGCGCTGCTCATCATTGGCTGTGTTGCGGTGCTGTTGCCGATGATCGGGGCCATCCTGTTTGCCTTCGTTTTATGGATTTGCACCTGGCCGCTCTATTCCGAAGAACTTCTGCCCAGGGTTGGCGGGCGTCATTCGCTTGGGGCGGCGCTGATGACCACCCTGCTCGTTCTGGTCATGCTGATGCCGATGATTTTCCTGGTCGGCAACCTGGCCAGCAATGTCGATAATCTGGTCGACGAAATCCGCCCTGTCATCGAACGCGGTTTGCCGGCCGAGCCACCCAGGCTACTCAGTTCCTTGCCAGTGGTCGGCAGCGAGATCAAGACCAGTTGGCACCAGATTGCGGGCAGCAAGAAGGAGTTTAATTCCCTGCTCAAACAACTGGTCGAGCCTGCCCAGCGTCTGGCGCTGGCAACCGGCAAGGTCGCGGGGAATGGTCTGCTGCAACTGGCGCTGGTCTTGTTTGTCATCTTTTTCATGTACCGCGATGGCAAGGCGCTCTCCAGCGCGCTGTATACCGGTGCCCGCAAGCTGGGCGGCGAACTGGGTGAAGAGATCGTCCGGCGCACGCGCGATACGGTGATGGGGGTCATGCTCGGTATCGTTGGTACGGCAGCAGCCCAAGGGGCGGTTGCGATGATCGGATTCCTGATTGCCGGCGTGCCGGCTGCCGTCTTGCTCGGGTTTGCCACCTTCTTCCTGTCGATGGTTCCGATTGGGCCGCCGCTGATCTGGGGGAGCGCCGCGGCCTGGCTCTATGCCAACGAGCACACCGGTTGGGCGATTTTCCTGGTGCTTTACGGAGTTTTCATCATCAGCAGCATCGACAATTTTGTGAAACCCGTGCTGATGGCGCGCGGTGCGGGTATCTCCATCCTGCTGATCGCGCTGGGGGTGCTGGGGGGCGTACTGGTCTTCGGCTTTATCGGCATCTTTCTCGGCCCGGTATTGCTGGCGCTCGGCCACATGCTGCTTGGTCGCTGGGCGCGTGAGGAGACACCCGCATGATTGAAACCGACAAACTGACGCCTGCGGTCGACCGGATTATTGCCCCGAATTCCAAATCGGCGCAGGAAGAAGCGCTCGAACGCGCCCTGCGTCCGAAGCGTTTGGCTGACTACACCGGTCAGGTCAAGATTCGCGAGCAACTCGACATTTTCATCCAGGCCGCCCGCCAGCGCAGCGAATCGCTTGACCACGTGTTGCTCTTCGGCCCGCCCGGCCTCGGCAAGACGACGCTGGCCCATATCGTCGCCACCGAAATGGGCGTCAATATGCGACAGACTTCGGGGCCGGTACTGGAACGGGCTGGTGACCTTGCCGCCATCCTGACCAATCTCGAACCGCACGATGTGCTGTTCATCGACGAAATTCACCGTCTTAGCCCGGTGGTTGAGGAAATCCTCTACCCGGCGCTGGAAGATTTCCAGATCGACATCATGATCGGCGAAGGCCCGGCGGCGCGTTCGGTAAAACTGGATTTGCCACCCTTCACGCTGGTGGGTGCGACGACGCGCGCCGGCATGCTGACCAACCCGCTGCGTGATCGTTTCGGCATCGTTGCCCGCCTCGAATTTTATTCGGCAGAGGAGCTCAGAAGTATCGTCAGCCGCTCGGCCACCCTGCTCAATGCACCGATTGATCCGGAAGGCGCGTTCGAAATTGCCAAACGTTCGCGTGGTACGCCACGCATCGCCAACCGGCTGCTGCGTCGGGTGCGCGACTATGCCGAGGTCAGGGCTGATGGCAACATCACGCGCGGTGTCGCCGACAAGGCGCTGCACATGCTTGATGTCGATCCTGCCGGGCTTGACCTGATGGACCGCAAGTTGCTTTCTGCCGTCATCGATAAATTTGGCGGTGGCCCGGTCGGCGTCGACAACCTCGCTGCCGCCATCGGCGAGGCGCGCGATACCATTGAAGATGTCCTCGAGCCCTACCTGATCCAGCAGGGCTATCTACAGCGCACCCTGCGCGGGCGGATTGCTACCCCGGCGATTTATCGCCATCTTGGTCTGGCTGAGCCAGCCAGCGCGGTTGTTCGCGATCTGCTCTCCGACGCCTAATCGGGCGAGCGGATTTCCTCGGCGGCCATGCAAACCAGGTTGCGGCCAGCGTTTTTTGCCGAATACAGTGCGGTGTCGGCGCGATTGACCGTCTGGTCAATGTCCTCGATGCCGTCATACTGACTGATACCGATACTGATCGTCAGTTTGATACGGGCATCGCTGGGGCATGGGGTAGCCTCTTCCACCGCCCGGCGTAGCTTGTCCGCAACCTGTTCTCCCTCTTCCTTGGGACAGTCGCGGAGCACAATGAGGAATTCTTCGCCACCCCAACGCACGGCGAAATCCATTTCGCGCAAGCTGGCTTTCAGTATGTGGGCAACACCGACCAGCGCCTCATCGCCGATCCGGTGACCATAGCGGTCATTGATCGCCTTGAAATGATCCACATCGGCCAGCAGGAAGGTGATCGACTGTTGTTTGCGGCGGAAACCGGCCATCAGGTTGTCGATCAGAATGCTGTAGGCGTGGCGGTTGAGCAAGCCGGTCAGTTTGTCGGTTGAGGCCATTTCCTCGATTCGCGACTGATAGCGACCCAGCGCCAGATAGGCCAGCGCCGTGACAATCAGCGTCACCAGAAGGCTGATGGCCAAGTTGATATAGAGGGTCTGCCGGATTTCGGCCAACGCCATTTCCTCATTTTGTTCGACAAAGAGGTACCACTTGAGCTCGGGCAGGTAATTGACGTTGAGGATGTGGTTGTCGCCTGCTTCCTCGAATTGGTAGGAACCGGTTCGTTCCTGCAGGATGCGCTCGACCATCGGCCCCAAGCCCGGGCGGGTGCGCAGGTCACCCGACAGCCCCGTGTGCTTGCCGAAATCGACAACATGGCCACGGGTGTCGACGAAATAGATGGTGCGCTGGAACCGCTGCTGATAACTACTGACCAGATGACGGACGGCATCGACGGTAAGGCCGATACCGGTGGTACCGATGTAGTTGCCGGCGAAGTCGAATACCCGATAGTTGATGAAAATAGTCAGCATATCGCGGTTGGCCAGGTCCGGATCGACGTTGATCTCGTAGTTTTCCTTGAGGTCGCGAACCCGGAAGTACCAGACATCGCGTGGCTCATTGGGGGAAATCTGCTTGAGTATGCCGGTGCCGGTGTAATAATTTCGCGATTTCTCGGAGACCAGAAAACTGCTGAACGCACCATGCCGTTGCTTGATTTCTGCCAGATAGCGCGACAGTTCGTCGACCTGATTTTCACCCCGCATGATCCAGTCGCGCACAAAGGTGTCGTGGGCCATGTTTTCGGCAATCAGTACCGGGCGAACCAGATCCTTCTGGATTTCGGAATAGATATTGCTGGAGGTCAGTGGCAGATCCTGGCCGATAATGGCCGACCGGATGGCCTCCTTCGAGACAAAATACCCGAACAGGGTGGTCGCGAAAAAGCCGATGCTGAGCAAAATACCTAACAGCCAGAGTAGCCGGTGACGATCGATGAGGCGAACGGATGAATCCATTGACCGATTATCGGCCATGCGCCCCCAAAGTGCCATCAAAGGCGGCCTGTTTCGGTCCCGGCTCGTCATCCCATCGCAGGTATGATGCGTTGCTAATAAATATTCTGGAGAACACCGATGCGACATTTTGTTCTGGCCAGCTTGTTGGCCCTCAGTTCAGCGACCAGCCAGGCCTTTTGCGGCTTTTATGTCGGCAAGGCCGATGCCAACCTGTTCAACGAGGCATCGCAAGTCATCGTGGTTCGCGATGGCGACAAGACGGTGGTCAGCATGCTCAACGACTACAAGGGTGACCTTAAAGAGTTTGCGGTCGTCGTGCCGGTGCCCAGCGTTCTGCAAAAAGGCCAGATTAACGTCGGTGACAAGCAGATTTTCGACCGGCTCGATGCCTACTCAGCCCCCCGGCTGGCGGAGTACTACGACCCCAACCCCTGTGAACGCCGAATGCTGGAAATGCGCAAGGATGCGGTGGCCATGTCGGCACCAGCGCCGGCTGCC
>ERZ724516.2431-NODE-2431-length-10510-cov-5.858345_pt1 | contig 10510 bp, 5 predicted proteins | sample MGYA00376049_ERZ724516 | MGnify/ENA primary metagenome ERZ724516 (study PRJEB28724, sample SAMN07190886) | activated sludge metagenome | isolation source: activated sludge of sewage treatment plant in Hong Hong | place: USA: Christiansburg, Virginia | collected... | reverse complement strand
GCTGGTCGTCACCAAGCTTGACCGACTGGGGCGTAATGCGATGGATGTTCGGGCATCCACGCCGCGACGCAAGTCTTCGCGCACAGCGTGCAACCCGGTGGGGCCGGCATGGCAATCACAAAGCCAACCTTTTTCACCATCTCCGGGAGCACGATCTTGTGCGCGACCATGCCAGCCGTCGAATTGCCTTGATCCGGGTGCTGCGCTAGACTCTTTTGCACGGCTAGGAAAACCCTGTCCTGCCGATCCACCAGGGACAGTTCGAGAATTTCGGCGCGAGAGGCGGGAATGAACAAGTCAAACAGCGAAGCCGCCAAGTCCAACGCGGAGATCAGCACGTCCCAGCCGTTCCCGGTCGTCGGCATTGGCGCCTCGGCAGGTGGCCTCGAAGCGTGCAAGCAGTTCTTCACGGCGATGCCGGCCGACACCGGCCTCGCCTTCGTGCTGGTCCAGCACCTCGACCCCAACCACGAAAGCCTGATGGCGGATCTGCTCGCCAAATACACCGAGATGCCGGTCGCGCAGGCGGTTGACAACAAGCGGGTCGAGCCGAATCACGTCTATGTGATCCCGCCCAACCACTATCTGTCGATCCGCGCTGGCGTCCTGCACCTCGGCCCGCCGACCGAGCGGCGTGGCATGCGTATGCCGATCGATCATTTCTTTCGCTCGCTCGCCGAGGAACGCGGGGAAAAGGCGATCTGCGTGATCCTTTCCGGGACCGGCAGGGACGGCACGCTGGGCCTGCGCGAGGTCAAGGGCCATGGCGGCATGACCATGGTCCAGGAGCCCGACTCGGCGCAATACGATGGCATGCCGCAAAGTGCTCTGGGAACCGGGCTGGTCGATTACTCGCTGGCGGTGGAGGCAATGGCGCCGGTGCTGACGCGCTACGTGCAGCACCCCTATGTGCGCGGCGTGGCGGCGCCGGAGGTCGGCAAGCCCCTTGACGACCTCAACGCGGTGGTCGCCGTCGTCCGTGCGCGCACCGGCCATGATTTCCGCCACTACAAGAAGGGCACCCTGGGGCGACGCGTAGCGCGTCGAATGAGCCTGTCGACGCTGGAAGACCTGCAAGATTATCTGGAGCTGCTGCGCAGCTCCGAAGAGGAGGCGCACAAGCTGGTGCGCGACATGTTGATCGGGGTGACGCGCTTCTTTCGCGAACCCAAAGCCTACGACATGCTCATCGCGTCGATCGCGCCGACGCTCGTCGAGCGTGCCCACGGCGAGAACCCGGTGCGCATCTGGGTGCCGGGCTGTTCCAGCGGCGAGGAGGCCTATTCATTGGCGATGGTCTTCATGGAGGCGATTCGTCACAGCGGCACGCGCATCAGCCTGCAGATCTTCGCCACCGACATCGATTCCGAAGCCCTTGAATTCGCGCGCGCCGGCATCTACCCGGTGTCGGCCACCGCCGACCTGCCCGCCGAATACGTCAAGCAGTTCTTCGTGCGCGATGGCGAACATGTCAGGGTGATCAAGCCGGTGCGCGAGTCGGTGGTGTTTGCGGCGCAGAATCTCATCAGCGATCCGCCCTTTTCCCGCCTGGACCTGGTCAGCTGCCGCAACCTGCTGATTTACCTGGATAACGAGGTCCAAGCCAAAATCATCCGCCTTTTCCATTTCGCGCTGCGCGAGAGCGGCTACCTGTTCCTCGGCAGTTCGGAAACGATCGGGCTGCGCACCGACATGTTCAGGACAATCTCCAAGAAGTGGCGGATCTACCACCGGCTGAAGACCCCGCCCAACGCACGGGGCACCGACTATTACCCGCTGGTCAGCGACGCCGCGGTGCTATCGCCGCGCACCGCTGGCGGGCGTGGCCATGGTGCCGTCGGCCGACGCTTCTGGGAGCGTGTCGAGGAAAAACTCCTGAAGGCCTACGCGCCAGCGGCGGTGCTGGTCGACCGCAATGGCGAGGCCTTGTACTTTCACGGCGCCACCTCCGGCTACCTCGAAATGCCCACCGGCTCGGCGACCCACGACGTCGTCTCGTTGGCGCGCGAGCCGCTGCGCATGACGCTACGCGCCGCGTTGCAGCGCGCGGTACGCGAGAAGCAGGAGGTCGAGGCGCGCCAAGTTGCGCTGGGCGACAGGACCGGCGAACGCAAGGTCACGATCAAAGTGTGGCCGGTGGATGAGGCCGAGGGCACGTTCCTGGTGTGCTTCCACGAAGATCGCGAACCGTCGCCGGCGACCCAGCCGCGCGCAGGCGAGGAGGCGCTGGTCAGCCAACTCGAGTACGAGCTCAAGGCGACGCGAGAAGACCTGCAGACCACCATTGAGGAGGTGGAAACCACCAACGAGGAGTTGAAGGCCTCCAACGAAGAAGTGATGTCGATGAACGAGGAGCTGCAGTCCACCAACGAGGAACTGGAGACCTCGAAGGAAGAATTGCAGTCCTTGAACGAGGAGTTGTTGACCGTCAACAACGAGCTCATCGACAAGGTCCACGAGCTCGAGTCGGCCAACAACGACCTCGCCAACCTGCTTACGCGCACCGACATCGCAACCATCTTCCTCGATCTGGAACTGCGCGTCCGCCGCTATACGCCGACCGCGACGCGCATGTTTGCGCTCATCGAGGCCGACCATGGCCGGCCCATCGCCGATGTCGCGCAGCGCTTCCGCAACGGCAACCTGAGCGAGGAGTGCCGCCAGGTGCTGGGCGATCTGAAGACCTTCCAGGAGGAAGTGCGCGCGGCCGACGGCAGCTGGTACCAGCTGCGCATCCTGCCTTACCGCACCACGGACAACCGGATCGACGGTGTCGTCATTACCTTTTCGGACATCTCCGTGCTCAAGGCCGCCCATGCCGCAGCCGAGATGCGCGAACGTCAGTTGCGCATCGTCGCCGATGCGCTTCCCGCCTTGATCGCGCACATCGACCTCGAGCACCGCTTCCGCTTCGTCAACGGTGCCTACGAGCGCTGGTTCGGGCGGCCACTCAAGAGCCTGCTGGGCGAACCCGTGTGCGTGGTGTTCGGCAACCTGGCCTACGAGAATCTCTGCCCCCACCTGCAAACGGCAATGCGCGGCGAAACCGTCATCTCGAGTGCAACGGTCGCTCACGCCACTCTGGGCGAGCGCGACGTCAAGGCCACCTGGGTGCCCGAGTTTGGCGCCGAGGGGCAGATCGAGGGCTTCTTTTCGCTGATCCAGGATGTTACCGAGCAGAAGATCGCCGAGCGCCGGCTGATGGCCGCCGACGTGGTGTTTCGCAATACCGCCGAGGCGGCTGCGATCCTCGACGAGGACGGCAAGTTCGTCACCGTCAACCCGGCCTTCGAAGCGGTCACCGGCTATCCCTTCGTCCAGGTTGAGCGAGACCCCTGGGACCACCTGCTTGCCGACCGCGCCTCGTCCGAGCAGGCAGACGCAGTCTGGCGGTGCATGAAAGACGGCAAGGGCTGGCGCGGTGAGGCGAATCTGCGGCGCAAGAGCGGCGAGGTCTTCGCCGCCTGGATGAGCATCGACGTGACGCGCCCCAATGCCAGCGACGTGCGCGGATTCGTGATCATCTTTGCCGACATCGGCGCCGTGAAGAAAGCCGAGCGGCGACTCGAGTACCTCGCCCACCATGATCCACTGACCGGCCTGTGCAACAGGGTCATGTTCCAGGAGCGCGTCAGCCACTTGATCAGTCATGCCGGACGCCAGAAAAAGGTCATCGGCCTGCTCTACCTGGATCTCGACGGCTTCAAGCACGTCAACGACAGCTTTGGCCACGAAGTCGGAGACATGGTCCTGGTGCTCGCCGCGCGCCGGCTCGAGGAGTGCATTCGCGCTGAAGACACGCTCGCCAGACTGGGAGGCGACGAGTTCGGCATCCTGCTCGAGGATGTGTCGGCGCCCTGGGGTGTCAACCTGGTGGCGGAGAAGATCGTCGAGGGCATGCGCGCGCCGTTCCTGGTCGATGGCAAAGCACTGGTGCTCGGCGTCAGCATCGGCATCAGCCTCTTCCCCGGCGACGGCGATGACACGCCAATCCTCATCCGCAATGCCGATACCGCCATGTACCGGGCCAAAGAGCGCGGCGGCAACATCGCCCATTTCTACACCCCGGCACTCACCGAGTCCGTGCAGCAACGCATGTCCACGGAATCCGCTTTGCGGCAGGCGATCGCCGATGGCGAGCTCGAGCTTTACTTCCAGCCCATCATGGAGGTGTCATCGGAGCGCATCGTCGCCGCTGAGGCCTTGCTACGCTGGCGCACCCAAGGCCACGGTCTGATCCTGCCCGACACCTTCCTGCCGATCGCCGAAATGTCGGGACTGATCATTCAGATCGGCGCGCATGTGATCGAGCTGGCCTGCAAGACCCTCGCCCAGTGGCGCGAAGAGGACGTACCAGCGCCGCGCCTTGCGCTCAATGTCTCCGCTCGCCAGTGCATGGACGACGGATTTGCCGCGTCACTCGAGCAGGTGCTCGAGCGCTACCGTATTCCCGCGATCAACCTCGACCTTGAGATCACCGAGAGCTCCTTCCTGGACAAGGGCAGCTCGAGCAAGGTGCTGGCCTCCCTGAAGGCTCTCGGCCTGACCCTGACGATCGACGATTTCGGCACCGGCTACGCGACGCTGGCTTCCCTGCGCAACATCCCCGTCAGTGCGATCAAGATCGACCGCGCCTTCATCGACGACATCGGCAATCGCGCGGGCGATGGCGCCATCGCAAGCGCGGTCATCGCGCTCGGCAAGAGCCAGAACCTGCGCGTGGTCGCCGAAGGCGTCGAGACCGCGAGCCAACTCGAGGCTCTGCGCGCACTCGGGTGCGACGAATGCCAGGGCTACCTAATTGCCCCGCCGATGAGCGGCAAGACCTTCGTCGGCTGGATAAAGGAGCGCCGCGAGCGCATCGTGATCGCCCAATACCCAGCATAGGCGAGGCCGTCCGGCTCGCAGGCGGACGGCGCGGGTCGGATGGCACGGCTTCAGACGGTCGCGCCAACTCATGGCAGGGATGGCCCACGTTGGCCTGCCGAGGGAAAGGATGGCGCCCATTCCGATCGACTGGGATGGCACTACTGCCTGACCGAGAGTCTGGCGCCTGATGCAGAACTCAAGCCGCTTTGGCAGGACGAACGGCAGCTTTCGACGCTCAGGTTCTGATCGCAAGTGGCCGGTCTGTCGGAGCGCGACCTGCCGGATTGGGTCGGGATGCGACCGACGTCTCTTCGAGTTCGTCGCCGGAAAGCGGTCGGCGAAGTTTCGCTTCCCGGAAGCGGTCGTTCGTCGCCGCGTTCTGGCGACCGAAAGCAGTCACAGTGCCATTGAAAGTGCGAATGGCCGTAAAGCGGAATGGAGCCATCCCTGACCGCCAGAGGAACTATAGGCGGAGGTGCGTTGTATAACTGCGTGGTATAAGTAAGGTCGTCTCATGCCAAGGAGTTGCAATGGTCAAGCGCACAGCAGTGATGGTCTTCATCGGCTTAATGTCGTTCGGCACGGCAGGCTTCGCTGACGAAGGCAAGGATGAGTCTGGTAAGGGAAAGCAACGATACGAAGAACGCAAGGACGACCACGGCAAGGGTGAGTCGTACAGGGGCGAACCGCGTTACGAGGGACGCGACCGTCGCGGCGGCGGCAACTCTTACTTCCATCAGCATGGCTACACCCGCATACCGAACGGTCACTTGCCTCCTCCCGGCGAGTGCCGCATTTGGTACCCAGACAGGCCGGCCGGTCATCAGCCTCCGCCGTTCAAGTGCGGTCAGGCGCGCGGCCCGGTTGAACCTGGTGGCTGGCTAATTTCTCCGGGAACTCAGCCTCAGGAAGTCGAAGTGGCTGTCTATGATGCGCGGCGGCCCGGTATCGTGATCGATGTGGGCATCTTTGACGCGAGCACGGGCTCGATGATCCGCGTTGTCGGCGGGAAATAGCGGCACGGCCTGCTTACGCACTTGGGCGCCTTTGGCTGCTTCCTCTTAGGTGACGCGTAGGGCTGTACGGCGCGTTTCAGTGTGGAGCAGCTCATCCAGTAGCAGTTCCCCTGGCGGGCTGAAGGTCTGATTCTGACCGAGTCGAGGCTGTGAGGCATAGCGAGCTTCAAGTTGCTCGCCGTAAACCGGTCGTTCGCCTGACCGCAGGAAGAAAAATTTCGACGGCGCCTTCTGCGGCAGCTTATGGCCCAGACTGTGTAAAAACGCCCTGTTGGTGTATGCTTTACGCATACTTCAAACGGAGATGTTTCGATGAAGCGATTCATACAGGGTGAGGACAGAACACAAAGCACGTTGCTGCCTGAGCTACTCGACGACTACATTGCCGAAGCCAATCCGGTGCGTGTCGTCGACGTGTATGTTGATGAGCTTGATTTAGGCAAGCTGGGATTTGAAGGTGTAAATCCAGCGGCCACCGGTCGCCCGGCCTATCACCCGGCCGTTCTCCTGAAGATATATATCTATGGCTACCTGAATCGCATTCAATCGAGCCGACGTCTTGAACGAGAAGCGCAACGTAACGTCGAGCTGATGTGGCTGACCAGTCGCTTGATGCCCGACTTCAAGACCATCGCCAACTTCCGCAAAGACAACGGCAAAGCGATCCGCAGCGTCTGCCGTCAGTTCGTGATGCTGTGCCAGCAGCTCGGTCTGTTCTCGGAAGCCCTTGTCGCCATCGACGGCAGTAAGTTCAAGGCGGTCAATAACCGGGATCGGAATTTCACCTGCGCCAAGTTGCAACGGCGAATGGAAGAAATCGAATCGAGCATCAACCGCTACCTGAGTGCGCTCGATACCGCGGATCGGCAGGAGCCGGCGGTGGCCCAAGCAAGGACCGAGCGACTCCAGGACAAGATCACCGCCCTGAAGGCGCAGATGCAGGCGCTCAAGGATATTGAGGTCCAGCTTAATGCAACGCCCGACAAACAGATTTCCCTGACCGACCCCGATGCCCGGTCGATGAAGACGCGCGGTACCGGCATCGTCGGCTACAACGTCCAGACGGCGGTCGATGCCAAGCACCACCTGATTGTAGCTCACGAGGTCACCAACGTCGGTATCGACCGAGACCAACTGAGCTCGATGGCCAAGCAAGCCCGTGCCGCCATGGGAACCCAAGACCTCACTGCGATTGCCGACCGGGGCTATTTCAAGGGTGAAGAAATTCTGGCCTGCCGGGAAGCCGGCATTACGGCGATTGTTCCCAAAACCATGACCTCGGGGGCCAAGGCAGAGGGGCGCTTCGACAAGGCGGATTTTATTTACGATGCCTCTACCGATGAATTCCAGTGCCCTGCGGGGCAGCGCCTGATCTGGCGTTTCTCTGGCATTGAGAAAGGGATGACGATGAGTCGTTACTGGAGTTCACATTGCCCGCGATGCACCATCAAGGAGAAGTGCACGCCCAGCGACTATCGACGCGTCAGTCGTTGGGAGCACCAGTCGGTACTTGACGATATGCAGGCCCAACTTGATCATGCACCGGACAGTATGCGCATCCGGCGTCAGACCGTGGAGCATCCCTTCGGGACGATTAAGTTATGGATGGGCAGCGAGCATTTTCTGACCAAGACCCTGGATCGGGTGAGTACGGAAATGGGACTGCATGTGCTTGCCTACAATCTGAAACGAATGATGAAAATACTGGGAAACCATGCGCTGATTGCAGCGATGAGAGCCTGAGTAGGGCTTTTTAGCTGCTCGTCGCGGCTTCAAGGACGTGCTTCCGAAATTAAACCAACGATGCCACGCGTAAAAACGCTAGTCGCTAAATTCCTCACCGTTTTTACACAGTCTGGGCCAAGAGCGGTCGCTGGGTGAGTTGCCCTCAAAGCCGACGCTCAAGCCGTAGGTAATATTTATTTATGCTATCTGGAACCTAAGTGGAAGCTCGTTGTCATGGGAGAGTTGGCATATAGTTTGTTGTGTACTCATGAATTCCGCACTAGGCCATAAGCAATCCCTGGCCGTTACATTTTTCTTGCTTTACGATCGTGGTTGCCTATGTTCATTAGGTGCGCCAGCGACATGGTTCGTGCCGGAAAGGAGTGGCCCTTCCCTGTTACACATCACGTGCTAGGCATACATTTAGTCGCCTCCTGAAGCGACTGCAATCCAGTAAGTTGCGGGGTTGTGCTTAAGATTTGTATGTGTGGATAACTTGCGAGTTGCGAAAACTTCAATTGAACCAGATCATTATCGCTGCAGGGAATTTCGAGTTATTCCGCAGTGTCCCGGATGAGGCCGCATATTTTCGACCTAAAGCACTACGATCCTTGCCGTTTGTTTGCCTACGTCATCGGAAAATGATTATGCCGCATATTTTTGGCACGACATAAGAGTACTGAACCGAATGCGCGAATTATTGGATATTAGTCGTTTTCGCCTTTTGGTCATCTATCAAGGATTCGCACGCCTATTATTTGGGCCTTCTCCCACAGAAATCTATAATAACTTGATGCGGAATAAATACTATATAGATATCGATGTAGATCTGCCAAGCGATCAAGATATCGACGTAATAGAGGAGCAATTGGTTGAGAGGTTGAAAAATGCTTCACCGCTCGATCTAGAACAATATTCTCACGACCATGACGAACAGCAAGGAAACCTATTATTGTCAATCGCCATTTTTAATAGGTACTGGAAAAATGTCGTTTTTAAAAATTTGGAAACAGGACTCACGTATGGGCCAAAAAATATTCTAGTAGCGGAAATCCCAGACCCAAAATTTAATGCGTTTTGCATCAAGGCTGCGGGAGGCTATCTAGTGGTATTCAATAGAGGCTTGGCTCTTTTTATCACTAGGACAGTGAAACTATTGCTGGGTTGTACACGGTTGAGATTCCCAAACATGGTGGCAGAAGCAACCATATCTAAACAAGTGGCGAGCAGTTCGTTGAAAACAGAAATAGCCGAGTTAATGTTAAATCAGAGGCATTTTTTACCTTTGCCACTTCGCTCCGAGTTTCATGTTCGCATTTACCCTGTCCTTATTAATTTTATCGAAAGCTGGGTATGCTCACACGAACTGGGGCATTGCATGGCAAACTCCTCGAGTAATTTCAGCATCCAATCGGAGTATGATGCTGATAGGATCGGCTATGGGATATACATCAATATAGATAGCCCTCTATATCCCGATACAAGAAGCGATACTTTAATTGGGGGGATGCATTTTGCAGCGCCTCATCTCTTCTTCCTAATAAGCGAGGCTTGCGAAAAACACAAGCCGAATCTGCAACGATCTCATCCCTCTTCTGCGAACAGATCGGAGTTGCTGATGCAGCTTTCTCGGCAATACTCGAAGGAGCAGATAGAGATAGGTAATCTTTTCATCGCACAACTAAGAGATCTCTTGGATCTGGGGGGTAAAGATGGATCAAGCCTTCATAAATGAAACAAGCATAATGAGTGTTTCGGGATGTGTCACACTCATAACGTTTGGCGTAAATGCCATCGCGAATATAAGCAACAAGGTCAATCCAAAATATCTTGGACTGTCGCTTTCCTTGTTTATCGCCGTTCTAAACGTATCGGTTGCAAAGGATGCCACCTTCTTAACCTGGGTATTGGCGCCACTAAATGCGCTCATGCTTTACAGCATGGCGTTTGGTCTCAACTCCAGCCTTCTCACCACCAGAACTGACACCCATGGAGTATTACCTGACGAACAACAGATCTCCACAAGCATCGAGAATATAGGTCTCTTGCCGAGACTTGCAGCGTTTTTTGGAGTCCGGCCATGGTGATGGCTTCGCTTGCATGACGGAACGGCATGCAAGCGTTCCTCCGTCTCAGTAAGACTAATGAGCTTAATCATAACAATTGGCGGCACCCGACACGAAGAAGCGGCACCGCTTCTTCGTGTCGGGTGAGCCGGGTCGTTGAACGTCCGCTGTACCGAAAACTGAGCGGCTCGTCCGGGCACGAAGCCGACCGACAACTTGCATTTGTCATCCGTCCGCATAGGGGTCGGAAGTGACTATTCGGCTTGTATTGAACGGTGGCGGAGGCGTCCTGCAGAATAGCCACGGTGTCGGCACTGTTTCGATATGTGGCACGACACCCGAGCGCCAATGGGTCGTGGTGAATGCCATTCACCGCGCGTTTGTCCTGTCGCCCGTAGCGGCACGTGTGTCCAGTAGCGACGCCTGGAGCCTTGAAGGTCGGCGTTGGGATGAGATTCTGAACCCATGGTCATGCCCGTCGGAATGCCTCGTTCAACCGTTCAGGAGCCCTCCGTATGAAATTCACGAAAGCCGAAATCGACGCCATCATCGAAGCGTCGCCCCGTACCTTCGTTCCCTTCAACAAGCTGGTCCTCTCGCAGGACTATCAGGCGCGCGCCGGTGGCAACACCCCGAAAATGAGCATCGTCGAACTCGCGGCCTCGATCAAGGAATGCGGCGTGTTGCAGAACCTCGTCATCGTGCAGGGCGCACGTGGCCGCTATGAGGTCTGCGCGGGTGGTCGCCGGCTCGAAGCGCTGACCCTGCTGGTGGGCAAGGGCGACCTCGCCGACAACTACCCCGTGCCCGTGCTGGTCGTGCCGGCCGACCGGG
>ERZ724516.2429-NODE-2429-length-10513-cov-4.502869_pt1 | contig 10513 bp, 9 predicted proteins | sample MGYA00376049_ERZ724516 | MGnify/ENA primary metagenome ERZ724516 (study PRJEB28724, sample SAMN07190886) | activated sludge metagenome | isolation source: activated sludge of sewage treatment plant in Hong Hong | place: USA: Christiansburg, Virginia | collected... | reverse complement strand
TGAGGCATTCCGCAAGATTCATATCCCGGTACTGGGCATCATTGAAAACATGAGCATGCATATTTGCTCACAATGCGGCCATATGGAGCACATTTTTGGCGAAGGGGGCGGCGGCCGTATTGCACAGGAGTACCAGACACCTCTGCTCGGCTCACTGCCTCTGGATATCCGCATCCGGGAGCAGGCAGGAAGTGGCACACCGACTGTTGTCGCGGAGCCTGCCGGAAAACTGGCTGCCAGCTACCGAGAAATAGCACGCGCGATGGCGGCCCAGCTATCCCGATTGCCTGTCAGCAACAGCATCCCCGGTGTTGTGCAGATGAAAGATCCATAGTGGCTCTGCTACAATTGCGCCCCTGAAATTCCTGCCACTATCTACCACTCAACAGAGACCCCAGACCCATGAGCTTCAGCAAACTGTCACCCGGTAAAGAACTGCCACACGACATCTACGTTGCGATCGAGATTCCTGCTAACCATGCACCGATCAAATATGAAATCGACAAGGACACCGATTGCCTGATGGTCGACCGCTTCATGGCAACTCCTATGTTTTATCCTGCCAACTATGGCTACATCCCTGGCACCTTGTCAGAAGACGGCGATGCACTCGATGTACTGGTAGTGACCCCTTATCCTGTTGCGCCCGGCTCTGTCATTCGCGCACGTCCGATCGGCATTTTGAATATGTCTGACGAAGCAGGCAAAGACGCAAAACTGCTGGCTGTGCCGCACACCAAGTTATCAGCCATCTACAAAGACGTGAAAGAAATCTCCGACCTGCAACCCCTTCTGATCAAGCAGATCGAACATTTTTTTGAAAACTACAAGGATCTGGAACCCGGCAAATGGGTGAAAGTTGATGGCTGGCAAGATGCAAAAGCTGCTGAGGCCGAAATCATGAAAGCGCGCGATGCTTACTTGAAAGATAATGGCTGATTATTTATCCACTCCAGATATTTCTGGAAATAAAAAAGGGCTGCCATCGCAGCCCTTTTTTATTGCTGACAAGATCAGTTTACTTTCTGCTGCAGCTCGCCTTTAGCATAACGCTGCGTCATTACTTCCAACGATACCGGCTTGATCTTGCTCGCCTGGCCCGCGGTGCCAAATGCTTCATAACGCTGGATGCAGATATCATGCATCGCTGTGATAGTTTCTTTCAGGTATTTCCGTGGATCAAACTCAGCTGGATTCCTGGCCATGAATCTACGGATTGCTCCTGTTGAAGCCAGGCGCAGATCGGTATCGATATTCACCTTGCGTACACCGTGCTTGATTGCTTCAACGATTTGCTCAACTGGCACGCCATAAGTCTGTTTGATATCACCGCCAAATTCATTGATGATCGCCAACCACTCCTGAGGCACACTTGAAGATCCATGCATAACAAGGTGGGTATTTGGAATGCGCGCATTGATAGCTTTGACGCGCTCGATTGCAAGAATATCGCCAGTCGGCGGACGCGTAAATTTGTAAGCACCATGTGATGTGCCAATTGCGATAGCCAACGCGTCAACGCCGGTATCACGCACAAAATTGGCAGCCTCTTCCGGGTCAGTCAGCAGCTGCGAGTGATCAAGAACGCCATCCGCGCCATGCCCATCTTCCTCGCCCATCATGCCGGTTTCCAATGAACCGAGGCAGCCAATCTCGCCTTCCACCGACACGCCACAGGCATGTGAAAAATCGACCACCGTTTTAGTTGCCTTGACGTTGTAGGCATAATCCGTGGGGGTTTTGCCGTCTTCACCCAGTGAACCATCCATCATCACAGATGAAAAACCCAGCTGGATCGAACGCTGGCACACCGCCGGGCTCACACCGTGATCCTGATGCATAACGACAGGAATATGCGGAAATTCTTCTATGGCCGCAAGGATCATATGCCGCAGGAATGGCGCGCCGGCATATTTCCGGGCACCAGCAGAAGCCTGCACAATAACCGGTGAATCGGTCTTGTCTGCCGCTTCCATAATGGCGCGCATCTGTTCAAGGTTATTGACGTTGAATGCGGGCACGCCATAGCTATTTTCTGCCGCGTGATCGAGTAATTGACGCAAACTTACCAGTGCCATGTTATTTCTCCAGAAAAATTAATTAGCTGCGCGCACGCAGAGTAACATCAGTTTTTTGCCCTTTCACGCAATATGCTGACAGCTGGCAATTCCTTGCCTTCTACAAACTCCAGGAAAGCGCCGCCACCAGTCGAGATATATGAAATTTTTTCCTTGATGCCATACTTGTCGATGGCTGCCAACGTATCGCCGCCGCCAGCAATAGAAAATGCATCGCTGTCTGCGATGGCATTTGAAAGAATTCTGGTGCCCTCACCATAAGCATCCACTTCAAATACGCCAACCGGACCATTCCATAAAATGGTTTTTGCTGCCTTGAGCATGTCTGAAAACTGCTGTGCAGTTTTTGGGCCGATATCAAGAATCATGTCATTCTCTGCGATATCTTCTACTGCTTTTACTGTCGGTTTGCTATTGGCAACAAATGCCATAAAGTCGTCGCCAACATTTGATGCATCCGCGACTATCACGTCAGTGGGTAATGGCACTTTTACTTTTTCCGCAATCTTTCTCGCAGTATCAATCAGGTCATGCTCACAAAGCGACTTACCAACATTGAAACCAGCTGCAGCGAGAAACGTATTGGCAATGCCGCCACCGACAATCAGCTGGTCACAAATTGAAGACAGTGAAGTCAGCACATCCAGCTTGGTAGACACTTTTGATCCAGCAACAATGGCCACCATTGGCCGAGCAGGCTTATCCAGCGCTTTGCCCAACGCATCAAGCTCTGTGGCTAACAACGGGCCTGCACAAGCCACTTTGGCAAACCTGGCCACGCCATGGGTAGAACCTTCAGCACGGTGTGCGGTACCGAAAGCATCCATGACAAAAATATCGCACAGCGCTGCGTATTTTTTGGCCAACTCATCGCTGTTTTTCTTTTCGCCTTTGTTAAAGCGAACATTCTCAAATAACACAACTTCGCCGGATTTTATATCGACCCCATCCAGATAATCAGCCAACAGCTGCACAGGCTGGCCGAGAGCCTTGCACAAGTAATCTGCAACCGGTTGCATAGAATTTTCTGCAGAAAACTCACCCTCTGTTGGACGCCCAAGATGAGAACACACCATCACCGCAGCACCTTTTTGCAGGGCCAGTTTTATGGTTGGCAGTGCAGCCAACAAGCGCGCATCCGACGTAATTTTCCCATTCTTGACGGGCACATTGAGGTCTTCGCGTATCAGTACCCGCTTGCCAGTGAGATCCAGTCCGGACATCGTAGCAACAGGTGAGGATGTAATGGATGAATTGACTGACACGGCTGGCCTCCCGACGCTGACTCTATTCAAACCAGCATTATAGCGGCGAGACCGGGGAAGTGCCCAATGGCATTGAAATCCATCGCCTTCCGGCGGGGGCGCCGGAAGGGAGGGGGAGATGGATCAATCCGCCTGACGACGCAAGAAAGCAGGAATATCCAGATAATCCAGATCATCTGCTGGCGCAGGGGCAGCATTACGGTCAACAACAGGAGCAGATACCGCTGCCGCCTGCGATCCGTACGAGCTGCTAGCGCCATACTGGTTGCTATTGTTATAGCTGCCATTATTTCCATTGCGCAAAACAGCCGGGCGATCAAGATCCGCATAGTTCGGCGTAGAGCCCGCTGCACCCACAGTGTTGCGCTGGCCAGCTGTGTTGTCGACCACTTTGGTGGGCTTCACTTCGGTCGCCGCCGATTTATGGCCCAACCCGGTGGCGACTACAGTAACGCGCAATTCACCGCTCATTTCCGGATCCAGCACTGTACCGACAACAACCGTTGCATTTTCTGAAGCAAATTCGTGGATAGCATTACCCACTTCTTCAAACTCGCCCATCGTGAGATCAAAGCCAGCGGTAATGTTGACAAGAATACCGCGTGCGCCTTGCAAATCCACGTTATCCAGCAGCGGGCAACGGATCGCTGCTTCTGCTGCTGCACGCGCACGGTTTTCACCGGAGGCCTTGCCTGTGCCCATCATCGCAACACCCATTTCCGCCATGACGGTGCGCACATCCGCAAAGTCTACGTTAATCATGCCATCATTGATGATCAGTTCAGCAATACCCTGCACTGCACCGAGTAACACATCATTGGCAGCCTTGAATGCCGTCAACAATGACGTGCTCTTGTCCATGGTCGTCAACAGCTTTTCATTCGGGATGGTAATCAGTGAATCGACATGCTCAGCCAACTCGGCAAGCCCCTGCTGGGCTACTGCCATGCGTTTTTTTCCTTCGAATGGAAACGGCTTGGTCACCACTGCCACAGTCAGGATACCCATCTCACGAGCAACCTGTGCAACCACCGGTGCGGCACCTGTACCTGTACCACCACCCATGCCCGCAGTAATGAAAACCATGTCGGCACCACGCAACACTTCTGCAATGCGGTCGCGATCTTCCATCGCAGCCTGACGCCCGATATCCGGGTTTGCACCAGCACCCAACCCTTTGGTCACGCCGCCGCCAATTTTCAGCACGGTGCCATTATCCAGGGCTTTCAAGGCCTGGGCGTCGGTATTGGCGCATACAAACTCTACGCCGGTCACATTATTCTCGACCATATGACGCACAGCGTTTCCACCACCGCCACCCACGCCGATCACCTTGATGACAGCATTTTGTGCTAGGTTTTCAATTAACTCGAACATGGCTTTCCCCCACCTGTTTCACATTAAAAATCCATCAGATCAAAAATTATCCCCGATCCAGCGTTTGATTCTGGCTATTACACTGGTACGGCTCTCTTCAACATCTACGCCCGGTTTGCCGTCTTTCTGCTGCCTGATTCCATACTGCAGCAAGCCAACACCCGTTGCGTAAATCGGATTTTTCACAATGTCACCTAACCCTTTGACATTTGCCGGCGCCCCCACGCGTACCGGCATGTGAAATATCTCTTCGGCTAACTCCACAGCCCCTTCGATCCTGGCAGTTCCTCCGGTAAGAACAATACCCGCAGCAACCAGATCTTCGAACCCACTACGACGTAATTCTGCTTGTATCAGTGTGAACAGTTCATCGTACCTTGGTTCTACTACTTCTGCTAGAGCCTGACGCGATAATTCGCGAGAAATTCTCTCACCAACACCGGGTACTTTGATAATTTCATCTGCTCGCGCAAGTTGTGTCAGCGCACATGCATATTTGATTTTTATTTCTTCTGCGAATGGCGTCGGTGTTCGCAACGCCATCGCAATATCATTTGTCACTTGGTCACCCGCAATGGGAATCACTGCGGTATGTTTAATGGAGCCCTCTGTGAAGACGGCAATGTCGGTTGTACCTCCACCGATATCGACCAGACAGACACCCAATTCCTTTTCATCGTCTGTCAAAACCGAATAACTCGATGCCAATTGCTCCAGAATGATGTCATCTACTTCCAGACCACACCGGCGAATGCACTTTTCGATATTCTGTACCGCATTGACCGCACAGGTGACCAGATGCACCTTGGCCTCCAGTCGAACACCGGACATGCCCAATGGTTCGCGAACACCTTCCTGATTATCAATGATGTATTCCTGCGGCAAGATATGCAGCACTTTCTGGTCAGCCGGGATAGCCACAGCCTGCGCTGCATCAATCACACGCTCCACATCGGCCGCCTGCACCTCGCGATCACGGATCGCCACGATGCCATGTGAATTCAGGCTGCGTATGTGACTGCCAGCAATTCCTGCGTAAACCGAGTGAATCTGGCAGCCTGCCATTAGCTCGGCCTCTTCTATAGCACGCTGTATCGACTGGACTGTGGACTCAATATTGACCACAACGCCTTTTCTGAGACCCGTCGACTTGTGTGTGCCGATACCAATGATTTCCAGATTGCCATCTGCATCAACTTCACCGACTAGCGCAACGACTTTGGATGTCCCGATGTCCAGACCGACAATCCGGCTCCTGTCCGTACTCATATTTTTTTCTCCCCAGTATTTTTATCTTGCCCGGAAATCGCAGGCTCTGGCTGTTGCCAACGTATGGCTGCGCCATGGCGATACCGCATGTCTACCACTAGCGCAGGTTTTTGTGCAGGCAAAACAACCTGCTGATAGATGCTGACAAAATACCGGACGCTGCTAGCCGGATCCGCACGCCCGAGAATGACACGCAGACCGTTATCCAACGTTAACTGCCAGTCGCCTTGCAGATTCTGGCTGATACCACGTAAACGGAGGCCGATCGATTGCAACTGGTGTTCAAATATCTGGTAATAACTCATCGTGTCTGCCGGGATGGCGCCTTCACTCCACAAACGGGGCAGAGGTTTATCCTGATACAAACCCTGGTGCTCGAAAATTCGCCCTTTGGCATTCACCATCCACTGGGTTCCCCAATAAGCGATGGGCATTTCCTCAACAATCTCGATATCCACTGTATCTGGCCACTGCCGTCGCGCACGCGCACGTGCTATCCATGGCTGCGCCTCCAGTTGATCTACCAGCGCAGCAAGATCAATATCCAGAAAACTGTCTGTTTCATAAATAGCCACTGCATCCTGGATGGTTTTCTGGTCCAGCGCCCGTAAATCACCACGAATCACTACCCGGTGGATTGGTTTGTCAAACGCCAGCTTCAACCATGGCAATGAAAAATATCCACCAGCAATCAATGCACACACCAGCACAGCCTGCAGCAGCAACAGCCACAAACCGTGCCCGATACCCAGATCACTCATCACGCCATCAGGCAAAGTTGCCGTGCGGGTGAAGCCTGATGCGGATAATGTGCGATCAGTTGCCATCAGTGCCACCCAATACTGTCAACACCAGTTGATCGAATGACATGCCGGCCGCCTTGGCTGCCATTGGCACCAGACTGTGATCCGTCATGCCCGGCACAGTATTCACTTCCAGTAGATAAAATTTTCCTTGCTGATCCTGCATCACATCTACACGGCCCCAACCGCGGCAACCCACCGCAGCAAACGCCAACTCCGCCAGCTGTTTCAATTCGTTTTCTTTCTCAACAGGCAAGCCACAGGGGCATAAATAACGCGTGCTGTTGCTGATATATTTCGCATCAAAATCATAGAAGTCATGGCCAGTCTCCAGTCTGATCGGGGGCAACGCACTGCCATCCAGAATAGCGACTGTAAATTCAGCTCCGGCAATCCAGCTTTCTGCGAGCACGCTGCCCGCAAATCCACTCGCAAAAACAAATGCTTCCTGCAATTCCCCTGCGTTACCTACTTTGCGCATGCCGATACTGGAACCTTCACAGGCAGGCTTGACGATGGCAGTACCACCAAGCATTTCAATGCATGCGTGCCAATCTGTATCCTGCTGCAATAATGCATAGCCTGGTGTTGAGAGCTGCTGAGCTTGCCAGATCATTTTTGTGCGCCATTTATCCATGCCTAATGCAGATGCCAGTACGCGACTGCCGGTATAGGGAATGCCCGCCATTTCCAGCACCGCCTGCATCATGCCGTCTTCACCCCCCACACCGTGCAAGACAATAAACGCGCGATCCCACTTTTTTCTCGCGCCATTCTGTTGCGCAGCCAGTATCGACAGGAAATCAGCGCCAACATCCACGAGGTCAATCGTTACATTCTGGCGCAACAGCGCATCAGCCACCGCACGCCCGCTCTTTAGCGAAATTTCGCGCTCGGATGACAGGCCTCCATACAACACGGCGACATTGCCCCAATCCCGGTTTTGCAGTGCTTTATTCACTGGCACCTCCAGATAACCGGTTACGCGCCAATGCACTCGCCAGGGAACCAATATTGCCGGCACCCTGGGTCACCACAATATCGCCAGCAGCCAGCAGCGGTGCAAGCACAGCAGGAACAGCGTCAATATTTTCGACAAAAACCGGATCTACCTGCCCACGCTGACGAATACTGCGCGCTAGTGCACGACTGTCGGCACCTGCAATAAATGTCTCGCCTGCCGAATACACATCCAGCAACAACAACACATCCACTTTTGATAGCACCTGCACAAAATCTTCATACAGATCGCGGGTGCGTGTGTAACGATGAGGCTGGTAAACCATCACCAGCCGCCGCTCTGGCCAGCCTTTACGCACCGCATTGATAACTGATTCCACTTCACGAGGATGATGGCCATAATCATCCACCAACATGGCCTGACCCTTGCCAACCGGGTACTCCCCGTAAACCTGGAACCTGCGACCGACACCCTGGAATTTTGCCAGCGCCCGGACAATAACATCATCATCGATACCCTCGTCAGTGGCGACGGCTATCGCAGCAGTAGCATTCTGTACGTTATGCAGGCCTGGCAAATTGATCGTGGCAGTTATGGGGCCATGCTCAGGACGCAATACAGTAAACGTACTTTTCATTTTTTCTTGTGTGACATGGGTGATGCGGAAATCTGCCTGCTCACTCAGGCCATACGTCAAGGTGGGCCTGCCAATATCCGCCAGGATTTCGCACACAGGTTTATCATCAATGCATACGACAGCCACGCCATAAAATGGCAGGTTGTGCAAAAACTGCACATATGTTTTCTGCAGCTTCTTGAAATCACCACCGTATGTTTCCATATGATCTGCATCGATATTCGTCACTACAGAAACCATTGGCTGCAAATGCAGGAATGAAGCATCACTTTCATCCGCCTCGGCTACCAGATAGCGGCTGGCACCAAGTCCTGCATTGCTACCTGAACTGTTGAGTAACCCGCCAATAACATATGTGGGGTCACACCCTGCCTCTGCCAGTATTGACGCAATCAGACTGGTAGTCGTCGTTTTTCCATGCGCACCTGCAATCGCAATACCGTGTCGATAGCGCATGATTTCAGCTAACATCTCGGCGCGGCGTACCACAGGAATGCGATTTTCACGTGCTGCAAGCAATTCAGGGTTGTTGGGGTCAATCGCAGTAGACACCACCACAACATCAACATGATTGACATTTTCTGCAGAATGGCCGATTGCCACGTGAGCGCCAAAACTTCTCAATCTCTCTACTACAGGACCTTCACGCAGGTCGGAACCGGAAATGTCATAGCCCTGGTTCAGCAACACTTCAGCGATTCCACACATGCCAGCACCACCGATACCAATAAAATGGATACGGCGAATACGGCGCATTTCAGGAATGACTATATTTTCCAACTTGTTGCTGACGGGCTCCGCCTTAAGCATGGCGTTTATCCTCTATACTTTTTCCATTATTTTTCAGACTGGCACTTTCACAAATATCGGCCACAACATTGGCCGATTCCGGTTTTGCCAGTGATTTCATGGCATGGGACATGGCTTCCAAAACATTACGGTTTTCAATCAGGTCACGCAGGTCAGCAGCCAATTTTTCTGCAGTGAGTGTGGCTTGCGGCAGCAAGCGTGCTGCACCTGCATCAACCAACCACTGCGCATTAGCGGTTTGGTGATCATCTATAGCAGAGGGCAATGGAATCAATAATGCCGGCAATTGGGCGCAAGCCAGCTCAGAAACTGTCATCGCGCCAGCACGGCACACTGCAAGATCGGCCCAGCGATACATAGAAGCCATGTCGTCAACAAATGGTTCAATTCGCGCCGCGACGCCTGCTTGTTGGTAATTGTTCCGGGTTTCATCCAACAAGTTATTGCCTGCCTGATGAAAAATTTCCGGACGCAGCGCATCTGGCAATAATGCCAGGGCTGATGGCAACAAATTGTTGAGCGCTCTAGCGCCCTGGCTACCGCCGAGTACAAACAAGCGCAACTGTTGGTCGGGAGAGGGCGCTACATTTTTTTCAAACAATAGCGCAGCAATATCATCCCGCACAGGGTTACCCACTGGCTCGCCATTTTTAAACACAGATGGGAAAGCAGAGAGCACGCGCCCCGCCAAAGCAGACAGTAAACGATTGGTGGTTCCCGCTACTGCGTTTTGCTCATGAATAACCAAAGGAATGCGCAACAGAAATGCTGACACACCACCTGGAGCGGATGCAAATCCACCCATGCCCAACACCACATCAGGTTTATAGCGGAAGAGCACACGCAGCGATTGACAGAGCGCCCACATTAAATACAGTGGAGCAACCAAAAGATTTGCAAGACTTTTCCCACGCAAACCTACCGCAGTAATGCAATGCAATTTGAAATGATTGGTTGGCGCAACACGCGCTTCAATGCCGTTCTCCGTACCCAGCCACTCGACTTGCCAACCCCGCTGTTGCAGGATTTTTGCCACAGCAAGCGCAGGAAAAACATGGCCGCCGGTGCCGCCCGCCATGATTAAAGCCCGCCGCTGTCTTGAGATGACGCTATTCATGGCATACCCACATGCGGTTTGGCAGCTTGCCGGTTTTCAAAACTCAGGCGCAATACCATCGCAGACATGACTACGCTCATCATCAAGCTACTGCCGCCATAACTGATGAAAGGTAACGTCAGACCTTTAGTTGGCAACAAGCCGGATGCAACGCCCATATTGATAAAAGCCTGATAAGCAATGACCAATGCCAATC